>WNEY01000438.1_pt1 | contig 25943 bp, 16 predicted proteins | sample 5400531 | NCBI WGS metagenome assembly WNEY01 (sample SAMN13153338, study PRJNA577476) | soil metagenome | isolation source: 200 cm saprolite under Douglas fir tree site 1 | place: USA:California | collected 2015-04-18
TCGAGAACACGCTGCTGGGCCTGGACAACGTCGAGGACGTGGCGGTGCGCGGCGAACCCAATCCGCTGACGGGCCAAATCGTGATGGCGACTATCACGCTGATCCACGACGAGGATCCCGCGCGGTTCAAAACGCGGATGCGGCTCTACTGCCTCGACAAGCTGGCTACCTACAAGATTCCGGCGAAAGTGCGCTTCGTTGGGTCCGTTCACTCAGAACGCTTCAAGAAAGTTCGGGCAGCCGCCAGCCCGATGGACACACAGGCGTGAGACCCGCGGTTCGTCGCGCCATCAAGCGCAGCCTCGACGCATGCTGCCTGCCCATCGTCGGACCGGCCGTCGCGATGTGCCTGTTGGAGGCTCGACTGAACGAGCGGGCCGACGCATGTTTCACGTTCTGGGCCCAGACGTTCGCGCTCGTGCCCGGTCTGCCGGGTGTCTTCGCGCGACGCGCCTTCTATCGCTGGACGCTCGAGAGCTGCGGGCGCAGCTTTTTCATCGGCTTTGGCGCGGTGTTTACGCACCGCAAGGTGACGATCGAAGACGGCGTCTATGTGGGCCCCTACGCCGTCGTCGGGTCGGCGGCGCTCCGGCAAGGGTGCCTGATCGGGAGTCGATGCAGCATCCCGAGTGGCGGCGCCCTGCATGCCCTCGACGCCAACCTGCGCTGGATGCCGACCGACCTGAGCAGGCTCCGGCGCGTCGAAATCGGCGCGTACGCGTGGCTTGGCGAAGCGTCGGTGGTCCTCGCTGATGTTGGCGCGTCGACGATGGTGGCAGCTGGCTCCGTCGTATCGACCGCCGTGCCGGCGGCAATCATGGTCGCGGGAAACCCGAGTCGATTCGTGCGACGCCTCGGCGCCGTCACATCCGAGAAGGAGGGGCACCCTGTCGCGTCCGCCCTGTAGGTTCGTCGACTGGATGAAGGCGATCGGCATGTGCCTCATCGTGTACGGTCACATCGCCCATGCCACGACGGTGGGTCTTACGCCGCCGGTCTATCTGAAGCAGTTTGGCGTCGCCTTTTTCCTCTTCGCGACCGGGTTCACTCTCGCGCGCGAGCGCAGGAGCGTCGTCGAAGTCCTCTTCAGGCGTCTGTTCCCCGTGTACTTCTTCGGGCTTTCGGTCGCAGTGCTGATCGCCGTCACGGGCGCCATACGAGGTTCCGGTCTCGCGCTCAGCAACTTCCTGCCGTTTGCCGCCGGAGCGAACATCCTCTTCGACAACTTTCCCGCGAACCCGACGACGTGGTACATCGGGACGTACATACATTTTGTACTGCTCTGGGCGTGGCCGCTCCGCCGCATTCGCGTTCGTGGCTGGATGATCGCCGTCGCCGTCGCGATGGAGATTCCAATCCGCGCTCTCCTGATTGCGTTCGCCGGCCAGTACGTGGCGTACATGCTGCTGGTGAACTGGACCGCGGTGTTTCTGCTCGGCATGGCGAAGGGCGCGGAGGATGAGCGGGACGCAACCGACAGTCCGATTCCATATGCGGCTGCGCTGGCGCTTGGCCTGGTCGCCTGGGCCGCCGCGATGCGGCCGCTCGGATTCGATCCGACATTTCCATTCATGACGCTGAGTCGCTGGCCGGCGACGATCGGCCTGGTCGTCGTGTCCGCGGCCATCTCGCTGCTCTACGTTTCGACGACCCGGCTCGTGTTCGAGGCGACTCGCCGCGTCGAGGCGCCGGCGCCCGTCAGGTTCGTCGCACGAAATTCGTTGATCATTTTTCTGGCGCACATGCCCGTCTTCTTCGCGCTGCACCCCATTCTCGTGGGCTGGGGGCTCACATACTGGGCCAGGGTCGGCGTGCAGTGGGTAATCTGCGTGGGTGGCCTTGGCGCCGTGTCGGAAGCGATCCACGCCGTCATCAATATCGATCGGCTGCGCGCCCGGGCGTTCGAGATGTTGACCGGCAGGCGCCGGCCGCAGGTGGACAGAGAGGCGCTCGCGTCGTGAGGAAACATCCTATGAGTCGCGTCGATGTCATCGTTCCCTGTTACAACTACGGCGATCTGATCGAACAGTGCGTCCGCAGCGTGCTCTCGCAGGAAGGCGTCGACGTGCGCGTCCTGATCATGGACGACGCATCGACGGACGCCACCCAGTCGGTGGGCAGACGGCTGGCGGCGGACCCGCGCGTCGAGTATCGACGCCACGAGGTCAATCGCGGCCACATCGCCACGTACAACGAAGCGCTGGCGCTTCTCACCGGCGAGTACTGCGTGATCCTCTCGGCCGATGACCTGCTGACGCCGGGCTCGCTCATGCGCGCGACGAGGCTCATGAATGCGCATCTCAACGTCGGGCTCACCTTCGGCCACGACATCACGTTCAGGCTTGCGCCGCCGATCGGCGCGGCGCGCCAGGCGCGCTGCTGTGGGCACCGGATCCTGGGCTATGGCGAGTTCCTCCAACGCTCGTGTCGCCTGGGCCATACCGCCATTCAGTCACCGACGGCGGTCGTGCGCACGACTCTTCACCGTCAGATTGGCGGCTATCTGCCCGAGTTGCCGCACAGCGGCGACACCGAGATCTGGCTGCGCATGGCTGCGCATTCCGACGTTTGCGAGCTCGATGCGGATCAGGCGTTCCGGCGTCTGCACGCGAGCAATATGAGCCTCGGCTACTCCGCGGTTCGTCGTCTCGAAGAGCAGAAGAAAGCGTTTGACGTCCATTTCAACGCCTATCGCCATGTGCGCCCGGAGATCGCGTGCCTCGAACCGATGCTGAACCAGACGATTGCGGAGTCGGCATTCTGGAGCGGTGCGCGCGCCTTCGAGGATGGTCGCGTCAGCACCTGCGACGAGTTTCTCGCGTTCGCCTCGGCGACCTGGCCCGGAATCGGTTCGTGGGATCCGTGGCGCCGGTTCCGCTGGAAGCGCCGCGTCGGGCGCGCCGGATTCTGGCTGCTGGAACAGGTGGCGGCTCGAGTGCGGCACTCGCTGCCGGCGCGATTCCGTGATGAGGCCACCGACCGGGCCGGCGTCGCGTTCAAGTGACGGGTATGACTGTGAAGCCTTCTTCTGAAGTTCTCGAAGTCCTGATCGAGCTGAACAGCGCCGACATGCGGATCGGCGCCGTCAACGACGCACTCGACCTCGCGGAGCTGGCATCTCCCGCAGCCGTACGGTTCACGCTCTGCGGTGCGATGACCGACGAGTTGCGCGATGAAGCGGCACGCCGTGGCGCCAGGACGATGGGAGGCCGCAGCCGGACGTTTTCGCGAAGCGGGCTGCCGCTCTACGCAGCCGACGTGTTGCGGTGGACCGGTCGGCTGCTTGCGCGGCGGCCGGATGTGGTCCACTTGAACTACGCGGACTACGGCGCCTCGCTCGCGTGCGCGGCTCGCCTGTGCCGCATCCCCGTAGTTGCGCGGGCTGGACCGTTCATCGCGAGCAACCCCTCAAATCGGTGGGTCGCGGCTTACGTGGGCAACTGTCGCGCGCACGCCGCCGACCTGCTCGACTCACCGCTCGCCGATCGAGTCGTGGTCACCGGCGACCTGTTTCGACCCGACCGCGTGCGGTCCACGATCGCTCTTGAAAGACCGCTGCCGCCCAGACGCACCGGTGTCGCCCGGGTGGTGTTTCTCGGTCAGATCGTGGAGCGCAAGGGCCTGCATGTGCTGATCGAAGCCTTCGCGCGTCTCCGCGTGTCGTGCGAGCTGTTGATCGTCGGCGGACACTGGAGCGCGCCCGGCTATCCGGAGCGCGTGAAAGCGCTGGCGCGCGACGCGGGCCTCTCGGGACGCATCTGCTTCGAAAACCACCGGCAGGATGTGGGCGCCGTCCTGAGTACGGCGGACATCTTCGTGCTCCCGTCGTTGAGCGAGGCGAGACCGCGCAGCATCATCGAGGCGATGTCGCTCGGCATTCCGGTCGTGGCGAGCGAGGTCGGCGGCATCCCGTCGCTGGTCGTGCACGAGGAAACCGGGCTCCTGGTGCCGCCCGGCGACGCCGGCAGCCTGGCGGAGGCGCTCGACCGACTGGCGCGATCTTCGTTTCTGCGCGAGCGCCTGGGCGAGGCCGCGCGGTGCCGCGCCCACACCGAATGCCGGCCGGACCGGACGGCGTTCGAGTATGCCGCGCTGTATCGCCGCCTGGTGGCCGAGCGGTCCGCGGCGTCGTCAGGGACGCGAACCATGGCACGGGTCAGGAGCTGACGTGGCCGAGACGCTCCTCGAAACACTCCTGCTCGGGCACGCGGCGACCACCACGCCGCCCCCGCGGTGTCGCGTGGTCGTCGGCGGCAGTCCGGTGCGCTTCAATCTCGAAACGCTGCATGACGCCATGAACCGCTCGACGGCCGGGGACTTCGTCGCTTACGCGGTGACGCTGAAGGCGCCGCCGCTCATCAGGTTGTGCACGCTCGTCACCCTGGCGCTTCGTCTCCGGCGCGCGGCGCGGATGATCGAGCGCAACGGCGGGGCCGCCGTGGTCAGGTATGGAATCGATCCGCGTCTCGAGGCGCCGACGTTCGTCTACCAGCTGGACAGCGCCGCGTCGCAATACGCCGACCGCTTCCTGCGTGCCCGCGGGTCTGGCGTGGCGTTGCGGTGGCTCGCTGCGCGATGCTTCGGGTACGACCCGGCGCTCGGCGCGGTAGTCGTGGTGGGTAGGAAGTCATGATGCAGGACATCGTCTCGCTCGTCGACCACCTGGTGCCGGGTCTGCTGCAGGGACCGCGGCCGAGCGTCGCCTGCGTCTGCACGACCCGACCGAAGTATCTCGTCTTCGATGGCGACAGCACGCGGCCGGCGTGCGTCGTCGAGTTCGGTGACGAGTTGCGGCTGACGCGGACCGATCAGATCCTGTCGAGGCTGCAGTCCAGGATGCCGCGGGGCAGCGTTCCCGTTTCGCTCTGCTGCACGGAGTTTCAGGACGGCAGGTACGTCCACATTCAGGAAGGCCTCGGGGGCGTCCCCTGGTTTCGTCTTACGGACAATCTCAAGACGCCAGCCGCGTGGCGTGCGTTCCTCGGCCGCGCCGTGGCGGTGATGCACCGTCTGCATGAGGCCACGCGCGCGATGCCGGCGTGGACAGGGACGGTGGACGTCGCGGCGGAACTGCAGCGACAGGCTGCGATGTGCCGACGGAGCGGCACACCCCTCGCCGACCAGGTGTTCCGGCGCGTCGATGAATGGAGCCAGGCACTCCGCGACGGAGTCGGCTCGATCCCCGTATGGTGGCAGCATGGCGATTTCTCGCTCAACAACCTTCTCGTGTCCGCCGACTCGGTGGCAATCATCGACTTCGAAGAGTTCGGCGGCACGCATGTGCCGCTTTCTGATGGCTTCGGCCTTGCGCTCTCAGTTCCGTTGTCACAGGACGGTCGCTGTCCGCTCTCGATACGCGAGTGCCTCGCCGAGTGCGTCGAACAGGCGCGGCTGGACGAGGGGATCGAAGCCGCGTATCTGCCTTCGCTCCTGATGCACCACCTGTTGTGGCGAATCAACCAGTGTCACGGCATCGACCGGAGATCGCGACTGCGGGACATCCTACTCGGATGGGCCCGCGAGCTCGCCGACTCGCCAGGACTGTTTTTCGAAGATCTGACAACTAAGATGAAGGTAACAAGATGAAGCACGTCAGTAATTCATGGGACCTTCCGGCACCATCGGACGAGGTCCCTCTAGGTTCATTTCGCTGGCGACTGTTGCGGGTGCTTGATCGCTTCTTTCCGCCCAACCCGCAGGCATTCATGTCGCCAGGCCGGCAGACCGAACATGAAGTGGCGAAAGCGTCTGAGACCGTTGGTGCTTATCTGCGTGAGCTCGGCGAGTCCTCGTCGCAGGCTCTCGACATCCTGGACTTCGGTTGCGGCTGGGGGGGCGAAACGCTCTGGCTGGCATCTCGGGTGCGATCAGTCTGCGGCGTCGACGTCGACACCAAGGCGATTGCCCAGGCGCGAGCGGCACTGGCCGCGTCCGGTGTCACCAACTGCCGCTTCGAGTGGTCCGCCGATGGCCGGCTCCCGTTCGCGGATCGATCGTTCGATGTCGTGCTGTCAACTGATACCTTCGAACACGTGATGGATCTGGACCTTGCCTTCCGCGAGATCGCCAGGGTGCTTCGACCTGGCGGGTCTCTACGGACGCGGTTCGGCCCGCTGTTCCGTTCACCCCACGGTTATCATCTGTACTGGGCCTGCCAAGTGCCTTACGCGCACCTGCTATTCGGTCTCGATGCAATTGCAGCCATGCGCGCCGCGCGCGGGGGCTCGCAGACGCGTCCAGCGTCGTGGCAGGATTTGGGACTCAATGGCAAGCCGTTCGCCGACTACGTCGCGAGTGTCGAACGCGCCGGATTGGAGATCGTGCGCTTTGACCCCATCCCGGTAAAGGGCTTGAAGATCCTCGCGGCTCTTCCTCTCATCGGCGACCTGCTGATCTTCGGGATCGATTGTCACGTACGACGACCGGCATAGACGATATTTCTTCCGCCAGGCCGGATCAGTCCGCTCGGATGGGCCGCGAGCTGGTCGAGGCGTTACTGCAGATCAGATGCGATTTGCCCGAATGCCGTGGGGCGTCCGCAAACGTCCCCGCGATCTGTGTTCCGACTACGACGGGCACGGTAATTTCGGGAGCATCAGTCCGATTGAACTGCCGCGGCGCTGCCTGCCGACAGATCGACGAGTGTTTCGTCGTTGCGCGCGCCCGGTTCAGCGTGGGCGAATGGGGATTGCTCGCTCAGGTAACAGACCCGCTAGAGTAGCCGGTCGCGAACAACGGGGCGACCGAGACTGGGGCCTGTGGCGACGTCGACGACAGGGCGAGGTGGTGCTTCGCATTCATCTCGCACCACCGCGCCAACATCCAGACGGTCCAGAGGACCTGCCCGTGATTGGCGCGCCCCGTGCGATGTTGATCGAACAGCCGCCGAACGTAGGTCTCATCGAGCACGGCGCGCACAGCCGCTCCCTGGCGCAGCACGTCCGATTCGAACATCGGCGCAAAGGGACCTGCCAGCCATTCAGCGATCGGGGCCGAAAAGCCTGTCTTCGGCATCCTGGCGAGCTCGGCCGGAAGGCGCCGCCTGGCCAGTTGCCGCAGAAGATGTTTCGGTCGCAGGCCGGGCGTCTTGTGCCGCTCGGGAATTCGGAACGCCAGTTCCACGATCCTATGATCGAGCAGCGGGCAGCGTACTTCGAGCCCGTGTTGCATCGTCATGCGATCGACCTTCACGAGCACATCGTTGGCTAGGTAAATGTTCAGGTCGGCGTACTGCGCGCGCTGCATCGCGCTCGATGAAGCGCACCGCCGATAGGGTTCCGTCACGGCTTCGTACACGCTGCTCGCCGACGGGTCGCGCAACGGCGCCAGGCCGAGCAGCCGCCGCGCTTGATGTGGCTTCACCATGCACAGGTCGGAGTAGTAGGCCGACGCCGGTTCGCGCGCGATGTTCTCGAGCAGCGTCCCCCACCTCAGCGCGCGCGGCATCCGGGGCGATCGCGGCCAGCGTTCGCCGAGCCATGCGGCTGCTGCCCGGCCCGAGGCGCCAGGCAGCCACGGCCTGGCGATCGACTCCAACGCGTGCGGCACGTAGCGGAAGCTGTACCCCCCAAACGCCTCGTCGCCGCCGTCGCCGCTCAAGGCGACGGTCACGTGCCGCCGCGCCATCGCGGCGACGTGAAACGTCGGAATGGCCGATGCGTCGGCGAACGGCTGATCGAACGCGCCGACGACTTGGTCGAGGACGTCCGCCAGTCGCGGCTGAATGAGTTCGGCGTGGTGACTGGTGTCGAATCGTGAGGCGGTCAGTCGCGCCGCCGCCAGCTCGTTGTGCGCCGCCTCTCCGAACCCGACCGACGTCGTCGTTACGCCGCGGCCGAGCGCTTCCGCCATGAACGAGACGACGAGTCCCGAGTCGATGCCACCGGAGAGGAAGGCGCCGAGCGGCACCTCGCTTTCGAGCCGATCGGCGACCGCGGTTCGGAGCGTCTCCTCGACCTCGCGCTCGAGCGCGATCCCCGTTTTTGGATGGTCGTCGAAGCGCTCGATGTCCCAATAGCGTCTCACATCGATCCGGCCCTCGCGCACACGCAGCCAATGAGCAGGCGGCAGCGTCCGGACACTCCGGTACACGGTGCCGGGTGCGAGGAAGTATCCGAGCGACAGATAGCCTTCGAGCTCGGACAAATCGAGCGTCGGGTCCCAGGCCGGGCTGGCGCGCAGCGCCTTGATCTCGCTCGCGAAATGCAGCGCGCCACCGAGCTCCGCGTAGAAGAGCGGCTTTTTCCCGAGACGATCGCGTGCGATCAAGAGCTCGCGCCGTCTGGCGTCATACACGGCAAACGCGAACATGCCTTCGAGCATCGGCACGCAGTCGGCCCCGAACTCCTCGTAAGCGTGGAGGATCGCTTCGGTGTCGGATGTGGTACGGAAGACATGTCCGCGCGACGTCAGCCGGTCCCGCAGCGCGCGGTGGTTATAGACCTCGCCGTTGAAGACGATCCAGCAGGACCCGTCCTCGTTGGTCATCGGCTGGGCGCCGCCCTCGCGATCGATGATGGCCAGGCGCCGGTGCCCCAACGCGACGACTTTGTCGGTGAAGACGCCTTGTCCATCCGGGCCCCGCCGATGCAGGGTCTCCGTCATGTCGCCGATTGCGGAGCGCAGCTCGGGACTGAGGATGCCGTGGAGCGCGAAGATGCCGGATATGCCGCACATGGCGTTAGTCCAAGAGCCGACGGTACGTCCGCGCGTAGTCGTCGACCATGCGATCGATAGTGAACGATTGCTCGAGGCGCCGGCGCGCGGCCGATCGGAGCCTGGCGCGCAGCGCCGGATCCTGCGCGAGGCCGATGATCGCCGAGGCCAGCGCGTCGGGCGCGCGGCTCGACACGAGAAGGCCGGTGCACGCATCGGCAAGAACTTCAGGAGTCCCGCCCACAGCGGTCGCCACGATCGGGACGCCGGCCGCCATTGCCTCGAGAATGGTGATCGAGACGCCTTCGCTGATCGAGCTGTTGACGTAGACATCGGCCGCCGCGAGAAGCGCTCGCACATCCGATCGGAATCCGACCAGCTCCACGGCGCCGATGAGATCCGGCCTGGATGCCCGCTCGGCGATGCGATCGCGCTCGGGACCGTCGCCGGCGATGAGCAGCCGCGATCGCGGGACGTGCCGGCGCACGGTCGCGAACCCCTCCAGCAACGTCCCGAAGTCCTTCACGGGATCGAGCCGCGCGACCGAGGCGACCACGAACACGTCATCGTCAATGCGCAGGGCCCGCCGGGCCTGCCGCCGATCGGCAGCCGACGGAAGAACGCCGATCTCGATACCGTTGCGAATTACTTCGACGGAGCCGGCAGGAAAGCGCGCATCGATCATGTACTGTCTCAGCTCGTCGGACACGGCGACGATTGCGCCGCTCGAAAGCCCAAGGACCGGATTCACCAGCCGGCGTTTCCACGACGGCGGCGCATCCGAAAGGCGGCCATGCTCGGTGTATACGAGCTTCAGTCGACGATTCCAGCAACTCGCGATGCGCCCGTACACGAACGGCGAGTACTGATGACAGTGGATGAGATCGATCCGGCGCTCGGCGGCGAGCCGTGCGATGCGGCGCCCCAGCTCCGGCCGGAATCCGCCTCGTCTGCGCAACGCAACCACATTGACGCCGTGCGCCCTGACGTCCGAGGCCCACTCGCCCTCGACGTCGAGGCAACACACCATGACGTCGAACTCGAACCCGAGGCGCTTGCAGATCTCCACAACGAGGTGTTCCGTGCCGCCAGGGGTGAGGCTCAGAACGAGTTGCATCACTCGCGCCACCGGTTCCCGGCAACGGAGAGGAGCGGACGTGGCGACCTCCTGCATGCCGGCGCTCACGCGCCTCCTCCTTTCACCGACGAAAAGCTGTCGATGACGCGGAACGCCAGCGGGGCGCTGACCTGTCGCGCGACGATGAGTTCGACGGCGGGCTGCGCGCACATAGCAATCGAGAGCCGGTCGACCGAAGCGACCATTGCGAATGTCAGCCAGGTGATGTCGTTGAGGGCAAGAGCGAGAAAGGCGCCGCCCACCAGGAAGCCGGTCATCGACACGATCAGCGCGTTCGCGATCGTGAACAGCAGGTGTTGGTCGTCCGGCGCAAGGTGACTCGCGCGGGAACGCGCCCGGATCCGCAGACACGCGACGAACGCGTAGGCAAACATGACGGCCCAGACCGCGGCCCCGAAAAAGCCGAGCTCCGCGAAGACCTGAACGTGTGCGCTGTGCACCGCGCGGTGATGCCCGAACCGCCCGTGGAGAAAATCGTACTGATCATAGGCAGCTTCGTACTGCCGCAGCCCGACTCCGAATGGGCGCGACATCCCCATGTTGATGCCGACTTTCCAGAAATGCGGCCGGCTGAGCGCAGAGTCCTCGCCGACCTCTTCGTACGTACGAATGGTCCGCAGACGATCGGTGTAATTTTTCGGGATCGGCACTACAGACACAACGATGGCGAGGACGATCAGTGCCACTGCGAAGGCTGTGAAGCGGCGGCGCTGAAGCAGCATGAACACCAACAGCGCCGCGGACAACGAGAGGAATCCGCCCCGCGAGTACGTGCCGATCACCGCGAACACGCACAAGGGAACCGACGCGTAGAGGCCGCGCCGCAAACAGGTTTGCACTAGTCCGGCTTCCGGGACCAACCGCTGGATGTTTTGAGCCGTCGCCAGCAGAAGCGGGATGATCATGACGGCGCCCAGTGCATATCCGTTGTTGTCGACGAAGGCGCCGGCGAGGCCGTCCGCGAAGCGAGTGCCGCCCCCCAGCACAAAGGCCAGGCCGGCCTTCGCCGCATGGAATCCGAGCGAGCCTCCGATGACGGCGATGACGGCGGTGAGCCGTTTCGGCGTCGATGAGAGCGTCACCAGCAGCAGGCTGGCGAGGAACAGACGGAAGAGGAAATCGATCCAGATCCACCCAGTCTCAGGCTGCACGGCGCTCATCTGCGAGACCATGGTCGACACGAGAAACAGGATCATCCCAATACTGAGCGGATGCCCGATGTTCGGGAACAGTCCCGTCGCGAGCGAGGGCACCAGCAGGAGGAGACCCAGCACCATCGAAAGCCGCAATGACGTGATGTCGACCCAGAGCCAGTCCTGCGGCCGGAACAGCGCGAACCACAAGTACATCAGGAGGGCGGCATGCCGATTGCGCAAGGCCGCCACGAACCCGGGCACGAGAATCGCCAGAATGAAAACGCTTCGCAGCATGAAGGTGGCCCGCCCGCGGGCGCGCTTCACCTTCAGCAAAGGCATCGCCAGATCTGGCGTCGCCAGGCGCCCAGAAGTTGGGGAAAGTCGGCCTTCCAGATCGGCGGCGTCGGATAACTGTGAGGAAGTCCGCCGCCAGGCAGACTTCAGTCTCCCTCACGCGACTGGTATATCGGCTTGCCTTTTGCCCGCATCGGGATTTGAGTGAGTTCTGGTCGATCGCTATGACCGGCCCCGGCACATCTCTTGCCCCCACGCAACCCTGCTGTTATGTGGGTCAATCGTGCGCGCGCGCTGATCGCAGTCCTTATCGCCCTTTCCTTCGCGCCGGCCACTCGTGCGGACGACGCGCTAGCCACGTATTCCTTCACGCGAGGATGGGCCACCTTTGGCATTGCTCTCCCGCCGAACGCCGCGGCAAACGGCGTCCAGGTCGGAAGACTGCCTACGCAGACCGATGTGAAGGTGCGATGGCCGGACGGCTCCATCCGGTTTGGCGTGGTGTCGGTCCGCGTAGCCAACGGCGGCACGTACGCCATCGCGTCAGCGCCTCGAACGCAAGGGGAGTTCGCGCCGACACTTCCACCAGCGTCGGTGACGTTCACCATCGGCGGTAAACCGTACGTCGCGAGCCTCCCGAGCGTGTTGACCGACAGCTGGCTGGCTGGGCCGCTCGTATCTGAACGGCGGGCCGTTGTCGCGCCTGGTGGACATCCGTTTCTGCGCGTGATCTTCGATATGCGTTCGTACACCGGGGGCGGACACCGGGTCGACGTGACGGTTGAAAACTGTCTCGATGTCGCCGGCGCCGATTCAGTGACCTATGACGTCGTTGTCACGGTTGGCGATGTGCGCGTGTATTCGCAGACCGGGGTCAAGCACAAGTACCTCGCACGGTGGCGGAAAGTTTTCACTACCGGCGGCCTGAAGGAAGCTTCGGTCGCTCCTGACATGGCTCCGTTTGTTGCCGCCAGGGCGCTGCCGCCTTTTCTCCCCACCGTTGCTGCGCCGAATCGGTCGACGACCGGCAATGGCGTCAGCGGGACCGGATTCGGCATCCTCGGCTTCGGCGATCTGACCGTGCCGATGAACGCGCACTCGGGCCGGCCCGAGTTGGCGCCGTATCCGGACTGGACCGCGCAGTTCCTCGTTCACAGAACTGCGCCCCTGCGCGCCTACATGCTCCTGCACGGCGAGCTGGCCGGCAGCTGGGGCGTCCACGTCAGGAAGCCTGACGGATCGATGCCCAGCATCGACGCGAGAGGCAGCGCGTACTACTGGCTCGATCCGCGATGGAGAGATCCGGGCAACATGTTGGGCGGTTTCACGGGACCGCTCGGTCATCTCGAGAACCGCGCCGAACCTGGAGACATCGCGCATCAGCCGTCGCTCGCCTTCGTGCCGTATCTCGTCACCGGCGACCGCTTTTTCGCCGACGAAATGGCGTACTGGGCGAACTTCTGCCTGATCGGATCCTTCGCGTCCGACGACAACCGCAAAGGCGCACAGGGACTGCTGATTGGCAACGAGGTCCGGGGCATCGGATGGGCCCTCCGCAACCTTGGCGATGCCGCCGCCTACCTGCCGGACACCAGCCCCATGAAGGCGTATCTCGCGTCCAAGGTGATGAGCAACCTCGCGTATCTCGATCAGTACGCCAACACCTTCGTTTCGGGTCCGCTCCAAACGCTGTTTCCCAACCGCCGACCCGAGGATGGCAATGCGCCGTACCAGCAGTACATGTGGATCTCGTTGTGGGAGCAATCGTACGTTGCGTGGGCCGTTGACCGCGTCATGCAGCATGGTCAGGTGACGCCGGGGGTCAGCTTCGCGACTGCGGGCGCGACAATTCGCAATCGTATCGCGCGTCTGCAGCTCAACCTGTTCACGCACCCACAGTGGCCGAAGGATCATGACCGGCAGGCGCCCTACCTGCTGGCGGCCGCCCGCCGGTCGAGCGATCGGCGGATCACTTACTTCCAGACTTTTCTGGAGATGGCCGCCGCCACGTTCTCGGTGCCGACGCCGAGCCAGCCCGATTTCGTCAGGCCGTTTGAAGGCTATTACGGGCCAGAAGCGCGCCTCTTGCTGCTCATCTGCGAGGGACTTGGAGACGCCAAAGCGACCGAGGCTCTCGACGGCCTGATGGCCGATGTGTCGAACAACGTCAAGATGATCGACGACCTCAACCGGCGATCGGGCTGGGCGATCGCCGCGGACGGCGTGAACCCGGGCGCTGCCCATCGCGCGCTTTCATTGCGGCCAGCCGCCACGGCGCGGAAATCACGCTGATGCGGTCTCACGCTTCCTCCATTGCCGCGACGGCTGATTCTGCTTCGAGCGAATCAGCACAGGATCGCCGTTCTCTGCTCGCCGTCACGAGCCAGACGCCGTGGCCGCTCGACTCGGGCGGGCACCTGCGCACGTACCATCTGCTCCGGACGCTTGCGACGCGGTTCGACGTGCGCCTCGTCACATCGTCGCGCGCTCTTGACGGAACGGAGCGCGAGGCGCTCGAGCGTGCAGGCGTCCAGCCTCGACTCGTCGCGGTCCCGCCGCGGACGGCCGTGACCGAGGCGTTGAAGGTCGTGATTGCCGCGGCGAAGCGAGAGCCCTACGTCATGTTTGCGCGGCATCGCCGTCACGCTATCGCACGGGCGCTTCGCGAGGAGTCGAGGCGCCAAAGGCCAGACGTGGTCTACCTCGATCACCTCGATTCGCTCGCGTACGCCCGCATCCAGCCCGATGTGCCGCTCGTCGTGGACATGCACAACGTTTACTCGAGCCTCGCCGCTCGATCTGCCGCCGAAGCGATGGACGCCATTCGCCGGCGTTATCTCAAACGTGAAGCAGCGCTCATCGCGCGCATGGAAGAGCGCGCCGTCCAGCTGGCGGACACGATTCTTGCCGTCTCGGACGACGACGCGCGGTATTTTTCCGAGCGTGGCGCGAAACGGGTGGTTGTTGTCCCGAACGGCGTCGACTGCGACGCTTACGATCGTCTTGGGGATGCCGTTCGAACCGGTCCGCCGACGATCTTATATGTCGGTTCGCTCGCGTGGCCGCCCAACGCCTCCGCCGCGCGCTTCCTTGCAGACGATGTGCTGCCGGCCGTTCGCCGCCATGTGCCTGATGTGTGTTTGACGATCGTGGGGAAGGACCCGGCACGCGAACTGCTCGCGCTGGCGCAGCGCGACAGCCACGTTCACATCGCAGGACACGTCCCCGACGTAGCCCGTTACTTCCGCGAGGCGCACGTGTTGGCCGTTCCGCTGGAAGCCGGCGGGGGCACGCGGCTGAAGATTCTCGAAGCGTTCGCCGCTGGCCTCCCGGTCGTCGGCACGCCGGTCGGATGCGAGGGGATTGTCGCGAACGACGGAACCCACTTCATCGTCGCCGAACGGTCCGAGTTCGCTGCAGCGATCACCAGACTGTTGCTCGATCCCGATCACGGCCGGCGGCTTGCCGAGCGGGCACGACATCTTGCGCGCGCGCGTTACGACTGGTCGGTTGTCGGAACGCTCGCGTGCGACGCGATTGTCGGCGCGGCGAGACAGTCGCGAACCAGCGCCCACGCCCTGCCCGGGCTGGCTATTCACACGAGCGTGACGACACGATGATCAACGAGACCATTCGCATCCTGGAGTTGAGGAGCGTCCGCGGCACGGGCGGCGGACCGGAAAAGACCATTCTGCTGGGTGCGGAGCGCGCCGATCGGCGCCAGTTCGCCGTCACGGTCTGCTACATCCGCGACCGCCGAGACAGCACGTTCGGCATCGGCGAACGCGCGCGGCGTATGGGCATCGACTACGTCGAGATCGCCGAGCGCAGCTCGTTCGACGCAAGGGTCTGGCCGGCGCTTCAGCGCGTGGTCCGCGAGCGCGCAATCGACATCGTGCATGCGCACGAGTACAAGACGGATCTGCTGGCGCTGCTGCTCGCGCGCACGGAAGGGATCATTCCCCTCGCGACCGCACATGGATGGACGGGGCACAGCCTCCGCGAGCGGTTGCTCTATTACGCGCTGGACAAACAACTGCTCCGCGCATATCCGCTCACGATCGCCGTATCGAGCCAGATTCGATCGGAGCTGCTTCGCCACCGGGTTGCTCCGGACCGCGTGCAGGTCGTCCTCAACGGAATCGATCATCGCGCGTTCCGACGCGATCGCGGCGCCGAATCGGACGCCCGCAGGAATCTGGGCGTGTGTGACGGCGAGATCGTGATCGGCTCCATCGGCCGCCTCGAACCGCAGAAGCGGTTCGATCTCCTGATCCGAGCCTGCGCCACCCTGAGGGACCGCTGGCCGGGGCTGCGACTGTTGATTGCCGGCGACGGCAGTGAACGGGGCGCGCTGGAGGCGCTGGCGGCGGGATTGTTGCCCCCACACGCGTATCGGTTGCTCGGCCACAGGGCCGACGTCGTGCGGCTTCACCATGCGTTCGACCTCTTCGTCCAGTCGTCGGATTACGAAGGCACCCCGAACGCGGTACTCGAGGCAATGGCGCTCGAGACGCCATTGGTCGCGACGGCGGCCGGCGGCACCGCCGAGATCGTCAACGACGCCGAGCAGGGGCTCATCGTCCCGTGCGGCGACGTGAGCGGCCTGGCTGTGGCGATCGAGCGGACCCTTCTGGAGCAGGATCTGACTCCCCAGCGCGTGGCCAGCGCTCGACGTCGGGTCGAAACGTCGCTGTCCTTCGACCAGCGCGTCGCCACCGTCGAGCGGATCTATGCGGGGCTCGCCGAGCGGTACCCGCGACCGGCGGGCCGGCGGGTGACGGCAAGGTGCGCGTGACCGCCAGAGAGATCGTGAAGGCGGCCGCACGCGGGGCGTCCCACATCGCCGTCCTGCCGCTCCTCCCATCGTTCGTGGTCCGTTCGTCACTGTTCGGTCCCGATCGCGCCGTCGAGTCGTCCATCCAGTGGCTGTCGCTTGTTCCGGGGCTGATCGGCCAGTACCTGCGCCGCGCATTCCTCGGCAAGTCGATTGCGAGGTGTCACTACACGGTCGTCGTCGAATACGGCACCACGTTGTCGCGGGCCGGCACGCGCCTCGATGAGAACGTCTACATCGGGCCCGGCTGCCATCTGGGTCTGGTCCACGTCGAGCGTGATGTGCTGATGGCGGCCGGTGTCCGCGTGCCGAGCGGTGCCATGACGCACCGGATCGACGACCTGTCACGACCGATACGGGAGCAGGGCCGATCGGAACAGCTCGTTCGCATCGGCGCCGGGTCGTGGATCGGCGAGGCCGCCGTGATCATGGCCGACGTCGGCGAGGACGCGGTGATAGGCGCCGGCGCGGTCGTCACGCGGCCGGTACCGCCACGGGCGGTCGTGGCAGGTGTTCCGGCGCGGGTACTGCGAATGCGTGGTGACGGGGTCCCCCGCGCTGTATGAGAATCCTCGTCCTCACTCATCGTTTGCCGTTCGCACCCAACCGTGGCGATCGCGTGCGCGCCTATCACATCGTCAAGCTTCTCGCAGAGCGCGCGGACGTGCATGTCGTGTCGCTTGTCCACGATCGCGAGGAAGAATCACAAGCCGACACGCTGCGGCGTCTGGGCGTCCGCGTCTCGACTGCTTTCGTGCCGCGCGTCCGCAATCTGGCGTCTGCCGCGCTCAAACTGCCGACTACCGTGCCGCTGACCCACGCGCTGCTGGATTCGCCTGCCATGCGTCCCGCGCTCGTTCGCGCGACAGAGGCATGGCGTCCAGATGTGGTCCTCGCGTATTGCTCCGGCGTCGCGCCGTTCGCCTTGGCGCCGCCGCTGGCCGGCATCCCGCTCATCATCGATCTTGTGGATGTCGATTCCGCCAAATGGGCCGCCTTCGCGAAGGCGGCGGGGTTCCTGCGCGCGTGGATTTTCAGACGCGAGGCGCGGCACCTGGCGGCGTTCGAGGACCGTGCCGTGCGGGGCGCCTTCGCCGCGACGGTCGTGAACGAGAGAGAGCGTGAAACGCTGCTCCGTCTGTGTCCCGACGCCGATGTGTTCGTGGTGCCGAACGGCGTCGATGTCGAGGCGCTCTCACCGCAGGAGCCGCCGGTCGCCGACGACCGGGTCGTCTTCGCCGCAGTCTTCAACTATGCGCCGAACGCCGACGGCGCAGTCTGGTTCGCGCGCCATGTCTGGCCGCGCGTGCGAGCCGTTCGGCCGAACGCCCGTCTGACGCTTGCCGGTTCATCGCCGACTCGCGCTGTCCGGCAGCTTGCCGACCGTGACGGATCGATTGAAGTGACGGGAAGCGTCGCCGACATCCGCCCCTACCTGTGGCGCTCGGCGATAGCCGTTGCGCCGATATTCCAGGCGCGCGGAGTTCAGAACAAAGTGCTCGAAGCCGCGGCCGCCGGTCTCCCGTCAGTCGTGACTCCGCCCGTGTGGGAGGGACTGCCGAGAGAGGTTCTCAAGGCCTGCCGGGTGGCGGACAGCCCTGATCAGTTCGCCGCTCGGGTCCTCGAGCTGCTCGCGCTGCCTCCAGCCGTGCGACGCCGAGAGGCGAGCGCGCAACTCTCGCAGCTGGCGTGGCCGCGGCGCCTCGCCCTCATGATGGAGCTGATCGAGAGCACCGCGGAAAGATCCTCCGCGATCGCCTGCGCGCGCTGACGAGAAGTGACGTGAAATGCGCGTGCCGGCCGCCGGCGGCTACGGCACGGTCACCGTCGTGCTGGTCGCCACCAGCGTGTAGGTGGCGTTGAAGAGCCGCACGTGGTACGTCCCCGTCGCCGGCAGCGTGAACGTCACCGTCGCGTTGGCGATCCCAGTTGCTGGCAGGGTCTGTGCCCCGTTCAGATACTGCCATTGCCGCACGGTCCCGGTCGCGTCATAGAGGCCAACCCAGTCGCCCGGCGTGCCCGGACCATTGGTCACTGTCGCCAGCACCGAGCCGCCGACGGTGCCCGTGGCGGCGCTGAGCGTCACGCTCGGCACCGTGGTCGTAATCGACCCGCTCGTCGCGAGCAACACATAGGCGGCATTGAAGAACCGGGCATGATAGATCCCGGGCGTCGCAGGCAAGGTGAACGGCACGGCCGCATTGACGATCCCGACAGCGGGCAGCGTCTGTGATCCGTTCAGATACCTCCACTGCAGGACGTTGCCGCCCGCATCGTACAACCCTACCCAGTCGCCTGGCAGTCCAGGGCCGTTCGCGATCGTCGCTATCACCGTGCCCCCGGCGCTGCCGGTCGTCGCGCTGAGCGTGACGGTCGGTACCGTCGTCGTGATCGATCCGCTGGTCGCGACCAGCGTGTAGGCGGCATTGAAGAGCCGCGCCTGATAGGTGCCCGGCCCCGTCGGCAGCATGAACGTCACCGTGGCGCTGGTGACCCCGGTCGCCGGCTTCACCTGCGTGCCATTGAGATACTGCCACTGCACTGCGGTGCCGGCCGCATCGTAGAGCCCGACCCAGTCGCCCGGCAGTCCGGGGCCATTCGCGATCGTCGCTGTCACCGTGCCGCCGGCGACGCCGGTCGTGGCGCCGAGGGTCACGCTGGGCGCCGTGGTCGTGATCGACGCGCTCGTCGCCACCAGGGTATAGGTGGCGTTGAAGAGCCGGACCTGGTAGATCCCCGGCGTCGACGGCAAGCTGAACGTCACCGTGGCGCTGGTGACGCCGACCGCCGGCTTCACCTGCGTGCCGTTGAGATATTGCCACTGCATGGCGGTCCCGCTTGTGTTGTACAGGCCGACCCAATCGCCCGCGTTGCCCGGCCCGTTGGCGACCATCGCCATCACCGTGCCACCGGCAGTCCCGGTCGTCGCGCTGAGCGTCACGCTCGGCACCGTCGTCGTGATCGATCCGCTGGTCGCCAACAAGACGTACGCAGCATTGAAGAACCGCACCTGGTAGGTTCCCGGTGTCGCCGGCAGCATGAACGTCACCGTGGCGCTGGTGACGCCGGTCGCCGGCTTCACCTGCGTACCGTTGAGATACTGCCACTGCACGGCGTTGCCTGCAGCGTCGTACAACCCGACCCAGTCACCCGGCAGGCCGGGGCCGTTCGCGACCGTGGCCATGACGGTGCCGCCGGCGGTGGCGGTCGTCGAGCTGACCGTGACGCTCGGTGCGCTGACCGTGATGAGCACGCTCACGGTAGCCGTCGTGTAGTTCGCCGTGTCGCCGGGCGTGAACGTGACCGCCAGCGACTGCGCCGCGCCGGCCGGCAGCACCGTGCCCGCGGGCGGCGTATACACCCACGTTCCCGGCACGCTGGCCGTCGCATTCAACTGCGTAGAACCGAGTGCGGTGCCGACGATGATGGCGGCCGGCGTCGGCCACGTGACGACCGGTGTCGCTTTCGACACGGTGATCGCGACCGTCGCAGTCGCCGCGTTGTAGTTGGCGGTGTTGGTCGGCGTGAACGTCACCGAGAGCGTCTGGCCCGCGCCCGCCCCCAACACCGTTCCACTCGCCGGCGTATAGACAAACGTCCCCGCCACGGTCGTCGTCGCGTTCAATTGGGTTCCGCCAAGCGCCGTCCCGTAGCTGATCGCCGCCGGCGTCGGCCACGCGATCACCGGTGTCGTTTTCCCCGTCGACGCCGCCACGACTTCGACCGCCGCGAAGTTCCAGCGGTCGGCGGTCGGCGCCGTGTCATTCAGCTGGACGACAGTACCGGCGTTGGCGACCGGGCCATTGTAGTTCTGCACCCAGTACGTATCGCCGCTGCCTGTGCTCGTCCACTGGTGCGTCATGGATTGATTCGCGCCCAGCGTCCGCGCGACTGCGCTGTCCCAATCGTTACCCACTGCATAAAGAAGCGAGCCGGCGGCTGTCGTCGTCAATGACAGGGAAGGTGCGCCACTCGGTCCACTCACGCTCGCCGAAGCGCCCACGCCGGCCGCGCCCGAGAACGTGACGACCGTAAGGGACTGCGTGTAGGTGGCCACCGACGGAGTGGACGTGACGCTGATGCTCGACCGCGCCGTCGGAGAGGAAGCCTGCCAGATGTCCGCGACGCCGGGCATTCCGTTCGCGCGCGTCACGCGCGTCCAGGTCAGGCTGCCGCCGCTAATCGTGAGGCTCTGGCCGCCTGTCACTGGACCGGCGGCCGTGGCGAACGCAATGACGAGATCACCCGCAGCCGTGTTGAACGGCCCTGCCGACACCGCGTTGGTGCCGTCAGCGAACACCACGGTACCGACGACGAGGCTTGACGGTGGCGGTGTGGCGAGAGTCGTGAACGTGAAGTCCCCTGATGTCGCCGTGTTGCCTGACGCGTCGGTCGCGCGGACCCGGTAGTGGTAAAGCGTACCGGCGGTGAGGCCGGAGGTCGCCTGGCTGTGGCTGGTCATGAGCATGGTATCGAGGGCGGTCAGCGTCCCGTACGCCGTGCTCACGCCGTATTCCACCTGGTGATAGGACAGCTCGTTCGTCGTGAAGCTGATCGTCGCGCCCGATGCAGTCAGACTCGAGCTCGCGACCCCGCTTATCACGGGCGGGGTCGTGTCGGGGGCACTGAGCGTCACGCTGGCGGTCGCAGTCACCGAACCGGTGGCGTTGGTCGCCGTCAGGGTGTAGGTAGTCGTCGCCGTCGGGGAGACGCTCTGCGTCCCGGAGGCCACGACCGTCCCGATGCTCTGGTTAATCGAGACCGTCGTGGCGTTGGTGGTCGACCACGTCAGCGTCGATGCCGCCCCCAATGTGATCGAGGCGGGCGTTGCGGTCAGGGTTGCTGTGGGTGAGGGGAGGGGTTGAGGTGTGCCGCTGGAGGGATAGGGATCCAAGGCAAACCCGGCGCGGCAAGCAAGGAAGGGTACATTTGATGTTCCATTAGTCGAACAATATGAAGACCCGGTCCCAATAAAGGACCAGAGATAGTCATATGCGGCCTGTGCACCCGATCCCCCTCTTTCCATCGCTTCCATAATGCTCAAACGAGCCTCTGGACCGTAGTAACCAGCAAAGTCGCGGTGATTAGCCAGGGCGCCTGGCTTGAACTGGGCCATCGTCGTAAAAAACGTGACCGTACTGCCATTTAGAGTTCCGTAAGGAATGGCATAAGGCGCGCCTTCGAAGCGCGGATAATCGGGCTCACTGGTAAAGAACTTGAGTTGCAGGTCGTTGGCCGCATCTCGATAGGCGTTGTCTGCGGCGAATCCTAACTTCACAGCTCGATCAATGCCGTACGCCAGGTAATTGTTCTCCCAGTGTGTAAAATACTGTTTGCCTTCCGGACGGTCGTATGGCGTCCATGCGTACACAATCCAAAGCGGGTTGCTCGGAGTCTTCAATCCGATAGCAAAACTGTTAAGCCAATTCAAGTTATTCACAACCTTTTGAGCCAAGTAGGTCTTGACTGGGGAAGAATCCGGATAATACGCTGCGGCCTCCGCCATGTTTCTTAACACCCAACCAAAGCCACGGACTTCATTGCCTGTCAAAAGCCCTTGCGCTCCATGGCCCGAGGTGGCCAACACGCCATGGTTGGCCCAAAACGCCATCTCGTCCGCATAATACCTATCACCTGTTAACAAGTACGGCACAAATGCCAGATCAGGTACGTGGGCATTAGATGGACCAAGTGGTGATTGCCCCGGGCCCGGAACGCCTGTTCCATATTCGGCCATGGGCATCGGGGAGCCCTTAATTCCACTGCCGCCAGCAGACAGCCAGGCATTGGGTTCCTGATCGACAGACATCAAGTGTTCAGAACCTAATCCCGACAAAGGGCCATTTTCTGGTTCCCTCACGTGAATCGGCCACGAACCGGCTAAATCGCCGTTGGCCATCACGAATCGCCCTTGAGTCGCGTTCTTCTTTACTAGGTACCTAGCGGTCCAGTCGGGGAGCGGACCCAATTCTGCGCGACCCCCGTGAGCGCCCATGACCTGGTCCACGGCTCCTGATTGCAGAATGTCGAAGTTCGAACCAATCGCGTCGACTCTACTATCAAGATTGATTACTGAGTTATACGCAGGGATGGCCCTCGAAATGTTAAACGGTGTCAAGTCAGGAGTAACCGTGGACGGCGTGAAATTAATGTCAAACGCCTTTCGCCAACGAGTGAGGTAATAGTGCTGCACGTTGGTATGCGTAAACACGGTTTGCCCGTTGGCCACGATGGTGACATCGTAGGTGGTGGTGGTCGCGCCTGTCAGATTTAGGATGTTTTCAACCGTGAAGCTGATGTGCGCCTTGCCATCGTTGTACGCGCGGGTGTCAAAAATGACGCGCAGAAATGGATGGGGAGTGCTACCCGCTAACGGAGCGATCACATTGCGCCACTCTTGGACCAGTGGTCCGGCCAACCACCCGTCGACACTCGGGGCGCTCGGAAGCGTAGCGGTGTAAACCGTACCGGCGACGTTCAACGCCACGGAAGCTGTGGGTACGACCGGAGGGAAGGTGCCGCTTTGCAGACTCGCGGCCGTAACGGCATAGCTGCCTGCACCAGGGATATTGGCTGAAAGGATTGCGAACTTAATAGAGCCGTCTTGCCACCGGTTCTTGACGTCGGTTTGTGTCGCGAGGGAGCCGATCTGGAGGCCGCTGGTCGCCTGGCCTTGTGGGACGGCCTCGCCGAAAGTCGCCCAGCCCGCGGTCAGGCCGACCGTCGCAATAGTTCCCCCAGTAGACGATTCGGCGGACGTGACGTTCACCGCCGACGCGGCTGTCAGGGCGGGCGCGGTTCCGATCCCGCTCGACGGCGATGTCGCCACTTTGGTCTTGAAGGCCGTGTAGGGATAGTCGGTCGACTGCCAGGTCCCATCGATCCGTGACGAGATTCGGACCCAGAACGGGCGGCCATCGGTAGGCAGCCCCGTCACAGTGGCGGACAGTGCCAGGCCGGCCACGCCGGCGTAGAGAGTGGTTCCGCCCACCGTGGTCCCGACGTCCAGCTTGTAGCTGGACACGCCAGTGCCGGCGGTCCACGTGAACGTCTGACCGCTCGAGGTCAGCGTCGATCCCGCCGCGGGGCTGATCATCTGCGCCGGACTGAAAGTCGGCGCCGAAGTCGCGGCGTCCGGCGGCGCGAAGTCCAGCGCCCAACCCGCACGTTCGCTGAGATCGGGCGCTGTGCCCCACGTGGGCTGCACGCCGAGGAACGGCCAGAGGTAATCGTAGGCGGCCTGCGCCCCCGGCCAGCCGCGCTCGATGCCGATCATCAGGCTGAGGCGCGCGTCGGGACCGTAGAAGCCGGCGAAGGGGCGCGTGTTCCCCGCGGTGCCGCTCCAGATCTCCGCCAGCGTCTGAAAAAAAGTGAGGCGGCCGGCGGTGGGCGTGCCGACAGCAACGAGAGACGGCGCGGCCTGCGCGCGCGGATAATCGGGATCGCTCGTGAAGAGCTTGAGCTGGAACCGCGCGATCGCATCGCGATGGGCTACTCCGCCCGTGAAGCCCAACTTGCTGGCGCGATCGAGGGCATAAGCCAGATCGTTCTGCTCCCACAACGCGATGTACTGCGGGCCGTCGGGCCGGAGGCCGGTCCACATGATCGTGTTCGGATTCGTCCCCGCGTTCCGCGCGGTGGCATAGGCGTCGAGCCACCGCAGGTTGTTGAGGAGCTTCTGCGACAGATAGGCCTTGACGGGCGAGGCATCGGGATAGAAGGCAGCCGCGTCCGCCAGGTTGCGCAAGGCCCATCCGATCCCCCGGACTTCGTTGCGCTCCAGAATCCCCTGCGCCCCTCGAATTCCGTCGCCGGGGTCGGTGTGCAGCATGCCGTAATTCGCCCAGAACGCCATCTCTTCGGCGTAGTAGCGATCACCGGTCAGCAAATAGGGCACGTAGGCCAGCGACGGCTGGTGCGCGTTGTCCGGAATGAGCGCCGTTTGTCCGGCGCCGGGGGCAGTCGCGGCGTATTCGACCAGCGGCAGCGGCGCGCCCTTGAGATAGTCGAGTCCGCCGGCCTGCGCGCGGGCGTCGTACCACAGGGTGGGCCGCTCGTCGATTGAGATCAACCGTTCAGTCCCCACGCCCTTCATCGCACTGTCGTCCGATTCCCGCACGTGCACCGGCCAGGACCCGGACAGATCGCCGTTGGCCAGCACGAAGCTCCGTTGAATGGGATGCCTGTGCACTAGATAGCGCGCGGTCCAATCCGGAAACGGCGCCAGCTCCGGGCGGTCGGTTTGATCCGACATGTTTGCAACCAGCGCGCCCTCGCGCAGGATGTCGTAACTCGAACCGGTCGGCGCGCTCACCAGGTTGGCGACGAGCGAGAGATACGGCGGCAGCGCGCTGGCTTGATTGAATGGCGTGATGTCAGGCGTCACCGTCGCCAGCCGCGTCGACGCGATCTCGAAGACCTTACGCCACCGCGTCAGGTAGAAATGCTGCACGGCGCTCTTGCTTAACACCGCCTGGCCGTTCACCACGATCGTGACGTCGTAGGTGACCGTCGTCGCACCCGTCGTGTCGAGCATGTTCTCGACCGAGACGTCTATGCGACCCTGGCGGTCGCTGTACATGCGCGTGTCGAAGTTCACGCGCAGAAATGGGTGCGAGCCGCCACCTGAGGTGACTGGAGCCACCACCGATCGGGCTTCAGACACCAGCGGACCGGACAACCAGATGTCGGTCGCTGGTGTGCTTGGCAAAGTCGCCGTGTATGTGACGCCGCCGAGGATCATCGTCACCGAGGCACTGGGCAAGGTCGGCGTCAAGGCACCTGCCGCAGGCGCAGCTGAAGTGATCGCGTAAGTACCGGTCGCGGGAACGTTGGCCGTCACGATGGCAAAGCGGATCGAACTGTCCGGCCACCGACTCTTGATGTCGGTTTGGGTTGTCAGATTCCCGACCTGCAGTCCCTTCGTCGCCGCGCCTTGGGGCACGGCTTCTCCGAACGTCACCCAGCCTGAAGTCAGACCAATTGTGGCCACGGCCGGAGTCTGCGCGCGGAGATGTGAGGCGGCTCCGCACGTCAATATCAAGAGTGCAACGAAGTGTATCTGCGTGAAGCGCGACGTCGAAGTTCGAGGCTTGTGACCGTCGGGCTGTTGGGTCATCGTGATCGGCAAGGGGCAAATCCCCGGCCATCCGCAGCTTATTCGTGCTCAACCCGCGTGCGCCAAGGGGTTCCGGTTGTCGGTTGTGCGTACAGCACCGCGCTCAAAAGCCGGGAAAAACACGGTTTCTGTACGGATTCCCACGGATCTTGAAGTGTGCCGAGCGCGATCATCCGAGCGTGCGTGATGAACACGAATCTGCTGTCTGAAATTACTCGCCTGTGAAGGAGTTGCTCGGCGCCGCAGCGGAATCGAATGACGATTTCAGATGGGCAGGCGCGGGAGCATCCGCGAGATCTCGGAGCGGTGGAGCGCAAAACGAGATCCGATCTCGTCGTACGACATGCCGCGGACAACGGTTACGCGCGGAGAACGGTCGCCATGGACGTGGAATGCGCAAGTGGGGCCGTGCATGAACTCATGACCATCGGCGGCTGATTGAACGACGTTCAGTCAGAATCAGAGGCGATCGGCTGGAGTGAAGTTGTTTCAGGCGGCAGGCGAGTGCACCATGTTGCTTTTCTGCCCGACGCCAGTCGAGCACGACTCGCGGGATGCGCGACGCGCAAGCCCGTGGACGGCGCGTCCTGTGGGGGGAGGCGTGGTTGGCGCGGTGCGTCTGACCCCTTTAGTCCCCCGTGCCAGGTTTAATCCCACCGGCTTTCAGCCGGTCAGCTTTCAGCAAGTCCGATTTGATGGCTCCTTCGAACGGTCGAGCACGTGGGACTAGGAAAGCGCGTGACAACGCGCTTCTATGAACGACTA
>WNEY01000439.1_pt1 | contig 25927 bp, 27 predicted proteins | sample 5400531 | NCBI WGS metagenome assembly WNEY01 (sample SAMN13153338, study PRJNA577476) | soil metagenome | isolation source: 200 cm saprolite under Douglas fir tree site 1 | place: USA:California | collected 2015-04-18
CCGATGCGCTGCCGCACTCCGAGGCCTTCGCACCGCTGCCGGTCGCCGATGCGCTGCCGCACTCCGAGGCCTTCGCATCGCTGCCGGTCGCCGATGCCCTGGCGCACTCCGAGGCCTTCGCACCGCTGCCGGTCGCCGATGCGGTGCCGGACTCCGAGGCCTTCGCATCGCTGCCGGTCGCCGATGCGCTGCTGCAGCCCGAGGCCTTTGCGCCGCCGCTGCCCGTCGCCGATGCCCTGCCGCACTCCGAGGCCTTCGCACCGCTGCCGGTCGCCGATGCACTGCCGCACTCCGAGGCCTTCGCATCGCTGCCGGTCGCCGATGCGCTGGCGCACTCCGAAGCTTTCGCACCGCTCCCTGTCGCCGATGCGCTGCCGCACTCCGAGGCCTTCGCACCGCTGCCGGTCGCCGATGCGCTGCCGCACTCCGAGGCCTTCGCATCGCTGCCGGTCGCCGATGCGCTGCCGCACTCCGAGGCCTTCGCACCGCTGCCTGTCGCCGATGCGCTCCCAGAGCCCGAAATCTTTGCGCCGCCGCCCGTCACCGCTGCGCTGCCGCAGCGCGAGGCCGTTGCGCCGCCGCCATTTGTCACCGCTGCTTTGCAGCACGAGGTCATCATGCCGTCAAAAACAGTCGCCGCTCCGCCGCCGCCGCTCGAGCCCGCGGCGCCGCACTCGGCTCCGCCGCCACAACAGCCTGCTGTCGTGTTGCCGATCTTGCGCAGCCCGATCCGATCCGAACAGCCGGCGCCGTTGGTGTCGGACCAAACGCTCTCCGATCTGGAACGCCTGCTGCGCGTGTCCTCGGCGCGTGGCGCCTCGACGTTGTACCTCTCCTCCGACTCGCGTCCATCAGTGCGAGTGGATGGCGAGCTGCAGATCCTGGAAGGCGAACGGGTCCATCTCGCGCGCGACGTCGAGTCGTTGCTCCTGACGCTCATGCCCGAGCGCAGCCACGAAGCGCTCCGCAATGGAGGCGCCACCGAGTGGATTTCCGATCTCGAGGGCGTGGGACGCGTCCGCTGCATGAGCTTCCGCGACCATCACGGCCCGGGCGGCGTGTTCCGCCTGATGCCGACGCGCTCGGTGTCGGTCGAGCAGCTCGGCTTGCCGCGGCAGGTGCAGTCGCTGGCGATCGAACTGGAAGGCATCGTGCTCGTCGCCGGTCCGCGGTCGAGCGGCAAGCGCACGATGGTGTCCGCTCTGGTCGACGTGATGAACAGGACGCGCCGCGACCACATCATCACGATCGAGCGCGAGATCAACATCGTGCACGAACGCGGCAACTCGTTCATCAGCCAGCGCGAAGTCCGGGGGAACGACGATGAGATGCTGGCGGCGGCGCGAGCGGCGATGCGCGAGGATCCGGACGTGCTCGTCATCGAAGACCTGCGGACTGGTCCGCTCATGAATGTCGCGCTCGAAGCGGCGGCCGCCGGGCACCTCGTCCTCGGCGGGTTCTCCGCGCACACGGCGACCGGCGCCATCGATCGCATCATCGATTTTTATGCGCCGGAGTACCGCCGCCAGGTCCAGTTCGCGCTGGCCGGCGCGCTGCGCGGCGTCATCGTGCAGGTGCTGCTGCGCAAGACCGGCGGCGGACGCCTGCCGGCGCGCGAGGTGCTGCTGAACACGCCGGCCGTCTCCAGCATCATCGCCGAGGGCAAGACGTCGCAGCTGTCGATCGCCATCGAGGGCGGGCGCCGCTATGGGATGTTGCCGCTCAACGACGCGCTCGTCGGCCTGGTGGAGAGCGGCGCGGTCGAGGCGCGCGAAGCCTACCGCAAGGCACCGGATCGCCCCGGCTTCCTCACCGCGCTCAACCGCAACGGCATCGACACCTCATTCGTCGAACGGCTCGCATAGATCGCCTTCAACCGCAGAGCGCGCCGGGGAACGCGCAGAAAGCCGTTCTCGGCGAGCTCTGCGATCTCCGCGGTTAAACGGAATCGTCAGCGCTCGACGAACGCTTCCAGCTCCTTCAACAGAAACTCGAGAACATCGCTCTCAGTCAGCGTAGCGGGATCGCCGATGGGGCGCTCCGCGTCGATCACGCGGTTGCCGCGGCCGCGGCTGGTGTGCCCGATGACCCGGGGGATGTCGCCGCTGGTATCGAGCGAGATCTCGATGTAGTCCTCGGCGGCGCGATCCGACATCAGCCGGACGCTCCCTGACGGCGTGAAGACGGCGAACAGGTAGTTTTCCGCCCGCAGGACATTCGCAACCTGCCGGAACATCGGCACGGCGACGGCGGCGAGCCAGGTGGTGAATGCACGCGACGCCTCGTCGCTGCGGGCGCGGCGGTCGGCCGCCCGGCGCTTCGCGCGCTCGATGGTCTGCAGCAGGCGTTTGCGCACGTCGGAGACTTCCATGACACTAAATGACCTGTTCCTGCCGCAAGGCGGCGATCGCGTCGGCGCTGAACCCGAGGTCGTGCGCAAGCACCGCGTCGGTATGCTGGCCGAGCGTGGGCGGCGGCGTTCTGACCGCACCAGGGGTGTCGGACAACTTCACCGGCACCCCGAGCGTGCGGAGCTGGCCGATCGTCGCATGCTCGACGCGCGCGATCATCTCACGCGCCTGCAACTGGGGATCGTCGAACAGCTCCTGCAGGTTCCGGACCGATCCGCACGGCACGCCCGCGGCCGTGAGCCGATCGATCCAGAACTGACGCGGTTCGGTCCGCAGCCGCTCGGCCACGAAGGGCCGGAGCGCGTCATACGCCGTGACACGCTGACGGTTCGTCGCGAACCGGCCCTCGTCGGGCAGGCCGGCGACCGCGCAGAAGCGGCGCCATTGCTCGTCGTTGCCGATCGCGAGCACGAATTCTCCGTCCGATGTCGCGAACGTCTCGTACGGCACGATGCTCGGATGGCGGTTGCCGAGGCGGGCCGGAATTGTGCCGCTCGCGAAATAGTTGCCCGCCTGATAGGTGAGCAACGCCGCCACCGCGTCGAGCATCGCGACGTCGACTTCCTGCCCGTTGCCGGTTCGTTCCCGCGCGAACAGCGCCATCGACACCCCGTAGGCCGCGAACATCCCCGACACGATGTCTGCGATCGCCACGCCGAGGCGGTACGGCGGACCGTCCGCCGATCCGGTGATGCTCATCAGCCCGCCCTCCGCCTGCATCACGGCATCGTAGCCGGGCTCCTTCGAGCGCGGCCCCGTCTGCCCGAATCCGGACACCGAGCAGTAGATCAGCCGCGGATATCGTGCGGCCAGCGCCCGGTAGTCGAGCCCCGCCCTGGTCAGCGTTCCCGGCCGGAAATTTTCGACCAAGACGTCGCTCTTCTCGAGCAGACGATCGAGGACCGCGCGGCCGTGCGGATGCTTGAAATCGAGCGTGACGCTCTCCTTGTTGCGGTTGATGCTGAGGAAGTACGCGCTCTCGCCCTCGAGAAACGGCGGTCCCCAGGCGCGCGTGTCGTCGCCTTTGCGCGGCTGTTCGATCTTGATGACGCGCGCGCCCATGTCGGCGAGCAGCATCGTGCAATACGGGCCCGACAGCACGCGCGTCAGGTCCAGGACGGTGATCCCGCCGAGTGGCGCCATAATGAAGGCATGATTATCGTCTACGCGGGCAGCGCCTGACGAAGCTGCGAGCAGGTGAAGGAGTTTCTTTCACAGGCAGGCGTGCCGTTCACGGCATACCACGTCGACGAGGACGATCGCGCCTACGACGATCTGATCGCGCGCGGGTGGCGGACCGTTCCGGTCACCCTCATCGGCGATTGCGTCGTGAAGGGGTTCGACGTCGCGGCGCTGACGTCGGCGCTCGCCGAGTGGCGGGGGCGCGCGTGACGTCGCGCGCGATGGTCATCAGATCCGACAGCAGCGCGTAGGCCGTCTGCGTCAGACTGCCGCTCCGCTGTACGACAGCGATCTCCTCGAGCAGATCCGTCTGCAGGATGATCGCGTTCTGCTGCCCCTCGAGCATCGCCAGCAGATCATCGTCGGCCAGCGCTTCGGGCGCGACCCGGGCCGTGATGCGGTCGCCCTCCCGTCCTGCCCGCGCGACGAGCTTCACGCGCCGCCCCATGGTGCGCGCGTCGATCGCGGCTCGGCCCGTCTCGGGCGTGATGCCGCGCCGCTCCACCATCTCCGGCGTGATGTCGGCGCCGAGGAGCACATTGGCCAGCGCTGCCGTCTTCGCCGCGGCATCCCAGCCCTCCACGTCGAGCGACGGGTCCGCCTCGGCGACCCCCATCGCCTGCATTTCCGCGAGGGCCTCGCCGAAGGGTTGGCCTTGTTCCATCGCGGTCAGGATGTAGTTGGTCGTGCTGTTCACCACGCCGCGCAATCCGATGATGGCGACCAAGGGCAGCGTCTCACGAACCAGGTTGAAGACAGGGACGCCGTCCATCACGGCGCCCTCGAACAGGAACCGGCGATTCGCGCGGTCCGCGGCCTCTGCGAGCGCCCGATAGGCGAACGCCGCCGGACCCTTGTTGGCGGTGACGACGTGCGCGCCGCCCGCCAGTGCCGCACGGACATGGCTGGTCGCCGGCTCGCCGCGCTCGATGTCGAGCGTCGTCGTCTCGATCACGATGAGCCGCCGCTGCCGCGCGGCTGCGGCGCTCAGTCTCGTCGCGCGGCGAATGAAGTCAACGATCGGCGTCACGGTCCGGCTGACGCCATGTCGGGGAGGCCAGGAGCCCGTCGAGGGAGCAGATACCACGTACGACTCGAGCGCACGTGCGCTCAGACCACGGCCGTCATACACCTGGCCGCGGCGGCGAGTGGCAATGCCGACGACGCGTGTGCGGACGCCGTGGTCGTGCGCGAGCCGCGATCGCTGCTCGGTCAGCAGCGCGACGAATCGTTGCGCGACGTGGCCGTAGCCGACCAGCAGGAGGTCGAACGTCGTCATTGCGGATTGCGGATTGCGGACTGCGGATTGATGGCGGATGGGAGTGTCACGGCTCCGCAATCCGCATTCCGAGATCCGCAACGTCGACGAGCATCTCGTGCAGGCGATTCAGCCCCTCGCGCAGATACCCAGGCTCGTCTCCAAAGCCCACCCGCAGGTATCCGTCCATGCCGAAATGATCGCCCGGCACAATCAGGACGCTTTTCTCCTCGCGCAGCCGGGTCACCAGTTCGGTGGAATTGATCGCGTGGTGGTACCGCGTGTACACGATGGCGCCCGCATCCGGCGGCGCGTAGGTGAAGAGGCCGCCGTGTCCATCGAGCCACTGCGCGATCACTGGAAAATTCTCGTTCAGGATGCCGCGCGTCCGCGCGAGGATCCGCGCGCGACGCGCCGGCTCCAGGGCGCGGCGGGCCAGCGCGTCGCTCAATGCGCCCGGCGCGATCGTGGTGTAATCGTGATAGGACCACAGCGACGCGATCACCGCCGGCGGACCGACGATCCATCCGATTCGCAGTCCCGGCAGTCCGTAGGCCTTCGACAGGCCGCTGGTGACCAGGACGCGATCGTAGCGCCCCCAGATCGTAGGCGTCTCGCGGCCGTCGCGTTCCGCGCCCCGATAGATCTCGTCCGACAGGATCCAGCTGCCATGCCGCGCCGCGGCCGCGCCAATGCGATCGAGATCGTCGGCGCCGATCCGCGCGCCGGTAGGGTTGTTCGGATTGCAGATGACGATCAGCTTGGTGCGCGCCGACATGACGCGCTCGAGCCCTTCCGCGTCGACCGACCAGCGCGTCCCGCCATTGACGAGCGGCCACTCGCGGACCGTCGCGCCGAACGCGCGCGCAAGGCCCCACGTCTGCATGTAGTTCGGCACCATCATCACGACTTCGTCGCCCGGTTCCACGAGCTTCCAGGTGGTGATGTAGTTCGCCTCCGATCCGCCGTTGGTCACCTGCACGTGATCGCGCGTTGCGCCGGGATACAGGGCCGCGATCGACTCGCGCAGCGGCGCCGTGCCGTTCGATTGCGTGTAGCGCAGCGCTTCGGCGAGCAGCGCGTCGCGCGACGCTACGTCATCGACCAGCTCGCCCAGCCGCAGCGGGTGAACGCCGCTCTCGGAAAGGTTGAAGCGCACAAGGTTCTCGTAGCTGGACTGCATCCGCTCCATCGCAAACGGTTCGAGCTGCATGCGGGGCACTTTAACGTGTTTTTGCGGGAAAGTCGGTGTGCGATCCTGAACTATACTGGCCTCTTTTGTGACAAATGCTGACAAAACGGGTGGCTCCGGGCTTCGTGCCCCGGTAACAATGACGCCGGGCACGTCGCCAAATCTCGCGCGAATTCCGGCCGGCGACTTCCTTATGGGAGCGGCCGACGCGGAGGGAGACGAGCGCCCCGTCCATCGGGTCTTCGTCAGCGAATTCTTCATCGGGCGGTTTCCCGTCACCCACGACGAGTATGCGCGGTTCGTCCGGGCGACCAGCCATCGGGCCCCCGCGGTTCGCGACCTTCCGTTGATCGCCATCGGCGCACGCGATTCCCTGTTCCGCGAGTTCGCCTCGCCGTACGTCTGGGAGAACGACCAGCCTCCAGCCGGACGCGGCAGTCATCCGGTCGTGCTCGTCCAGTTCGAGGACGCGCTGGCGTACTGCCAATGGCTGTCGGACGAGCTCGAGCGCACGGTGCGACTGCCGACCGAGGCGGAATGGGAAAAGGCGGCGCGCGGCGGCACCGACGGCCACCGCTATCCGTGGGGGAACGACATCGACTCGTCACGCGGCAACTTTCTGACCGATCCTGCGACGAAGCCTCAGCGTGGCACGCGCCCCACGGGCACATATCCGCCCAACGCGTACGGCCTGTATGACGTCTGCGGCAATGTCTGGGAATGGGTCGCGGACTGGTACGGCCCCGACTACTACGGCGTGGGCGACATGCGCGATCCTCGCGGACCCGAATCGGGCAGCATGCGGATCGTTCGCGGCGGGTCGTGGGTGAATGACGACGTGGCGATGCTGCGGTGCGCGTACCGTCACAGGGTGCCGATCGACACCTACGCCTACAGCGTCGGGTTCAGAATCGTATGCGCACCGTGACGGCGTCCGCCCCCAGCCCTCAGCCATCAGTCCTGACGCCGGAGGGTTACGAGCGAGCCCGACGCGCCCTGATGCGCCGCGATCCGATCCTCGCAACCGTCATCAAGCGCATCGGTCCGTGCGGCATGGCCGATCGTCAGCGCAAGGATCATCTGAGCGCGCTCGTCGGCTCGATCGTCAGTCAACAATTGTCCACGAAGGCGGCGGCGACGATCTTCGGCCGATTCGTCGCTCTGTTCCCCGACGGTCACATTCCCCACGCTGCGGCCATCGCGGCACAGAGCGATGCCGGGCTGCGATCGGTCGGTCTGAGTGGACAAAAGGTCGGCTACCTGCGGGATCTCTCTGCGCGGATCCTGGACGGCCGGCTCGACCTCGACGAGCTCGAGACGCTGCCGGACGAGGACGTCATCGAACGGCTCACCGCGGTCAGGGGCTTCGGGCGCTGGACCGCCGAAATGTTCCTGATGTTCCGCCTTCATCGTCCCGACGTGCTGCCGGCGGGCGACCTCGGGATCGTCAACGCGATTCAGCGGCTGTATCGACTGCGCAAGCGTCCCGATGCGAAACGCATTCTGAAGATGGGCGACGCGTGGCGCCCGTATCGATCGGTCGCGTCCTGGTATTTGTGGCAGACGCTTCGCGAACCAAAGTCTGGAACCGAGGACTGAGAAGTGGTTCTGAGTTCCAGGCGCTAAGTTCTGAGTTTGAGCCATAGAAGCGTGTAACCGGCCGCTATGGCGATTAAAGTCCCGCGCTCGCTGAACAGCGTCTCCCCCCATGAAAACGCATCACCTGTAACCGCGGAGGCCGCTGAGCTCTCAGAGGAATCGCTTTCAAAGAGACCAATATTTCTGAGCTCCTTGCAGTCTCTGCGCTTGAACGTAGGTACCCAGCGCGGGACGCGGGCGGCGTAGGCGCGATAGCCGTCGCCCAAACGCGACTCCAGCAGCCCTTCTTCCCATCTCACGATCGCGTGGTACTCGAGGCCGAGCAGCACGAGGATGACGGGCGCCAGCCATACCAGTCGCGCGGCGAGCGCGAAGCCGACCCACAGCGCGATATTGCCGAGGTAGAGCGGGTTTCGAAGCAGGCCGAACGGACCGCTCGCCACGAGCCGGCCGAGCCGGTCGCTTCGCGTGCGCGAAATCGCCCCGATGTGGTGCACCCCCCACACGCGCAGCAACTCGCCAAACGCGGTCATCGCGACGCCTGCCGCCACAAGCGCGGCCGAGGGAGGCGCCTCGCCGACCCGGAGGGCCAGAATGGCCGCCGCGACGGGAAGGGGCAGCGCCGTCCGATGCCGAAAGAGCCAGCCGCCGAGCCGGGTCGTCGTGTCGGTTTGCGTCTGCACGAATTGCGGTCAGTTTGACAGGGTTGGTGAGGTTGATAAAATCAGGACTCGTTCGGTCGTATATCGGTATGTCTTCATCCGACACCACATCCGTCCTGGAGCGCTCCCCAGGATCCTCTGTTCTCGACATGATCGGGAGGACGCCGCTGGTTCGGCTGCACCAGTTCGAGCGTGAAACCCCGGGCGTAGAGCTCTACGCCAAAGCCGAGTGGCAGAACCCGGGCGGATCGGTGAAGGATCGGGCCGCCGCGCGCATGATTCTCGACGGCGAGGCGTCCGGAAAGCTCACTGTCGGCCGGACAATCCTCGACGCGACGTCCGGCAACACCGGGATCGCCTACGCGATGGTCGGTGCGGCGCGCGGCTACAGCGTAAAGCTGTGCGTCCCCGAAAACGCGAGCCCCGAGCGCAAGCTGATCCTGCGCGCGCTGGGCGCGGAGATCGTGCTGACCAACCCGCTCGAGAGCGCCGACGGCGCCATTCGCGAAGCGCGGCGAGTCTTCGCCGCCGATCCGGATCGCTATTTCTACCCGGACCAGTACAACAACGAGGCGAACTGGCGCGCGCACTACGACACCACGGCGCCTGAGATCATCGAGCAGACCAGCGGCCGCCTGACGCACTTCGTCGCCGGCCTCGGCACGAGCGGAACCTTCGTCGGGACGGGTCGGCGGCTGCGGCAGTTCAGCCCGAGCATCCGGCTGATCTCGTTTCAGCCCGACTCGCCGTTCCACGGCCTCGAAGGCCTGAAGCACATGGCGTCGGCGATTGTCCCTGGCATATACGATCCAACGCTCGCCGACGAAGATCTGCGAATTGAAACGGAGCGCGCGTACCGGATGGTGCGTCGACTGGCGCGCGAGGAAGGCTTGCTCGCGGGCATCTCGTCGGGCGCGGCGGTCGCCGCGATGCTCGACGTCGCCCGGCGGCTCGAGAGCGGCGTCGTCGTCACCGTGTTTCCGGACGGCGCGGAGAAGTATCTGAACGAGAGCTTCTGGAGCGCCAATGACTGAGCGCCGGCTGACGCTCGGGTCGGGGGTGGAGGCGGCCATCCGAACGCACGGACAGCAGACCTATCCGCACGAGTGTTGCGGCGCGCTCGTGGGCCGCGGCAATCACGTTTCGACCGCCGTCGCGTTGGAGAACACGACCGAAGAAGGACCGCGGCGTCGGTTCCTCGTGCGGGCCTCTGACTATCGCGAGGCGGAGCGCCGGGCCGTCGAGCTCGACGGCGAGCTGCTCGGGTTCTATCACTCACATCCGGATCACCCGGCGCGGCCATCGCAGTACGACCTCGATCACGCGTGGCCGACCTTCGCGTACATCATCGTCGCGGTCGCGACCGGCGCGGCCGGCGACATGACCCTGTGGTATCTGAATGACGATCGATCGAGTTTCGAAGAGGGCAGTCTTCATCATGGCGAAAATTCTCATCCCGACACCGCTCAGGCCGTTCACCGATAAGCAGGACGCGGTCGACGCCGCCGGCACGACCGTCGGCGAGCTGCTCGCCGATCTGACGCGGAAGCATTCCGGTCTCAAGGCGCATCTCTACAACGAGCAGGGCAAGCTGCGCAGCTTCGTCAACGTCTACGTCAACGACGAGGACATCCGGTATCTGCAAAAAGAGCAGACGCCGGTGACGGCGAGCGACACGGTGAGCATCATTCCGTCGGTGGCCGGCGGCGCCGACGGCGAAAAGGGGTACGGCCCCCTTTCCACGACGGCCGTCGCGGAAAAAGGGCCGTACGCCTTTTCCGACCGCGAATTGCCGACCCTCACCAACGACGATGTCAGACGCTACTCGCGGCATCTGATCATGCCGGAGGTCGGCGTCGAAGGGCAGCGCAAGCTGAAAGCAGCGAAGGTGCTGTGCATCGGCGCCGGCGGGCTTGGATCACCGGTCGCGATGTACCTCGCTGCCGCGGGTGTTGGCACCATCGGCCTCGTCGACTTCGACGTCGTCGACTTCAGCAACCTGCAGCGGCAGATTCTGCACGGCACGCCGGACGTCGGTCGCTCCAAGCTCGCGTCGGCGAAGGATCGCCTGACCGCGCTCAACCCCGAGATCGAGATTCGGACTCACGAGGTGGCGCTGTCGTCGCAGAACGCGCTGCAGCTCTTCGCGCCGTACGACATCGTGGTCGATGGCACCGACAATTTTCCGACGCGGTACCTGGTCAACGACGCGTGCGTGCTGCTCGGCAAGCCGAATGCGTACGGTAGCATCTTCCGGTTCGAGGGCCAGGCGTCGGTGTTCGCCACCAAGGACGGACCGTGCTACCGCTGCCTGTATCCGGAGCCGCCACCGCCCGGGCTCGTGCCGAGCTGCGCGGAGGGCGGGGTGCTGGGCGTGCTGCCCGGCATGATCGGGATGGTGCAGGCGACCGAGACCGTGAAGCTGATCATGGGGATCGGGGAGCCGCTCATCGGCCGGTTCCTGATCTACGACGCGTTGCGGATGAGATTCCGCGAATTGAAGCTCCGGAAGGATCCCGATTGCCCGGTATGCGGAACGCATCCCACCGTTACAACGCTCATCGATTACGAGCAGTTCTGCGGCGTCGTTCCCGCCGCGCCGGGGCCGGTCACCGTGAACAACGCGACTGAAATCACAGCGTCCGAGCTGAAGCAGCGGCTGGACCGCGGCGACTCGTTGAAGATTGTCGACGTCCGCGAGCCGAACGAGTACCAGATCAACCGGATTCCGGGATCGACCCTGATCCCCCTCGGTGACGTGCCCAAGCGCTACAGTGAGCTCGACCCGGAGGACGAAATCGTCGTCCACTGCAAGATGGGCGGCCGCAGCGCGAAAGCGGCTGATTTCCTGCGGTCGGTGGGGTTCAAGAAGGTCCTCAATCTGAAGGGGGGAATCCTGGACTGGATTGACAAAGTGGACCCGACCCAGCCCAAGTACTGAGGGTGTGCTAATATACGACTTACAAGGTCGGATATGTTGAGGCTATCGAAGAAGGCGGATTACGCGCTGATCGCCATGAAGCACCTGGCGCTCCGGGGGGACCGCGGGTCGTCGAGCGCGCGCGAAATCGCCAGCCTGTACGACATCCCGATCGAGCTGATGGCGAAGGTGCTCCAGCGGCTCGTCCGCCGCGGGCTCCTGGCGTCGCATCAGGGAACGCGCGGCGGGTATCAGCTGGCGCGCGTGCCGACGCAGATTTCGGTAGCGGACGTGATTCAGGCGATCGAGGGTCCGGTCACGGTAACGGCCTGCTCGACCGAAGATGGTCAGTGCGAGCAGTTCTCGAAATGCAACGTGCGCGACCCGCTGTGGCGCGTGCGCGAGCGGATTCTGTCGGCGCTCGGTGAATGCACGATTGCGGAGCTGGCCGCGGACCTCCCGCCGCCGGCACCTGTGCGAACCGCGGTGTTACACACGCATTTGTGACGGTCGTTCGGCCAACGTTCGCGCAACATCGGACGCGTAGCGCGAAGCCTCTAGGCGAGCAGCCCGATTCGAAAGAGAAGACGATGGCGATCAAACTTCCGATCTACATGGACTATCACGCTACGACGCCGGTCGATCCGCGCGTGCTCGAAGCGATGATGCCGTACTTCACGCAGCACTTCGGCAACGCCGCCAGCCGCAACCATCCGTTCGGCTGGGAGGCGGAAGAAGCGGTCGAGAAGGCGCGCAAGCAGGTGGCCGATCTCGTCGGTGCCAACGCGAAGGAAATCGTCTTCACGAGCGGCGCGACCGAGTCGGACAACCTCGCGATCAAGGGCGTCGCCGAGATGTACCGCGAGAAGGGCAACCACATCATCACGGCGGTCACCGAGCACAAGGCGATTATCGACACGTGCAAGCGGCTCGAGAAGGACGGCTACCGCGTCACCTATCTGGCGGTACAGAAGGACGGCCGGATCAGCCTCGACGAGCTGAAGACCGCGATCAGCGACAAGACGATTCTCATCACGATCATGGCGGCCAACAACGAGATCGGCGTCATCCAGCCGATCGCGGAGATTGGCGCGATCGCGAAGGAGAGGGGTGTCCTCTTCCACACCGACGCGGTGCAGATGGTCGGCAAGGTTCCGTTCAACGTGAACGACCTCAAGGTGGACATGGCGTCGATCAGCGCGCACAAGATGTACGGGCCGAAGGGCGTCGGCGCGCTCTACGTCCGGCGCCGCAACCCGCGCGTGCTGCTCTCGCCGATCATCGACGGCGGTGGGCACGAACGCGGCATGCGCTCGGGTACGCTCAACGTCACGGGTATCGTCGGTTTCGGGAAGGCCGCGGAGCTCTGCAAGCAGGAGATGGCGGCCGAAAGCGAGCGGCTGCGAAAGCTGCGGGATTACCTGAACGACAAGCTGCACAAGCAGCTCGACGAGCTCTACATCAACGGGTCGATGGAGCACCGGCTGCCGCACAATCTGAACATCAGCTTTGCCTATGTCGAAGGCGAATCGCTGCTGATGGGGATCAACGACGTGGCGGTCTCCTCGGGGTCCGCCTGCACGTCGGCAAGCCTCGAGCCGTCCTACGTGCTCAAGGCGCTCGGCGCGGGCGACGACCTCGCGCACTCCTCGATCCGGTTCGGCCTCGGCCGGTGGTCGACGAAAGAGGAAGTGGATTACGTCGCCGACAAGCTGACGACGGTCGTCACCAGGCTGCGCGACATGTCACCGCTGTACGAGCTCGCCAAAGAGGGCGTCGATCTTTCAACGATGGTGTGGCAGACAGAAGGACACTAGAATCGGCGATGCCGATCGGCCACGGCCGATTCGCATCCCGGTCTGAGAGGACAAGATGGCTTACTCGACGAAAGTTATCGATCACTACGAGAACCCGCGTAACGTCGGCTCGCTGCCGAAAAGCGACGTCAACGTCGGCACCGGGCTCGTCGGCGCGCCGGAGTGCGGCGACGTGATGAAGCTGCAGGTCAAGGTGAACCCCGCGACCGGCGTCATCGACGACGCGAAGTTCAAGACGTTCGGGTGCGGGTCCGCGATTGCCAGCTCGAGCCTGGCGACGGAATGGCTGAAGGGCAAGACCGTCGACGAGGCGCTCGCGATCAAGAACACCGACATCGTCAACGAGCTGAGCCTGCCGCCGGTGAAGATTCACTGCTCGGTGCTGGCCGAGGACGCTATCAAGGCGGCCATCGCCGACTACAAGAAAAAGCAGAGCGCGACGAGCGCGTCGGCGTCAAAAGAGGTCCAGCCGACGGTTTGACGAATCTAAGGAACTGAGGATCTTAGGATCTGAGGATTTGAAATCCTCAAATCAGATCCTCAAATCCTTAGATCCTTAGATTTTATGATTCAGATCACCGAAGGCGCGGCGCGCAAGATCCGCACGTTGATGGCCAAGCAGGGCATCGACGAGGGCGGACTGCGCGTGGGCGTGAAAGGCGGCGGATGCTCCGGCCTGAGCTACACGTTCGCGTGGGAGCGGCAGCCCCGGCTGGGCGATGAAGTGTTCGAGGGGCCCGACGGCGCGAAGATTTACGTCGACAGGAAGAGTCTGTTGTACCTGAATGGCACGGTGCTCGATTACGACACGAATCTGGTCAGTAAAGGCTTCGTGTTCAACAATCCGAACGCGAAATCGTCCTGCGGCTGCGGCAGCTCCTTCGGAGCCTAGGAAGGCTCAACGCTCAACTCTCACGGTCGCAGCGTCGAGCGTTGAGAGTTGACACCCGAGAGTTGAGACTTGCCTGGTATGTCATCCCCTTCGACACTTCAGGTCTGTCGCGAGTGCGGCGGAGGCGCTCCCGTGGACGCGCATTTCTGCCCGCAGTGCACGAAGATCCTGTCGCTCGGCCGGCCGGGCGACTACTTCGCGTTCATCGGCCTGCCGCGCCGCCTGAAGATCGACCTCGCGGATCTCGAGCAGCGGTTCCGCGCGCTCAGCCGGCAGTTTCATCCGGATTTCTTCTACAACGCGGCGCCTGGCGAGCGGCGCGCGAGCCTGGAGCGATCGTCGTACTTGAACGATGCGTACCGCACGCTGCGGGACCCGATCGCGCGGCTGGAGTACCTCCTGCGGATCGAGGGCTTCGCACGCGACGCCGGGGACAGGTCTCCGAACGTTGCGCACGGAGACCTGCCCCCGATGTCGATCGCGGTGCCGCCGGCGCTCCTCGAGGAGGTGTTCGCCCTGAACGAGGAGCTCGACGAGGTGCGAGAGGCGCGCGCGGGAGGCGTTCCCCCGGAGGTCTGGCGGGGACGTCTGGAGCGCGCGCGAGTCCCGATCGAGGCCAAACGGCTCGAGCACGAAGCGCAGCTCGAGGAGCTGTCCGCCCGATGGGATGCGGTCGCCGGCGCCGACGCCGGCGACGCCAGGCGGCGGGCCGTGCTCGAGGCGCTGCGCAATCGCGTGCTCGAGCGGAACTACATCAACAACCTGCTGGCGGGCATCGAGAAGGAAATCGGGGCGGACACATAGGTCCGCCTCTAGGTTGCGGCCGACCCACGTGTCGGCCCGTCACTTTATGAGCAAAGTCGTAGGGATCGATCTCGGCACCACGAACTCGCTCGTCGCGTACGTGAAGGACGGCGTGCCGCTCGTGATCCGCGACAGCAGCGGCGACGGGCTCCTGCCGTCGGTCGTGTCGGTCGCGGAGGACGGGACCGTTTACGTCGGCCGGGATGCGCAGCGCCGCCTGCTGACCGACGCGGGGCGCACGGCGTACTCGGTCAAGCGCTTCATGGGTAAGGGCCGCGAGGACGTCCAGCACGAAGCCGAACACTTCCCGTTCCGTGTCAGCGGCGAGACCGGCGGCGTCGTCCGCATCGGGCTCGGCGATCGCGAGTTCACGCCGCCGGAGATCTCGGCGCTGGTGCTCCGCGAGCTGAAGGCGCGCGCCGAGGCGTTCTTCACAGAGCGGGGGGAGTTCGACAACGAGGTGGACCGCGCCGTGATCACCGTGCCGGCGTACTTCAACGACGCGCAGCGGACCGCCACGCGCGACGCAGGCCGCATCGCGGGCCTCGAGGTGCTGCGGATCATCAACGAGCCGACGGCGGCGTCGCTCGCATACGGTCTCGACAAACGGCACACCGGCCTCATCGCCGTGTTCGACCTCGGCGGCGGCACGTTCGACATCTCGATTCTCCGCGTCGAGGACGGCGTCTTCCAGGTCCTCTCGACCAACGGCGACACCCATCTCGGCGGCGACGACATCGACGTGCGGCTGATGGACCTCGTGCTCGCTGAGATCTCTTCATCGTCGTACGGAGGTCCCCGCGTCAGCGGGGCCGCCGAGGCGATGCAGGAGATCCGGAGGGCGGTCATTCAGGCGAAATGGGATCTCTCCGAACGCGAAGAGACCGACATCGTGATCGGCCGCGCCGGCACCGCTGAAGCGGTGCCCGACGAGACGGGTTACGCGCGACACATCACGCGCGCGGAGTTCGAGGCGCTGATTCTGCCGATCGTCGAGCGGACGCTCGGCCCGTGCCGTCAGGCGCTAGCCGACGCGGGCCTCGAGCCGTCCGCGATCGACGAGGTCGTGCTCGTCGGCGGGTCGACGCGCATCCCGCTCGTGCGCCGCAGTGTCGAGGCGTTGTTCGGTAAGACGCCGCACAGCGAGCTCAACCCTGACGAAGTGGTCGCGCTCGGGGCCGCCATCCAGGCCGACATCCTAATCACCGGGAACCGCGACATGCTCCTCCTGGACGTCACCCCGCTGTCGCTCGGCATCGAGACGATGGGCGGCGTGGTCTCCAAGATCATCATGCGCAATTCGACGATCCCGGCGACCGGCAGCGAGATGTTCACGACGGCGGTGGACAACCAGACGGCGGTGGACGTCCACGTGCTGCAGGGCGAGCGCGAGCTGGTCGCCGACAACCGCTCGCTCGCGCGCTTCAAGCTGCGCGGCATTCCCGCGATGCCCGCCGGCATGCCGCGGGTCCAGGTGCAATTCCAGATCGATGCGAACGGCATTCTCAGCGTCACGGCGCGCGAGCTGCGCACCGACATCGAGCAGACCATCGAGGTCAAGCCGTCGTACGGCCTGACCGATGAAGAGGTCGAGCGGATGCTGCTCGACTCGTTCGAGCACGCCGACGCCGATTTTGCGGCGCGGCTCCTGATCGAGGCGCGCAATGAGGCCGACGCGGTGATGCAGGCGACCGAGAAGTCGCTGCGCAATCCTCACTTCGCCGAGATCGAGAGGGCAGAGCTGAAAGGCGGCGAGCGCCAGAAGATCGAGTCGGTCCTGGCGGGTCTCAAGATGGTGCTCAACTCGAAGGATCGCGAGACGATCCAGAAATGGACTCAGGCGCTGAACGACGCCACGCAGCATCTGGCCGAGGTCATGATGAACCGCTCCGTCAAAGCGGCGCTGGCTGGCAAGAACATAGAAGACGTGTGAGTGATTCGGGATTGGGGATTTGGGATTCGAATCCCCATCCGAATCCCCATCCGAATCCCGAATCCCGAATCCCGAATCACGAGGCGGATATGCCCAAAGTCACCTTCATCATCGACGGCGAGCCCACGATCGTCGAGTTCGAGCACGGCAAGCTCCCGTACTCACATCACGGCAAGCCGGAGTCGTTTCTCGACGTAGCCAAGAACCTGCAGATCCCGCTCGAGCACGCGTGCGGCGGAAGCTGCGCGTGCACGACGTGCCACGTCATCATCCGCGAGGGCGAGGAGAACCTGAGCGAGATGCAGGACGACGAAGCCGATCGTCTGGATACCGCCTGGGGGCTGACGTCGCGATCGCGGCTCGGTTGTCAGGCCGTCATCTCGGGCGACGTCGTCTGCGAGCTGCCGATGTACACGCGCAACTACGTGCAGGAGGGCGGCGGTATCCAGCTGGGGAAATCGGACAAGAAGGCGAAAGCGCAGGAGGTGACGCCGTGAAATGGATCCAGTCCGAGGAAATTGCCATCGCGCTGGCTGACAAGTTCCCCGGGGTCGATCCGTTGACCGTGCGCTTCACGGACCTGCGTGACAAAGTGGTCGCGCTCGACGGATTCGACGACGATCCGAAATCGTCGAACGAGTCCAAGCTCGAAGCGATCCAGATGGCGTGGTACGAGGAATGGAAGGACGCGCAATGAGCGCGGGCGGAATCTTCCGCCCCGGCATGCGCGCCTACTTCATCCCGCTGGTGGCCGGCGCCGTCCTGGCCTCGAGCGCGTTTCTTCCCTGGATCATCGTCGGCGGCGTGAAGATGAGCGGCGTGCCGGACGTCGCCGCCCTGTGGGTGGCGGGCCTCGGCACGCTGGCCGTCGTCCTCGCGGCGCTCAGCCTCGTGACGCGCAAGAACTCGCGGCACCCGCTCCTCATCATCGGTCTCTTCGCGCTCGGCATCATGTTTCTGTCGTGGCGCATCATGCCGCGCACGGCCGGCGAGCGCGCGCTCACGATTTCGCAGGCATTCGCGATTGTCGAGAACACGCCGATGACCTCCGCGCCTGCGGCCGATGTCGGCATCGGCATCTACCTGGGCCTCGTCGCGTCGGCCGTGCTCGTGGCGTTCGGCCTGACGATCGTCGTCAGGCGCGTCGCGCAGCCGTACGTCGTGCCCGATCCTGACGACGACGTCTAGACGAACTGACCGTTCGAGGTGCGACGCTCGGCGGTCTTCGCTCAGTGCCGGTCGCGCCGCACACTGAGCGACGAATCGTGAACGACGAACGACGAACGCCGAACGAAGCACGACGAACGACCAACGACGAACGATGCGCATTCTGATCGTCGCCGCGACCGCGATGGAGCTCGCGCCACTTGCGGCGACGCTCGATCCCGTGCCGCCGACCGGGCGCGGGGCGCGGCTGCCCCGCTACACACACGCCTGGCATGATATCGACATGCTGATCACCGGCGTCGGCATGGTGGCGACGGCCGCGTGGTGCTCGCGCGCGCTGGCCGACACGCGATATGACCTTGCGCTGAACGTCGGTGTGTGCGGGAGCTTCGATCCCGGGCTCGCGCCCGGGACCGCCGTCCACGTGGTGTCGGACCGCATCGCCGAGCTGGGCGCCGAGGACGATGACGGGTTTCTCACGATTCAGGATCTGAACCTCGTCGGCGAGGATCTGTTCGTGAATGCCGAGCCGCCGCGCAATACGGCGCTGAGCCTTCTGCCGGCCGTCAGCGGCATCACGGTGAACACCGTCCACGGCAACGAAAAATCGATTGCAGCCGTGGTGCATCGCTTCAAGCCGCAGGTCGAAAGCATGGAGGGCGCAGGGTTCATGTGCGCCTGCCTGCTTGACGGGTTGCCCTTCGCCCAGGTGCGGGCGGTTTCCAATGTCGTAGAGAAGCGAAACCGCGACGCGTGGAAAGTGACCGACGCCATCGCCAGCCTCGGACGCGCTGCGCGGGACATACTCGAGACCGCATGGAGCTGACACTTGGCTTTTCGCCCTGCCCGAACGACTGCTTCATGTTCGACGCGATCGTCAACCGGCGCATCGACCTGGAAGGGTTGCAACTGTCGGTGCGCATGGCGGATGTGGAGGCGCTGAACAAAGCGGCGTTTGCGCGCGAGATTGACGTCACCAAGCTGAGCTATCACGCATACGCGTACTGCGCCGCCAGCTACGTGCTGCTCGACGCCGGCAGCGCACTGGGAAGGGGCTGCGGACCGCTGCTCATTTCCAAACGCACAATCGCCAGCGAAGACGTGGCCGCGGGCAATCTCAGCATCGCCATTCCCGGGAAATATACGACTGCGAACTTCCTCCTCGGTCTTGCGTTCCCTGCCGCGCGGAACAAGACGGAGCTGGTCTTTTCATCGATCGAACCGGCGTTGCAGGACGAGCTGTACGACGCCGGGCTCATCATCCACGAGAACCGCTTCACCTACGAAGCGAACGGGCTGAAGAAGGTCATCGACCTCGGCGAATTCTGGGAGCGTGAGACAGGCGCGCCGATTCCGCTTGGCGGGATCGCCATCAACCGTTCGCTGCCGGACGAGGCGAAGCACTCCGTGAATCGCGTGGTGCGCCGCAGCGTGGAGTATGCGTTCGCCCATCGCGCAGCCAGCCTGCCGTTTGTCCGCGAACACGCCCAAGAGATGAGCGAAGACGTCATGTACCGCCACATCGACCTGTACGTGAACGAGTATTCCGTTGATCTCGGCAAAGACGGAAGGCGCGCGGTGGAAATCCTTTTCGAGAAGGCCAGAGCGACCGGGATGATCCCCGAGGTGAAGGACGACCTGTTTCTACGGCGACCCTGAAGCGTCGCCCTGCATATGTGCTGCGGCAGGCGGGCGAGCGTTCAGCCTCGCCCGGTGTCCGCCAGGATCGCGTGAAGCTGCCGCACGCCCTCCGTCAGGCTGGCGGGACCGGGCTGCAGGATGTACGTCGACTTGATTTCGTAGATGCGATCGTCGCGGACCGCGCTGACCGTGTCCCATCCCGGCCGCGACCGAATCGTCGCCTTCTTCATCTTCTTTCCGCACCACGACGCAAAGATCACCTGCGGGTCGCGCCGCGCCACCTCGGCGGGATCGACGATGCGGTCTTTCGCCAACCCGGCATCCGCCAGCTCCGGAAAGATTGGTGCGCCGCCGGCGACCTCGACCAGCTCCTCGACCCACCGGATGCCGGAGATGAGCGGCGCGTCCCACTCCTCGAAGAAGACGCGCGGGCGCCGAGGAAGCATTGCCGCCGATTCGCGAATGCGATCGAGATCGGCGGACAGGCGATCCGCCAGCTGCTCGGCCTCGCGCTGGCAGCCGACGAGGCCCCCGAGCATCCGAATCATCCGCAGGATTTCGGCGACCGTCCGCTGATTGAAGGCAACGACGTTCATGCCGCGCCGGACGAGCTCGGCGACCAGATCCGCCTGCAAATCGGAGAATGCCAGGACCAGATCAGGCTCGAGCGCCGCGATCTTGTCGAACTTCGCGTTGATGAACGCTGACACCTTCGGCTTCCGCCGCGCCTCCAACGGACGCACGGTATAGCCCGAGACGCCGACGATGCGCTCGCCCTGCCCAAGCAGATAGAGCGTCTCGGTCGTCTCCTCGGTCAGGCAAACTATACGTTCCGGGTATGGGGTCATCGGGTGATCTGGTCGTCGGCCGGTTGTTTGCGGATTGCCAGATCGGTGAATACATAGCCATCACGCTCGACAGTGATCCCGGTTTCGATCGGGACCGGTCGGTCGAACATGGGGCCCGCGTACGCGCACGTGTGGAATTCACCGCGCTCGCCGCACGGGTCGATCGGACGAGGGAGATCGGCCAGGAGCGCCGCATCGAACTCGCGGCCGGCGAACGACCGGTCGAGAACCTTCGGGTTCAGACACGTGATCCGCGCGCGCAGGCCGGCGGCGACCATCTCGCGCGCGAGCGCCGCGGTGTCGGCGCCGAACAACGGAAAGAGTGGCGTCAGTCCCGTGCCGGCGAGCCGGGACTCGCGGTAGCGCCGGACGTCCTCGAGAAACAGATCGCCGAACGCGACGTGCGTGAACCCTTTCCCGACGGCGCGCGCAACCGCCTCGCCCATGGCGCGCTCGTACACCTCGTTCGGGCACGGCGATGGAATCGGAATCCTCCACAACGGCAGCCCCAGCGCGTCCGCCTGAGCCTGCAGCACATCGACGCGGACGGCATGCATCGCCACGCGCTGCGCCGATTCGTTGATCGTCGTCAAGAGCGCGGCCACCTCCACGTCCCCGCGCTGCCGCAGCACGTGCACCATCCACGCGCTGTCCTTTCCGCTCGACCAGGAGACGAGCGTCCTGTTCACGGGAAGACCTCCGGATGCAGCGTGCGAGCGAAGCGCTCCGCGGCCGACACGATGCGCGGTCCCGGGACGACGAATTCGAGGCCGTCGAGCAGGTAGACGCGCTGGTTTCTCACGGCCGGAACCGACGCGAGGGCGTTCCACACCAGCCGTTCGGCGTTGAACGACTCGGGCTTCACTGAATCGCCATAATGCAGCTCGAGGATGATCTCGGGCGCGCGCGTCAGAATCATCTCGGTGCTCATGTCGGCCGATTGCTTGCGAAGATCGGCGAGCGCGTCCGCGCCGCCGGCCAGCTCCAGCACGTCGTGGAGGAAGCCGTAACCGGCGCTTGCGGTGATGTGGCGCAGCGTGCCCTGCTCCCGGCCGAAGACCAGCAGCGTCCTGGGACGGGGCCGGCCCGCAACGCGGCGCCCCAGTGCGGCAAGCTGCTGCTCGATTCGCGTCGCGGCCGCGTCTGCCGCCGACGTCAGGCCGACCCGCACGCCGAGGGCGCGCATGGTCTCGGTGATGTCGGGCAGACCGCGGTGGATGTACCGGAAGATCGGCACATGCGCGCGTTCGAGCTGCCGTTTCAGGTCGCTCTGCGTGTCGTACACGATTGCCAGATCGGGCTTCAGCGACAGCAGCCGTTCGACGTCTGGATCCAGCAGGCCGCCGACCCGTGGCAGCTTCGTGACCTCGGGCGGAAAGCGGTCGTAGTTGCTCACCCCGGCAACCCGGTCGCCCGCACCCATCGCGAACAGCATCTCAGTCGTGGCGGGCACCAGCGACACGATGCGATGCGGCGTTGCCCCGGCACCGCTAACGCGTTGCCCCGCGTACGAGCTTGCGCGGAGCACCGCCTTCGTGGTGCCGAAAATCACCACGATCGCGATCAGGACGGCGAACCTTATGCGCGACGGAACAGGAGCCATAAGAACACGGGGCCTCCAATGATCGCGGTGACGATGCCGACCGGAAGCTCGAGAGGCGCGATGATGGTCCGCGCCACGAGATCGCAGCCGATGAGAAACGCGCCGCCAAAGAGCGCCGATGCCGGCAGCACGAGCCGGTGATCGGCGCCTACAATCAGCCGCACCAGGTGCGGCACGATGATCCCGACGAATGACACGGGGCCGGCCAGCGACACGGCCGCTCCCGTCGCGAGCGACGCGCTGACGAGCGCGGTCCGTTCGGTCCGCTCGACGTTCACGCCGCGCGCCGCGGCCGACTCGCTGCCGACGCTGATCAGATCCAGCACGCGCGGCAGCGTCGCGAATCCGGCCCACGCGATGCACATCGGGACCAGCGCAGCCACGATCGGCGAATAAGAGGCGACGTCAAGCGATCCCATCAGCCACCGGACGTTGCGGAACGTTTCGGTGAAGTCGGCAAGGTATTGCACGAAGGAGATGACTGCCGACAGCAGCGCGTGCAGCGTGACGCCGCCGAGCAGCAACACGACGGTGGAGGTCCCGCGGCGCCTGGCCGTGGACAGACCATAGACGATGGCCAGCGCGCCGATCGACCCGGCGAAGCTAGCGAGCGGCACGGCAGAGATGCCGAGCACCGAGAAATCGAGGTGGAACGTGATCGCCATCATCGCGCCGAGTGACGCGCCCGCCGAGACCCCGAGCGTGTCCGGCGACGCCAGCGGGTTGCGCAGGAGCGCCTGAAACACGACGCCGGAGAGCGCGAGCGCGCTGCCGACGAGCGCCGCCGCGAGCACGCGGGGCAGCCGCGCCACGAAGAAGATCTGCGCGTCGATGTTGTCCGCGTACGGCACCGATCGATTGAACACCGTTCCCAGGTGAATGCGCGTGCTGCCGACGAGCGGCGCGAGCACGCACGCTGCGAGCGCCAGCGACCCGAATCCCAGCAGCGTCCACGCCAACCGCCGACGGAGGGACGTGCGCGGCCGAAGCCCGGCGAGCGCCTCAATGCGAGCGGGCAATGGGCACCACCGTCAGGTGACCGGCGCGCGGATGGACCTGCACGTCCGCGTCGACGTCATACAGCAGTCGGATATTGTCGGCCGTCAGCGTCTCCTTCGTCGGCCCGTGCGCGATCACGCGGCCCTGCTTGAGCAGCACGATTCGCTCGCACAGCGCCGCCGCCAGGTTCAAGTCGTGCGTCGAGACGACCATCGTCGTGCGCCGCTCCGCGTTCAGCCGCCGGAGCAGCGCGGCGATCTCGAACTGATACCCGAGATCGAGCGCGGCGGTCGGTTCGTCCAGCAGCAGCATGTCCGACGCCTGCGCGAGCGCGCTCGCGATGACCACGCGCTGCTTCTCGCCGCCGCTCAACGTCGCGAAGGCACGCGCTTCGAGGCCGGCGGTGCCGGTCGCCGCCAGCGCGTCCCGCGCGATCGCCTGATCCGCGGCGCCCTCGAGCTCGAACGGGCCCAGGTGCGGGTAGCGTCCCATCAGCACGATGTCCATCACACTGAAGTCGAAGGTCGAATGCGTTTCCTGGGGAACGACGGCGATGCGCCGCGCCAGGTCCCGGCGCGTCAGCTGTTCGATCGGCTCTCCGTCGATCAGCACGCTGCCCGACTGCGCCTGCAGCACGCCCGAGACGATGCGCAGGAGCGTCGTCTTGCCCGAGCCGTTGGGTCCGAGGAGGCCGACGACGGCGCCGCGCGGGACCTCGAGGGACACGCGATCGAGGACCCGCTGCGCCGAGGCACGGCGCCGCGCGTACGCGAACGACAGGTCGATGGCGGAGAGCATGAGCGGTCGTCAGTCGGCGGTCGTCAGTATTCGGTCCTCAAACAACTGGAGATCGAGCGCCCAGCAACCCGAGCGCTGCACGCGAGCGTGCGCCCGGAGGGCGAGCGGCGTGCTGAACAACGGGCTGTTCGTCACGACCGTGTGATATTCGCCGCGCTCGCCGCAGGGATCGACGCCGAGCCGCGTGAAGTCCTCAAGCATCGCGCGGCGTAGAGGCCTTCCGAGCCAGGATTCGTCGAGAAACTCTGCGCGCGCGGTGACGATGAGCGCGTCGGCGCCCGACGCGGTCCATTCCTCGAACAGCGTCAGCGTGGACGAGCCGAACAGCGGCTCGACGGCCGTCAACCCGCTCGCCTCGCACATCTGCTCGGCCCAGCGGCGGTGCTCGTCGAACAGGATGTCGCCGAAGATCACATGAGTGATGCCGTCGGCGTTCAGCTGCCGGAGGGCAGCGCCGAACGCGGCATTGTAGGTCTGCCATGTGCAGCAGCCTGTCACCCGCCGCAGCCCGAGCCGGCCGGCCTGCGCGGCGAGCACCTCGGGCCGCAACCCGTGCGACCGGCTGCGCTCCGCCGCTTCGTCGAACATCGTGACCATCGCGACGATGTCGTAGTCGGCGTGCGTGCGATGGAGGGCGGCGCAGCTGTCCTTGCCGCCACTCCACGAGATCGCGGCCCGAGGTTTCGCCACCACGTCAGAACCCGACCCGGAAGCCGGCTCGAACGACGCGCCGCAGCGGCTGATACCCGAACGGCTCGGAGTAGTCCCGATCGGTCAGGTTGTCGATCGACACGATCCCGGTCAGTTGCGCCGTCACTTTCAGCATGAAGCGCGCGTCCCACGTCGTGTGGCCGGGGTTCTCGACGAGCGGCGGGTTGAACAGCCCGAAGTCGCTGTCGACGAACGTGCCGACGAACACGCCGCTGAGGTCGGCGGTCGCGCGGTTCCAGATCAGCGTGACGCCGGCGTATCCCGAATGCCGCGGCCGGCGGAACGCCGCCCGCCCCAGCCCGAACAGCGTGTCGTTCGGTGAGGCGCTTTCCAGAATCTTCGAGTCCAGGAGCGTGTAGCCCGCTCGCGCATGCACCGCGGCGACGGGCCGCACCTGCAGGCCCGCCTCGAGGCCCCGGGCGCGGGTAAGGCCGACGTTGGCATACTGCGCTTCGAACGTGCTGGGATTCGTCGTGACCAGCGTAATCACGTCTCTGAAACGGTTGTCGAACCAGCTCAGCTCGAGTTTCGCGCGGTCGCGCGCGACGCGCTGCTCGACGCCGACTTCGACGCTGCGCGACCGTTCGGGCTTCAGGTCCGGGTTGCCGCGGAAGAACGGCGAGATGCTGAACGATTCCAGCATGGTCGGCTCCTTGATGCCGGTGCCGGCGTTGGCCTTGAGCTGCGTCTCGCCAAGCAGCCCCGAGGACCTGCGCGCCACGAACACGGCTGTGGCGCGCGGCACGACCGCCGTGCCGAAGCTTTCGTTGCGTTCGATTCGTCCGCCAACCGTGACGTACACGCGCGGCCACAGAATTTGATGCTGCGCCGATACGCCGAAGTTGTCGCGCGCGTTGACCGTCTGCGTGTTCGCGAGCCGGTTCTGCACCCTGGCGCGCTCGCCGTCCCAGTCCGCCAGGACCGTGAGCAGGTGGTCGCCTGTCGCGCTGTCGGACGCCAGCCGCACGTCTGCCTGATAACTCGCGTGATGACGCTCCAGATTGGTCAGGCTGTCGTTCAGGAAATCGTTCGAAAGCCGCGCCGCGACGCGTCCTTCGAACGTGGCCCGGTACGGCGGATCCAGGATGAGGTTCGTCGACTGCTGACTCGAGGACGCGCGCGAGTACGACGCGCGTTGCCGGAACGCGTGGGTGGCCTGTTGATCGAAGCTCACGCTCGCGACGCCGTCGTGACGCTCCGAGAATGCATCGAGGTCGGGGCGCCCGAATGCGGTCGTCCCCGGCGTGCCGGCGCGCGCCAGCTCGCCGCGCCCGATGACGCGCAGCGTGGCGGTCGCGCCCAGGGCGACGCCGACGTTGGCGCTGAGCGTCGTATTCTCGAACCGGCTGTTCGGCACGCGGTTGTCGCTGCTGAACCGCGCGGCGGCGAGGCTGTAATCGAGCGGACCTGTTCCGCCCGACACACCGGCGGTGGCGTGCGCGGTGTCGTAGGTCCCGCCGTCGAGCTGCGCGGACACGCGGGGACGCCGC
>WNEY01000440.1_pt1 | contig 25893 bp, 25 predicted proteins | sample 5400531 | NCBI WGS metagenome assembly WNEY01 (sample SAMN13153338, study PRJNA577476) | soil metagenome | isolation source: 200 cm saprolite under Douglas fir tree site 1 | place: USA:California | collected 2015-04-18
AGCCGCGCAGGCCGTGGCGAAGGCGATGACGATGCGGCGGCTGGAGCCTCGGAGCGGCACGGATCCTCCCTGGCAAGCTGGGGAAACGCTGCTTACCAAGCCGTAACATCGGCCGCGAGGGCCGTCAAGGGACCGGTGCGGCCCGCGGGCTCAGCCGCTACACCGATGCGCGAGGCGGCGGGTGATGACGGGGACGATGATCGCGGCGGCGAGCAGGTGCGCCCCGGCGAGCGTCAGCTTCGTGGACGTCGCCGTGTGGCTGGCGTCCAGCGCGAACGCGAGGGTGCCCGGAGCGGTGCCGATGGCCGGGCGGCTAGCGGCGGGCGAACGCCTCCTCGAGGATCGAGAGGCCCTCGGTCAGCAGCGGCTCGCCGATCACCATCGGCGGCAGGAACCGCAGCACGTTGCCGAACGTGCCGCAGGTGAGCACGAGCAGCCCGGCCTGATGGCAGGTGCTGGCCAGCTTCGCTGCCGCGGCCGGGTCCGGCTCGATGCCGCCGGGCTTGACCAGCTCCACCGCCAGCATGGCGCCGCGGCCACGCACGTCGGCGATCGCCGGGGTGGCCTCGGCGATCTCGCGCAGCCTCGGCAGCATGATGTCGCCGATCCGGCGTGCCTTACCCGCCAGGTCCTCCTTGGCCATCGTCTCCAGCGAGCCGAGTGCCGCCGCGCAGGCGACCGGATTGCCGCCGTACGTGCCGCCGAGGCCGCCCGGATGCACGGCGTCCATCAGGTCCGCCCGGCCGGTCACGCCGGCCAGCGGCAGCCCGCCGGCGATGCCCTTGGCGGTGGTCACCAGGTCCGGCACGACCGACTCGTGATCACAGGCGAACCAGTCGCCGGTGCGGCACAGGCCGCTCTGGATCTCATCAGCGATCAGCACGATGCCGTTGGCCCGGCAGAACTCGGCCAGTCCCGGCAGGAACCCGTCCGGCGGCACGATGAAGCCGCCCTCGCCCTGGATCGGCTCGATCAGCACCGCCGCGACGTTGTCCTCGCCGACCTGCGTGTGGATCAGGCCCGTGACCACGTCGAGCGCATCGGCCGCGCAGCGCTCCGGCCCGCCGGGCCAGCGCAGCGGGTAGGCCATCGGCATCCGGTAGACCTCGTTCGCGAACGGGCCGAACCGGTGCTTGTACGGCATGTTCTTCGCGGTCAGCGCCATGGTGAGGTTGGTGCGGCCGTGGTAGCCGTGGTCGAAGGCGATCACGGCGGGGCGGCCGGTGGCATACCGGGCGATCTTGACGGCGTTCTCCACCGCCTCGGCGCCCGAGTTGAACAGGGCCGAGCGCTTGTCGTGCTCACCGGGGGTCAGCCGGTTGAGCTCCTCGCAGACCTCCACGTACTCCTCGTAGGGGGCGACCATGAAGCAGGTGTGGGTGAAGCGCGCCACCTGCTCGGTGACCCGTTCGACGACCCGTTCCGCGCTGTTGCCCACGCCGGTGACAGCGATGCCCGAGCCGAAATCGATCAGCGAGTTGCCGTCGACATCGACGATCACGCCGCCGCCGGCCGCGGCGACGAACACCGGCAGGACATGGCTGAGCCCGCGCGCGACGCTGCGCTGGCGCCGCCCGAGCAGCTCCCGCGATGCGGGCCCGGGGATTTCGGTCACGATCCGGCGTTCCTGCGGCAGCGACGAGCCGCCGGTGCTTGGCAGTTGTACGGTCATACAGCCGACAATAAACCGTGCCGGGCGCTAACCACAGGGCCGGACGTGATCGGCCTGATCGCGGCGGCCCGGGCATATTCTCTCCGTGACATCGCGTCACCGGCGGAGCACCGGGCCAGCTACGCTCGCAGCGCCGCCGTCATCGTGGCCGGCTGCCGTGGCGGGCACCGGGGAGAGGCTTGATCATGTCTGACGGGGCTGGCTTCGATGGCAGCGCCGCGGCGGGCCCGGCACGCGGCGGGCTCTTCGGCGGCCTGTTCGACCGGGGCGGCGCGCCCGCAGGCGACGGCGCCTGGCTGCAGGCCATGCTCGACACCGAGGCGGCGCTGGCCCGCGCACTGGAGCGCGCCGGGCTGGCAGCCGACGGCGCGGGCGCCGCTGTCACGGCCGCCGCCGTGGCTGGCCGGTTTGACGCCGCCGAGCTCGGCAGGCAGGCAGTGCATACCGGCAATCCGGTGCCCCCGCTGGTCCGGGCGCTGACCGCGGCCGTACCCCGGTGGGCCGCGAGCGCGGTTCACCACGGCGCGACCAGCCAGGACATCCTCGACACGGCGGCCATGCTGATGGCGCGGGACAGCCTGGACGCGGTTCTCGCTGACCTCGGCACCGCGGCGGTGGCCGCTGCCGGGCTGGCCGCTGCACACCGGGACACGATCATGATCGGCCGGACGCTGCTGCAGCAGGCGGTTCCTGTCACCTTCGGGCTAGTCGCGGCGGGCTGGCTGACCGCGATCGACGAGGCGAGGCGAGGGCTGGCCCGGTTCCGCGGCGAGCGCCTCGCCGTGCAGTTCGGCGGGGCGGCCGGAACCCTGGCCGTCCTGGGCGAGGCCGGGCCGCGAGTTGCCGCGCTGCTGGCCGGCCAGCTCGGCCTGGCCCTGCCTGCGCTGCCCTGGCACACCGACCGGCTGCGGATTCTAGAGCTGGCGTCGGCGCTGGCCGGGGCGGCGGCCGTGCTGGGGAAGATCGCGCGGGACGTCACCCTGCTGGCCCAGTCCGAGGTCGCCGAGGTGCTTGAGGGCGGCAACGGCCGGGGCGGCTCGTCGGCCATGCCGCACAAGCGCAACCCGGTAGCCGCCATCGTGCTGCTCGGCTGCACCCGGCAGGTGCCCGGCCTGCTCGCCACCCTCGCCGTGGCCGCCGAGCAGGAGCATCAGCGCGCTGCGGGCGGCTGGCACGCGGAGTGGGAGCCGCTCGCTGACCTGCTCAGGCTGACCGGCTCGGCCGCATCGTGGGGCGCGGAGCTGCTCAGCGGCCTGCGGGTGGACGCCGACCGGATGCAGGCCAACCTGGACGCGGCCGGCGGCTTCCCGCTAGCCGAGCGGGTCGCCGCTCTGCTGGCCCCGGCGCTAGGCCCGGTGGCTGCGCACGACCTGATCGCGGTGGCCAGCGCCGAAGCTGCGGCCGGCGGCCAGCCGCTTGGCGCGGCGCTGAAGTCCGGTGCCGCCGCGCGGTCGCTCGCCGCGGCTGGGATCACCCCTGGCCAGATCGATGCCGCGCTCGACCCGGTCGGCTACCTGGGCGCGGCCGCCGCGTTCACCGAAGCCGCGCTCGCCGCGCACCGCGAGCATGAGCCCCAGCTGCGACCCTGACCGGCGCGGTCCCCTGACCGACGCACTCGGCGTGGCTGGCACTTTGCTGTGGTAACAACAGCAGCGGAGTCCCATCCACGCGGCAGAAGACATCGGAGAATGGGCCGCATGAGCGATGCAGAACGCGCCAGGCAGGGGACGAAGGTCCGGCGGCAGGTGCTTGGCGACGCGCACGTCGACCGGGCCACGGCCGGCACGACCGAGTTCACCGCCCCGTTCCAGGACCTGATTACCCGGTACGCATGGGGCGAGATCTGGTCACGCCCGGGCCTGACCCGCGCCGAGCGGAGCATGATCACGCTCACCGCGCTGGCCGCGCTCCGGCAGGAGGAGGAGCTTGCCATGCACGTGCGGGCCGCGCTGCGGAACGGCCTGAGCCCGGCGCAGATCTCCGAGGTGCTGCTGCAGGTCGCGATCTACGCGGGGGTCCCGGCCGCGAACCGGGCGTTCGCCATCGCGGAGCGCGCGCTGACCGAGGCGGCGGATGAGAACCCGGACACTCCGTAGTCCGCACAGGTGTGCACTTCGCGGCCCAATGTCGATATCGTTTCGGTAAAGGCGGCGAGCAGGCGGGCCGGAAGGGCAGGACAGACGTGGCGGAGATCGTGTCGCTTGCCGAGGCCGTTGCGCTGGCCATCCGCGACGGCGACAGCGTCGCGATGGAGGGCTTCACGCACCTGATCCCGCACGCCGCCGGGCATGAGGTGATCCGCCAGCGGCGCCGGGACCTGACCCTGGTCCGGATGACGCCGGACGTGATCTACGACCAGCTGATCGGGGCGGGCTGCGCCAGGAAGCTGGTGTTCTCCTGGGGCGGCAACCCCGGCGTCGGGTCCCTGCACCGGTTCCGGGACGCCGTCCAGCATTCCTGGCCCGGCCCGCTGGAGCTCGAGGAGCACAGCCACGCCGGCCTGGCCAACCGGTACGTGGCCGGCGCATCCGGCCTGCCGTTCGCCGTGCTGCGCGGTTACAGCGGCACCAGCCTCGCCGCGCACACGCCCAACATCGCCGAGATCAGCTGCCCGTTCACCGGCGAGACCCTGACCGCGGTGGCCGCGCTCAGGCCGGACGTGACTGTCATCCACGCGCAGCGGGCCGACCTGGCCGGGAACGTCCAGTTCTGGGGGATTACCGGTGTGCAGAAGGAGGCCGTGCTCGCGGCCCGTCAGTCGGTGGTCACCGTCGAGGAGATCGTCGAGGCCCTCGACCCGCGGCCGGGCGCCGTCGTGCTGCCCACGTGGACGGTCGGATACGTGGCGCTGGCCCCGGGCGGCGCGCACCCCTCCTACGCGCTGGGCTACTCGTCCAGGGACAACGACTTCTATATCGCCTGGGACGCGATCAGCAAGGACCGGGAGACGTTCCGCCGGTGGCTCGACGAGCATGTGCACGGCGCCGGGCCGGACGCAACTGGGCCTGACACCACCGGGCCGGACGCAACTGGGCCAGACGCCGCCGGGCCGGACGCAACTGGGCCCGGCACTACCGGGCCGGAGGCCCGGGTAACGCGCGGTCCAGCGCTGACCGCAGGGGGGGCGCAGTGACGGGCGGCTACACGGCGGACGAGATGATGGCGGTCACCGCCTCGCGCGCGCTACGCGACGGGATGACCTGCCTGGTCGGGATCGGCCTGCCCAGCGAGGCGGCGAACCTCGCGCAGGCGACGCACGCACCGAACCTCGTGCTGATCTACGAGTCGGGCACGATCGGCGCCAAGCCGGGCGCGCTGCCGCTGTCGATCGGCGACGGCATCCTGGCTGACACGGCGGACACCGTGGTGAGCGTGCCGGAGATCTTCAATTACTGGGTGCAGCCGGGCAGGATCGACGTCGGCTTCCTCGGCGCGGCGCAGATCGACAAGTTCGCCAACATCAACACCACCGTCATCGGCCAGGACTATGCCGAGCCGAAGGTCCGGCTGCCCGGCGCGGGCGGCGCGCCGGAGATCGCCGCCTCCTGCCGGGAGGTCATCGTGGTCGTCCGGCAGAGCCCGCGCTCGTTCGTCGAGAAGGTCGACTTCGTGACCTCGGTGGGGTTCGGCGACGGCCCTGGCTACCGGGAGCGGCTCGGGCTGACCGGGGCCGGCCCGCGGAAGATCATCACCGATCTGGCCGTTCTTGAGCCGGACCCGGTGACCTTCGAGCTAACCCTGACCGGAGTCTGCCCCGGAGTATCCGTAGCAGCAGTAAAGGCAGGAACCGGCTGGGACCTATCCGTCTCAGCGGTCCTGCGGGAACTTCCGCCGCCAGCCGCAGCCGAGCTTGCCGCCCTGCGCGCGCTCAGGGCGGCCACGCCAGCAAGCGAGGGAGCGAACAGATGACTACCGACGTGCCGCCCGCGACTGGCCGCCTGCTGCTGCCGTCCTACCCGCGGCCGGCCGGCGTGCATCCGCCGCTGGACTCTCCCGCCTACGCCTCGTCGGCGCTGCGCGCGCCCAGGCAGCCGCCCGTGCTGCTGGCGCAGGGGCTGACCGAGATAACCGGGCCGATGCTCGGCGCGGAGCGGGTGACCGCCGCCGATGCCGACCTGACCACGCGGCATCGCGGCGAGCCGCTCGGCGAGCGGATCATCCTGACCGGCCGCGTAGCTGACTCCGGCGGGCGGCCGGTGCCGGACACGCTGATCGAGATCTGGCAGGCCAACGCGTCCGGCCGGTACGCGCACGGGGTCGACAACCACGACGCGCCGCTCGACCCCAACTTCGACGGGGCCGGCCGGTGCATGACCGACGCGGCCGGCCGGTACCGGTTCGTCACGATCAAGCCGGGCGCCTATCCCTGGCGGAACCACCACAACGCCTGGCGGCCTGCGCACGTGCATTTCTCGCTGCTCGGGCGGGCGTTCACGCAGCGGCTTGTCACCCAGATGTACTTCCCAGGGGATCCGCTGTTCGGCCAGGACCCGATCTTCAACTCGGTGCCCGACCCGAAGGCCCGCGAGCGCATGATCGCCCGGTTCGACCTGGAGACCACGCAGCCAGCATGGGCGCTCGGCTACCAGTGGGACATCGTGCTGCGCGGCCCGGAGGGATGCGTGTTCGAGGCAGCGGAGGAGCGCCGGTGAGCCTGCCCCGGTCCCTGCAGCTAGCACTGACGCCGTCGCAGACGGTCGGCCCGTTCCTGGCCATCGGGCTGCCCTGGCCGGACGGCCCGTTCGTGGTGCCAGCGGATACGCCGGGCGCGATCAGCATCAGCGGCCTGGTGCTTGACGGCGCGGGCGAGCCCGTGCCCGATGCGCTGATCGAGACCTGGCAGGCGGCGCCGGACGGGAGCTTCGCCCACCCGGACGATCCGCGCGGGCCAGCCGATCAGCCCGGCTTCCGCGGGTTCGGCCGGTGCCCGACCGATTCCGGCGGCCGGTACCGGATCAGCACGCTGCGGCCTGGCCCGGTGCCCAGCCCGGACGGCCGCACCGAGGCGCCGCACCTGGATGTCTCCGTATTCGCGCGCGGGCTGCTCGACCGGGTGGTGACCAGGATCTACTTCCCGGACGAGCAGGCGGCGAACGCGGCCGACCCGGTGCTCGCGGCTATCGCGGCGCCGGGTCGGCGGGAAACCCTGATCGCCACTGCCGAGCCGGGCGCTGGGGAGCTCGCGTTCCGCTTCGATATCCGGCTGCAGGGCGGGCACGAGACCGTCTTCTTCGATGTCTGAGCCGCCGCCCGTTCGCCGGCCTGTGCCGCCGCCCGTTCGCCGGCCTGGCGCGGCGCTGCGGCTCGTGGCCTCTCTGCAGGGACCGGTCGGCGCCCCGGTGCTGGTGCTCGGCAACTCGATCGGCACCACCCGGGCCGTCTGGGACCGGCAGGCCGCGGCGCTGCGCGAGCACTTCCGGCTGCTGCGGTTCGAGTATCCCGGGCACGACGGCTCGGCCGCCCCGCCCGGGCCGTACTCGATCGGCGACCTGGCCGGGGGAGTGCTGGCGCAGCTGGACGCCCACGAGATCGGGCGCGCGCTGTACTGCGGGATCTCGCTGGGCGGCATGGTGGGACCAGCGGGGCTCGCTCGGCTCGATCACCGCGCCCACGCTGGTCATCGCGGGCGCCGAGGACCCCGCCACCCCGCCGTGGCACGGCGCCGTCATCGCGGCCGGATCAGCGGATCCCGGCTGCGGGTGATCGGGGGCGCTTCGCATCTGGCCAACGTCTCGGCACCCGGCGAGGTGACCGCTGCGGTGCTCGGCCACCTGCTCGCGGTGCGTTAGCACGAGCCCGGCCCGCGGTGCGCGGCTCAGCGCAGCAGGGCGCGGGCGGCTGCCTCGATGGACTGCTCGGAGAGCAGCACCGTGCTGGCGGCGTCGCCGAGCGGGATGAAGCTGTCCTCGCTCGCCACCCTCGCCAGCCGCCCGGCGTAGCCGCCGTCGATCAGGGCTGCGACGATCCCCTCCGACACCCCGCCGGTGCGCCGGGTCTCGTCGGCGATCAGCACGCGGCCGGTAACCGATGCCTCCCGCAGCAGGTCCTGGACGGGCAGCGGCGCGAGCCAGCGCAGGTCGACCACCCGGCAGGCGATCTCGTCGCCGGCCAGCCTGGCCGCCACCCGCAGGCTCATCCGCAGGCCGTTCCCGAAGGTGATGATCGTGACATCGCCGCCGGCCCCGTAGACCCGGGCCCGGCCGGGCGGGACATGCGTGTCAGCCCACCGCCACGGCGGATCGTACGGCGCCAGCCACCCGTCGTCCCCGGGCTCATGCAGGTCCCGTTCGTGATAGAGGGCGATCGGCTCGATGAAGACGCAGACGCTGCCATCGGACCTGGCCGACGCCAGGCAGGTGCGGAGCATCGCCGCGGCGTCATCGGGCCTGGCTGGCAGCGCGATGATCAGGCCGGGGATGTCGCGCAGCGCGGCGACCGCGTTGTCGTTGTGAAAATGACCGCCGAAGCCCCGCTGGTAGCCGAGGCCCGCGATCCGCAGCACCATCGGGTTCCGGTACTGCCCGCGGGAGAAGAAGGAGAGCGTGGCGGCCTCGCCGCGGACCTGGTCGGCCGCGTTGTGCAGGTAGGCCAGGTACTGGATCTCCGGCACCGGCAGCAGGCCAGCCAGCCCGGAGCCGAGTGCCAGGCCGAGGATGGACTGCTCGTCCAGCACCGTGTCGAACACCCGGCCCGCGCCGAACCGCCCGAGCAGGCCCCTGGTCACCCCGTAGACGCCGCCCTTGCGGGCCACGTCCTCGCCGAACACCAGTACCTCCGGCCGGGCCGCCAGGGCGTCGGCCAGCGACCGGTTGATGGCCTGGGCCAGCGTGAGCGGCTCCTCGTCCTCGGGCCGGCGCCGGCCGAACGCGAGGCCGCGGGCCGAAGGCGTCGCCGCGCGCACGGCATCCGCCGCGACGGCGTCCGGCCGCCGCGCCGCCAGCGGCGCCATGACCTGCGCAGCGGAGGCGAGCCGCGGTGCGCCGGCCACCTCGGCCGCCAGCGCGAGCACCCGCTCGCGCGAAGCCTGGTACCTCGACAGCACCTCGTCCGGGGTCAGCACGCCGCCGTCGACCAGCAGCCTTGCCGTGCCGAGCAGCGGATCCCTGCGCAGGTCGGCAGCCATCTCGGCGGGCGCGCGGTAGCCGGACTCGACGTCGGAGCCCGCGTGCCCGCCGAACCGGACCATCGAGACGTGCAGGAACGCCGGCGTCCTCCGCTGTCGTGCCCAGGCCGCCGCGCGCACGGCAGTGTCATAGACCTCGGCCAGGTCCGAGCCGTCCGCGTGGAAGTACCGCACGCCCGGCCGGCCGGACTGCGCGGCGGCGATCCAGCCCGCCGGGGTGCGGACGCTGATGCCCAGGCCGTTGTCCTCGCAGACCAGCAGCAACGGCAGCGGCAGGCGCTGGTAGGCACAGTAGGCGGCGGTATTGATCGCGCCAGCCGCGGTGGAGTGATTGGCCGAGGCGTCGCCGAAGCTGCAGACCACGATCGCGTCATCCGGCCACGGCGCTGGCAGCCCGAGCTTTGCCGCGCGCGGCAGCGCGAAGGCAAGTCCGACGGCGCGCGGCAGGTGCGAGGCGATCGTCGAGGTCTGCGGGATCACATTCAGCTGGCGATGGCCGAATACCTTGTGCCGTCCGCCCGCTATCGGCTCCGCGGCGGCTGCCACCAGCCCGAGCAGCATGTCGCCAAGGCCATCCCTCGGCGGGCTGGCCTGGCCGGCCCGGACCAGGTAGAACGCGCCGGAACGGTAGTGCAGCATGGCGGGGTCGGTGAGCCGGAGGGCCGCGGCCACGCCTGCGTTGCCCTCGTGACCGGACGACCCGATGGTGTAGAAGCCGGCCCCTTTCGACTGCAGCCAGCGGGCGGCCAGGTCGGTGTGGCGGCTGGTCAGCTGCGCGTCGAACAGCTCAGCGCAGCGGTCGGCGGTCAGCAGCGAGCCCGCCCTGATCATGCCGGACGGCAGGCGCGGCCCGCCGGGGCGCAGACCGTTGACGGCAGCGATGAAATGCGTCTCGACTTGATCGGGCGCCACGATGTCCATCAGAGCAACATTCCCATGATCACGGCGGATTTGGCGGGTTCCGGGATGGTTCACGCATGGTTCCGGCGTGGTTCCAGCATGTTCCGGCGTGATTCCGGCGCCTCCTATCTTCGGCGATCATGAGACCAGCCGGTGACAGACTGGGGGGCGTTCACCATTCTCGCGGGAGGTTGCCATGCTGCCCTGGTCGGCCGAACTGGCCGGACGTATCGACGAGCACGTGCTCACCAGCGAACTGCTGCGAGGCAATCCGCTGGGCGACCCGGCCGAGCGCCCGCTCTGGGTTTACCTGCCGCCCGGCTACGACGACGAGCCGGACCGCCGCTATCCGGCCGTCTACGTGATCCAGGGGTATACCGGTCATCTGCTCATGTGGCGCAACCGCAGTGCCTACCGCCAGCCGTTTCCCGAGACGGCCGACGCGGTATTCGCGACCGGCGAGGCACCCCCGGCCGTCGTGGTCTATGTCGACGCCTGGACCGCCTATGGCGGCAGCCAGTTCGTCGACTCTCACGGCACCGGGCGCTACCACTCCTACCTGTGCGACGAGGTCGTGCCGTGGGTGGACGGGCACTACCGGACCCTGGCCAGCAGCGCTCACCGGGCGATCACCGGCAAGTCGAGCGGCGGATTCGGGGCGATGATCACCCCGATGCTCCGGCCTGACCTGTTCGGCGCGCTGGCGACGCACGCCGGCGATGCGCTGTACGAGCACTGCTATATCCCCGAGTTCGGCACCGCGGTGCGGCTGCTCCGGGATTACCACGGCGACATCTGGCAGTGGTGGGACGACTTCCGGTCCAGGGTCTCGTTCACCAAGGAGGCCGATCAGCACCTGCTGGAGCTGCTTGGCGTGTCGGCTTGTTTCTCCGCCCGTGAGGACGGCACGGTCGAGCTGCCGTTCGACCCGCGCACGGGCATGCTGCGGCCGGATGTCTGGCAGCGGTGGCTGGACTGGGACCCGGTCCGGATGGCGCCCAGGTATGCCCATGCGCTCGGCTCCCTGCGCGCGATCTGGATCGACGCGGGCACCAGGGACGAGTACTTTCTTGACCTCGGCGCCGAGGCGTTCCGCGGCGCGCTCCGCGAGGCCGGCGTGGCCGACGAGGTGGTCAGGTTCGAGCTGTTCGACGCCACGCACGGCGGCATCGACTACCGTTATCCGCTATCGCTGGCCTGGCTCTGCCAGCGCATCGCACCGTAGCCGGGGCAGCCAGGGATGTGCCGCCGTTCCGGGGCTGCGTTGAACGATGCGGGCCCGTGATACGTAGTCCCGGTTGTACGGATGATCTGTCGTACATACAAAGCAGCCGCTCTGAACGGAGATATCAAAATGCGCAACCGATGGTGGGTAGGCCCCAGCATCGCCGCCGCTGTGGTCGTGCTCGCCGCGTGCGGGAGCAGCACGGCAAGCCCCAGCGGCGGCTCGTCTGGTGGCGGGTCCACAGCATCATCCGGCTCCAGCGGGGCCACGACCACCAGCAACAGCAAGGTGGTCACGAACTCGGCCGGGTTCACCGTCTACTGGTTCGCCATAGACACGCCGAAGAAGTCCAACTGCAACGGCGCGTGCGTGTCGTTCTGGCCGCCGGTGCCCGGGTCAGCGCAGCTGACCAACATGTCCTCGCTGCCCGGCAAGTTCGGCTCGATCAAGCGCGCCGACGGCTCGAAGCAGCTGACCTATGACGGCCACCCGCTGTACACCTTCAAGGGGGACACCGCGCCTGGCCAGGACAGCGGCAACGGCAAGAACCTGTCCGGCGGGTTGTGGTGGGCAATGACCCCGTCCGGGGCGAAGCTCGGGGCAGCGCCCGCCCCGAGCTCGTCGAGCAGCTCCTCTGGCGGCTACGGCTACTAAGCCTGGTCCTGGCTGTTAGCCAAGTTCCACGGGGCGGGGTTCCCGGGTAATGACGCCCGGGAAACCCGCCACGTGCGCGTCCGCAGGCAGTAACCAGGGCGTCAGTCTCCCGGGCCGTTCCACTGGCCCTTGCCGAGCAGGTGATCGGCGACCCGCGCCAGGTGGGCGCGCATGGCCTCGATAGCGTCTGCCGCGTTACGTGCGCGAAGCGCGGCGACCAGCGCACGGTGATCTTCCTGATACTCCAGCCGGCGCTCGCGTGACGCGCTGCGGCGCTTGAGGTCCCCCCAGACCTGGCCGTGGCGCGCGGCCTCGATCGCGGCATACAGCGTGCCGAGCAGCTGGCTGTGGGTTGCTGCCACGATGCAGCGGTGCAGGGCCAGGTCCCAGGTCTCGAATTCCTCGTAGCTGGCGGCCCGGGCGCCGCCCGCCAGGCAGCGCTCCATCTCCTCGAAGTCAGCTGCCGTCGCCCAGGCTACGACCAGCGGCATCGCCTGCGGTTCGAGCAGCCGCCGGATGGTCATCACGTCGGCAGGCGCGAACCCCTGACCGGCTGCGCTACCTGGCTGGGCGCCGTTGTGTCCGGCGATGCTGTGCCCGGCGCTGTGGTGCCCGGCGCTGTGGTGCCCGGTGCTGTCGTGGCCGGTGCTGTCGTGGCCGGTGCTGTCGTGGCCGGCCATGTGCAGCGGCTCTGGTGCCCGCCGGAAGAAGGTGCCGCGCCCCACTTCGCGCGAGATGTGCCCCTCCGCCTGGAGTATCGCCAGCGCATGACGGATGGACGAACGGGTCACCCCGAGCTCTACGGCCAGCCTTCGCTCGGTTGGCAGCCGGGATCCTGCCCGGAGTCCCGCCTGTCTCGACTCCGCCAGGATCCGCTCGGCGAGCCCGCGCCCGCGTCCGGCCAGGGCGGCATCGGCCGCCTGTGCGCCGTGCGCGGCCGACGTGGCTTCACCGGATGCCCGCATTGCTCCCCGTCCTTGTTGCTGGCCTTGTCCTTTCGGCTGGCCCTGTCCTTGCTGTCAGGCCTGTCCAAGCGGCCCGCCCTTGGCCATGTGCAACCAATTCTACCAATCGATCTCACTCATTACTATCTCTTGACCTAACTCTTCAGATAACCGCTATTGACCGGCTTTACAGCTAGACCTATGCTCAACCAATCTACCTAGTCGAACCAATCTGGGAATCTGAGGTCCGGTCAGTCAGCGGCTGAGCGGCTGGGATGAGCGCTCTGCGGCTGCCTGCCTGGCCCGGCAGGGCGTGGCTGGCAGGAGGCCTGGCAAGTGCGGCTCGCAACCCTATTGACCGGCCGCGGACCGCGGCTGCATGTCCGGGGGCGGGCCGGCTATCTAGACGTCGCCGACGCGGCCGGCGACGCGCGCATGGCCTCACTCGGCTACGTGCTGCGGGCGGGAGCGCCGGCCATGGACGTCGTGCGCGGCCTGCAGGCTGACGAGGGTGACGAGTTCGAGGTCAGCTCGTTCGCGCCCGCGGTCCCTGAGCCCGGGCGGATCCTCTGCCTCGGCCTGAACTACGAGGACCACGCGCTTGAGGGCGGCCGGGCGGTGCCCACCTGGCCGGATGCGTTCGTGCGCGGCGCCGATAGTGTGCTTGGCCCGTACGCGGACCTAGTCAGGCCGGCCCTGACGGACCGGTTCGATTACGAGGGCGAGCTCGGGGTCGTCATCGGCGCGGGCGGCCGCTACATCGACGCGGACAAGGCGCTCGATGCCGTTGCCGGATACGTCGTGCTCAACGACGCGTCGGCACGGGACTGGCAGCGCGCCGGGTCGCAGTGGACGGCAGGCAAGAACTTCGAGGGCAGCATGCCGATCGGGCCGGAACTCGTCACCACCGACGAGGTGGACGTTTCCGACCTGGCCCTGAACACGGTGCTCAACGGCGAGGTAATGCAGTCCGCCCGCACTTCGCAGATGATCGTCGACGTCCCGAGCGCGGTTGAGTTCTTCTCCTCCTTTACCCGCCTGCGGCCCGGCGACGTGATCGCAACCGGGACGCCGGCCGGCGTGGGCTTTGCCAGGCAGCCGCCGGTCTGGCTGCAGCCAGGGGACCTCATCGAGGTCACCGTCGAGGGCGTCGGCACCATCAGTAATCGCGTGGTGGCGGAGCAGGGCGACCGGTCCGACTGGCGGTGGCAGCCGCGGAACGCGCGCGAGAGCGGGCTCTGAGCCGAGTCCGCGACCACCGAACATACCCACGGAGAGGACGGCAATGGGCACATCCCATGGGTCCGCGGCACCGCAGGCCGGCCGGGCAGGAAGAACGCACGGCAGCAGCCCGGGGCGGCACAAGGCCGCACGCGCCTGCGCGGTGCTCGCCACCGCCGCGATCGTCGGCGCGGTCGCCGCGTGCGGCGCCGGCAGCGCGGGCAGCGGCGCCAAGGCGGCGCTCGTCGTCGCCGATGTCGCGCCCTTCAGCGGCGTGGATGCCGCCCTCGGGCCGACGTACCTGGTTTCCTGCGATGGCGCGACGCAGGCCATCAACAAGGCGGGCGGAGTCCTCGGCCACAAGATGACCTGCACGTCCGCGGACACCAGGGGCGACCCCGCCGATGCGGTGCCCGCGGTCAACAAGCTCTTCTCGACTCAGTCCGACGTCGCCCTCGTGATCGGCTCGACGTCGGACGAGGCGGCGGCCGTCGTCCCGATCATCAACAACCACAAGACCGTCGTATTCGGGATGACCGGTCAGGACGAGTTCGACAAAGTCAAGTATCCGTACTTCTACCGGCTGGTGCCGCCGGACCTCGAAGAGTCCTACGCGATGGTCGCGATCGCCCAGAAGCTGGGGTACAAGCGGCTCGCGCTGGCGTTCGGCAACGACATCGGCTCGCAGACATTCGTGCAGCCCGCGATCGGCGCGATCCACAAGGCTGGCCTGACTCTGACCGCCAACGAGACACTGGACCTGAAGGCGACCACGTTCCGCACTGAGGCACAGAAGATCGTTTCGTCGCATCCCGACGCGATACTCACCGAGGCGCTCGGGTCGGCCGATCCCACCTTGTTCGCCGAGATCAAACAGCTGAACGGCGGCAAGGTCATCCCGATCATCGGGACCTCGGCCGCCATCTCCCCGGCCTTCTACCAGTCGGCGACACGCGCCGTTGGCGCCTCGGCGTTCGCAGCGAACTTCCACGCCGATAATCTCGTCACGGCCACCAGCGGCCCGGCGTACGACGCGTTCTCCAAGGCCCTGCTCGCGGTCAAGGGCAAGGTGGCCAACGCCCAGACCGGGAATTTCAGCACCTACTTCACCGCACCAGGCGCCGTGCACCTGTACGACGGGATTAACCTGGCCGCGCTCTCCATGATCGCGGCGAAGAGCACGGACACCGCGAAATGGAAGCCCTTCATCTCGACCATCGGTGACGGCGTTCCCGGCGCCACGGTAGTGAATTCCTTCGCCCAGGGAGCTGCCGCGCTCAAGGCTGGCAAGAAGATCAGGTACATCGGGCCGGGCGGGCCGACGAACTTCGACGCCTTCCACGACTCGGCCGGGATAGTCCAGATTGACACCTACAGCCCGTCCGGCGCGGTGCGGGTGGTGGGCAACATCTCCGTCGCCCAGCTGCGAGCCTTGTCCGGGTGAGCGAACCGCCCGCGCCGCCCCGGCACCCTCATAGGCGCCGGGTGGACCCGGCGTGAGCATTTTCCTTGCCTCGGTCGGGTTCGGGCTGATCACCTCGGCGGTGCTTGCTATCGCCGCGATCGGCTTCACCCTGCAGTTCGGGGTGACGGACGTGCTCAACCTGGCATTCGCTGCGGTGATGACCACGGGCGCATTCGTCGCGTACTGGCTGAACCAGTCCGGCGTATCTGTCTGGCTCGGACTGGTGGCGGCGATGGCAGCCTGCTCGCTGCTGTCGGTGCTGCTGAACTTCGTGGTATATACGCCGTTCCAGCGGCGCGGCTCATCGCCGATCACGCTGGTGATTGTGTCGCTGGGCATGGCGCTCATCATCGAGTTCGGCATCGAGGCAGAGGTGGGCGGCGTCGAGGTGTCCTACACCATGGGGCAGGGCAGGACGTTTCAGGCCGGCGGCCTGATCCTGACCACGGTGCAGCTGGTGATCATCGGCATCAGCGTCGCGGTCATGGCCGGCGTGCACGTCATGCTCCGCTATAGCCGGCTCGGCAAGGCGATGCGGGCCACCGCGGCGAACCGCACGCTGGCGCGCAACTGCGGCATCAGAACCGCCCGGGTGATTGCCCTGACCTGGGCGCTGACCGGCGCGCTGTGCGGCCTGGCCGGCACCGTCTTCGCGATCGACATCGGCAGCTTCGGCCCGACCAGCTCCGACCTGTTCCTGGTGCTGATCCTGGCTGCGGTCTTCCTCGGCGGCCCAGGTCATGCTTACGGCGCGATGCTGGGCGCCGCCGTCATCGGCATCGCCACCGAGGTCAGCGCCGCCTTCATCACGCCCGACTACAAGTACGTCATCGCCTTCGTCGCGCTGCTTGCGATGCTCGCGGTGCGCCCGACTGGCCTGCTGGGTGCCCGGGCATGACCGCAGGAGGGGGGCGGCCACCTGTACTACGTCATTAACCTGCTGGTCTACGGCGCCGTGGATGCGATGGCCTGCCTGGGCCTGAGCCAGCAGTTCGGCATCGCCGGGGTGACGAATTTCGGGTTCATCATCTTCCAGGCAGCCGGCGCCTACGCGGCGGCGATCCTCTCGATGCCGCCGGACACGGCGAACGGCGGGTTCCAGAGTTACCTGGGCGGCTGGAGCCTGCCGTTCCCGCTGCCCTGGATCGGCGCCGCCGCCGCGGGGGCACTGCTCGCGCTGCCGTTCACCTTCCTGGTCGGGCGCAGGCTGCGCGGTGACTTCGCCGCGGTGGGCCTGCTGGTCACCGCGGTCCTGGTCAACCTGCTCGTGACCGACTACCGCCCGTTCCTGAACGGCGATGCCGGCCTGGCCATCGTCCCGTCACCGCTGCAGGGTGAACTCGTTCCCACGTCGACCGGCTATCAGTGGGCCTACGTCGCGGTGGCGGCCGCCCTGGCCGGCGGCGTCTACTGGTTCGCCCGGCGGATCACCGAGTCACCGTACGGCCGCACGCTGCGGGCGATGCGCGACAACGACAAGGTGGCCGACTCGATCGGCAAGAACCTGCTGTCGCTGCGGACCGCGATGCTTGTCACCGGCGGCGCGATCGCCGGCCTCAGCGGCGGCATGCTCGTCGGCTTCATCAACACCTGGTCGCCTGCCGCGTGGACCTATGCGGAGACCATCGTGCTTTTCGCCGCGGTGATCATCGGCGGGCTCGGCAACCACCGCGGGGCGGTGCTCGGCGCCGTCCTGGTACCGCTCGCCTTCGAGGAGGGGTCGAGGTTCATCCCGAATAGCCAGAACCTGCCGCCGAACTTGATCCCGTCACTGCAGTGGGTGGCCATCGGCCTGCTCATCGTGGCCTTCCTGTGGTTCCGCCCGCAGGGCCTGCTGCCCGAGCGCAAGCGGGTAATCGCCGTTCCCGAACCGGACGCGGCGGCCGGGAGCCGGCCGCCAGGGCCGACCGGGAGCGGGCCGGCCGAACCAGCCGCGAGCCGGCCGCTAGGGCCATCCGCCAGCCGGCCGCTGGGGTCGGCCGGGAGCCGGCCGCTAGGGCCGGCGGCTGGCCACGCGGACGTCCTGCAGGCGGTGGACGTAAGTCGTGACTTCGGCGGAGTGCACGCCGTGTCCGGCGTCTCGCTTGCCGTCCGCCGCGGTACCCTCACCGGCCTGATCGGGCCCAACGGCGCGGGAAAGTCCACGCTGCTCGCGCTGCTGGCCGGGACCGACCGCCCGTCCGCGGGCAAGATCCTCTACCAGGGCCAGGACATCTCCGGCCTGCCCGCGTTCCGCCGCGCGCGGATCGGCCTGATCCGGACCTTCCAGCTGGCCAGCGAGTTCAAGCGGCTCACAGTCATGGAGAACCTGCTGACCGCCGCGCCGGGCAATCGCGGCGATTCCTTCCGCGGGGCGGTCGCCGGCCGTCGGTACTGGCGCGCGGATGAGTCGGCGGCGATCTCGCGGGCTGAGGCGGTGCTCGGCCGGTTCGGCCTCACCGATCTGGCCAACAGCTACGCGGGCGACCTGAGCGGCGGCCAGCGAAGGCTGGTGGAGATCATGCGGGCGCTGATGGCCGAGCCGGCCGTGCTGCTGCTCGACGAGCCGATGGCGGGCGTGCACCCGGAGCTGGCCAGACGGATCGGCACCGCGCTCACCGGGCTGTGCAGCGAGGGAATGACCATCCTGATGGTCGAGCACGAGCTTGCCATCATGGACGAGTTCTGTGATCCGGTGGTGGTGATGGCCGAGGGCTCCGTCCTGGCCCAGGGCACGATGGCAGAACTCAGGGAGCGGACCGAGGTCGTGGAGGCCTACCTTGTCGGCTGAGCTTGCCCTGCGCGGCGCCGCGCTGCGGGCCGCCGGGGTGACCGCCGGGTATGGCGGCGACCCCGTGATCCATGCCGTGTCTGTCCGGGCCGAGCCGCGGGAGGTCGTCTCCATCGTCGGGCCGAACGGATCCGGCAAGAGCACGCTGCTGAAGAGCATCGTCGGCGTGCTGCGGGTATCGGCCGGCACGGTCACGGTCGGCGATCGGGACATCACCAACCTGCCGCCCGAGGAGGTCGCCAGGGCGGGCGTAGGGTACGTGCCTCAGGTGGATGACGTGTTCACGCCGCTCACCGTCAGGGAGAACCTGGAGATGGGCGGCTACCTGCTGCCGAGGAAGCAGGTCGGCGGGCACGTCGAGCAGGTGGTCACGATCTTCCCCAGGCTCGGCGCGATGCTCGGCCGCCCGGCAGGCAAGCTCAGCGGCGGCGAGCGCAAGATGCTGGCCATGGGCCGGGTGCTGATGCTGGCGCCCGCCGTGTTCCTGCTGGACGAGCCGACCGCTAACCTTGCGCCAGCCATCGCGCGCTCCCTGCTGAATGAGCACGTCCGCAGGCTGGCCGAGGGCGGCGCGGCCGTGCTCCTGGTGGAGCAGCGGGCTAAGGCCGCGCTGGCTATCTCGGCTCGCGCCTACGTGCTCAGCGGCGGCCGCCTGCAGCTGGCCGGTACCCCGGCGGAGCTGGCCACGAGCCCGGATTTCGTGCGGTCCTTCCTCGGCGGCGGCCGCGAGATCCCGTCCGGCGGTACCTGACGCGGGCTGCTGCCGGCCGGCCCGGCATGGCGCGGACCTCGCTGAGCCTTGCTGGTCAGGCTGCCTTGCTGGTCAGGCTGCCTTGCTGGTCAGGTGGCTGCCGCGAGGCTGTCGGCGGTCTCGATGTCCTTGAAGAACCTGCGGTGCACCCGGAGCTTCTCCTGGCCGGCCGGGATCACGTACCACAGACCAGTGGCCGGGCCGAGCCGTGTCGCCCGCGGCAGTTCCATCACCAGGCCCTTGGCCTTCTTCATGCCGGTCTTGCCCGCGTCGAGCACCAGGATGCGCTGCGGGGTGACCACGAGGATCCGGTACCGGTTGAAGCCAAGGAACACGAAGATTCCGGTCAGCGCCGCTAGCCACTGGCTCGCGGTCTGCGCCCCGAAAACGGCCTGCACCGTTTCGCCAGGCTGCAGGTACGAAGCAGCAGAGTCACGCATTGAATCACGGAGCGCCACGGATCCTCCTGGGGGATTGCCAAAGAATGAAGATCGCCAAACTTACCGACAACGTCCGGAAAAGGTCAAGCAGAAGGCTCAGGTAAATAAGGGCTCAAATAAATAGCTGCCGGTCAGGGCGCGATCACCCAGAGGGCGCGGGGGAGCACACGGACCCGCAGCGGCACTCCGGCGGGCAGCGGCGAGGCCCAGGGCAGCGTCTCGCCGTCGGCGGCGGCAGGCATGGCGCGGCCGACCGTGACCGTCACCTCCGCCGCCTGGTCGACGCCGACCAGGGGCACCGCGACGTGCGTGCCATCCTTGATCTTCATGAGCACGCGGATGAACGCGAGCCTGGGGCCGTGCCGCATCGTGACCACGTCGAGGAGGCCGTCGTCGACTTTTGCCGCCGGGGCGACCTTCATCCCGGCGCCGAAGTAAGCGCAGTTCGCGACCACCACTGCGTATCCGGCGAAATCTCCGCCTGGTGTCTCGTCCTGGCCGCCTCGCTCGACTCGGAACACGGCCGGCTGCCAGCGGGCCAGCGCGCGCAGCGCCGCCACCGGGTACACCACCGGCCCGCGCAGCAGCCGGGTATGGTTGGCGATCTCGCCGGCGATAGCGGGTACGCCGAGGTAGGCGCTGAGCGCGACGATCACTTCGGGCTCACCAGGAATGCTGACGCCGATCAGGTCCATTTGCCTGGGCTGGCCGCTTGTGAGGACGCGGGCGGCGGTTGCCGGATCGGCAGGCAGGCCGAGCACCAGCGCGAGGTCGTTGCCGCGCCCGGCCTGGATGATCCCGTACATTCCGCCGGCGCTGGCCACCGCGCCAGCCATCGCGCCGGCCATGCCGTCTCCGCCGACGGCCACCGCCACGTCACCGCGGCGGGCCGCGGCGTCCGCGAGTTCCCTGGCGTGATCCAGGCTCGCTGACTGGCTGACCTGGTAGGAGGCGCCGGCCTGGTCGAGGGCGGCGGTGGCCGCGCGGATCACCCGGAGGGCCCGGCCGCCCGCTGCCGCCGGGTTGACCACGAGGCTAAACGGGCCGTTCACCGGGCGGCCTCCTTCGCGTGCCGGTTCCGGCACCGTCCGGGCCTGGCGCCCTGATCACCCCGCCACGCGCATTGTCGGCAGCCCGGCCGGGCCGGGCGTACGATCGGGTGCCATGGCGAGTCAGGGTAGCGCGGTGGCCGGCGCCGAGGTGCGGTACCTACAGGTGCAGACCACCACGGACTCGCGGGCAGAGGCAATGGATCTCGCCCGCTCAGCGGTGGAGGCGCGGCTTGCCGCGTGCGCCCAGGTCGCCGGCCCGATCGCGAGCATGTACTGGTGGGATGGCGGGCTGGAGCGGGCCGAGGAGTGGATGTTAATTCTCAAGCTGCCCACCGACCGTTACCAGGAACTGGCCGATTTCCTTACCGAGCGGCACAGTTACGATGAGCCTGAGATAGTCGCAACGCCGATCATCGCGGGCTCATCGGCGTACCTGGGCTGGATAGAGGAGGAAACCCGCCCGACGTGACCGCCTTCGGAGGTAGGGGCCATGGGCCAGATGCGAGACGAGCCCGCCGCTGACAGAGCCTCCCGGCCCGGCCGTGAGGGGCTCTTCGGCCCCGGCTCGGTCACCTGGCGGATCATGGACGAGCCGGTTATCTGGATAGCCGGGCTGCGATCCCTCTACCTGCAGGCGCTGAATCCTCGTGTGATGCGGGCCACCTGGCAGAACACCGGATTCGCTGATCGTCGCGAGGCGTGGGGGCGGTTCGTCCGCACCGCCGAGTTCGTCCGGGTGCGGACCTACGGGAGTGCGGCTGAGGCAGCGCGGGCCGGCCGCCGGGTACGCAAGATCCACGCTACTGTCACCGGGACTGACGCCGACGGGAGCACCATCCGGCTGGACGAGCCCGACCTCCTGCTCTGGGTGCACTGCGGTGAGGTTTCCTCCTATGTGGAGATCGTGCGGCGTTCCGGCATGCGGCTATCCGCCGCGGACCTCGACACGTTCGTGGCCGAGCAGCAGCGGAGCGCGGGCATAGTGGGCATCGATCCGGCGGCGGCGCCGGCCAGCGTCACCGCGCTGGACAGCTATTACGAGCGGGTCAAGCCCGGGCTCTACGCCTGTGCGGAGGCCAGGGCGGCACTCCGCGGCTCCTTTAACCCGCCGGTGCCTGCCCAGTACGCGGCACTGCGGCTGATCGTGCCGCCGCTGGGCGCGCTAGCTTTCGCGACGCTGCCGCGCTGGGCGCGGAAGCTCTACGGCACCGCGGGCAGCCCGCTGACCGACATCGCGGCGACCGCGGCACTCCGCGCGCTCTATCAGTCGACGACGCACGTCCCGCGGCAGGCGCTCTATTTCCCGGCGACGGCCGCCATGCGGCTGGGCGGCCGCGGCCGGGGGCGCGCCGTGCCAGGTGCGCCTGCCAGCGCGGCCTAGGGCTGGCGTCGTGATCGGCGCCTTCGAGGCGGGGTGGGAAGCGCTGCGATGGCAGCCTTCGATGCCATCGAGTCGGAACTCGGCGTGCCGAGGCTCGGCAGGAGAGCTGGACTTGGGCTGGCAGTGCCCGGCCTCGGCTCTCGTCATGGCCGCCCGGGAAGGGCGAGCTCGAGCAGCGTGCGGGCAGTGGCATCGGGATCAACGACCTGGTGCAGGTGCTCGCCGGGCAGGGACCGCATCGCCCAGCCACGTCGCCTGGCCTCCGCGGCCTGGCCCTCGTATGCCTCGCTGAACTGCACGTACCCGCACGGATGGTCGTCCCAGCCGGGTGGCACCGGTACCTGTTCCTCGTAGTAGGCCAGCGGCAGCCTGGGCTGCTCCGCGGTGATGACCTCGCGGGTCTGCTGGTCGGCGAACATCGCCGCCACGTCCTCCTCACCCCACCAGTCGGTCCACTGGGGGAGCCGGCCATCGGGGCCCGCCAGGCCGCGCAGGAACGGCAGGAATTCCTCCGATACCATCGGCATCCGGCCATCCGGGACGGGGACCGTGGCATCAACGAACACGGACAATGCGACCGGCCGTTCCAGGTCGCACCGGATCAGCGGGACGAAGATCCCGGCATTGCTGTGGGCGATCAGCACCAGCGGCTGATCCGGCCGCGCCGTCCCGAGCTTGCCGGTCACTGCGGCGACGGCGCGCGGCCAGAATGGCGGCCCGCCCTCGCCGACCGCTAGCAATGACGGCACCACGACATCGCAGCCCGCCGCCGTCAGCCGGTCCGCCACCGCAGACCAGGTGGCCGGGCCCACCGACGGGCTATGCACGAGCACGAATAACGGCATGCCCTGAGCCTGCCACCACAGCAAGCCGGGAAACCCGCTCTCATCTAGCAGCGAAACAGCGCCCGCCGGGTCTGGGCGCGCAGGAGTACCGGCCCCAGGCCGGCCGGCTACCGAGCCCAGTGCTGCGGCCATGGAAGAAAATCGGGTTCGGCGGCAGTTGGCCAGTTACGTGATCGAGGTACCGCTGTCCGTTCTTGACCTTTCGCCGGTCGCCGCCGGGACGACCGCCAGCCAGGCTCTGCACCAGACGACCGTGCTCGCCCGGCGTGCCGAGGAACTGGGATACCAGCGATTCTGGGTGGCCGAGCACCACAACATGCCCGCGATTGCCAGCTCGGCGCCCGCCGTGCTGATAGCGCACCTGGCTGCCGCGACGTCCGCTATCCGGGTTGGCTCGGGCGGGGTGATGCTGCCCAACCACGCACCGCTGGTGGTGGCGGAGCAGTTCGGCACGCTGGAGGCGCTCCATCCCGGCCGGATTGACCTGGGCATCGGCCGCGCGCCGGGTACCGACCAGCGCACGGCGCTTGCGCTGCGCCGCACCATGGAAGGCCTGTCCGCTGAGGCGTTCCCGCAGGAGCTGGCTGATCTGATCGGCCTGTTCACCGGGCAGGATCCGGGTGCGCGGATCACCGCGATACCCGGCCGGGGCGACATGCCGGCGATCTGGCTGCTCGGCTCAAGCGGTTTCAGCGCCCAGCTGGCCGGCCTGCTCGGGCTGCCATTCTCGTTCGCCCATCATTTCAGCGCTGCCAACACCGTCCCGGCGCTGGCTTTGTACCGCGAGAATTTCCGGCCGTCGCAATGGCTGCAGCGCCCGTACGCCATGGTCGCGGTCAGCGCGATCTGCGCGGATACCGACGAGCGGGCGCGCTGGCTGTCCGGCCCGGCCGCGCTGTCGTTCCTGCAGCTGCGGGCCGGAGCGCCACAAGCTCTGGCCAGCGCCGCGGAGGCGGCCGCATATCCGTATACGCCGCTGGAGCGGCATATCATCGCCGAGCGGCTTGCCGGGCAGGCGATCGGTTCCCCGGACACGGTGGGCCGCCAGCTTGCCAGTCTGATCGAGCGCACCGGCGCCGACGAGCTGATGCTGACCGCCCTGGTGTACGACGTCGAGGACCGGATCCGCTCCCTCGAGCTCATCGCCGAGAAGGTCACGACGGGCTTGCGTCCGGCCGGCCCTGCCGATTAGGCGCTTCTCGCCGGTGTAGGAGCTTTTCAGACAGGAGCGGACTGGATGACTCAGCACATGCGCGACCACCTGGGACGGTTCGGTGTCTGGCGGACCGCGAGCCAGGTGACGCCGGAACTGGCGGCAGGACTCGAGGAACTGGGCTACGGCACCTTGTGGCTCGGCGGCTCGCCGAGCGGCGACCTCGTGCAGGCCGAGCAACTGCTCGAAGCGACGACCACGCTGACGGTGGCCACGGGCATCGTGAATATGTGGCAGAGCGACGCCCATGATGTCGCGGCCTCGTTCGCCCGCGTGCAGGCCAGCAACCCTGGCCGGTTCCTGCTCGGCGTTGGTGCGGGCCACCGGGAGGCCAGCCGGCGGTACGCGAAGCCTTACGAGACGCTCGCAGGCTTCGTCGACGTGCTGCTCGGTGACGGAGTGCCGGAGGCGAATCTCGTGCTGGCCGCGCTCGGCCCGCGGATGCTGCGGCTAGCCGCGCAGCGGACCGCTGGCGCGCATCCCTACCTGGTCACGCCCGCATACACGCGGCAAGCGCGCGCGATCCTGGGCGCGAGGCCGCTGCTTGCACCTGAGCACAAGGTGGTGCTGGATGCCGATCCTGAGCGAGCGCGGGCCATCGGCCGCCAGCGGGTCCAGACTCCGTACCTGGGGCTGGTCAACTACACGAGCAACCTTCGCCGGCTCGGCTGGAGCGACGAGGATCTGACCGGCGGCGGCAGCGATGCGCTGATCGACGCACTCGTCGCCCATGGCAGCGCCGGTCAGGTGGCGGCGCAGCTTACCGAGCATCTCGACGCCGGCGCTGATCATGTATGCGTCCAGCTGCTTACCGCTGCGGGCGCCGATCCGCGTGACGGCTACCGGCGGCTGGCGCAGGCGCTGGCGCTCTGATGCAGGCCCCGGCACGGCGGCCGCGAACGTCAGGCAGCATGAAGGGGTGACCCAGGCAGTGGATGACGTGCGCGGAAGCCTGCTCGGCGGGTCGGCCGGCCAGGCCACGGCGTCGGCCGGCCAGCTCAGCGCCACGGCGCCGGCCGGCCAGCTCAGCGTGCTCGCGCAGCTGGTCTCCGGTGGCAGGGTGGTGATCCTGAGCGGGGCAGGGCTCTCCACGGAGTCCGGTATCCCGGACTACCGGGGCGCAACCGGCCAGGCCCGCCGGGCCGAGCCGATGACGTATCAGACGTTCGTCAGCGGAGCCGCGGCCCGCCGCAGGTACTGGGCGCGCAGCCAGCTCGGCTGGCGGCATATCTCCGGCGCGGTCCCGAACCTGGGCCATCATGCGGTCGCTGACCTTGAGCACCGTGGGCTGCTGGCCGGGATCATCACGCAGAATGTCGACGGCCTGCACCAGGCGGCTGGTGCCTGGCGAGTGATCGAGCTGCATGGCGGCCTTGATCGCGTTGTCTGCCTGGGCTGCGGCGAGCGGACCCGCCGCGAGTGGCTCGACCAGCGGCTGCGGGCGGCGAATCCGGGCTGGGACGCGCGGGTGGCGCAGGTTAATCCGGACGGCGACGTCGTCCTGGCAGACGACGAGGTGGCGTGTTTCCGGGTCGTGGACTGCGAGCGCTGCGGTGGCCTGCTCAAGCCGGACGTGGTGTTCTTCGGCGAGAACGTGCCTCGGCCCCGCGTCCACCAGTGCCACACGCTGGTCGAGCAAGCGGGTGCGCTGGTCGTACTTGGCTCCTCGCTGACGGTGATGTCCGGCTACCGGTTCGTGCGGCACGCCGCGAAGCTCGCGATCCCGGTGGCGATCGTGAACCTCGGGCCCACCCGCGGCGACGCCCAGGCATCGCTGATACTCGACGCGCCGCTGGGCCAGACCCTGACGGCCGTCGTCTCGCGATGCCGCCGGGCATCGTGACATCAGGCCAGGCCACCGCACGAGCAGCACTCCCGCCGCCCTGCCCCGGCCTGGGATCCAGAAATCGAGTGAGGATTTTTCCGGCATTGACGCATACGGCGGCTATTCTGTCGGTGGCTGTCGATAGTTTGATCGAAGAAGGTACGTCCAGCAGCCAGGAGCCGGGAGGAGGACCGATGCAAGGAGAACCAGTCATCCCTCCCGCTGAGCCCGCCGGGTCTCCCGGCGCGGTGCCCTCCGGCAGCCCCGGCAGTCCGCCCGGTCCCGCGGCCGGTCCCGCGCCCGCGGCCGGTCCCGCGCCCGCGGCCGGTCCCGCGCCCGCGGCCGGTCCCGCGCCCGCGGACGGTCCTGCTCCCGGCGGCGGTCTCGCACCGGTGCCTGCCGCGGGGCAGTG
>WNEY01000478.1_pt1 | contig 25890 bp, 24 predicted proteins | sample 5400531 | NCBI WGS metagenome assembly WNEY01 (sample SAMN13153338, study PRJNA577476) | soil metagenome | isolation source: 200 cm saprolite under Douglas fir tree site 1 | place: USA:California | collected 2015-04-18
GCCACACCTGCTCCTTGAGGATCGGCGCAGCCAGGAGCATGCCGGCAATCGTGAAGGCGAAGCCGAACACGACGGCCATGAGCACGAAGCCGAAGCCGAGGCTGGGATTGCGCTCGACCCGTCCCACCAGGTGCGCGGCAACGCCGCCGATGGCCATGAACGCCAGGGCGCGCAGCCACATGAACATCATCGCCATCTCCAGGGAGACGGGCGCCTTCTGCAGCGAGTCGATGGGCATGGCTCCGTCGAACAGCGCCGCGCCGAGAGCGCTCGCGGTCGCGAACAGGCGTCCGCTGACGGCATCCACGAGCAGGCACCAGAGGGTGATCGTGGCGGCACCGATGATGCCGGCGACGATGCCCTCCTCATAAGGTCGGGCCGCGTCCGTCGCAATCGAGGTGGGAACGCCGGGCGTGAGGTGTGGCCGAACAGCCATGCGCGAGCTCCTCTCTGGGGAGCGGAGGGGAGGCGTGCGAACACAGCGGCCCCCGCCGCCCGCGAACTTCCATTTCTCCAGAACAGGCCGAGCCCGCGGCTCCTGGAGGTCGCCGCGCCCGATGGAGTCAATGCAACAACGATGACAACCCGAAGAAGGGCCCGCCACCGCGGGGGTTGAGCCACACGCCGCGGAGCGAGTCGAGATTTCGTCAGCTTCTCCGACTCTGCCCATCGGCACTGCACACGGAGAGAGCACGCCGAGCGAGATTGACTGCACACGGAGGATTGGCTGCGTAGTAGGCTGGATGAGTGGTGCCCAGCAGCGGAAAGACTCTGGCCATTCTCGTCGGCGGCGGCCCCGCGCCCGGCATCAACGCCGTCATCGCAGCCGCGACGGTCCAGGGCGACACGCGGCACGTCGTCGAGCTGGGCATCGACGACCTCTCGCGCATCCACTTCGAGGGCGGCTCCATCCTGCGTACGTCGCGGACGAATCCCACGCGCACCCCCGACGGGGTCAAGTGCGTGGCCGCGACGCTGCAGAAGCTGGGTGTGAACTATCTGATCACCATCGGCGGCGACGACACGGCCTACGCCGCCTCCCAGCTCGCCAAGGTCCTGCCCGGTCTCACCGTCGCCCACGTGCCCAAGACGATCGACAACGATCTGCCCCTGCCCAGCGACATCGTCACGTTCGGGTTCACGACGGCCACGAACCTGGGCAAGGAGCTCGTCCGCAATCTGATGCAGGACTCGGCGGCGACCGAGCGCTGGTTCTTCGTCACCGTGATGGGCCGGCATGCCGGTCATCTCGCGCTCGGCATCGGCGGCTCGGCCGCGGCCACGCTGACCGTCATCGCCGAGGAGTTCAGCGGGAAGTCCGTGAGCCTCGATCATCTGGTCGACATCCTGGAAGGCGCCATCATCAAGCGCCGGGCGCTCGGCCGCGATCACGGCGTGGCGATCCTCTCCGAGGGGATCGCCGAGAAGCTCGATCCGGCGACGCTGGGGCCGGTGCAGAGCGATCCGTTCGGCAACGTGCGGCTGTCCGAGCTCGAGCTGGGGCGGGTGCTCAAGGACCGGGTGACGGCCAGTCTGCGCGCGCGCGGTCTCGACGTGTCGATCGTGGCCAAGGAGCTCGGCTACGAGCTGCGCTGCGCGCCGCCCGGCGCCCACGACATCCAGTACAGCCGGAGCCTCGGGTACTGGGCGACGCGTTTTCTGATGGACGGGGGGAGCAACGCGATGGTGACGATTCAGGCCGGCCGCCTGGTGCCCATCCCCTTCGGTCTCATGATGGACCCCAAGACGGGCAAGATCCGCGTCCGCTACGTGGACGTGGAGTCAGAGATGTATCAGACGCTGTGGGCGTACATGATCCGGCTCAAGCTGGAAGACTTCGAGGATCCCGACATGCTGACGGCGCTGGCCAAATCCGCCAACCTCAGCGAGACCGAGTTCATCGCCCGCTTCGGTCCCCTCGTCGGCCGCGCCTGATCACTTCTTCTCGACCTTGTCGAGGCCCAGCTCGACGTTCTCTCCTTCGCCTCCGGCCCGGCGCACCCCATAGATGCGCCTGCCGGCCACCGTCAGCACGGTCTCGAAGCGTCCGGAGTAGAACGTGAGCGTGTTGCCGCGCAGCGTGCCGACGAAGCTCGCGGGCGGCCCGCCACCCGGCGTCTCCGTGCGCCCGTAGACCTTTCCGCCCTCGACCTTGTCGATCGACAGCGCAAAGGGCCCACGCGTGGCGGCGCCTCGCGCACCGATCAAGGTCGCTACACCGGCCCACTCGCCGATCAGCGCTTGTGGATCGGGAGCGGTCTGGGCCAGTGCCGATGAGCCGATGACGACGACGAGCAGAACGAGCGCAACACGCAGAGCGGTCATGTCACCCTCCGGGCGCCGAGTCTATCCTTCAAGCAACCGTGCCGCCAGCGCTGCGGTCCGGACGGATCAGTGGTAGCCGGGCTCTCCGGGCAGGATCGCCCGCCGCTGGTTTCCCTCCATCACCAGCCGGGGACGAATGGTCGTGATCGTGCGCCCGACCAGCCGGTCGAGAGCGTCGGCGGCCGACGTCGCGCCGTCGAACAGCATCAGGCTCTTGAGCGTGGGCAGCCGTAGACCGATCTCGCCGCGGTCGCGGGCAGCGGCCGCTTCGGCCGGAGCCAGCCAGCGGACGGCCACGATCTCACGCTCGTCCGGGACCGCCGTCTGCGCGGGTGGCATCACGGCGGCGAAGAAGCGCGTGTCGAAGCGCAGCGGGTTCTCCTCGGGCGTGATCCAGTGGGCAAAGTACGTGAGGTGATCGGTGGCCAGGCGCAACCGCTCGGCGCGCAGCAGATCCCAGAACGCGCGGTTGTCCTGCTGGCAGGCGCGACGCTGCTCGGCAAAGCGCGCGGGATCGCGCACGAGGCCGCCCCCTTCCGCATAGGCCATGAGCGCGCCGACCTCCTCGAACGCTTCCCGGATGGCGCCGATCCAGTATCCGAGCGCCGCGTGGCCCTCGGCCACGCCGAGGCGTCGCGCCGCCGTCGCTTCGTCGAGGCCGACGCACCACGCCACCGCGTCGGGGGGATTGTCGTCCGGCTCGATGCGACCACCGGGAAAGACGAAGTCGCCGGCGGCGAACCGGCTCTTGTGGTGGCGCTGGATCAGCAGTGTTTCGACGCCGCCGCCCGGCCCGTCGCGCAGCAGCACGAGCGTCGCTGCCGGCGACGGGACCGCAGGCGCAGGTTTGACGGACACCCGGGCAGTGTGACACGATGCACGCGCTCTGTCATCGCGTCGAGGAGGAGAACCGATGGGCGCCGAGGCCCGCCTGAAGGAAAAGAGCATCACGCTGCCCGTGCCGAACACTCCGGTGGCCAACTACGTGGGCGCCGTCCGCGCCGGCAACCTGCTCTTCGTCTCGGGCCACGGTCCGCTCCGGACCGACGGCAAGCCGTCGGTGCGCGGCAAGGTCGGTCGCGAGCTCTCCACCGAGCAGGGCTACCAGGTCGCGCGCGAGGTCGGAATCAATCTGCTCGCCACCACGCGGGCGTCGCTCGGCAGCCTGGACCGGGTCAAGCGCGTGGTGAAGGTGCTCGGCATGGTGAACTCCGCCGACGGCTTCGGCGAGCAGCCGAAGGTCATCAACGGCTTCTCCGATTTGATGGTCGAGGTCTTCGGCGAGGCGATCGGCAAGCACGCCCGCTCGGCGGTCGGCATGGCCGAGCTGCCGATGGGCATCCCCGTCGAGATCGAAATGGTGCTGGAGGTCGAGTAGAGACGGCTCCCATCGATCTGCACGACGTCGTCGAGGCCGCGGGGATCATCGTGTTCGGCGTCCTCTTCTATTCGTACACCTACCAGTGGTTCACGCCCGGACGGGCCCGATACCGGCGCTGGCGCGTCCTTGCCAACGGCTTCGTGTTCGGCCTGCTCGCCGTGGTCCTCATGATCGCGCGCATCCAGCTCACCGGTGACGTGTACATCGACGCGCGCGCCGTTCCCGTCGCGCTCATCGGCTTGCTCGAGGGCTCCGTGGCCGGCCTGCTGGCCGCGCTGCTGCCGGCGATGTACCGCGTGTGGCTGGGCGGTGCGGGCGCGCCGGCCGGCGTCCTCGGCCTCGTCGGCGCCGCCCTCATCGCCGGGGGCGTGCACGCCTGGGCGCGCCGGCACGGCGGCCTCGCCCTGCGTCACGCGTTCATCGTCGCCGGGCTCGTCTTTGGATGGACGTTCGCCACCTTCGTCCTGGTCGGGCCCTATGCGCGGGAGCTGTTCAGTCGGGTCTGGTTTCCGATCCTCGTCGCCCACGTGGTCGGCGTCGGCTTCACCGCCCGCCTGCTCCACGACGTGCAGGCCCAGGCCCGGCTCAGCGCCGAGCGCCAGCGCTTCCGCGCCATCCTCGACGAGGCCTCCGACGCCATCCGCATCCTCGACGCCGACACCTTCGAGATCATCGACGTCAACCGCCGCGAGTGCCATTTGTCCGGGTATCACCGCGAGGAGCTGATCGGCCGCGACAGCCGCCAGCTCTGGCCGCAGGATCCCGAGCCGCGGAGCCGGCGTGAGGCGGCGGCGGCCGAGGCCCGGACGCGCGGCGTCGCGCGCGGCTTCAGCATGCCGTATCGCACGCGCACCGGCGACGTCATCTCCGTCGATTCCACGAATCGGATCGTCGAGCATCAGGGAAGGCGCTACGAGATCATCATGTTCCGGGAGGCGGCCCCACGCGAAGCGGCCGAGGCGGCCAAGCGCGACGCGGCCGAGCTACGCGCCGTCACGTTACTCGCGGGCGCGGCCGCTCACGAGATCAACAACCCGCTGGCCGTCGTGGTGGGCGCCCTCGGCCTGCTCGAGAAGCGTCTGACCACGGGCAGCGAGGAAGCCAGGCGCGTGGACCAGGCCATGGGGGGCGCCGACCGTATTCGCGACATCGTCGCCCGCATGACGCGCATCACGCGGGTCGAGAGCACGGCCGAATTCGGCCACCTGCCGCCGATCCTGGACATCAAGAAATCGAGCGAGGGGACCTCATGAACGAGCTGGGTGCCGTCGCGGCCACCATCATCTCTCTCATCTTTCTCGCCATCGTGGGAATCGTGGCCGGCGTCGCCATTCCCGGCCTCTTCATGGCCGTGGTGGCGCCGTGGCTCGACTGGATCCTCCCCGTCAGAAAGAAGTAGCGCTCGATGGGCGCGAAGTACTTCGGCGCCGCCGTCCGGCGGGTCGAAGATCCCCGCTTCCTGCGCGGTGAGGGCCGCTATCTCGACGACGTGAAGGTTGCCGGCCTGCTGCACGCGGCCTTCCTGCGCTCGCCCCACGCCCACGCCGCGCTCCGCGCCATCCGCACCGAGCGGGCGCGCTCGGCCCCCGGCGTCGCCGCCGTCTTCACCTTCGCCGATCTCGAACGCTGGATGAAGCCCCTGCCGCTCTTCGGCGCGGTGCCGCCCGGGCTCGCCTCGGCCATCGCCTTCGCGATCCGCCAGGCGTCGCAGTTCGCGCTCTGCCGCGATCGGGCCCGCTACGTCGGCGAGATCGTCGCGATGGTGGTGGCGGACAGTCGCGCCCGGGCCGAGGACGCCGCAGAGATGATCGAGGTGGATTGGGAGCCGCTGCCGGTGGTGACCGACATGCGGGCGGCCGCCGAGCCGGGGGCGCCGCTCGTGCACGAGGCGTGGGGCACCAACGTCGGGGTGGCCTTCACGCACGGGATCGGCGACGTCGAAGCCGCCTTCGCCCGCGCGGACGTCGTGATGAGCGAGACGTTCCACATCCAGCGCTACGTCGGCATGCCGATCGAGCCGCGGGGCGCCATCGCCGTCTGGGACCGGCGCGACGGCACGCTGACGACGTGGAACAGCACGCAGGTGTCGCACTTCGTCCAGCAGGGCCTCGCCCCTGCACTTGGGCTGCCCCATCACAAGGTGCGCGTCATCGCCCCCGATCTCGGCGGAGGCTTCGGCACCAAAGCGTCGGGCTATCCCGAGGATCAACTGGTACCGATCGCCGCCATCGTCCTGAACCGCCCGGTGAAGTGGGTCGAGGACCGGCGCGAGCACATGATGGGCGCCGCTCACGCGCGCCACCAGGTTCACGCGATCAGCCTGGCCGCCACGGGTGACGGCACGATCATCGGTGTGCGCGACCGCATCTGGCTCGACCTCGGCGCCTACAACATCTGGGGCATCGTGCTGCCCTACAACACCGTGGCGCACCTCATCGGGCCCCATCGAATCAGAAACATGAGAGTCGATGTTCAAGCGGTCACGACCCACAAGACGCCGAACGCTCCTTACAGAGGCGCCGGACGGCCGGAGACCGTCTTTGCCATGGACCGCGCCGTCGATTGTCTGGCCCGGGAGCTGAGGATCGACCCCGCCGAGATCAGAAGACGCAACTACATCCGAGCCGACGAGCTGCCCTACGACTTCGGCATGCCGTACCGCGACGGCAATCCGCTCATCTACGACAGCGGAGATTTCCCGGCCGCGCTGGAGGCGGCTTTGAAGGCGGCCGACTACGGCGAGTTTCGTCGCGGGCAGGCGGCCCTCCGCGCGCGCGGCATCCACCGCGGCATCGGCATCTCCGGTTACGTCGAGGGCACCGCCATCGGCCCCTTCGAGGGCGCGACGGTGAAGCTGGACCTGAGCGGCCGCGTCCTCGTCGCGACCGGTGCCGTCAACTCCGGTCAGGGCCACGAGACGTCGTTCGCTCAGGTGGCCGCCGACGCGCTCGGCGTGCCGCTCGAGCACGTGACCATCGTCGGGGGCGACACCGCCGCCGTGTCGTTTGGCGTCGGCACCTTCGCCAGCCGCAGCGGGGTCACCGCCGGCAACTCCATCGCCGATGCGTGCCATCAAGTGCGGGCGAAGCTCGTGACGGCGGCAGCCGTGCTGCTGGAGGCGGCGCCGGCCGACGTCGACATCGAGGACGGCCAGGCGTTCGTGCGTGGCGTTCCCGGGTCAGCGGTCCCACTGGCGCGCGTGGTACAGGCTTCGCTCCCGACTTACGCCAGGCCGGGAGTCGCCTCGCCGGACTTCGAAGCGACCGCCTATCACCACGTGCCGACGGTCACGTTCGCGAGCGCCGTCCACGTGGCCCAGGTCGAAATCGACGTCGGCACCGGTCACGTCACGCTGCTGCGGTACGTCGTCGCCCACGACTGCGGCAAGGTGATCAACCCGCTCATCGTCGAGGGCCAGGTCCACGGCGGCGTCGCCCAGGGCGTGGGCGGCGCGCTCTACGAGGAGATGGTGTACGACGAGCAGGGCCAGCTCCTCACCGGCAGCCTGATGGACTATCTCGTCCCGACGGCGATGGAGCTGCCCGATCTCGAGACGGTGCATCTGGAGTTTCCGTCGCCGCGGAATCCGCTCGGGATGAAGGGCCTCGGCGAGGGCGGCGCCATCTCGCCGCCGGCCGCCATCGCCAACGCCATCGAGGATGCGCTCGAGCCGTTCGGCGTGCGCATCACCGAGACGCCGGTTAGCCCCGCCCGCCTGCTCGCGCTCATCAGGGAAACCCCGTGAAGCCGGCGCCGTTCGAGTACGTCGATCCGCGCACGGTGGACGAGGCCGTCGAGCACCTGGGCCGGCACGGCGACGAGGCGAAGGTCCTCGCCGGCGGTCAGAGCCTGGTGCCGATGCTGAATTTCAGGCTGGCTCGGCCGGCGATGCTCGTCGACATCAATCGCGTCGCCGGGCTCGACGACGTGACGGAGAAAAACGGAGCGCTGAGCGTGGGCGCGCTCGTCCGCCAGCGCCAGCTCGAGCGGGCGATCGGTGGCCGGTTTCCCCTACTCGCCGCCGGGCTGAGACTCATCGGGCACGCGGCCATCCGCGTCCGCGGCACCGTGGCCGGCTCCATCGCCCACGCCGATCCCGCCGCCGAGCTGCCGGCGCTGCTCGTGTGCGCGGGCGGCGCCGTCGTCGCTCGCAGCCGCCGCGGTGAGCGGATCATCGCCGCCGCCGATTTCTTCGTCGGGCCGCTGATCACGGCGCTTGCCGCCGACGAGCTGGTCGTGGAGATTCGCTGGCCGGTGCCGCCGGCCACGGCGGGCTGGGGCCTGCACGAGGTCACGCGGCGTCACGGCGACTTCGCGCTCGTCGGCGCCGCTGCGCTGGTGACCCTGGTCAACGGAAGCGTCGAGGCCGTGAGCGTCGCGATCTTCGGCTGCGGCACCACGCCCGTTCACGCCACGGCGGCGGCGCACGCGCTCACCGGCCGCCCGCCGACGCCGGCGGCGATCGCCGAGGCGGCGCGGGCGGCGGCCGCCACGCTCGACGCCCACGGTGACCTGCACGCCACCGCCGACTACCGCCGGCGAGTCGCGCGCACGCTGATGACGCGCGCGCTCACCGACGCCGTCCGACGCGCGAGCCCGGAAGCCGGGATGTCATGACACCGCGCACGGTGCGCCTCAGCGTCAACCGGCGTTCCTACGAGCGCACCGTGGAGCCCCGCACGACGCTGGCCGATTTCCTCCGCGACGATCTCGATCTCACCGGCACCCACGTCGGGTGCGAGCACGGCGTGTGCGGCGCCTGCACCGTGCTGCTCGACGACCAGCCGGTGCGGAGCTGCCTGCTCTTCGCGATTCAGCTCGACGGCGCCGCGGTCACGACGGTGGAAGGGCTCGCCGACGGCGAGCGGCTCCATCCCATCCAGGAGGCGTTCCGCGAGTACCACGGGCTCCAGTGCGGGTTCTGCACGCCCGGGCTCCTGCTGACGGCCAAGGCCCTGCTCGAGGAGCATCCGGCGCCGAGCGACGGCGAGATCCGCGAGGCAATCGCTGGTAATCTCTGCCGCTGCACCGGGTATCATTTCATCGTGGCGGCGATCCGGGCGGCGGCGGGAGGGTCTCGAAGCTGATGGCCGACCCCGAGAGGCGCGTCGAGCGTCTCCGTCTCCTCGCCCGGCTCAATCGCCTCATCTCCTCCACCCTCGACTACGACGAGGCGCTGACCGCGATCGCCAAGGCCGCGTGCGAGATCATGGCGGCGCCGTCGGTGTCCGTCTGGGTGGCCGACGAGGCGGCGGGGACGGTCACCGTGCGCGGCTTCTCCGATGACCGTATCGACAGCGGCTTCGACCCGAAGCCCATCCCATTCGGCCAGCTCGGCGTGGGCTGGGTTGCGCTCCACCGCCGGCCGCTGCACGTGCCCGACATCGACGCGCCGGACTCGCCGATCGGCCAGCGCGAGTGGTTCCGCGCCCGCGGCTTGGGTAGCGCCTACGCGGTGCCCATCCTCTTCCAGGACCAGATACTCGGCGTCCTCTCCCTCACTCGGGCCACGCCCTTCGTCTTCGACGACGACGACCACGAGCTGCTGGACGGTCTCGTGGCCCAGGCGGCGGTGGCGATCCGCAACGCGCGGCTGTTCGCGGCCAGCGAGACGCGGCGCCGCACCGCGGAGGCGCTCGCCGATCTCCTCCGCCTGCTCTCACAGACTCTCGAAGTGGAGACGGTGGCCCAGCGGATCGCCGATCACGTGTGCGATCTCCTGCGCGTCGCCACCGCCAGCGTCTACCACCTGGAGCCCGAGACCGAAGACCTCGTGGTGATCGCGACCTCGGTGTCGCCCGAGAGCGAATTCGACTGGGTATTGGTGTTGCCCCGCGGCAGCGGCACCTCCGGGATCGCCGTCCAGCAACGGGCGCCGTTCACGGCGCCCGACGTCCTCGCCGATCCACGCATCACCTACAGCGAGGGTGCCCGGGCCCACCTGGAGCACTCCGAGTACCGCTCGGGGCTGGCCGTCCCCTTGCTCGTCCAGAACCGTCCCATCGGCGCCATCGCCGTCGCCGACCGCGTGGGGCGCCCCTTCGACGAGGATGCGGTGCGGCTGCTCCAGGCCTTCGCCGACCAGGCCGCCGTCGCGCTCGAGCACGCGCGCCTCTACGACGAGGCGGAGCACCGCCGCCACCAGGCCGCGGACGCCGAGGAGCGGTTGCGCGGACTGTTCGAGCGGGTGCCTGTCGGCATCTACCGGACCACGCCCGAGGGCCGGATCCTCGACGTCAATCGGGCCATGGTGACCATGCTCGGGTATCCGGATCGGGAGACCCTCGTCGCGATGAACGCCGCCGACGTCTATGCGCGTGTCGAGGACCGTGAGCGCTGGCGGGCCACCATCGAGCGCGAGGGCACGATTCGCGACATGGACGTCGAGCTGCGCCGTCACGATGGCAGCGTCATCTCCGCCCGCGAGAGCGCGCGCGCCGTGTGTGCCCCGGGCGGGCGCGTGCTCCACTACGAGGGCACGCTGGAGGACGTCACCGAGCGCAAGCGCGCCGAGATGGCGCAGCGCCAGGCCGAAGCGCTGCGCTCCGTCACCCATCTCGCCAACGCCGCCGCCCATGAGATCAACAATCCCCTGCTCGTCATCACCGGGAACCTCGAGCTCATGGCCCGCCGCCTGCCAGCCGACGATCCCAACCACGACGCGATCCAGCGCACGCTGGAAGGGTGCCGCCGGATCAGCGACATGGTGCAGCACATGGGCCGGATCACCCGCCTCGAGGTCCGCGACGAATGGCCGGGGCTGTCGGCCATCCTCGACTTGAAGAAATCGGCGGAGACCGGGGAAGGCTAGACGTCTGTCGGCATGTCGAGGAGCGCGGGGATCGAGCGCAGCGCCTCCGCGATGCGCGGCCCGTGCCAGGAAAACGGCTTGCCGTCCACGAGCTGGACGCGCGCTCCGCAGTCCGTGAACTCCTCCACGTGCTTGGGCCGGAAGCGAAACGGCTCGTCGGGGAGCAGGATCACGGCGGGCCGGCGCGCGGCGATCTCGTCGAGCGTCACCGTCGGATAGCGCTCGGGCCGATCGGCGAAGACGTTGGCGCCGCCGCAGACGCTCAGCATGTCGTGAATGTACGTGTCGCGACCAATCGTCATGTACGGTTCCCGCCAGATCGCGTAGAAGACCGGCACCGGCGGCCGGCGCTCGGCGCGCGCGCGGGTGGCCGCGTACAGCTCGGCGAGCTCGCCGGCGATCTCGCCCGCCCGCCGCGCCGTGCCCGTCACCGCTCCCAGCTCCCGCACCAGACCGATGCCCTCGGCCACGGTGCGCGGATACGTGACCCACACGGGAATGGACCAGGCCCGCAGCGTGGCCACGTCCTCGGCGCGATTCTCCTCGACGTTCGCGACGACCAGGTCGGGCGCGAGCGCGCGGATCCCGGCGAGGTCGGGATCCTTTTCGCCACCGATCCGCGTCTTGTCACGCAGGAGGGCGGCCGGCTCCCGGCAGTAGACGGTGATCCCGACGAGGGCGTCGGCGAGACCGAGGGCGCAGAGCGTCTCGGTCGTGCTCGGGATCAGGGAGACGATGCGACTGGGCGGGCGGGTCGACGGCAGCGCGACGCCGGAGGCGTCGACGAGCGCCGTCATCCGATCCTTCGGCTGCGCAGGCGCTCGACGAAAGCGATGACTTCGCGCGTACGATCGGCCAGCTCGGCGTCGAGCCTGGTGATCTCTTCCACCGACGCGTGGGCGTCGATGGCGTCCTCGAGGTTCGTCACGGCCACACCGAAGAGCTTGAGCAGCCGGCGCGTCTCGTCGCTGGGCATGCGTCCTCCCTCAGTCGAGGACCAGCTCGGGGACGTCGCGCCAGCGCGGCTCGCCCTCCGGCTTGAAGTTCTTCGTGTTCACGAAGTGCAGGCCGTGGTGCAGGTTCATCTTGAACTTCCCGCCTCCGTAGTGGGCGCGCAGGTAGCCGAGGGGGTCGTCGAGGAACGGCCCCATCGCATCGCTGGCCAGGCGGGCCAGCCACTTGAACCTGATCGTCCCGGCGAAGGGCTCCTGCACGCCGAGGGTCGCCGTGAAGTCCGGCCACACGCGTGTGAATTCCTCCAGCAACTGCCGGCGCGTGGGCCGCTCGACGCCGTGATTGAGGAGGTTGCGGCGGAGGTAGGGCTCGATGAGCTCCCAGCACCAGGGGGCAATCACTGCGGCGCGAGTGTATCATGGGCGCACGGTGCAGAACTTCGAGCTGGCGCGCCTGTTTTACGAGATGGCGACGCTCCTCGAGGTCCGGAACGAGAGCGTCTTCCGCGTGCGCGCCTACCAGCGGGCGGCCCGGATGCTGGAGTCCCTGACCGAGGATCTGGCGACCGTCACCGCTCGGGGCGGACTCCAGAAACTTCCCGGGATCGGTAAAGATCTGGCGGCCCGGATCGACGAGTTTCTGCGCACGGGGCGCTTGGCCCAGCTCGACGCGATGCGCACCGACCTGCCTCCGCGCTTCCTCACGCTGCTCGAGATCCGCGGTCTCGGGCCCCGCACCGCCAAGCTCCTCTGGGATCGGCTCGGCGTGGACACGGTCGAGCGCCTGGAGGAGCTCTGCCGCACGAAGGAGATCCTCCAGGTCGACGGCATCCGCGAGAAGACCTGCGAGAACATCCTGAAGGGCATCGCGATCTGGCGGGCGGGCCGCACGCGCGCGCTGCTGCCCAAGGCGCGCGCCGTGGCCGAGCACGTGGCCGAGGCGCTGCGCGCTCACGGGGGCGTCGAGCGGTTGGAGGTGGCGGGATCCCTCCGCCGCATGCGCGAGACCGTGAAGGACGTCGACATCCTGGTGACCTCCACCGATCCGAAGCGCGTCATCGACACGTTGACGTCGCTGCCTTCGGTGATCGAGGTCATCGCGCGCGGCGACACCAAGGCCTCGGTCCGCCACCAGGATGGACTCCAGGTCGATCTGCGCGTCGTCGAGCCGGAGGCCTTCGGCTCGGCGCTCCAGTACTTCACGGGCTCCCAGAGCCACAACGTCCGCGTGCGCGAGCTGGCCAAGCGCCGCGGGCTGACGATCAGCGAGTACGGCGTCTTCGAGGAGAAGAGCGGCCGGCGCGTGGCCGGCGGAACCGAGGAAGACGTGTACGCGACCGTCGGGCTGCCGTGGATCCCCGCGGAGCTGCGCGAGAATGCCGGGGAGATCGACGCCGCCCGGAACGGCGGCCTGCCCGAGCTGGTGACGACCGACTCGATCCGCGGCGACCTGCATGCGCACACGGACTGGTCCGACGGCCACCTCTCGCTCGAGAAGCTGGTGGCGGCCGCCGAGGACCGCGGCTACGAGTACATCGCCGTCTCCGACCACTCGCGGTCGGATACCATCGCGGGCGGCCTCAGCATCGACGAGCTGCGCGCCCAGGTGCGTCAGATCCGCCAGCTCCAGGCGTCCCATCGAATCCGCATCCTGGCCGCCAGCGAGTGCGCTATCCTGGCCGACGGCACGATGGACTTCCCCGACGAGGTGCTGGACGAGCTCGACATCGTCCTGGCGGCCGTCCACTCGCGCTTCAAGCAGACGCGCGAGGAGATGACCGCGAGAATCGTGCGGGCGCTCGGTCACCCAAAGGTTCACGTTCTTGCCCACCCGACCGGCCGGCTCCTGGGTTCCCGGGACCCGTATGACGTGGACCTGGAGGCCGTGTTCGCGGCCGCCCGAAGGCACGGCAAGGCGCTCGAGATCAACGCCTCCCCCGAGCGGCTGGACCTCGCCGACGTCCACGCCCGGCGCGCCGCCGAGCTCGGCATCCCCATCGCCATCAACACGGACACCCACTACCTCACCAACTTCGACAACCTCGCGCTGGGGGTGGCCGTCGCCCGGCGGGCCTGGATCGGCCCGTCACAGGTGCTGAACGCCCGCCCCCTCGCCGAGCTCGTGGGCTGGACGCAGCGAGCGCGCTCGGCGTAAAAGGGACACCGGCATGGGCGTGAAGCTCTTCGTGGGCGGACTCTCCTTCACCACTTCCAACGACAGCCTGCGGGACGCGTTTGCGCGCCACGGCATCGTGCAGTCGGCGATGGTCATGACCGACCGCGAGACCCAGCGCTCGCGCGGCTTCGGCTTCGTCGAGATGAGCACCCAGGAGGAGGCCGACCGGGCGATCGCCGGAATGAACGGGGCCAACCTCGACGGCCGCATGATCCGCGTCGACAAGGCGACACCGCGGGGCAGCGCGCCGGTCAGCCGCGGGCCGCGCCCGATGGGTGCCTCGCGCCCCGGCGGCCCGCCCGGTGCGGGCGGCGGCCGGCCCTGGACTCCGCGACCTCCCGGTGCGGGCCCAGGTGGTGGTGGCGGTGGTGGGGGCGGCTTCGGGGGTGGTCCTCCTCGCTTCGGTGAGCCCCCCAAGGGCGGCGACTCCCGTGGTGGCGGTCGTGGCGCCAAGCGCCGTGACGAAGGCGAGCGGCGCCCGGGCGGCCCCAAGCGCGGGAAGCCCACGGGCGAGCGGCGCACTCAGGACAAGGGACGACGGAACGAGGATTTTCGCTGGTAGAGCTTCAGGCGGGCGTGATCGGCTTGCGCCCGTTGCCCGGCCAGATCCGCTCGAGACGCTGGATGCGCTTGCGCAGCCGCCGCGTCATGTGGCCGCCGACCAGGCTGGGCCGCGCCCACCGGAGCCCCGCCGCGACGTCCTCGAAGACCGAGTAGGCCACCGGCGTCACCAGCAGCGTCAGCAGCAGCGAGAGCATCTGGCCCCCGATGACGACCACGGCGATCGCGCGCCGCTCCTCGGCGCCGGGACCGGTGCCGACGGCGAGCGGCAGCATGCCGGCCACCAGGGCCAGCGTCGTCATGAGGATCGGGCGAAGCCGGTCGCGGTTGCCCTGCATGATCGCGGCCAGGCGCTCCATTCCCTCCGCGCGCAGACTGTTCATGTGGTCGATCTGGAGGATGGCGTTCTTCTTCACGACGCCGAAGAGCACGAGGATGCCGAGCGCGGAGTAGAGGTTGAGTGTGTTGCCCGTGTACCAGAGCGAGAGCAGCGCGAACGGCACGGACAGTGGGAGCGACAAGAGGATCGTCAGCGGGTGGATCACGCTCTCGAACTGCGAGGCCAGGATCATGTACATGAAGATCACCGAGAGCAGAAACACCCACAGGAACTCGGTGAACGTCTTCTCCAGCTCGCGGGCCCGCCCGGAGACCGCGGTCGTGTAGCCGGCCGGCAGATTCATCCGGGTCACTTCGTTCTTGAGCGCCTGGATGCGGTCGGCCTGGCCGAAGCCGGGCGTGATCTGCGCCCGCAGCCGCACCTCGCGCTGGCGCTCCGAGCGATCGATGCGCGAGGGCGTCAGCGACGGCACCAGCTTGACCAGGTTGTCGAGCCGCACCATGCCGCCGCCCGGGGCCAGGCCGACCTGAGGCTGGCCGCCCGTCCCGGTCGCCGTCGTCACCGCCGACCGCGCCACGAAGAGCCGTGAGATCACGTCGGCCCGGCCACGATAGTCCTCGGTCAGGCGGACGGTGACGTCGTAGTCCTCGTTGACCACCGGATCGTGGAAGCGCGACACCTCGTCGTCGCCGCCGACGCCCAGCCGGAGCGCGGTGGCGATCTGCTCGGTCTCGACGCGAAGATCGGCCGCGCGGTCGCGATCGATCTCCACGCGCCACTCCGGGCGGTCGAGCTTGAGCGTGGTGTCGGCGTCGGCGATGCCGCCGATCTGCTGCGAGCGCTCGCGCAGACGCTCACCGTACTCGGCGAGGGTGTCGAGGTCCGGGCCGCGGACGACGAAGTCGATGTCGAAGGAGCCGCCGCCGATGTTGAATCCGGGAATGTTGCGAACCGTCACCCGGATGTCGCGGAACTTCCGCATCCGCTGGCGCACCTGCCCGATGACGTCGCGCTGGCTGATGTTGCCGCGGAAGGCGGCCATCGGCTCACCCCGCAGCGTCGAGCGCAGCAGGCGGCTCAGGCTCCAGACCCGATCGTCGTAGGGCGTCATGCGGACGTAGGCGTAACCCTGGTTCACGCGGTTGAGGAAGTTGCCGCCCGACTGGGCCAGCACGTAGCGGACGCCCGGCGTCGCCCTCACCTCGCGGGCCAGCGCCTGCATCGCCTCGTCCATGGCGGCCAGGCTCATGCCCTCGGGGCCGATGGTGATCATCTCGAACTCACCCTCGTCCACGTCGCTCGGCACGTACTCCTGCTTGACCAGGCGATAGAGCGGCACCGAGGAGGCGATGACGACGACGGAGAGCACGAGGATGACGACCCGATAGCGCATGGAGAGCGCCAGCGTCCAGGCGTAGCCGCGATCGAGCCACGCGTAGAAGCCGCCGCGCGATTTCGCGGCCACGTCGCCGCCATGACCATGGCCGTGGCCGTCGCCGCCGCAGGCCGCCGCGTCTTCCGTACGCAGGAAGCGGGCGCTCATCATCGGCGTGAGCGTGAACGACACGAGCAGGCTGACCATGACCGAGGCGGCGGCGGTGAGGCCGAACTGGTAGAGGAAGCGACCCGAGATGGACGACATGAACGACACCGGCACGAAGATGACGACCAGGGACAGCGTGGTCGCCATGACGGCCAGGCCGATGTCGGCGGTGGCCGCCCGGGCCGCCTCGAACGGCCGCATCTTCTTCTCTTCGACGAAGCGGAAGATGTTCTCGAGCACGACGATGGCGTCGTCGATGACGATGCCGACCATCAGCACGAGGGCCAGCATGGTCACGCTGTTCAGCGTGAAGTTGAGGAAGAACATCATGGCGAAGGCGGCGATGACCGAGGCCGGGATGGCGATGCCGGCGATGATCGTCGAGCGCCACGACCGCATGAAGGCCAGCACGACCAGCGACGCCAGGATGGAGCCGAGCACGAGGTGGAGGTTGATCTCGTGCAGCGCCTGGTAGATGTAGCGCGACTGGTCGCGGATGATGTCGACCCGCACGTCGGCGGGCAGGCGGGCGGCCAGCCGTTCCAGATTGGCCTTGGCCGCCTCGATGACGGCGACCGTGTTCTCGCCCGACTGGCGGCGCACCTCGAGGACGACGGTGGGCACGCCGTCCAGGCGCGCCGCCGAGCGCTGCTCCTTGGTGCCGTCCTCGGCCCGGCCGATGTCGCGCACGCGCACCGGCACGCCGTTGAGCGTCGCCACCACGAGGTCGTTGAACGACTTCGGATCGGCCACCCGCCCCATCGTCCGCAACGATTGCTCGTTGAGGCCGCGGGTGACGTTGCCGCCGGGCAGGTCGGCGTTCTGCCGGATGACGGCGTCGCGGACGGCCGTGATCGGGATCTGGTAGGCGGCCAGGCGATCGGCGTCGACCCAGACGTTGACGGCGCGGAGGAGGCCCCCGACGATGCGGACGTCGCCGACGCCGGACGAGCGCTCCAGCTCCACCTTGACCGTCTTGTCGGCGACCTCGGTCAGCTCGCGCAGCGAGCGGTTGCCGACGACGGCGACGGTGAGCACGGGCGTCTGGTCATTGTCCGTCTTGGCGATGATCGGCGCCTTGATGTCGCGGGGCAGATTGCGGATTGCGATGGCGACCTTGTCGCGGACGTCCTGGGCGGCGACGTCGATGTTCCGCTTCAGGTCGAAGGTGACGATGAGCAGCGAGTTCCCCGGGCTCGAGATCGAGCGCAGCTCGTTGACGCCCTGGATGGTGTTGACGACTTCCTCGATCTTCTGGGAGACCTGCGTCTCCATCTCCTCGGTGGACGCGCCGGGCAGCTCGGTGCGGACGGTCACGGTGGGCAGATCGACCGACGGGAACCGGTCGACGCCGAGGCGGAAGTAACTCGCCGCGCCGACGACGACGAGCGCCATGACGATCATCGACGCGAAGACGGGGCGGCGGATGCAGACTTCGGCGAGCTTCTGCACTTACCGGACTCCGGGAGCGGTCATCGCCCCGGCTTCACTTGACGATCGTCACGGGCTGGCCGCCGACGAGATTTCCTGGCTCGACGACGATGGCCTCACCGGCGGCGAGGCCCTCGAGGATCTCGACGCGCTCCTTTTCCTTCCGGCCCGTCGTCACGCGCTTCTCGATCGAGCGGCCGTCCTTCACGCTGAGCACCTTCTCGATACCGGCGAAGACGACGACCGACGACGGGGGCACGAAGACCGCCGGCTGATCGGTCCCCACCACGATCTCGGCCTTGGCGAACGAGCCCGGGCGCAGTACCGCGCGCTCGTTCGGCACCTCGGCCTCGATCGTCAGCGTTCGGTTCTGCTCCTGGATCGACGGGGACAACCGGACGACGCGGCCGCGGTAGACGGTCGGATCACCCTCGACCGTGACCCGGACCTCCTGGCCCACGCGCACGCCGGCGGCGGAGCGCTCGGGAATGGCCAGCGCGAGTCGGATCGGGTGGACGCGGACGAGCGTGGCCACGGGAGTCCCCGCGACCAGATATTCGCCGACGGCGGCCCGGCGCTCGCGGATGATCCCCTCGGCGGGCGCCGTGAGCACGCTGTCGATGAGCGCCTGGCGCGCCATCTCGAGCTCCGACCTCCGCTGGGCGAGCATCGCCTGGCGATTGCGCGCCTCCTCGATCGCGTCGTGGTAACGCGCCTCGGCGACCTGCTCGGCGGCAACGGCGGTGTCGAGCTGGGCGCGCGCCACGAGCTGCTGCTGCCAGAGCCTGTCCGTCCGCTCGCGCGTGAGCACGGCGTCGTCGAGCTGGGCCTTGGCCTGTCGCACGACGGACGTCTTCTCGACGTCCACACGATCGTCGGTCCCGTCGGGCATCAGCCCCAGCCGCGCGCGCGCCTGGTGCAGCGCCGCCTCGGCCTGATCGACGCGCAGCTTGAAATCGAGCGGATCGAGCCGGGCCACCACGTCGCCGCGGAGAACGCGAGTACCGAGGTCCACGGCGAGCTGGGCGAGCCGGCCGGTGACCTTCATGCTCAAGACCACCTGCTCCTCGGCGTTGAGCGTGCCCGTCACCGCCACCGTGCGCGCGACCTTCAGCTCGGTGGCGGGCGTCACGCGCACCTCGCGCGGCTTGATGGCCGGCGGCGCGCCCTTCTGGGGCGACGCGGTCGCGGTGTGATCGGAGCTGCAGCCGGCGGAAGCGAGAAGAGCGCAGGCGAGGAGCAGACAGCCAAGACGAGCGAGGCTCATGGGCGGCATATTCTCGCTCAATTTCCGCCCGAATTGAATCCCCCGGACGGGCTAGAACGGAACGACGCTCAGGAGGAGCCAGCCCAGGAAGAGCGTGACGAGCGTCAGCGGCACGCCGACGCGGCAGTACTCGCCGAATCCGATGCGGATCCCGGCGGCGCGAGCGGCCTCCACGACGATGAGGTTGGCGACGGAGCCGAGGATCGTCAGGTTTCCCGACAAGGTGGACGCCATCGCCACCACCAGCCAGGCGCGTGTCGGCTCGGCGAGCTTCGGCACCAGCGGCTTGAAGAGCAGCACGGCCGGCACGTTGGACACGAGATTCGACAGCACGGCCGTCACCGCCGTCAGCACGGCTGGACGCTCGAGACCGGCAGCGAGCGGCGACGCGAGGATCTCGTCGGCGAGCCCGGCGCGCTCGGCGCCGCCGGTGAGAACGAAGAGTCCCGTGAACAGGACGAGCAGCTTCCAGTCGATCTCGCGATAGACCTTGTTCGGGTTCACCCGTCGAGTCAGAAGCGTGTAGGCGGCGCCGGCGATGGCGACCAGCGCGATGGGGACACCGGCCAGGAAGGCGACCAGCATCACGGCGACGGCCGCGACGGTCTTGATCATCAGCGGATAGTGCACGGCGACGGGCGCCTCCACGCCCTCGGTCGCGATGGCGGAGGGCAGTTGCCGCCGATACACGAGCCACACGACGGCCAGGACACATCCGAGCCCGACCAGCGCGATCGGCGCCTCACGCGCAAGGAACCCACGGTACGAGATCGCCGAGAAGCTGCCGACCAGCATGTTCTGGGGATTGCCCGTCAGCGTCGCGACACTCCCGACGTTGGCCGCCGTGGCCAGCGCGATCAGGTACGGAACGGGTGGCAGTCCGAGTCGCCGCGTGAGCTCGATGACGAGCGGCGCCATCACCAGGCAGATGACGTCGTTCACGAAGAGCGCAGAGAGCACGCCGGACGCGCCGACGACCGCTGCCAGCACGCCGACGGGCGTGCCCATCCGGCGGATGGCCCACGTCGTCACCAGCCGGAAGAAGCCCGAGAGCCGGAGGTAGGCGGCGACGATCATCATGCCGAAGAGCAAGACGAGCGTGTGGGCGTCCACCGCGGCGACCGCCGCGTTCCAGTCGAGCACGCCGGTGACGACCATCGCAGTGGCGCCGACGATGGCGACGCCGGTGCGGTCCACCCGGAACGGTGGCAGGCGACCGAGACTGAGCCCGACGTAGGCGGCGGCGAAGATGGCCAGCGCGACGATCGGTATCAGATGGGCCGGAGTCACGCGATCAGAATAGCGCGGTAGAATGACCGGCCATGAATACTTCGGTGCCCGTTGTGCTGCCCGCGCCGGCCGTCCGCGCCGAGACGCGAGCGGTCCGCATCGCCGCGCTGTGGACGATGCTCATCGCCAAGATGATCGCAGGCTGGGGTGTGGCCTGGGACATCCGCTGGCACCTGACGATCGGCCGTGACTCGTTCTGGATCCCGCCTCACGTCATGACGTACGCGGGCGTCACGCTCGCCGCGGTGGTGGCCTTTGCCGTGCTCGCGCGCGAGACGATGCTCGCCTCCGGCGAAGCTGCGCCGCCCGGCTCCGTCCGCTTCGCCGGATTCGTCGGGGCGCCGGGCCTGCATGTCGCCTGGTGGGGCATGGCGATCGTCATCCTCGCCGCGCCGGTCGACGATCTCTGGCACCGCCTGTTCGGGATCGACGTCACCCTGTGGAGCCCGCCGCACTTGCTTGGCTTCCTCGGCAGTCAACTGAACACGCTCGGGTGCCTGCTGCTTGCCCTCGAGGTCTTCGATCGCGCCCCGGCCGCGCGGGCCGTCGCCGCCCTCCTCGCCGGCACGATGCTGCTCGGCGTGTTCTACATCGTGGTCGACCCCGCGGTCCAGACGGCCTTCCAGCGCGGCGGCGTCTTCTTCTTCACCTACCCCGTGCTCGGCGCCTTCTTCTTCGGGGGTGTGCTCGTCCTCGTCAGCCTGCTCGTCGGCTGGCGGAGCGCGGCGGTCGTCTGCGCGCTCGCCGCGCTCGCCTTGAGCCTCGTCGGCCGCTCCATCGGCGACGTCGGCTTCGCGATCGTCCAGCCGGTGTCGGCCATCGACGAAGCGATCGCCGCCGATCCCGATTCGCCCGTCGCGATCGCCCACGCGATGGCGCGCCGGAGCGGCGGGGCCACCGCCGTGCCCGGGCGCTCACTGACGCTGCGCATCCTGCCGGTCGTTCCCGCGATGGTGCTCGCGCTCTGGGACCCGCGCCGCCGCCCGCGCGGCGCTGCCGTCGCTTACGGGCTGACGCTCATCGCCTGGGTCGGGTGGTCGATGATGTCCTGGCCCGCGCTTGCCCACACCCACCCGTCCGTGACCGAGACCGCCGTCGCCGTCGTGCTCACGCTCGTGTCCGCTTGGGCCGGGGGCGCCACCGCCGTCTGGCTCTTCGACCGCTGCCCGCGCCCGATCACGCCGCCGGCCTGAGCCGGCGCACGAGGAGATCCCGATGGAGTTCGAGTTCACCGCGCGCACGAAGATGTACATGGAGCAGCTCAACGACTTCATCCGCAAGCACGTCTATCCCGCCGAGGCGACGTTCCACGAGCAGCTCGAGCGCCAGCCGGCGCGCTGGCAGGTGCCGAAGATCATGGAGGAGCTGAAGGCCCTGGCCCGCGAGCGCGGGCTCTGGAACCTCTTCCTGCCCGAGAGCGAGCTGGGAGCCGGGCTCACCAACTCCGAGTACGCGCCGCTCTGCGAGATCATGGGCCGCTCGCCCATCGCGCCCGAGGTCTTCAACTGCTCGGCGCCCGACACCGGCAACATGGAAGTGCTCGTCCGCTACGGGACCGAAGAGCAGAAGAAGCAGTGGCTCACGCCGCTGCTGGAGGGCAAGATCCGCTCGGCCTTCGCCATGACCGAGCCGAAGGTCGCGTCGTCGGACGCCACCAACATCGAGTCGTCGATCGTGCGCGAGGGCGATCACTACGTGATCAACGGCCACAAGTGGTGGACCTCGGGGATCGGCGATCCCCGCTGCAAGATCCTCATCTTCATGGGCAAGACGGACCCCAAGAACCCCGACCGCTACAAGCAGCAGTCGATGATCCTCGTCCCGCGCGACACGCCCGGCATCACGGTCAAGCGCATGCTGACCGTCTTCGGCTACGACGATGCGCCCCATGGCCACGGCGAGGTGCTCTTCGAGAACGTCCGGGTGCCGGCGTCCAACATGCTGCTCGGCGAGGGCCGCGGCTTCGAGATCGCCCAGGGCCGGCTCGGGCCCGGCCGCATCCACCACTGCATGCGCCAGATCGGCGTGGCCGAGCGCGCGCTGGAGCTCATGTGCAAGCGCGCCAACGAGCGGGTGGCGTTCGGCAAGCGGCTCAGCGAAAACGACATCACGCTCGAGCGCATCGCCCAGTCGCGCATCGAGATCGACCAGGCGCGGCTGCTCGTGCTCAACGCCGCCTGGATGATGGACACCGTCGGCAACAAGGGGGCCAGGCAGGCCATCGCCGAGATCAAGGTCGCGGTGCCGAACATGACGCTGCGAGTGGTCGACCGCGCCATGCAGGTCCACGGTGGTGGCGGCGTCAGCCAGGCGTTCCCGCTGGCCGCCATGTGGGCCCACTCGCGCACGCTGCGCTTCGCCGACGGCCCCGACGAAGTCCACCGCCGGCAGATCGGCCGCCTCGAGCTCCGGAAGTGGATGTAGGAGGGGCGCCATGGCCAAACGACGGGTCGTCCTGACGGGAGCGTCCGGGTACATCGCCCAGCGCATGTTCAAGGAGCTGGGCGAGCGCTGGGATCTGGTGCCCATCGACGTGCGCCCGACGGCGGCCGACGGCACGCCGGTGCCCGGTCTCGCCGTCGTCGATCTCACCCAGCCGGATCGCAACGCGTATCGCCAGTATTTCCGGGGCGCCGACGCCGTCATCCACTGCGGCTACGTGCGGGCTCCCGGCCTCGATGCGACCACGTGGCAGAACAACAGCGACGCGAAATTCTGGGCGGAGCACCAGAACGTGGCGCTCGCCTACAACGTCTACCGGACCGCGCTCGAGGAGGGCGTGCGCCGCGTGGTCGTGGCCAGCTCCAACCACGCCGCCGATTACTACGAGCGCCTGATCTGGGCGGGCCGGATGGAGACGGTCACGCCCGAGATGCCGCCGCGCTCCGACAACTGGTACGGCTGGTCCAAGGCCGCCTACGAGCTTCTGGGCTTCGTCTTCGCCACCGGTCAGGTCGACGGCCGGAAGCTCGAGATCGTCCAGTGGCGGATCGGCGGGCCGCGGGACGACGACATCGATCACGTCAAGCCGGGCGACATCGCGACGATGCACCGCGCGCTGGGCGCCTACCTCTCGCAGCGCGATCAGGTCCAGCAGGCCATCCGCATGGTGGAGACCGAACGGATCGAGGACGAGCACGGCGTGCCGTTCCTCATCGTCTACGGGATCAGCGGGAACACGCACCGCTTCTGGTCCATCGCCAACGCGCGCGAGACGATCGGCTACCGCCCCGCCGACGACAGCCAGGTCAACTTCGCCGACAAGATCGCGCACGTCGCGCGCGCGGCCAAGCCGACCCGATAACGCGACGGACGCCCCGGCCTACATCCGCGGGCGGCCGCTGAACCGGGCGGTCGCGTGAGTGGTGCGGGCCAGCGGGACGCCGAAGAATGGCCGCTGCACCAGGGTCAGGAGGTAGAGCAGCGGGAAGATGACGAGGCAGGCCAGCGCGGCGGAGGCCACCACGGACGCTCTCAGGCCCCAACGCCGCCGCGGTCGGACTTCGCCGGCCAGCGTCCGCGCCTCGCCATCGAGCGCGCTGGACAGGCCGTTCGAGAATGCCAGCACGAAGAAGGCCCCGATCGGATAGAGGTGCGGGATCTCCGGCCAGCCGAAGTCCACCAGCATGAGCTTCGTGAAGATGTACACCATCTGGATCGCCCACGCGCGGCTGAACACGCCCGCCATGACGAGAAACCCGCTCAGGACCTCGCTGAGGGCGAAGGCCATGAGCCAGCAGCCCGTCTTCAGCTCGGGATCGGTGCCGCAGTAGAAGAGCTTGATCAAGAGGTCTTCGGTGACCGTCGGGAAGTTCTGGGCGACGCCGATCACGTCGTCGGGGTTGTAGATCTTCATCCAGCCCAGCGCGAAGAAGCTGAAGCCGAGGACGAGCCGCACCAGGCGGAGCTGCTGGCGGCTCAGCGAGGTGATCGGCCGTCGGTGTGAGTCCCACGGACAGGTCAGATAGACGCCGGCGACGGTGAGCACCGGGAGCACGTCGACCGCCAGCTTCCAATCGTAAGCGCAGAGGATGTACCCGAAGATCGCGAAGATGGCGACACCGCAGAGCGGCAGGGCGAGTTGGGCGATGATCGCGATGCCCAGCGCCACCGACGCGTATTGGAGCAGCGCCCGCGTCGGCTCCGACAGCGGATAGGTCGGCATCACCAGCGAAGAGTTCGCCGCCGCGTACATCAGCACCAGGCCCGGGCACCGCAGGAACAGGATGACCGCCCACTCCCCCACGCGCCGGAACCAGCGGGAGTCCAGCGGCTGGTCGGTGACGAAGCGCAGCAGCGAATGGAGGAAGGTATGAAGCCGTCCGGCCGCGCCGTGGAGAAGGTGCTGCTCCACGAACGTCTGGATCGCGTGGCGCCGGAACCACAAGAACAGCACGGCGATCATCGCCAGACACACCCGTGCGGCGATGCTGAGCACGTTGCCATCCACGTGCAGGAAGAAGTCGTGGGGGAACGGTCGCAGCACGTCGTGCTTCACGAAGCGCTCGTGACCGAGGGCCCTGGCCGGGAACGCCGCCAGGAGCGAGACCACCGAGACTCCCCGAAGCCAGCCAGGACGAAGCCGGATTCTTCGTATGAACGCAACGAGGACGGAACCCATGAACGGAGTGGAACGAGTCGCAACACGCGTGCCGAACCTGAAACCGCTGGACCAGCACGACGTTGCACAACACTTCCGTCCGGGTCAACACCGCCTCGAAAGGAATGGCGACTCTATCGCGTCACGATATGTAGGCTGTTTCAGAACACGAGGCAGACCCTCCCAATCGATCACGTCAGAGAAGATGACAATCTGGTGTCGGAAAAGTTTCCAGTTCCCGCGTCACTGCGTGTCCCAGGCCGTGGGTCGGTCGTGTCGGCGCTCCTGATCGGGATCTCGGGAGGGCTGGCGTGGGGAATCACCGCGGCCCTCGCGGCACCCACGGTGGTGATCCCGATCTCGGGCACGGTGGATGGCCTGCCCGAGAGCGTCTACTTCTCCGGGATTGCGGAGATCACGACCACGCTGATGACGGACCCCGACCTCAGAACTTCGCCGGGGGTGATGCTTTCCATCGATCTCCACAACGTCGTCGGCCAGGGGCTCTCCACGGGGACGAACTATGGCTCCTCGGCTCAGGATCACGTGATCCGGCGACTCGTCCCGTCGGATCTGATCGAGATCGCGTTCCCCTTCTATCCCAGCGCTTCCGGGGGCGAGTCGTCCGCTCGCGGGGCGCTCGCCTCGTTCTCCCTGACGTTCGACCTGGGGACGGGAGCGGTCACCGGCGGCGGCGCCACCGTCAGCAGCCCAGGCCTCTGAGACCGGCCGTGCACGGTAAGAGGCGATCGCCGCCGCGGTCGCGTCGGCGCTGCTCGGGAGCACGGCGCTTCTCGTCGCCCACCCCGGGTCGGCCGTCAACCCGTGGGGCGCCAACTATTTTCCCAACGTCACCCTGATCACGCAGGATGGAAGGGCCGTCCGCTTCTACGACGATCTGCTCAAGGGCAAAGCGGTGGCGATCAAAGCGTGGCTCACTCGCTACCTGGCCGAGCCGGATCGGATGCGGGCCGAAGGCGATCCGATTGCCACGGCCCTCTTCGCCAAGTACAACAACCTCCCGATGCCGAACCTGCGCCTGTCGAGCATCGACGTGGACGCCCTGCTGCTGTATCTGGAGACGCACGGCACGGCGACGCGCGAGAAGGAAAACTAGACCAGCTCGAACTCCATCAGCCCGACGTCGGCCTGGAACCACGCACGGCGGAAGGCCTCGACGTCCTCGAAGGTCGACCGCGAGATCTGCCTGAA
>WNEY01000441.1_pt1 | contig 25883 bp, 23 predicted proteins | sample 5400531 | NCBI WGS metagenome assembly WNEY01 (sample SAMN13153338, study PRJNA577476) | soil metagenome | isolation source: 200 cm saprolite under Douglas fir tree site 1 | place: USA:California | collected 2015-04-18
GACTACATGAGGTATTACAAGGAACGCTACCGCGCCGAGCACCACCTGGCCCGCTACGACGAGGACACCGTCGAACGCCTCAACCTTGCCGCATGACCGAAACAACCGAAATAACCTGCCTCTTAAAAAGACGCACCCCGTGCTCAGTGCGGAGCTGGCGGCGGAGGTGCTGGCCGGCGGGCTGGAGGTGGCGCGGGAGGCCGGATGTCATGTGGCGGGCGGGCACAGCATCGATGACCCTGAGCCGAAGTACGGGATGGCGGTCACCGGGCTCGCCGATCCGGCTCGGCTGCTGCGGATCGACGCGGGCGTGGCCGGGCTGCCGCTGTCGCTGACCAAGCCGCTTGGCACTGGCGTGCTGAATTCCTGGCACAAGGCGACCGGCGAGGTCAGCAAGGCCGCCATCGAGGTGATGACCGCGCTTAACGCGGAGGCCAGCCGGGCGGCGTTGCAGGCGGACGTCCGGTGTGCGACCGACGTGACGGGGTTCGGGCTGCTGGGGCATGCGTTCAAGCTGGCGCGGGCGAGCGGGGTCACGGCCGTGATCGACCACCGCCTGGTGCCTTTCATCGAAGGTGCGCGGGAAGCGCTCAGGAACGGTCACATACCGGGTGGGAGTCGGCGTAACCTGGCGTGGGTCGCGCCGCACGCGGACTTCTCTGGCTTGCCTGAATCCGAATTGCTGCTGCTCGCTGACGCGCAGACCTCCGGAGGTCTGCTGATCGCGGGAGAGGTGCCCGGAGGCACGGTGATAGGTGAGCTAGTGTCGCAGTCAAGTGCAGTACTTAAAGTAAAGTAACCATTACGCTTCGTAGCTATCGCACTTCTGATCCGGACGCGCTCGTCCCGGGGATGGCGAGCCAAGGAGGACACGTCCGTTGCAGGTACAGGCGGAGCTGGGCAAGGCCGATGCGGAGAATGCGTTCTGGCGCCGGTCGCTTTCGGCGAACCGGACCCTCGGCATCGCCAGCGTGGTCGTTGCCGTCCTGCTCTTCGCCACCTCGCTCACCGCGTACCTGACCGACGCGGTCACTCACACCGGCGAACTGCTCAACTGGTTCGACCTCAACGTCTACAACGACGCTGGGCTGATCACCCGGCAACTGCCGGTCTACCTGTACAAATGGCAGCTCGGCCCGACGGTGAAGTTCACCTACACGCCATTCGCCGGGATCATCTTCGCCGCGTTCTCCTATCTCAGCTGGTCGGCGCTGCGCTGGCTGATGACCTTGGCCAGCTTGCTCTCGCTGCCGATGACGGCCTGGCTGACGCTCGGAGCTATGGGACGGCGCGGACTCGGCCGGGCGGCGATGGCACTGGCGATCGGGTCGTTCGCGTTGTGGACCGAGCCCGTCACCAAGGCGCTGTTCCTGGGACAGATTGAGCCGCTGTTGCTGCTCCTGGTCGTCTGGGACCTGACCCGTGACGATGGGTGGCGCTGGAAAGGCATCGGCGTCGGCCTGGCCGCCGGCATCAAGCTGATCCCCTTGCTGTTCATCCCGTACCTGCTGGCGGCGGGGAAGATCAGGCACGCGACAGCGGCGGCCGCCACGTTCGCGGCTACGGTCGCGATCGGGTTCATCGTGCTGCCGCAGCCGTCGATCTCGTACTGGCTAAGCGGCTACTTCGTCCGGCCCGGACGCACCGGCGGCGTCGATGCGCTGGTGAACCAGTCGCTGCTCGGGCTAATCGCGCGCCAGTCCGGCGGTGGCGTGGCGGCCCAGCCGATCTGGCTGCCGATCGCGGTCGCGGTCGGCTTGATCGGAATCACTGGCGCCGCGTTGCTGGCGCGATCAGGCAAGCCGGTGCACGGCTGGGCGCTGGTCGGCCTGACCAGCCTGCTGGTGTCGCCGATCAGCTGGGATCACCACTGGGTCTGGATCATCCCGGTCATCGCGTTGCTCGTCGGAGAGCTGATGGCCAGGCAGACCTGGCGACGGTGGCTATTCCTCGCCGGGGCCGTCCTGGTCACCGCGATCTTCGGTGCCTGGCCGTGGAACTACAGCGGGCCTGAGGCCTATGTTCCGCAACGGGGGCTGGTCGGGTGGTTCGTGCGGCCGCCGCTGTCGTACAACGTGCTGCAGTTGCAGGGCTGGCAGTTGCTGACCTGGAACCTGTTCGTCGTCGCCGGGCTGATCATTTTCGTGATCATGCTGGTGGTGGCGTGGGTTTCGTGGCGCCGGTCCAAGATGCCGGTGCCGCCGTCGCCTCCGCCGCCGCCCGCGCCTGACGTTGAGCCTGAGCCTGAGCCCGAGCCGGGGCCGATCGATGCGCTGCTGGCGCGAGCCAACTCGTTGTTGAGTCCGCCCGGGTCCTGACACGCGAAGGCCCGGTCCGCGAGCTGCGGACCGGGCCTTGAAGTCTGCGTGGTTACGCGGCCTGGCGCAACTGGGCCTTCGCGATCTCCTCGTGCCGGATCAGCTCGATGGCGGCCGGGTTAGCCTGCGCCTTGTCGTGCTTCCACCATGTGTAGATCCCGATGATCGCGACGGCGATCAGTACCGCGACGCCCGCTGAGATCCCGATGCCAGCGACTGCCAGGTTGATCAGGTGAGTGTCGAACGTCATCTCGTCCACCTACTTCTGGGGTCTTGCCCTCTTGGGTCTTGTTTATGTGTACGTCGTTTACATCTCCCATAGTGCACCCATAAGTGAACGTTGTCAACATCGAGCATCGGCGTAAGACCGACCCGGAGGACGACCAGCCTCGAGGTATCGCTACCGCGGGGATGGCGGTGTTCGGGCGAGTTTCATCGGGCTGATGTTGCTGCCGGTGAACTTTCCTTACTGGGTGTTCGCGCTGTTTATCGGGGCGAACGGGATCGGTGGCGGGATGTTCGCTGCGCCGAATTCATCGTCGATCATGGGCAGCGTGCCGGCCAGGCAGCGCGGGGTCGCGTCGGGGATGCGGGCGACGTTCCAGAACTCGGGGATTGCTCTGTCGATCGGGGTGTTCTTCTCGCTGATGATCGCCGGGCTGGCGGCTACGCTGCCTCGGACACTCAGCGGCGGGCTGCAGGCGCAGGGGGTGCCGTCGGCTGTGGCGCACCAGGTTGGGTCGCTGCCGCCGGTCGCGGCTGTGCTCAGGGTGAATCCGCTGCAGCATCTGCTTGCGGCCAGTCACGTGTTGTAAACGCTGCCGGGGGCGGCGCAGCGGGCGATTACTGGGCGGAAGTTCTTCACTGATCTGATCTCGGGGCCGTTCGCGCATGGACTGGTGGTGGTGTTCGCCGTGTCGGCGGCGCTGGCCGTCGTTGCTGGTCTGGCGTCTTTACTGCGGGGCCGCCAGGCGGGCTAGACTTCGCGGCCGATAATGCCGACTAGGACGAATTCGCTGGTCTTGGCCATGGCGTCGGCGCGTTCTTCGGGGTCAAGGAGGGCCAGCGGGCCGTCGAGCAGGAGGGTGGCCAGACCGTGCACGGCCGCCCAGGCGGCGATCTCCGCGCCTGGCCTTCGGTGCGGCGCCAGCACGCCGTTCTCGACGAGGTCGTCGAGGACGCCACTGACCAGGGCGAACGGGCCGTTTTCCGACAGCTTCGCGCTCTCGGGCATCGGATGGTCCGGGCGGCAGAACGCGGTCCTGAACAAGCCGGGGTCGTTCAGCGCGAAGTCCAGGTAAGCGCTGCCGAGCGCGCGCAACCGCCTGATCGATTCCCGCGCCGGATCCGCTAGCGGCTCGCCGGCCTCCAAGCTAGCCCGCATCGCGTCGGCCAGGGCAGTGAGCGCCCGCAGCCGGACCGCGTGCAGCAGCTCGCCGTGATCGGCGAAGTGGCGGTAGGCGGCGGCAGCGGACACTCCGGTCGCGCGGGCGGCGGCCCGCAGCACCACCGCGTCCGGCCCGCCCTCGCGGGCCATCTCGGTTGCCGCGTCCGTCAGCGCATTGGGCAGGTCGCCGTGGTGGTAGCTGCTTCGCTGCTGGCTGCGGTGCTGACCTCGTCCGCTTACAGTCGTCGCCATCAAGCCATAGTGCTGCACTAACTCCAAGTTGACAACGTTCACCTTGGATATCGCGCCGGGCGCATTACTGTAAGGGACAACTGGTACGAAAGGACGTGGGTCAATGGCTGTCGCCATCGCGCTAGCGGCCTGCGCGGCGTTCTGCTCGGCGCTCGCTGTGGTGTTTCAGCGGGTAGCGCTTGAGTCGGCGCCGACGTCGAATGACCTGAGTCCTCGCCTGATCCTGCACGCCCTGCGCAGCCGCGGCTGGCTGGTCGGGTTCGCCCTGATGCTCTGTACGTTCGGATTCCAGGCGACCGCGCTGCGGTTCGGGCAGCTCAACGTCGTGCAGCCGGTACTGACGATGGAGTTGGTATTCCTCGTTGCCATTTTGGTGGTGGGGTTCCGCCGCCGGGTTGGCTGGCGCGAGGTGCTCGGGATCGCCGGCATCGTTATCGGGCTGGCCGGGTTCTTCGCCTCGGCCGCCCCGGCGGTGGGTAAGGGGCAGCCGGACGGTACGGCTTGGACCGTGGTCTGGATCGTTACCTTGATCGGTGCCCTGGCTCTGGCGGCGGCCGGGCGGACCGGGCCTCGCTGGTGGCGAGCTACCGCCCTGGGCTCGGCGGCCGCGGTCCTGTTCGCGGACAACGCTGCGGTGATCAAGGCTGCGACGGACGTGTTGCGCCATGGCAGCGTGTTGCATTTGTTCGAGACGGCTGACCCGTATTTGATCGCTCTGACCGGCGCAGGCGGGCTGTTTTTGCTGCAGGGTGCCCTGCACGCTGGGCCGATCACGGCGTCGCGGACTGCGAACGTGGTCGTTAACCCGCTGCTGAGCATCGTTATAGGGACGACTGCCTTTGGTGAGCGGTTGCATTATGGGGCGGCCGCCGCGACGGAAGAGGCGCTGGCGCTGGCGGTGATGTGCGTTGGGGTCGCGGTGCTTGGCCGGTCTCCGCTCGTGACTGGCGCAGGCGGGGCGGCTGGGGATGAGTACCTGGCCGGCGGCCGGGCACCGGCCGAAGTTGTTTCGGCCCAGGTCGTGCCGACGGTTGCGGCGGTGCCGACGGCTGCGGCGGTGCCGACGGTTCCGGTGGTGCCGCCGGTTCCGGTGGTGCCGCCGGTTACGGAAGGGCCGGCTTCGCTGCCGTCCTGATCACGGCTGGTTCGGCTGGTTCGAGGCTTTTCGCAGGGCGGCGGCCTGACTGAAGGCGGCCCTGATGGACTGCAGGACCTGAGCCGGGTTGGTGTGTAGCTGCTGCCAGGTGAAGTGCACGACCTGGAATCCGGCCTGGCGCAGCTCGTCATCGCGCTGAAGTTGCTGTTGCGCCCGGTTGGGATCGGCGTATTTGATCGCGCCGTCGGCCTTCGGCCTCGGCGATCGTCGAATGGGCCCGCCAGTAGAAGTCGGCCCGGCCGAGCGGTCGGCCGTCGCCACCCACCCAGGCCTGCAATTCCGGGGTTGGCAGCCCGCCTTCAGCGAATACCAGCCGCGCGATCGACTCGAACGGTGACTCAGCCAGCGCATCGCTGAAATCGACCGCGCGCCTGGCTTGCGCGATTCCTGGCCAGCGAGCGCAGCGTGCTAGCACGTTATAGAGCTCGGTCTTGGTTGTCTGCTTGTTATGGAGCGCAGAGTCGGCGACGACCACGCCTTCCCGCAGCGAGGTCGTGCGGGCGATGTCGACCACGGTTCTGGCTACGCTCGTGACCGGCACGCCGTGTCGGACGGCGCGGTGCTCGGCCGGAAGATCGGAGACGTGCAGCCTGATGAAAGGGCGTCGGCTCCATCCGGTCCGCGGAGCATCCAGCGAACGGCTTACGACGATGGCCTTCGGCTTCGGGCTAGTTAACAAGGCGAGTCCATGAACGGCGGCGGCATCTGCGTGACTGCCGACCGATTCTGGGCCGCTGATCGCGACGGCCGCGGCGACCCGGAACGCGGCCTTGCCGCGTTCGCTAGCTGTGATCTGCTTGGCCTGGCCGGATCGGGCGTACAGGCCGCGAGCAACTCGGGTTAAGACGCCGCGCCCAAGCAGAATGTTGATCTTCGATTCGGTTAGACCGGCGCTAGCGAGTTCCGCGGCGGTAATGATTCCGGCTAATCTGCCCGTATCCGGCACCGTGTCGATCGTCATGCAGGCAGATTCCCACGCGCCTCTGACAATCACGGCGGTGCGGGCTTGTTTTCGCCATTACCCGCGATCGCTAGCGACGACTTGCCATCCGTTTGCGCCCACTTGCCACTCATTGCGACGACTTACCATCCATTGGAAGCAAATTTTGTCAGATTTAGGGTGGTTTGTGACACGCCAATCGCAGGGAAGTCGTCGCAATGGATGGTAAGTGGCGTCCAATGGATGGTAAGTGCAGGATGCGGCCGGTCTAGCGGTCGGATTTCGCCTGCCGGCCGGGTTCGCTGATGCCGTTCTAGTGGAGCTAGACCTGCTTCGACGCTCGGCTTCCGTCTCGGCTCCTGAGCCTGCCCGGGCCGGGCCTGGGTTTTTGGATCTGGACGACGTATTTGGGTCGCGGGCTGACTCGACGCCGGCTCGCAGGACGGTGTATTTGGCGCACAGTCCGCCGCCCGCCAGCAGCGCGGCCGATGTGACCGCCGCTGTCCGGCTACGCCAGGCAGCGAATGCGGTAACGGTACCCAGCGACGTGGTGAGCCGCGCCGTCTATACCGGCAACAGGCGCTCGGTCTCGCGGCACATACGATGAGGAAGTGACGGTTTCTGGAGGCGTGGTGCTGGCCGGAGGGCGGTCCTCGCGGATGGGCACGTCCAAGGCGGCGCTTGAGTGGCATGGGTCCACGCTGCTGGTCCGCACGGTCGGCGTCGTGGCGCGGGGGTGCGGTGGCCCGGTTGTAGTAGTGCGTGCACATGGCCAGGAGCTGCCTGCGCTGCCGGAGGACACCGTGGTGGTCGATGATGCCCGCGAGGGTAAGGGGCCCGTTCAGGGCATCGCCGCCGGGCTCGGCGCGTTGCGCGGGCGCGCCGATGTCGCGTTTGTCTGCTCGACGGATATGCCGTTCCTGCATCCGGCATTCATCCGCCACGTGCTGGGTGTTCTTGGTGACAGCGAGGGCACGGGCGTCGCTCTGCCGGTTGCCCGGGGGTTTAAGCAGCCGCTGGCTGCGGCGTACCGCGTCTCGCTGGCGGACGCCGCGGAGCGCCTGGTGAAAGAGGACCGGCTACGACCGGCCTTCTTGTTCGATGAGTGCGTGGTCGAGCAGCTGGACGATGAAGCGCTCAAACAAGATCAAGTGCTCGCCGCGTTCGACCCGGACCTGGATTCGGTGGTGAACGTGAACACGCCTGCCGACTATCAGGCGGCCCGGGCTCGGCCGGCGCCGGAAGTGACCGTCCAGCTTTTCGGGACCCTGGCCAAGGGCGGCGGCAAGAGCGGCCCGCACGCCGTCCGGGCCGCCACCGTCGGTGCCGCCGCAGATGCGATGGGTCTCGTGCTAGACCGGCATGTTATAGCGGCGCTGAACGGAGACCAGATCACCCGGGATGGCCAGACGCCCCTCGCGGCCGGTGATACCGTCCTCTTCCTCTCCGCGGACGCCGGAGGCTGACGTGCCCGCAGGCGGCTACTTCGGGCGGGCGCTGGTGGTGGACGCGGCCACCGGGACCAGCGTGACCCAGCCGCTGCCCGACGAGATCCTGCGCGCCTACATCGGCGGCTCCGGTCTCGGCGCCTGGCTGCTGTACCGCCTGGGGACTCCGGGCGCCGGCGCCCTGGACGCGACAGCGCCGCTAGCGTTCGTGTTCTCTCCGCTCGTGGGCACGCCGCTGACCACGAGCGCGAAGTTCGCGGTGGTAGCGAAGTCGCCGCTGACTGGGATGCTGACCGACGCGCTGGCATCCAGCCAGTTCGCGATCGCCGGAAAGCTCACCGGGCACGACGCGATCGTGATCCGCGGAACGGCGCCGCGACTGTCCGTCCTGCTCGTCGACGGTGCCGGCACCCGGCTGCTCGACGCGCGGCATCTCTCGGGCCGTACTGCCGCCGAGACGGATGAGGAACTGCGGGAACAGCTTGGCCGGGGCTGGCGGATGGCCGCGATCGGCCCGGCGGGCGAGCGGGGCGTCCGGTACGCGACGATCTCGCACGACGGCCGGCATGCGGGCCGCGGCGGCCTCGGTGCGGCCATGGGCGCGAAGAACCTGAAGGCGATCGCGGTCCGGTCGGCGGCGAAGGTCGCGACGGCCGACCCGCGGGGGGTACTCGCGGCGGCCCGGGACCTGAGGGAGCGATCGTTCGGCCCGGCTACGGCGAAGTACCGCGAGCTCGGCACGCTTGCTAACTTGCTCGCGTTCAACGCGATCGCCACGCTGCCGACCCGCAATTTCCAGGCTGCGGAGTTCGAGGGAGCGGATCGCCTGGCCGGCCATGAGCCGGAAGAGGCCGTCGACGGAATGCGCCGGGTCGCGCGCAGCAGTTGCGCGTCCTGCACCATCGGTTGCGAGCACATCTACCGGGTCGGCGGGGGCAAGAAGGCGCGCGTGGAATACGAGAACGTATTCGCGCTGGGCCCGATGTGCGGGGTCAGCGACCCGGGTGCGGTGCTCGCTGCGAGCGCTCGTTGCGACGAGCTTGGCATCGACACGATCTCGGCGGGCGGCACGATCGCCTGGGCGATGGAGTGCGCGCAGCGCGGCCTGATCGACGTGCCCTGGCTGCGCTTCGGCGACCCGGCCGCGTTGCTGCGCGTACTCGACGAGATCGGCACCAGCGGTACCCCGCTCGGCTCGCTGCTGGGTGAAGGATCAAGGCAGGCATCCCGAACGGTTGGGGGCGACTCCGCATCCTTCGCACCGCACGTCAAGGGCCTGGAGATGCCCGGATACGAGCCTCGCACGCTGCACGCCATGGCACTGGGCCTGGCGGTGAACGCGCGGGGCGCCGATCACAACCGGTCGGGTGCCTACGAGGCGGACCTGTCGGGCGACTTGGACCGGCTGGACGGCGGCGACGCGCACGTGGCGGCGGCGATCGAGACCGAGGACCGGGCCGCGATCATGGACTCGCTGATCTTGTGCAAGTTCCTGCGCGGGGTGTTCACGGACCCGTTCGGGGAGTGGGCGGGGCTGCTGGCGTCGGTCACTGGCTGGGATGTAACCGCCGAAGAGTTGCGCGCGACCGCCCGCCGGATCGTGCTGGCCAAACGGATCTACAACATTCGCGAGGGCTGGCAGCCCTCCGACGATTGGCTGCCTGACCGCCTGCTCAACGAGCCGCTGACCCTGCCATCCGGCCGGGTGGCCACCCTTACCGCTGACCGCCTGCGGACGATGATCGACGCGTACTACCAAAAGCGCGGACTTGATCATGAAGGCCGCCCAGACCCGGGGATCGCAGCCGGCCTGGGTTTGGACTAGCACGAACCAGAGGCGGATACTGCCACCATGGCTATCTCTGCCCCGGAGAGCACAGGAACGGTGACGCTCACGGTCGACGGACGTGAGGTCACCGCCCGGGAGGGCGCCACGATCTGGCAGGCCGCCAGGGCCGCCGGCATCGACATCCCGGTGCTGTGCCACGACGAGCGTTTCGATCCGGTGGGCGTCTGCCGGATGTGCGTGGTCGACGTGGGCGCGCCCGCCTTCGCCGCCTCCTGCGTCCGGGCCTGCGAGAATGGGATGCAGGTCAAGACGAGCACGCCCGAACTCGAGCGCAGCCGTGAGATGCTGACGAAGCTGCTGATCAGCGACCAGCCGCCATCCGAGCGCGACCCGAAGCAGACCACGACCGGCGACAACGAGCTGCTCGCCCTGGCCGAACGGTTCGGGCTCGCCCCGGCCGACATTGCCCTGCCGGCCGCGTCGGGTCGCGGCGCCGACTTGTCCAGCCCGGTGATCGCCGTCGACCACGACGCCTGCATCCTGTGCGACCGGTGCGTGCGGGCCTGCGACGACATTCAGGGCAATGACGTGATCGGGCGCAGCGGCAAGGGCTACGACACCCATATCGCCTTCGACCTGAGCGACCCGATGGGCGCGTCATCGTGCGTGTCGTGCGGGGAGTGCGTGGCCGCGTGCCCGACCGGCGCGCTGACGAATAAGCCGATCCGCAACATCCCGATCCGGCCGCGCAGCGAGCTGGACGCGGTCGACACGGTCTGCCCGTACTGCGGGGTCGGCTGCGCGCTCACCTACTACGTGGACCGTGACAAGGGCGCAATCGCGTACGCGGAGGGCAGGGAACAGCCTGGCTCGCGCGGGCGGCTGTGCGTGAAGGGCCGCTACGGCTGGGACTACGCCGCTTCGCCGCAGCGGCTGACTGTGCCGCTAATCCGCCGGGAAGAGTCCTACCCGAAGGGCGCGCTGTCCGCCGACGTGCGCGGCGACATGACCGCAGGCGGTGACGCCAACGACGACGGGATGACCAGCAACGGCGACCAGAAACAGAAGCGAAAGGGCGGCAGGCGCGGCCGCAAGCCCGGCGGCCTGGTCGACTACGCCGAGGTGCTGCCGCACTTCCGCGAGGCGACCTGGGAGGAGGCCCTCGACCTCGTCGCGCGACGGCTGACCGAGATCTACGCCGACGGCGGCCCCGACGCCATCGCCGGATTCGGCTCGGCGAAGTGCTCAAACGAGGAGGCGTACCTCTTCCAGAAGCTCATCCGCACCGGATTCCACACCAACAACGTGGACCACTGCACCCGGCTGTGCCACGCGTCCAGCGTGTCGGCGCTATTCGAAGGGATCGGCTCCGGCGCAGTCTCCACCACCTACGGCGATATCAAGAACGCCGGGGTCGCGATCGTGACCGGCAGCAACTCCACGGCCAACCATCCGGTCGCCTCCAGCTTCTTCAAGCAGGCCCGCCGCAACGGCACGACGATCATCTACGTGGACCCGCGCGCCGACAAGATGGCCGACCACGCGGACATCTATTGCCAGCTCAAACCCGGCACCGACGTGGCCTTCTACAACGGGATCATGCATGAGATCGTCCGGCTCGGACTGACCGACGACGAGTACATCAGGACCCGGACATCCAACTTCGAGAGCCTGAAACAAACCGTCGCGGACTACCCGCCGGAACGGGCCGAGCAGATCTCGGGCATTCCAGCCGACACGATCAGGCGGGTCGCCCAGGCCTGGGGCAGCGCCAAAGCCGGCATCATCTTCTGGGGCATGGGGGTCTCCCAGCACACCACCGGCACTGACAACGCCCGCTGCCTGATCGCCCTGTGCGCGATCACCGGTAACATCGGCAAGCCGGGCAGCGGCCTGCACCCGCTGCGCGGGCAGAACAACGTGCAGGGCGCCTCGGACATGGGCCTGATCCCGATGTTCTACCCGGACTATCAGAAGGCCGACGATCCCGGTGTCAAGGCCAGGTTCGAGCAGTCCTGGGGGGCCACGGACCTGGACCCGAAGAGAGGCCTGACCGTCACCGAGATCATCGGCTCGGCGCTTAAGGGCGGCGTGCGTGGCATGTACATGCTCGGCGAGAACCCGTTCATGTCCGACCCGAACATCAACAAGGTCCGCAAGGCCCTGGCCAAGCTCGACTTCCTGGTTGTGCAGGACATCTTCCTCACCGAGACGGCCGAGTTCGCCGACGTGATCTTGCCGGCGTCCTCCTACCTGGAAAAGGACGGCACCTTCACCAACACCGACCGCCGCGTGCAACTCGGGCGCAAGGTGCTCGACTCCCCCGGCCAGGCCAGGGTGGACTGGGAAGTCGTACAGGACATCGCGAACCGAGTCGGCCTGAACTGGCACTACCAGACGGCGCGGCAGATTTTCGACGAGATGGTCACCGTCATCCCGAGCTATAAGAACCTCAGCTACGACAACCTCGGCCTGACCGGCAAGCTGTACCCCAACCCGGACCCCGCCCGCAGCGACGGCACCGTGGTGATGTTCACCGAGAAGTTCAACACGAACGACGGCCTGGCCCACCTGGTACCGGCCGAGTGGCTGCCCGCGAAGGAACTACCCGACGAGCAGTACCCGTACGTGCTGAACACAGGCCGGATGCTAGAGCACTGGCACACCGGCTCGATGACCCGCCGGTCCTATGCGCTCGACGCGATAGCGCCCAGCGCCCTCGTCTACATCCACCCGGACGACGCCGCGGAACTTGGCCTGGAAGACGGCGACATGGCCAGGGTCAGCTCCCGGCGCGGCACCATCGAACTGGCGACGAAAGTCTCCCACCGGGAGGCCAGGGGCAACTGCTTCATTCCGTTCCATTTCCGGGAAGCGGCTGCGAACCTGCTGACGATCGATGAGATCGACCCGTTCGGGAAGATCCCCGAGTTCAAGTTCTGCGCCGTCCGGATCGAGCGGGCCGATGGCTGAGGCCCAGGCCCGTGTCCCCGGCGTCGAGGCCAGGGCGGGCAAATTTCCCGGCCCCAGCCTGATCCCGGCGCTGAACGCTATCCAGGAACGGGTCGGCTGGCTGCCTCGCGAGGAACTGGTCGCGCTGTCCCGCGACGTGCGCCGCCCGCTGTACGAGATCGAGGGGCTCGTCTCGTTCTACCCGCACTTCCGCACCGAGCCGCCGAAGAAGACCGAGATCCGCGTCTGCCATGACCTGTCCTGCTGGCTGCGCGGCGCCGACGCGCGCATCGACGCGATCAGGCAAAGGTACGGTACGGCCGCCGATGTCGAGATCGTCGAAGGATCTTGCCTTGGCCGCTGCGACATCGCGCCTGCGGGCACCGTCAACGAGCAGCCGCTGTCCCTCGAGACGATCGGGGAGCATCTGCCAGAGATGGCCGGCGTGACGGCCCGGCCGCCCGGTAATTCCTCGGTGCGGTGGCCCAACGATCCGTATCCGGCAGCGGGCGGCCGATACGCTGTCCTGCGCGACGCCCTGGCCGGGCGGCTGGATACCGCAGACCTCATAGCCGCGCTAAAGGACGCGGGCCTGCGCGGGATGGGCGGTGCGGGCTTCCCGACCGGCCGCAAGTGGGACCTGGTCGCGGCGCAGGAGGCAACGCCGAAGTACGTGATCTGCAACGCCGACGAGTCCGAGCCGGGCACGTTCAAGGACCGGGAGATCCTGGCCACCCAGCCGCACCTGGTCCTCGAGGGACTGCTGCTAGGCATGCTCGCGGTCGGCGCCGGGGAAGGCTGGGTGTTCATCCGGCACGAATACGGCCCGGAAGAGCGGGTCATCCGCCGCGAGATCGAGAACCTTCGCGACGCCGGGCTGATCAGCCAGGCTCTGTTTGCCGAAAACACGGGGGCCGGGTCCGGCCGGCGGCTGAACGTCGAGGTGTTCACCTCACCGGGTGGCTACATCCTGGGCGAGGAATCCGCGCTGATCGAGTGCATGGAAGGGCACCGCGGCGAACCGCGGAACAAGCCGCCGTTCCCCGGCACCTACGGCCTGCACGGCAAGCCGACGCTGATGAACTCGGTCGAGACATTCGCGCACGTTCCGGTCATCGCGCGCAACGGGGCGGCCTGGTGGCAGGAACAGGGCAAGGGCGGCCACTCCGGGCTGAAGTTCTTCGCCGTCTCCGGCCATGTGGCGCGCCCAGGCGTCTACTGCGTCCCGATGGGCACCACCGCCCGTGAGCTGCTTGACCTGGCCGGGGGCGTCGACGGCGGCAGGCCGCTCGGCGCCATCCAGCCGGGCGGCGCGTCGTCCAACTTCATCGGGCCAGATCAGCTGGACGTGGAACTGGACTTCAGCACGGTGCAGGCGGCCGGGTCAATGCTCGGCTCCGGCGCGATTGTCGTCATGGCCGCTGGTACCGACCTGCTCGCCGCCGCCGTCAACGTCCTGCGCTTCTTCCGCGACGAATCGTGCGGCAAGTGCGTGCCGTGCCGGGTCGGCTCCGCGAAAGCGCACGTCATCCTCGACGACCTGCTAAAGACGGGCGGCGGCCCCGGCGACGTGAACGGCGAGGTGCGCGACCTAGCCGAGGTGATGCGCCGTACGTCGATTTGCGGACTCGGCCAGGTCGCGCTCGGCCCCGTGATGAGCGTGCTGCGCCTCGCCGAAGATGACCGCGCCGGGAGCCATGGCTGACACCGCTGGGCGGGAGTTCTTCACCACCCGGACGGTCGCCGAGGCCCTGGCCGGTTTCCGTCCCCGGCGGCGCACCAGAACCGAGACCGTGCCGCTGGCCGCGGCGCTACGCCGGGTGCCGGCCGGGCCGGTCACCGCGCCGCATCCGCTGCCCGGGTTCGCCCGCTCCACCGTTGACGGCTATGCCGTCCGCGCCGCCGACACCTACGGCGTATCCGAGAGCCTCCCCGGCTACCTCGCCGTCGTCGGCGCCGTCCGCATGGGCGCGGAGCCGGATACGGTGGTCACGCCCGGCACGGTGGTCGACATGCCGACCGGCGGCGTCATCCCGCCCGGCGCGGACGCGGTCGTGATGGTCGAGTACACGGCCGAGGCCATGCCTGGCACGATCGAGGTTGTCCGCCCGGTCGCTCCGGGCGAGGGCATAGTCCGGGCCGACGAAGACGTCAGGTCCGGCGACGAGATCGTTCCCGGCGGCCGGCCGCTCCGCCCCCAGGATCTCGGCCTGCTCGCCGCGGCCGGCGTGACGTCCGTTACCGTGCACGGCAAGCCGGTCGTGACTATCTTCTCCACCGGCGATGAGGTGGTCCCGCCCGAGGCGGCGGAGCTGAAGCCGGGCCAGGTGCGCGACGCGACCGCGTCCGCCCTGGCCGCGCTGGTGGCAGACGCGGGCGGCGAGCCGGTCCTCGGCGGGATCGTGCCCGATGACCCTGGCGCCCTGGAGAAAGCGCTGCGCAGCGCGCTGTCGGCCACCGACCTGCTGGTGATCTCGGCCGGGTCCTCGGTCGGCGCCAGGGACGAGACCGCGAACGCCGTCGCCTGCCTCGGGCCGCCGGGCATCTGGTGCCACGGCCTGGCCATCAAGCCGGGCAAACCGACGCTGCTGGCCGAGTGCGGCGGCGTGCCGGTGATCGGGCTGCCGGGCAACCCGCGCTCGGCGCTGGTGGTGTTCCGCCTGATCGGCATGCCAATCGTGCGCCTCGTCGGCGGCTGCACGGTGCCGCCGCCCGAACCCTGCACCCGGGCCATACTGTCCCGGGATCTCGCATCCGCGACCGGGCGGCTCGATATCGTGCAGGTAAAGATGAGCGCGGGGGTGGCGGCACCGGTATTCGGCCTGTCGGCGCTCTTGTCCGTGCTGACGCAGGCCGATGGCTACATCGTGATCCCGGAGGAGGCGACCGGGCTGGACGCTGGCGCCGAAGTGGACGTAATCCTGTATGCCTGACAAGCCGGCGAACAGTCCGTTCATCCATGACGTCCCGGCCGCGCAGGCCCTGGAAGCCTGGCGCGCTGCTCGCCAGGCCGCCAAATGCGCGGAACGGCTGCCCGCCGCAACCGTATCCGTCTCCGAGGCCGCCGGGCTGGTCACCGCCGCGCCGGTGTGGGCCGTCCGCTCATCGCCCCCCTTCGATTCCGCCGGGATGGACGGCATCGCGGTGCGTTCGGCTGACACTCCCGGTGCAAGCGAGACAACCCCGCTCTGGCTAGGCCCTGGCGACTACGACCTGGTGGACACCGGTGACCCGATGCCCGACGGCCGCGACGCCGTGGTCATGCGCGAGCACGTCCACTACGACGACGCGGGCCGGGCCGAACTGCGCGCCGCCGTTCCCCCATACCAGCACGTCCGGTCGATCGGCGAGGACGTGAGCGCTGGCGAGTTGCTGCTTCCGGCGGGACACCGGCTCCGCGCCGTTGACCTGGCGGCCGCAGCGGCCGCGGGAGCGACGCACCTGTCCGTACGGAAGAAGGCCCTTGTTCTTATCCTCCCGACCGGGGATGAGGTCCGGCCGATCGGGACTGAGACAGGGCCGGGAGAAATCCTCGACACGAACTCGCTCATGCTCGCCGAGCAGGCGCGGGAGGCCGGGTGTGAGGCGCGGTGCCTGCCGATCGAGCCGGACGACCCGGAGCGAATCGCCGCCGTGGTCCGTGCCGCCGCCGCGGAGTGCGATTTGCTGATCGTGATCGCCGGGTCAAGCGCGGGCCGGGACGACTACACGGCAAGGGTGGTCGCGTCCACCGGGACTTTGGCCGTGCACGGAGTCGCGGTACGCCCGGGGCACCCGGTCGTGCTTGGCGTCGTGGGGCAGACTCCGGTGCTCGGCGCGCCTGGCTACCCCGTGTCGGCGGCGCTCACTTTCGACATCTTCGCGGCACCGCTGCTAGCGGAGCTGTCCGGCGCACCGCCACGGCAGCGGTCCCGTGCCTCGGCGCGGCTGGCGCGCAAGCTCGCCTCGCCGCTCGGCATGGACGACTGGGTCCGTGTCCGTCTCGGCGCTGTCGGCGGAGACCTGGTGGCGACGCCGCTGCCGCGCGGCGCCGGGGTGTTGACGTCGCTAGTCCGCGCCGACGGGCTGCTCGTCGTGCCGGCCGGTGTGGAGGGCCACCACGCCGGGTCGTCAGTCCCGATCGACCTGCTGCGCGGGCTCGACGAGATCACGCGCACCATCGTCGCGATCGGCTCGCACGACATGGTCCTCGACCTGGCATCATCCTTCCTGCGCGCCGCCGACCCGATTGTGACGCTGGCTTCATCCAACGTCGGGTCGCTCGGCGGGCTCGTCGCCCTGCGCGACGGCCTGTGCCACATCGCGGGGTCACACCTGCTCGACCCCGCCTCTGGCGAGTACACGCTGCCGTACGTGGACCGGGTCTTCGGGACCGCGGCAGGCAACGTGGCAGTGGTGCGGCTGGTACACCGGTCGCAAGGGCTGATCGTCGCCGCCGGGAACCCCCTGCGCATCTCCGGACTGCCTGACCTCGTCTGTCCCGGCATCCGGTACGTCAACCGGCAGCGCGGCTCGGGAACCCGGGTACTGCTCGACGTCATGCTCGGACAGCAGGACCTCGCAGCCTCCTCGATCGAGGGATACGCGCGCGAGGAACCGACCCACTTGGCGGTTGCGGCGGCGATCGCATCCGGCCGCGCCGATGCCGGTCTCGGGATCATGGCGGCCGCACAGCCATTCCGGCTCGGCTTCGTGCCACTGGCCACCGAGCCCTACGACCTGGCCGTCGCACCGGGCGCGCTAGAGTCACCGCAACTCGCGCCGCTGTGGGCACTGCTGCGGTCAGATCGCTTCAAAGCATCGGTGGAAGAACTCGGCGGCTACTCCGCCAAGGAAATGGGCCGCCGAGTGCGCTGAGGCGGATCAGGGCGCTGTCTGCGCTCCTTCCGCCCTTGTTTTCTGATGCATAACGCATTGCCCAGGGCTTTTAGCCGCCTTCCTCAGGCCAGTCATGCCCGGCCGCCTCGCGGGCGCGCGCGGAATGTTCCGCTGCTGGCCCGGGCCGGATCATCCAATCCGGCCCGGGCCAGCACCGCGCTCGTCAGGCCGCCGACGTGTCTAGCAGGCCGCGGCGGCGCCTGACCGCCAGGTCGGCCTTGGAGAAGATCGTGTCGACGACGATTCCGATGATCAAGATGACAATCATGATCGAGATCGCGTCGGACAGATTCTGGTTGTCCTGAGCGGTGCTCAGCAGGACGCCGAGCGAGGTGTGGCCGATGATGAGCACGAGCAGTTCACCGGCCATCAGGCTGCGCCAGGAGAACGCCCAGCCCTGCTTCATCCCGGCCACGTAGGCAGGCAGGGACGCGGGCAGGATCAGGTACCGGTACAGAGCGATCCCGCGCAGGCCCATGGTGCGGCCGGCCCGCAGCAGTAGCGGCGGGGTGTAGTCCACTCCGGTGATCAGCCCGTTGGCGATCGACGGCGCGGCGCCGAGCACCATCACGAACAAGATCGCCGACACACTGCTGCCGAACAGGATGATGGCGAACGGGAACCAGGCGATCGACGGCATGGTCTGCAGGCCGCTGATGATCGACCCGACCGCCGCGCGCAGCGGCGGAATCCTGGAGACCACGGCCCCGATCACGGTGCCGATGATCAGCGCGAGCGAATAGCCGATCACCGCGGTCTGCGCGGTGTCGCCGATGGCCTGCCAGAGCTGAGCGTGCTCGAGCTGATGGCCGAGGTTGCCCAGCGTTGTCCACGGACCCTTGACCAGGCCGCTCGCGGTGTCGCCGTGGAAGTTGATGGCGTAGAACAACTGCCAGGCGGCCAGCACGATCGCGATCGCGAGCAGCTTGGGCCAGGCGCCGGTCAACGCCTTCCGCGCGATCCTGGCCGACCGGCTGCCTTCCTGGCGTTGGGCGAGTTCGAGGCTGTCGAGCCCGGCGATGGCCGAGTTCTGGGCGTCGTCCTGGCCCGTCAGGTCCTGGGCCTTGGTGCTAATTGCCATGACGCCTCATCTCATCGCGCAGCCGGTCGGTGACCTCGCTGGCCAGCTCAGCCACCTGAACGGAGTCGATTCGGCGTGGTCCGCTCCTCGGCACCTTGTACTCCTCGATGACCCGGCCTGGCCTGCTGCTCAGCACCACGACCCGGTCGCCGAGCCTGGCCGCCTCGCGCACGTTGTGCGTCACGAACAGCACGGTCAGCGCCCGTTCCGCGCAGATCCGCTCCAGCTCGTCGTGCAGCAGGTCGCGGGTCATCGCGTCGAGAGCGCCAAACGGCTCGTCCATCAGCAGGATGTCGGCGTCGAGGGCGAGCGCCCGGGCCAGCGCGACCCGCTGGCGCATGCCGCCGGACAGTTCGTGCGGTCGCTTGCCGGCGAACTCGGCGAGGTGCACGGTCTCCAGCAACTCGGTGGCCCGCTGCCGCCGCTCCTGCTTGGGAATGTCCCTGGCCTGCATGGCCAGCTCGACGTTCTTGCGCGCGGTCAGCCACGGGAACAAGGCGGGCTCCTGGAACATGATCGAGACCCGCTTGCCGCGGGTGTCGACCTGGCCTGAGGTGGGTGAGTCCAGGTTGGCCACCATGTTCAGCAAGGTGGATTTGCCGCAGCCCGAGGCTCCGATCAGGCAGACGAACTCACCGGCCGCCACGGTCAGCGACAGCCGGTCGACGGCCAGGAGCGCGCCCGGGCCCCGGCCGTAGACCTTGGAGATGTCAGTGAGCTTGATCGCCGCGTCCACGTCGGTCTCGCCGGCGGCCGTGGCCAGCTTAGTGCCGTTCAGGCTGGCTAGTGGCGGCGGCGCCCCGCGCCGCTGGGTGACGCTCATGAACTCACCTGCGGCTGGCCGTCTGCCTTCAGCAGCGTGTTGAGCGGGTTGAGGTCATAAAGGCCAGGCAGGTTCTTCACCGGGTCGAGCAGGCCGACCTTGACCGCGTGCTGCGCGTCGGCGGCGAGCGAGGAGGGGATCGGGTCGTTGGAGAAGGTGATCTGCTGGAAGGACGCCTTGAGCACGCTCGGGTCCAGGCCCTTGCCGATCAGCTTGGTCAGCTCGGCGTTCGCGGTCGCCTCGGCGGCGGCCTGGTCGTTGTGGATGTAGTTGTTCGAGTCGATCTGGCCCTTGAGCAGGCCGGATACGACCGAGGGGTTCGCCTTGAGGAACTTGGAGGTCACGACCAGGTTGGTGGTGATGAACTGGCCGCTCGGCCACACGCTGGCCTCATTGACCAGCACGTGCCCGCCGTCGGCCACCATCTCGATGTCGTAGGGCGCTGGTTCCCAGCCTCCGGCGATCTGGCCTGACTTGAACTGCAGCACCGCTGCCGAGTTCGGGGTGATCGGGGTGACCGGCACGTCGCCACCACCGGTCTGGGTCGTGGTCAGGTGGTGCTGGCTCAGCCAGTAACGCAGCGCGACGTCCTGGGTGTTGCCAAGCGAGGGGGTGGCCAGCTTCTGGCCCTTGAGCTGGGCCGGGCTGTTGATGCCCTTCTTGACGACCAGCTCAGCGCCACCCGAGGCGGCGCCTGAGATGACCCGGATCAGGCTGCCCTTCGAGGTCTGCCAGGCCTTGATCGTGGGGTTCGGGCCGACGTAGGCGGCGTCGAGCTGGCCGGCCAGCAGCGCCGTCGCCTCCTCGGTGCCGGTGCTGAACGGCTTGAGCTCAAGTGTCACCTTCTTGCCGAGGTCCTTGGCGAAGAAGCCCTTCGAGATCCCGATCAGTGCCGGGGCGTGCGTGATGTTGGTCAGGAAGCCGAGTCGCAGGACGACCTGACCTCCTCCGGAGGACGGATTGTCAGTACCCGCCGAAGAAGCGGAGCAGGCGGTCGCCAGAGTCGTGGTTGCCACCGCCGCCGCAGCAGCAGCTAGTGCGCGCCTCATTGATCACTCCCAGGTTGCCGTTGGACTTACCGAATCGCATTTAGCGATCAGTATACTATCTAAATTTGTATAGTAGGGAAGTAGAGTTAGTGATCTTAGTCAACTAAGGATATTTCGGGAGGTTTTGGGTCGATCTTGGTGCTGGCCGGCCTTAGGGGTTGGTCTTGCCTGACCGTACCGAAGCTAACCGTGCGGACCGGCAGCTAGTTGTCGCTGTTGTCCATCTCGGTAAAACCCTGGACGGTCTTTGGGAACCGGCCGAGGCATTGCTCCAGCTCGGCCAGCTGGGCGTCCGAGGCATGGGTGGCGTTGTACCTGACCGAGTCGACCACGCCCGCCTGTGCGGTCGTCGGCTTCACTGGCCCCGCTAGGTGCAGGTTGGTCACGTGCGAGCAGGCGGTCGTGATGTGCTTGGCGGTGGCGATCGAGGTGTTCGGCGCGAACGTAACCTCGACCCACTGCTGGCCAAGCGCCTTGTCGAACTGAGAGCAGCCGCTGACGCCCAGGGCTACCGCGCCCGCCGCGAAAGCGATCGCGACCGTCCGGACTGTGATGAGCACGGCTACAGCTTAGGTGCCGCCCGCCTCAGGCGCCGTACCCCACCCGGCGCAGCTGCGGCCCCGCTATCCGCTCCACCTCGGCGAGCTGGGCCGGGCTGAGCAGCCGCCGCCAGTTCCTGACTTCTTTACCGCGCGGCGGCACCTCGATCTTGGCGACCTTGGCATCGATGAACTCGCCGAGCGCCTGCGCGGTGGCCTGCGGAGAGGCGATGACCTGCTCATAACGAAAGGTGGTGAGCTGCTCGGCGGTGAGCGAGTTACGGAGCCTGGCGCTCTTGTGCACAGATCCGCGCCACCGCATCGCGCACTTGCCGGCCGGCGACAGCTTCTCCCAGCCGGCCCGGTCCTCCTCTGACTCGGTACCGAAGAACGGGTTGGGAAACTCGCTGTCCACGTTCGCGATGCCGCGCCGGAACCAGGCCAGCTCTTCCGGATCAGACAGCATCCCGGCCACCACGTCCCGGCCGTCCCTGATGATCTGCACGATCTTGGCGTCGGAAAACGCCTCGATCAGCGCCTCGGCGCAGTACATCAGCGCCGGGCTGGCATCCCCGTACCTGTTGATCTCCGCCTCGTTCACACACAAGCCAGGCGCCGGGTTGGCCCGGAACTGCTGACACTCTTGTCGGCAGGTCAGGCAAGACTCCGCGGTGACCTGCCAGGCCTGCGCGAACGCATCGCGCAAGACCGAGGCCGCCGCATCGCCCCGGCCCTCCTGGATCGACGGCGTCCTGGCGAACGCGTAGACGACGTTGAGCACGCTCGGCTGGCCGATCGTGAAGTGGAAACCCTGGCTGTGCTTGAGCGCACGGGCGAGCAGATCCGTCCCTGAGTGCGGGGCTCCGATCACGAAGACCGGCGCGCGGACCTTCCGCCCGTTGACGACGAGGATGTAGGAGCGTGTTGGCATGGCTGGGACTAAGTGTGGCATTGCCGCGGGGTGATCTGACCGGCGACCGGCCACCGCGGACGGCTATCTTCGCCCGACCCCGGCCGGCCCTTGCACCGCCAGTTTCACGGCGCGCGGGGCCGAATAATCCGGTGGAAACGCGGTAACTAACGGCCATGCTCACTTACATCATCGTCCTGATTATCGTCGGGCTAGTTGCCGGTGCCATTGCCCGGCTGCTGGTTCCTGGACGCGACTCCATCGGCATCTTCGGAACGATCCTGCTCGGCATCGCCGGGTCGTTCGTGGGTGGCTTCCTGTGGAACCTCATTGAGTTCCACCGCCTCGCACCGAAGCATTACCACACGGTCGGCTTCATCGGATCGATCATTGGCGCGATAATCGTGCTGCTGATCCTGCGGATGACGGGCCTCGAGCGCGGCCGCAGGCGCGCCTGACCCCCGATTAGCCCGGCCCCTGAACGGCTGCGGCGGGGATCTACGCTGGCGCGGGAGCGGCGACCGGCTGCGCCGCAGCGTGCCCCGCTGCCTCGAGCCCCGTCGCAGCCTGCTCCGCCCCAGCCCCGATCAGGCCGGCCTCCTGGCTAGCGAACTGAGTCTGGTACAAGTCCCGGTAAAGCCCGTCGGTCCCGAGCAGCTCAGCGTGCGTGCCCCGCTCAACGACCCGTCCGCCGTCGATCACCAGGATCTGATCGGCCGAGACGATCGTCGACAGCCGGTGCGCGATGACCAGCGAGGTCCGGTCGGCCAGCGCGGTCTTCAGCGCCCGCTGGACGGCCACCTCAGACTCTGAGTCAAGATGCGCGGTCGCCTCGTCGAGCACCACCACCGAAGGAGCCTTGAGCAGCAGCCGGGCCAGCGCGATCCGCTGCTTCTCGCCGCCCGACAACCGGTAGCCGCGGTCTCCGACGATCGTGTCAAGACCATCGGGCAGGCTGGCGATCAGCGGCCAGATCTGGGCCGCCTGGCACGCCTGCACCAGCTCCTGCTCGGTCGCACCGGGCCTGGCGTAGCTGAGATTGGATCTGATCGTGTCGTGGAACAGGTGCGCGTCCTGAGTCACCACGCCGACAACCTCGTGTAGCGAATCCTGCGTCACGGTCTTGACGTCCGTGCCGCCGATCTTGACCCGGCCGTCGTTGGGGTCATAGATCCGCGCCACCAGCTGCGTGATCGTGGTCTTGCCCGCGCCCGACGGCCCGACCAGCGCGGTCAGCTTGCCGCCCGGCGCGTGGAAGCTGACGTCGTTCAGCACCGGCGCGTTCTGATCGGCGTGCTCAGGTACCGCAAGCGCGATCGACTCAAGCGAAGCCAGCGAGATCTCGCTCGCGGTCGGATACCTGAAGTTCACCTGCTCGAAGTCGATGGCCGGTGCCGCCTGGCCGACCTCGAGCGAGGTCGCGTCGTCCGCGTCGGTGATCAGCGGCTTAAGGTCAAGTACCTCAAACACCCGGTCGAAGCTGACCAGCGCGGTCATCACATCGACCTGAACATTGGACAGTGAGGTAATCGGCCCGTACAGCCGGCTGATCAGCGCGGCCAGCGCCACCAGGGTCCCGATCTTGAAGACGTTGTCGATCACGAGCACGCCGCCGAGCCCGTAGACCACCGCCGTCGCCAGCGACGCCAGCAGCGTCAGCGAAATGACCAGCGCCGACCCGTACATCGCCGTGGTTACCCCGATATCGCGCACCCGGCCCGCCCGGCCGCCGAACGTATCGATCTCCTCCGACGGGCGGCCGAACAACTTCACCAGCATCGCGCCGGCCACGTTGAACCGCTCGGTCATCGTCGAGCCCATTGCGGCGTCGAGCTGCATGGATTCCCTGGTCAGCCGCTGCAGCTTCCGGCCGACCAGTCTGGCCGGGAAGATGAAGGCCGGTATCAGCACCAGCGCGATGAGCGTGATCTGCCAGGACAGCAAGATCATCGCGCCGGCCACCAGCGCGAGCGACAGCACGTTGGCGACCACGGACGACAAGGTCGAGGTCAGGGCTTGCTGCGCACCGATCACGTCGCTGTTCAGCCGGCTGACCAGGGAACCCGTCTGGGTTCTGGTGAAGAACGCGATCGGCTGGCGTTGCACATGCGAGAACACCTGCGTCCGCAGGTCGTAGATGAGCCCCTCACCGATCTTCGCCGAGAACCACCGCTGGCCGAGACTGAGCACCGCATCGAGCAGCGCGAGCACCGCGACCGTCAATCCGATGGCCAGCACGACGCCCCGGTCACGCGGCAGGATGCCCTGGTCGATCAGGCTACGCAACAGCAGCGGCACCGCGATCGTCACCACCGCGTCGAGCGCCACGATCAGCAGGAACCACACCAGGTCCCACCGGTACGGTTTGGCATAAGAAAGGACTCGCCGTACGGTGCCGGGCTTCAACCGCTGATGCGCCACCGACCGATCGCGGGAGAACGAATGCATTGCTCGCCAGTTGGCATATGTCATGGTTGAAAGCAACCTCGGGTTCGCTGCCTAGCTTCCCCGATCTGCTCTAGGCGAACGCGACTGCGCTCAGCGCCGACCGGGCCGTGCTCCTGCGATTAGCCGACCAGCCGGGCATTGATCAGCTTGAGCTGGGCCCGGCGCTCGGCCGCCGCCTGCTCCTCAAGGGTGTTGCCGCCCGCCTGCTGCAGCAGCGCCTTGGTGGCCCGAGCCGCCGCCGCGTCAGTCGCGAGTAGGGCGGCTATCAGGTCGCCGACCGCCGCGTCCAGCTCGGAGGCGGGCACCATCAGCTCGGCCAGCCGCAGCGCGATCGCCTCGCCCGCCTCGACGGTACGCGTCGTCAGGCACAACTCGATCGCACGCGGCAGCCCGACCAGCTCGACCAGTGGCTTGGTCCCGGTCAGGTCCGGCACCAAGCCCAGCGCCGGCTCTTTCATGCAGAACTTCGCGTCGTCGGCCAGGATGCGCAGGTCGCAGGCGAGCGCGAGCTGAAAGCCGGCGCCGATCGCGTGTCCCTGCACCACAGCGATCGAGACGATGCCCGGATTGGCCAGCCATAGATAGCCCGCCTGGTATCCGGCGATCTGCTCTTCGTCCAATGGCGCAGTGCTGGCCCGGGGGGACGACCCCCCAGAACCCCCCGCGGTGCCGGATGACCCGGCCTCGGCGAGCACCTTGAGGTCGATCCCGGCGCAAAATGACGGCCCTTCGGCCCGCACGACCACGACCCTGACCCGCTCGGGCAAACTCGCGCCGATCTCGGCGAGCGCGTGCCAGATCGCCGGGGTCACCGCGTTCCTGCGCTCCGGCCGGGCCAGCGTGATCGCGGCAACCTGGTCATCGACGGCGAACCGGAGCGCGCCGTCGGCCAGTTCCGTCTGGCTGGCTGAAGTGCTGGCCATTAACTGACCGTCATTGTCGCTGGCTAGCCTTTGGCCTTAGCGCGGCCCCTGGTAGCACCGCCGCGGCTGCGCAACGTCACGCCGGACTCGGCCAGGATGCGATGGATGAAGCCGTAGGACCTGCCGGTGGAGCTGGCCAGAGCACGGATGGACTCGCCTGCGCTGTACCGCTTCTGCAGCTCAGTCGCCAGCTTGGTGCGATCGGCACCAGTTACTCTGGTGCCTTTCTTGAGAGTTTCGGTCACGCCTTCCTCCCGGAGAACTCTGGCCGCCGCAGCGTTGCCGTATCTCGCCATGATCACGCATGAAGTCGTGATCGGCTACCCACACGGCGGCAAAAGATCGGGACATTTCTGGGCTATCACATCGACCGAGGTCAGGCGAGCGCGACCAGGTCAGTCAGATCCGCGCTCCACAGGTCCTCGACCCCGTCGGGCAGCAGCAGCACCCGCTCGGGCCCGAGCGCCTCGACCGCGCCCTCGTCGTGCGTGACCAGCACGATCGCCCCGCTGAACCGGCGCAGCGCGGACAGGATCTCCGCCCGGCTGCCGGGGTCGAGGTTGTTAGTCGGCTCGTCGAGCAGCAGCACATTCGCGCCGGAGACCACCAGCAGCGCGAGCGCGAGCCTGGTCTTTTCCCCGCCGGATAGCACCCCCGCCGGTTTTGCGACGTCGTCGCCGGAGAACAGGAATGAACCGAGAATGCCGCGCTGATCGGCTTCTGTCAGCTCGGGCGCCGCCGTTTTCATGTTCTCCAGCACGGTGCGCTCATTGTCGAGCGTCTCGTGTTCCTGGGCGTAATAACCGATCCGCAGCCCGTGCCCTGGCCTGATCTCACCGGTGTCGGCCTGCTCGACTCCGGCGAGCAGCCGCAGCAGCGTCGTCTTGCCGGCCCCGTTCAAGCCGAGCACGACGATCCGCGCGCCCTTGTCTACCGCCATGTCGACGTCGGTGAACACCTCCACCGAGCCGTACGACTTCGACAGTCCCT
>WNEY01000443.1_pt1 | contig 25831 bp, 23 predicted proteins | sample 5400531 | NCBI WGS metagenome assembly WNEY01 (sample SAMN13153338, study PRJNA577476) | soil metagenome | isolation source: 200 cm saprolite under Douglas fir tree site 1 | place: USA:California | collected 2015-04-18
CGGCACGACCGGATAACCCCAGGTGCGATAAGGCCGCTCGGCCGCGGGGGCTTTTCGTCGCAGGATGATAAGGGCCGCAATCATCAGCAAATAAAAAAGTAGATCAGCGGAAACGATATACTCGAGCAATTGGGTGTAGACGTTTCCGTAAGTCACCTCGTGTGTCGCTGCATCGGCCGTGACTGTGCGCGGCAAAGTCAAAAACGCGGTCCAGATTCCTTGCGCGATCAATGCCGCCGCGGGGACGTGATGGCGATTGGTCGTCCCAACTCTTCTGAAAAACAGCCGATCGCGCGCCATTGCAAAATAGACTCGGGCGCCGGAGAGAATCAGTCCGTTGTTGCAACCGAAAGTCGAGATCATGATCGCAGCTGCCATACACGTCGCGCCCGGATTTCCAAAAACGGCGGCCATCGCCGCCACCGCCACGCGATTTTGCGGAGCGTGTTGGATTTCGGAAAATGGCAACAGGGCAAGATAAGCAACGTTCGCCAGCAGATAAAGGACTACCACGCTTCCGCAGCCGAAGAGCAACGCGCGCACCAGATTTCGCGCGGGATCGCGCACTTCACTTCCGACGAACGTGACATTCGTCCAGGCGGTTTGCGCAAAGAGCGGGCCGACCATTGATTTGCCAAAAAGCAGTGCGAGCGCAAGCCCGCCCACGAATGTGAAACCCGGCTGCGCGATTTGTGGAGTCCAGCCGTTTGCCCACGAATCCCACCACGCGGACGAGCGAGCGGCGCAACTCGCGCTCCACCCTAACGAGAGTCCAATCACGATGACGGCCGCGAGCGCGACAGTCTTCGCGAATGTAAAACTGTTCTGGACCAGCTTGCCTAATTCGAGCCCGCGGGTGTTTGTCCACGTGAGAAGCGCAATCAGCAAGATCGCTGTCAGTTGTTCTGTGGAAAGACTGATCGCGTAACCGCCGCCTAGCGAGACCGGCGCGATCAAATAATTGTCCGGCGCGACTGCCGAGACAAAAACGCCCAGAAATTTTGCAAATGCGATCGCTACGGCCGCGATTGTTCCGGTTTGAATGACGAGGAACAATGTCCAGCCATACAAAAATCCGATCGACGGGCCGTAAGCTTCGCGCAGGAAAACATAAACGCCGCCCGCGCGCGGCATCATTGTCGCGAGCTCGGAACAGGAAAGCGCACCAGTGATCGTGAGCAAGCCGGCAACAGCCCATGCCAGCAACAGCCAACCGGGCGCGCCGATCAATCGCGACGATTCCGCCGATGTAATAAAAATGCCCGAGCCGATCATCGAGCCCATCACAATCATGGTCGCGTCGATCGGGCCGAGAGCGCGGACGAGGCCTGTCTGTTGTTGGCTATTGCTCATCCCGTCATGTCTAGTCTGTAGGGGAAGCCGTTGGCTTCCCAGGGACGCTATCGGCGTCCCCTACAGGGGATTTCGGCGCGCAGATTTTAACGTTTTCGCTTTCCAGGCGCGAGCGCAGAGCGCGCGCGAACTCTATGGCGCCCGGTGTGTCGCCATGAACGCAAATTGTCTCCGCCCGTACATCGACATCTACGCCATCGACCGAGCGAACTTTGCCCTCGCCTAACATTCGTAGAACGCGCGCGGCTGCTTCGTCTGGATCGTGCAACAGTGCGTCAGGGCGCGTGCGCGGAACAAGCGTGCCATCGGCAAGATAATTGCGGTCCGCAAAGACTTCGCGCGCGATTTTCAGTCCGCCTGCTTCGGCCACACGCGCGAGCGCGCTGCCATCCGGCGCAAAAAGAACCAGCGTTCGGTCGGTGCTCGTAATGGCGCGTGCAATCGCGCCCGCAATTTTCTCGTCGCGCGCCGCGATGTGATAGAGCGCGCCATGCGGCTTTACGTGATTCGGGCGGACACCGAGCGCTTCTGCAATCGCGCTAAAAACTCCGAGCTGATAAGTCACCGCGTCGCAAACCTCCTCGGGCGTGACCGGCAATTCTTTCCGGCCGAAGTTTTCCCGATCGAAGAGGCTCGGATGCGCACCAACAGCAACACCGTGGTCGCGCGCCGCTTCAATTGACCTGTGAATGGTGTCGGCGTCGCCGGCATGAAACCCGCACGCGATGTTCGCGGAAGTTACGAATTCAAGCATCTCATCGTCGTGGCCGGCGCCTTCGCCGAGGTCGGCGTTAAGATCGACAACCAACTTCATGAGAAGTGCGGTTGCAGCCCGCGCCGGAACTGCTCGAGGTTCTGCTCGCGATTAATCAAAAGCTGATGCGCATCGGCAAGCGTAACTTCGCGAAAGCGAACCTCATCGCCAGCGCGCAGTTGAGCCGCAATTGAAAGATCGACCGTAATCACATGCGCGATTTTCGGATAACCGCCAATGGTTTGGCAATCTCCGAGCAAGAGGATCGGTTTCCCACTTGGCGGGATTTGGATCGTGCCGGGAGCAACCGCTTCCGAGATAAGATCGACAAGTTCATTTGCTTTCAGCCGCGGACCTTCGAAACGCACTCCCATTCGATCCGAATCGGGCGAGACGGCGAATTTGTCGCCCGTGAACCGTTGAACCGTTACATTGTCAAAACGGTTCCACTCAGAGCCGCGGATAACGCGCAGAGTTGGTTCGCGTTTGGCCGGGCTCGACCAGTCATGCGGAGGTTTCCAGCGCGCGATCCTTTCTCTCTGCAATTTGTCGATCAAGATCCTGGTGCGCTCGGAATTTTTGCCGAGCGGAAGTTCATCGCCGTGGCGCAATGCACGGCCCTCCTTTCCGCCGAAATTTCCCCGCAAATCAGTTGATCGACTGCCGAGCACAACCGGCACGTCGAATCCGCCAGAAACTGCAATCCAAGCGCGACATCCGGTTTTTGCCCGCTCGATCCCCATTTCGTCGCCTTCTCGAATAACGACTGGATGACCAACCGGCAACGATGTCGATCCAGAGCGCGCATCGAATTCGCCGCCGCTCCAAGCCATAAGTCGTTCATCCGCGAACCGCAATTGCAAGCCGCCGAAGGTGACCTCCAGCCCAGCGGCCGATTCGTTATTGCCAACAAGCAGATTGGCAACGCGCAATGCATGCGCATCGAGCGCGCCGCCGAGCGATACACCAAATTGGCGAAATCCGGTGCGACCAAGATCCTGCACGGTCGTGGAAAAGCCGGCACGAACAGCAGTCGCATTCACATTGCCGATCTTGCAAATTCGTCGCGCGAGATCGCGCGAAAACGCACGCGATCGCCCGCGCGGAGAAGCGCGGGAGGATCTTTTTTGGGATCGAACAAACGCAGCGGCGTGCGACCGATCAGATTCCAGCCGCCCGGCGACTGTACCGGATAAATTCCGGTCTGCGCTCCACCGATCGCGACTGAGCCGACGGGAATTTCTTTTCGAGGAGTGGAACGACGCGGCGTCGCCAGTTTAGACGGCAATCCGCCGAGAAAAGGAAAACCCGGCGTAAATCCGATGCAATGGACGCGATATTCCGACGCGCAGTAAAGATCGACAACTTCCTGCGCGCCAAGTCCGGCGTGCTGCGCAATTTCATCAAGATCGAGAGCAAATTCCGCGTCGTAGCAAACCGGGATTTGGATTGGAGACGTCTCCATTCGATCGGCACGTACTTCGTTTGCATTTAAAATCACTTCCCGAATCCGTTCCGCCAGCCATTCGAACACTTCATCCGGTTTTGCGCCGGAGGCGACGACACGCACGGGATCGAAAAATACTCCAACGGTCGTATAAGCCGGCGCAAGCTCGATCACGCCGGGAAGGTGCGCATTTTCCAGAAGCCGTTGCGTAGCAAGGACAGCATTCAGCGCTTCGTCGGGCGCGCCGTCGAAGTTTTTACGAACCCGAACGATGAGGGCGGAATCTCCGAGCGGCACAATTTCCATTAAGATGAGGCATCTTTTGTCTTCGCATTTTGAGGCGAAACGGCTTCAGCAACGTTTTCCATGTGCTCTTTAATCTCGTGCACTTTCGGATGCACTTCGCGGATCAAATCATGTTCGGCTTCGGAAAGTCGTTCGATGCGTGTGGTCATTTCGTGCAACTCTTTCAACATCGTGTCCTGGCGCGATGAGATGCGATGCATCCACCAAAAACAGACGGACCAGCAGCCCAGACCGATCCAGGTAAGGGCGAAGACGATCATATCACTGTGTCCCCGTCGCTTCGATCTCGATGTTGATCGCCACATCCTGGCTGATCCCGGAGACAGCTTCCGCTCCCGGACTGAACATTAAATTGAACTCGCGGCGTTTGAGCGGCTCGGTCGTCACAACCCAACGCGTTTGTTTCGCTTCGTTCGAGATCGAGCCCACCAATTTTACATGCAGCGTGATCGGTTTCGTCACCCCGTGCATGGTAAGATCGCCGAGAATGTCGCCGCTCTGCTGCCCGATTCGTTTCACGCTGCGGCTCTTGAAAATGATTTCGGGAAATTTCTCGACATTGAAAAATTCCGGGCTGCGCAAATGATTGTCGCGTTTAGCGATTCCGGTGTCGATGCTTCGAACATCAATTCTCGCGACGACCGAGGATTTTTCGGGCCGGTCGCGATCGATGTCGATCTTACCGTCGAATTTCGTGAACCTGCCGGTAGTCGCAGCGAAGAATTGGCGAACTTTGAATCCAATTATCGAATGCGATTGATCGAATTTGTAAGTCTCGTTCGCCACTGCCCGGGAACTCAGCGCGATGAAAACAACAATGGCTGCGGTAAATTGAATCAATGATCGCATCAGTATTCCTCCCTCATTTCTTGGATTCCTGTAGGAGAAGCCGTTGGCTTCCCATGGGACGACAACGTCGTCCCCTACAGATATTTTGTCGGCTCGACAGAGTCTCGCCCTACCGACCGCATCGACGCAAGTGTCTTCAAGAGTGGCGTACGGGACAAGGGTAATCTCCCAAACAAATTCCCAAGCGCAAAAGCCGGATTGGCTTTCAATTTTTTCCTGTCGTGCACGCCGGCTACGCGCGCAAGCTCAGTTTCGAAATAGGAGACGGCCCGCAGATTCGGATCGTTGGCATCGAGATAACCGAAGGCACGGCGGAGCAAGGCAAAAAGCTCCGGTTCGTGATGGTCGCGCTCGGTGCAAATCTCGATCAGCTCGACAAAATAAGCCGCTGCTTGGGTGCGCAAATAATTCTTCCGAATACCGGCAAAGGGATTTCTCAACACCACCTCGGTAAGCGTGTGCAGGGTCGATCTCCGGCTCGAGATAATTGAAATCTCTACTTCAAAGAAAAGATCGAGCTTGCCCGCGAACGAGCTTTTCGCGCGGCGCGCACCTTTGGCCACGGTTTGAACGCAGCCCAGCGATTCAGTGCACCATGAAACGATCAGGCTGGTGTCGCTGAATTTTCTCTTGCGCAATAAGATGGCCGCGGTGCTCTGCACGTTTCGAATTTAGGACACGATCGATTCTGCCGGTAGATGTCGATCTTGCAATTCTCGATCTTGTGCGGCCTTACGTCCAATTGTGCATCTGACGGCGAAACCAGTGTGTTATGCCAGAAGACGAAATAATTGAACGAGCACGCGAGGACGAACGCGAGGGCAAATTGCCTTCCACCCAGGCCGGCGAATTCGTGCGCGACGAGATGGAGCATATTCGGGAAGGTGAGCACGGCGCTCGCTCGCCCCAACAGGCAATCGCCATCGGTTTATCGAAAGCGCGACGGGCCGGCGTGAAATTGCCGCCGCCAAAGCGAGGCAAGGCCTCGACGCGAACGCGAAAGCAAGCCAAGCGCGATCTGGCCAAGGGCCGCAAAGGCAGAGGCAAGAAACCTTCTCGCAAGCGCTCGCGCGCCACCAAGCGCGCGTTGAAACGAGAGGGACGTTCCGCCGCTTCGAGAAAAGCGCTTTCCCGGCAGGCCCGCTCCGCCGCGCGCCGACGCAGCGCCGCCAGCCGCTCCCGAGCAGCGAAAAAAGCTGCGCGAACGCGCAAGAAAAGAGGATAATGTTTTTGGACCTGGCGAAAACGATAACCACAAAGCGTTGAGCCGATACTATCCCTGAATCACGGATGCCGTTTGCGATTATCCAATCTGGGTTCGATCGATCTCGGGCCAGTCCTGGCGCTACCAAACTATCGTCCGATCGTGTCCCGCAGAGCGACCAGCGCCAGATGGCGTGGCGCCGCTCTGCTCTGCTCCCATTCTTGAAGGGTGCGCGGAGAGATTCTCAACTTTAATGCCGCCTGCGGTTGCGAAAGTTTATGACGCTTTCGCCAAAGGCGAAGCTCAGCCGAAATATCGTTTTTTTTCTTCTTTTTCACTCAGAGCGCGCCGTTTCTTTGGATCAACAGTTTTACCAAATCGTCTGCGAGTTTGCACCTGAAGATGCGCGCGCCTTTCCATCATTCATGTCGATCTTGCCCGATGTCGACCTTGCGCGGCGGTCGCGCGCGGTCCTTCGCGCCCCGCTCAGTGCGTTTCGGTTTTTGAATTATCTGCTATACGTGATTCACGTATAGGACTGGGGTCAAGCGCAGATTATGATTGATGTTCGAGTTAGCGGTTGATGATATGCAATGCGCGCTTCTCGACAGCGAGCGCGGCTTCTTTGACCGCTTCACTCAACGTTGGATGGGAGTGACAGGTGCGCCCGAGATCTTCGGAGCTGCCGCCGAATTCAATCACGGAGACAGCTTCGGCGATTAATTCCGAGGCGGCGTGCTGCAAGATGTGCGCGCCGAGAATGCGATCCGTTTTGGCCTCGGCCACGAACTTGACCATTCCATCGACATCTTCATTGCAAAGCGCGCGGCTGTTGGCGCGAAACGGAAATTTTCCGACGCGATAATCGATTCCCTTTTCTTTCGCCTGATCTTCGGTCAGGCCGACGCCCGCGAGTTCCGGATTTGTGTAAATAATTCCCGCAATCGCGTCGTAATTTATGTGACCGGCCTTGCCGGCAATAATTTCGGCGCAGGCGATTCCTTCGTCTTCGGCTTTGTGCGCCAGCATCGGACCGGCAATCACGTCGCCGATTGCGTAAATGCCTTCGACATTCGTGCGAAAGTGATTGTCGATCTTGATCCGCTTCTTTTCGTCGAATTCGACGCCAACTTTTTCCGCGCCTAATCCTTCGGAAAAGGGACGGCGCCCAACTGAGACGAGCACTTTGTCGGCCTCAAACTTCAGCTCTTCCTTTCCTTTCGTTGCCGTCGCCGCGACGCGGCCATTGTCGATCTTGACCGCGCTCACCTTGGTTTCTAGGTGAAACGTGATGCCCTGTGCGGTGAGCGATCGCTGCAGCAAGTTCGATAACTCAAGGTCGAAACCGACCGCGATGCGCGGCAGAAATTCCAGAACTGTAACTTCGGAACCAAGCCGTGCCCAAACCGAGCCGAGCTCTAGCCCAATCGCGCCCGCGCCAATGACAAGAAACCTTTTCGGTGCTTCCGTGAAAGTAAGCGCTTCGGTGCTGCTGACGATGGTTTTGCCGTCAAACTTCGCGAACGGTAGCTCGATCGGCGCGCTGCCGGTCGCAATCACGATGTTTTTTGTTTCGATCTCCTGCGTTTCGCTGTTTGAGGATTTAATCGAAACTTTTCCGGGCGCAGTGATGGTGCCCAGCCCTTCGAACGTCGTCACCTTGTTCGTTTTCATGAGCGCGCGAACGCCGCCGGTGAATGTTTTTACAACCTTGTCCTTGCGCTCCTGCATCTTCGAAAGATCGACATGGACTTCGCCAATCACGATGCCGTGCTTCTGCGCTTCCTTTTTCGCGAACATAAAGTGATCGCTCGAAGTCAGAAGCGCTTTGCTCGGAATGCAGCCGACGTTCAGACAGGTGCCGCCTAGCTCCTTGTCTTTTTCGACAAGGGCGGTCTTCAAACCGAGCTGACCGGCCCGAATGGCGGCGATGTAACCGCCCGGCCCCGAACCGATAATGACGACGTCAAATTTTTCCATGTGGCTATTCTATTTCTGTCATTCCGACCGAAGCGCAGGAATCTCTTACTTTTGAAAGAAAAATAATAAGAGATGTCTCGACTCCGCTCGACATGACAACGCTAAAAATCGAGCGGCAACTTTTTTGGATCCTCGATGCATTCTTTAACCTTGATGAGAAACGTTACCGCTTCTTTTCCATCGACGGCGCGATGATCGTAGCTGAGGGCAAGATACATCATCGGGCGTACTTCCACATTGCCGTCGACGGCAATGGGTCGTTGCATGATTTTGTGCATGCCGAGAATTCCGCTTTGCGGCGGATTCAAAATCGGCGTGCTCAGAAGCGAACCGTAGACGCCGCCGTTCGAGATGGTGAACGTGCCGCCCTGCAAATCCTCGATCTTTAATTTGCCTTCCCGTGCTTTGGTCGCGTAATCGGCGATGTCGCGTTCGAGATCGGCAAAACTTTTCTTGTCGGCGTCGCGCACGACCGGAACGATCAGACCGCGTTCCGTCCCGACCGCGACGCCGATGTCGTAAAAGTTGTTTTGGATAAAATCTTCGTCTTCGATTCGGCTATTAACGGTTGGGACTGCTTTGAGCGCTTCGACCGCGGCCTTGATGAAGAAGGACATGAAGCCAAGTTTGACGCTGTTCTTTTTGGTGAAGGCCTCCTGCGATTTCGCCCGCAGTTCCTGAACGGCGCTCATGTCGCATTCGTTGAAGGTGGTGAGAATGGCGGCGGTTTGCTGGGCCATGACAAGTTGGGCTGCAATCTTGCGCCGCAGCGGCGACATTCGCTTGCGCGTGAAGCGGCCGTCCTCTGATTGTCGATCTTCGCGATTGTCGACCTTGTCTCCAGCGCCGCGATTTTCTGCCACGGCAAGCGCGTCTCCCTTTGTCACGCGACCGCCTTTGCCAGTTCCGGAAATTTTCTCGGGCTCAAGATGTTCTTCCTCGACAATGCGGCGAACCGCGGGCGAAAGCGGCGTACTGATTGCCGATTTTTCCATGGTTGGCGCGGCGGTTTTTGTTTCCGCTTTTTCCGGCGCGCTGCTTTTTTTCGCTGGCTCGGATTTCGCGGGAGCAGACTTTGAATCATCGATCGTCGCGACAACCTCGCCGATTTTCACTTCCTGACCTTCGGGAACCAAGGCCTCGAGCACTCCCGCTTTGTCCGCGACGATCTCAGTGGAAACCTTGTCGGTCTCGAGCGTGAAGAGCGCTTCGCCCGCATTGACGAAGTCGCCAGATTTTTTGTGCCAGACGGAGACGATACCGCTGGAGATCGATTCACCGACAGCTGGGATTTTGACTTCGATGCTCATAAACGCGGCCTAACTATGCGCAAAGCAGAGGTGTGGTCGAACCAAACATTGATCGCATGCAGGTAGAAATGTAGAGGCGCTTTTGCCAGGCGCCTGATCTTTAAGTTCGGCGCTTGATACAAGCGCCGCTACAACATTCCGACATTAACTACTGAATGCGTCCGCGACGAGGCACGCCTGTTCACGCTTGTGCACTGTGAGCGCGCCGACAGCGGGACTGGCGCTGGCATTGCGACCGGCATAGGCAATTTCCTTTTTAAAGATCTCACGCAATCGCGGCTCGATGAAACTCCACACGCCCATGTTTTGCGATTCTTCCTGACACCAGACCAGCCTGGCCTCTTTTGGAAATGGCTTCAGCATGGCGCGCAGTTTTTTTTCGGCCAGCGGGTAAAGCTGCTCGATCCGAATGATCGCGACATTGTCGATCCTGTTCGCGTCGCGATAGGCCAGGAGGTCGTAATAAACTTTCCCCGAACAAAGAATGACGCGCTTGATTTTGTTGGCAGGGCCGGTCTTGGGCGAACCGAGAATTTCTTCGAAGCCGTTGCCGGTGAATTCCTCGGCGCGCGACGAGGCAAAATCGGCGCGCAAAAGACTTTTTGGCGTCATGAGGATGAGCGGCTTGATGAAGTCGCGCTTCATCTGCCGCCGGAGAGCGTGAAAATATTGTGCCGGGGTTGTGACGTTGCAGACCTGAATATTATCTTCAGCGCAGGCCTGCAAAAAACGCTCGAGCCGCGCGCTCGAATGTTCCGGTCCCTGGCCCTCATATCCATGCGGCAAAAGCAAAACAATGCCGCTGGGCCGCTGCCATTTCGATTCTGCCGAGACGATAAACTGGTCGATGATGGTCTGCGCGCCGTTCGCAAAATCGCCGAACTGCGCTTCCCACAAGCAAAGCATCTCCGGATAATCGAGCGAATAACCGTAATCGAATCCGAGCACGGCCGCTTCGGAAAGCAGGCTGTTGTAAACACAAAAGCGCGCCTGTTTCGGTGCGAGATGCAAAAGGGGAATGTACGGATTTCCCGTTATCGCGTCGTAAAGAACGGCATGCCGGTGTCCAAAGGTCCCGCGGCGGCTGTCCTGGCCGGACAATCGCACCGGTGTTCCTTCCAAAAGGAGCGATCCAAAGGCGAGCGCTTCGGCAAAACCCCAATCGTACGGGCCGCCCGCTTCGAAGATTTGGCGGCGGCGGTCGATCAGCATCCGTTTTACTTTCGGAAGAATATTGAAATCCTCCGGCACGCGCGTGAGACCATCGACGATTTCCGCGAGCCTCTTTGGGCTGATGGCGGTCGCTGCGGATGAGCTGGTGTATTCCGGCTGGAAGACCGCGGTCGATTCTTTGAACCTGGCTTGCTCGCCGGCCTTTTCTTTTTCCAGCGCTTTTACTTCCTCGAGAGTCATCTCGAGTCGCAGCTCAAATTCAGTTTCAAGCGAGGCGGCGTCGTCCGGGCTGAGCGTGCCCGCGTCGAGCAGTTCACGTTTGTAGAGCTGGGTTACCGAAGGGCGCTTCTCGATCTTCGCGTAAAGATCAGGTTGGGTGAATGACGGCTCGTCCACTTCCTGATGGCCATATTTGCGATAGCAATACAAATCGATCACGACGTCGCGCCCGAATTCCTGGCGAAAATCCAGCGCCAACTGGCTCACGAACATGACGGCGAGCGGGTCATCGCCGTTCACATGGAAAATCGGCACCTCAATCATCTTGGCGATATCGGTGCAATACATCGACGAGCGCGCGTCCTCCGGCAGCGTCGTGAAACCGATCTGGTTGTTGACGACCGCATGCACGGTGCCGCCGGTGCCGTAGCCGTGCAGTTGCGACATATTTAATGTTTCGGCCACCATCCCCTGCCCCGCGAATGCCGCATCGCCGTGAATCAACAGCGGCAAAACTTTGCGGCGATGTTCGGTGTCCCCGCGAATGCGCTGCCGCGCCCGGGTTGTTCCCTCGACTACCGGATCAACCGCTTCGAGATGGCTCGGATTCGCAGAAAGACGGATCTCAACTTTGGCGCCGGACGCAAGTTTCCGCACCGTGCGATACCCGAGGTGATATTTAACGTCGCCGTCGCCCGCCACCAGATCGGGAATGTAGTTTTCGCTAAACTCGGTGAAGATGACCCGAAGCGATTTTTTCAGAAAGTTGGCGAGCACATTGAGTCGCCCACGGTGCGTCATGCCCATGCAAATTTCCTCGACACTGCTGCCCGGACATTTTTGCAAGACAGTATCGAGGATGATCATCAGCGACTCGGCGCCTTGCAATGAAAAACGTTTTTGACCGGCATAACGTCCATGTAAAAAAATTTCGAACGATTCCGCTTCGAGCAGCGTGCGTAACAGCGAGATCTGCGCTTCCCGGGGCGTCTCTCGTTTTGCCGGACGCGATTCGAGCCGGTGCCGCACCCAATTGCGAATGCGCGGGTTCTGGATGTGCATGAATTCGGAGCCGATCGAGTTCGCGTAGATGCTTTCCAGCGACGCGATCATCTCGCGCAACGTCATCTGGCGGTTGTCGGAAAAGAATTTCGATGCGACTCGAAGATCGAGATCTTTTTCGCTGAAACCTAACTCGCGCAACGTGAGCAGCGGATTTTCCGGACGCTTGTCCGCCAATGGATTAACACGCGCGATCGTGTGTCCAAGCGTACGGTATGCATAAACCAGCCCGTCGACGCGCGTTTGCAGCGGACCTTCGCGAACCCCAACGCGCGGCGCAGCAGCCGCGGCAGCGCCGTTTCGCTGGGGCAAATTACCGAGCTCGAAACCTTCGAAAAACGCCGACCACCCTGAATCGACCGCTTCCGGGTTCTGACGCCAGCGCCGGTAATTCTCCTCAATCAGGTCGAGATTTGCACGAGCGGCGATTGAAGTGCGCATTGCAAGATTAATCTGCAACCTTTAGATGGAGCGGCAAGTTGACAGTGCAAAGAGTGTTCCGTTACTTGCACGGCGAAATGACGGCGGTTGAAGTTTACAATTCCGTGACAAACGGCGGCGTCGACGACTTTGTTGAAGTTGCCGCAATTTTGGATCGACATAGACCGTGGTGTCTCATCGGAGGTCTGGCCGTTAACTGCTATGTCGAGCCGGTTTACACGGTAGACGTGGATGTAATCGTAATTGCGGAAAATCTAGGAGCGATCCAAGACGAGTTGGTCGCGCTGGGATTTTCGATCAGCGAGTTTCCGCACTCGATGAATGCCAAAAAAATCAAGAGCAAATTAAATCTTCAATTCACAACCGATGCGCGCTACCAGGACTTCATTTCTCGCGCGGAACGGCGGGATGTTCTCGGCATAAAAGTGCCGGTGGCGAGCTTGAAGGATGTGTTGCAGGGAAAGATTTGGGCCTGGAGCGATCGCGAGAGAAGATTAAGCAAACGCAAAAAGGACGAGCTCGATTTGATTCGAATCGGCGAAGTTTACCCTAACCTGCACGAGCTGTTGCCAAAAGAGATCGTCGAACAATTGAGAAAGGGTTGAAAATGTTTCGATTCGATCACGCCGGCACGGTTCTCCCGCGATTGATAATCACGAGTTGCATCCTTCTGGCACTGGCAAGATCGGCATCTTCATTTGCACAGGCCGATCCGGCGGCCGAGCCAGCCGTCCTGGCGCTGGGAAAAGTTTTGCCGGCAGTGGTCAACATCAACACCGAGCGCGTTGTGCGGCGGACGGTGCGCGATCCAGTCGAAGATTTTTACGCGCAATTTTTCGGCTACTATCGGGGCCAGCCACGCGAAATCCGGCAGACGGTGCAAAGCCTCGGCTCAGGATTCATTGTCGATCCCGCGGGATACATTGTAACCAACCAGCATGTGGTTGAGCGCGCCGCCGATTTGAAGATCCAGGTCACGACAAACGATAGCAAGACTTACAACGCGCATTACATTACGGGCGACGACAATACGGACCTGGCCTTCATCAAAATAGACGCCAAAGCCGCCTTCCCATTTATTAGCCTCGATAATATTTCGCCAAACTTGCTCGGTGAAACAGTCCTCGTGGTGGGCAATGCCGTCGGATATGGCAGCTCCATCAGCCGCGGCGTTCTGAGCGCAACCAAACGCGAGATCACCATCGACAACATCGAATATAAAAATCTCGTGCAGACGGATGCGGCGATCAATCCTGGCAACAGCGGCGGGCCAGTGATCGATATTTCCGGGCGACTGGTCGGGATCAGTTCGGCCAAAATGGCCTTCACTCCGCAAGGCATCCCGACGCAGGGACTCGGGTTCGCTATTCCGGCGGAAGTCGTGCGCGACAGCGTTGCCCAATTCAAGAAAGTCGCGGAAAAGCAACCCGAGCCGAAAAAGCAACTCGCAGCGAATGAAACATCGACATCGTTGGCGGAACGCCTTTTCGGCATGCAATTACAGGACCTAAGCGGGGAACTGACCGATGCGCTCGGTTACGCTCGAGGCCGCGGTGTTCTCATCAGCGCAGTCGAACCGAACAGCCCCGCCGATCAAGCGGGGATTGAGCGCGGCCTTGTGATTTATCGCGTCGGCAAACAGGATGTTAATTCCATGCGACAGGTGGAGGACCTGCTTGGCGCCGCGCGGAGTGGGACGAGCGTAGACTTTACCGTGGGCGTGGTGCGGGCCGACAGAGGAGGACAACGGGTCGAGACGGTTACTTTGGCCGCGCGTTAAGCAATGCAAAAAATTTTGGCAACGCGCTGGCAGTTCGATTGTCTGATGAAATGATTCGCCATGATTAAAGTCGAAAATCTTACCAAGCGCTACGCCGGACAGGCCGCGATTCGCGATCTCAATTTCGAGGTTGGCAAAGGTGAAGTCATGGGATTTCTCGGCCCGAACGGCGCCGGAAAAACAACCACGATGCGGATTCTGGCTGGTTTCATGCCCGCCACCTCCGGTCGCGCCTCAATTGCGGGATTCGATATTTTTGAGCAATCGCTGCAAGCGCGCACTCGTCTCGGTTACATGCCGGAGAATGTGCCGCTCTACAGCGACATGCGCGTGACTGAATATCTCGAGTACCGCGCCGCACTCAAAGGCGTGCCGCATCGTCGCATTGCGGAACGCGTCGGCGACGTGAAGGAACTTTGCGGCGTGAAAGACGTTGAGAGAAAAATAATCGGCGCACTTTCCAAAGGTTATCGGCAGCGCGTTGGTTTGGCAGACGCCCTTTTGCACGAGCCCGATCTTCTAATTCTCGACGAACCAACGATCGGCCTCGATCCGAATCAAATCCGGCAGGTGCGCGAGCTGATCAAGAACCTCGGCCGGCAGCACACCATTTTGCTTTCGACGCACATACTCCCGGAAGTCGAAATGACCTGCAGCCGGGTCATCATCATTCACAAGGGGCGAATCGAAGCATGCGACACGCCGGAAAACTTGCTCGGCAAACTTCGCCAAGCCGGCGGTGTCGTGCTCGAGGCAAAAGTGGGAAAAGATAATGGCGCGGAAGAGCTCAAGAAAATTTCGGCTGTGCGCGATGTCACGACGGATGTCGATGGGGAGTGGAATGTCTTTTCCTTGCGTGTCGAATCCGGCGCTGACGTGCGTGAGGAAGTTTTTCGGCTGGCAACCGCGCGACACTGGACGGTGCGCGAACTGACACAACGCCGCGCCACGCTTGAAGACGTGTTCGTCGAGATCACGCACGCGGACGAAGTGTAACGATTCTCGATCTAACGAATATGAGAAAGTTTTATACTCTGCTGTCGCGCGAAGTGCGCAGCTATTTTTATTCGCCCATCGCCTACATCGTTCTCGTTTTTTTCCTGCTCGTAAGCGGGGTCGATTTTTATTTTCAAATCTCGTTCATGAACCAGCGGCCAGTGCCGTACTCGGTTCAGGAGGCATTTTTTAATTCTGTGTTCTTCTGGTTTGCCTTCGTCTTGATTTTTCCGCTCATCACGATGCGCCTGTTCGCGGAAGAATTTAAGCTCGGCACGATCGAGCCGCTCATGACCGCGCCGGTGCGCGATTGGCAGGTTGTTCTTTCGAAATTTTTCGGTGCGCTCGTTTTCTATATAATTCTCTGGGTTCCGACGGCGTTCTATTTCGCAATTTTCCAATACACGACTGGTCGGCCGGCGGCCGGGTCGATCGGCGCCTATTGGGGCTCTTATTTGATGCTTTTGCTGGTGGGGATGTTTTATCTCTCGGTCGGCTGTTTTGCTTCGGTCCTGACGAAGAACCAAATCATCGCCGCGATCATTTCCTTTTGCGCAATCACGCTCTTATTTTTTCTCGGCCTTGTTCAATTCATTCTGCTCGATGTCAGTTCGGCGACACGCGACTTACTCGGTTATTTCTCCGCTCTCGAGCACATGGGCACGTTCTCGCGCGGGGTGATCGATACGCGGCCGATCGTTCTCTATCTGAGCATGACCGTGGTGATGTTGACGCTTACCCATCAAGCATTCCAATCGCGCAAATGGAGACTGTGACCGTGGCCAACGAGACGCAACAGCCCGGGCCGAAGAAAATTCACCGCGTCCAGATCGGGGTGAACGTCCTTCTTCAAGTCGTGCTCGTTCTTTTCCTTGCCACGATGGTGAATTCGCTCGGTTTCAAGCATTACAAACGCTGGGATTTTTCGCGCGATCAAAAATATGCGCTCTCCGATAAAACGAAGCGCTTCCTCGATACGATCAAAGGCAAATTGCGCATCACCGTTTTCTTTTCGCCGAACACACCGATCACCGGGGACGTGCAGAACCTGCTGACGGAATATCAATACGCGGCCAAAGGTAAGATCGACATCGAGAACATCGATCCGGAGCGCAATCTTTCGCGCGCCAAAGAGATGTTCGATAAATACAAAGTGGTTAGCGACGAAAGTCTGCTCGTGATCGATTACAGCGGACGCAATAAAACGGTGAAAGCCTCCGAAATGGCCGATATCGATCAAAGCGGAATGGCCTTCGGCGAAGGCCCGCGCATCACGGCCTTTAAAGGCGAACAAGCCATCACGGTTGCGATGATGGATTTGGTCGAAGGCAAGAAGAACACTCTCGGTTACCTGCTCGGACACAAGGAAGCGCCGATTTCCGGTAATACCCCGATCTCTGTGCTGAAAACATTCATCGAAAACGAAAACATCAAGTTCCAAGAGTTGAATCTCTTCGACGTCGGCGCGATTCCCCCCGATTTGAAGGCGATCGTGATCGCCGGGCCGCAGTACGATCTCTCCGATCGGGAAATGAAGTTGCTGCGTGAGTTCTGGGAAAAGCAGGGACGCCTGCTGCTGCTGCTCGATCCAGCGGCGAAGACGCCGAAGCTGGATGCATTTCTAAGCGAGCTCGGCCTGAAGGTGAACGATGATCGTTTGATGGTTTTTTTGCGGACGGGAATCCAGGAGGTTGCGCTCACACGCGACGTGCAAGCACATTTCCTAGGCGGCAGCCCAATCACGAAACGGCTGGCGGATGTGAGCGCGTTGTTTTTTGGCGGGACGTCATCGCTCACGCTCGAGCCGGAACGAGTACGTGCAGCCAATGTTCGGCTCGAGCCGCTAGCTCAGGCGGAGAAAGGTTATTTCGCCGAGACCAATTACAACACGAGCGATCAGGCTAAACTTCAGGCCGATGCCGCGCGAAATCCCGGTCCTCCGTTGACGATCGCTGGGTCGATTGAAAAAGGTGGCAGTGGCGACGAGCGCGTGCAGGTCAATTCGTCGCGCATGGTGGTGGTAAGCAATTCGACTTTTATTCAAGACAACGCGCTCACGCAGGACCAACAGGCGCTCGATTTCATCTCCGGCAGCGTGAATTGGCTGCTGAGTCGAGAACAGCTTATCGGCATCTCGCCCAAAATTCCCAAGACACTCACGTTCACTCTCACTGAAAGCGCGTTGAGCCATGTTCGCTGGCTGATCCTTGTCCTGATGCCGCTCATTCCTGCGTGTATCGGCGCAGCGGTGTGGTGGCGGCGCCGCGCCTGATTCTTTAATCGCCTTATGAAATGGAAGACAACGCTCGTTTTGCTGACGATTGCGCTCGCCCTGGCTGTCTATATCAAATTCTACGAAAGTAAGCGCCCGAACACCGAGGAAGCAAAGCGCCAGGCCCAAAACGTCGTCAATTTCAGTCGCGAAAAGATCGACGGGATCGTAATTCAAAACGGCGATGACAAGATCGATATGCGCCGTCGGGACAATAAATGGCGGCTGGAAACGCCGATCAAGGACCAGGCCGACAATTCATTGATCGAGAATCTTCTCTTCGATCTCGAAAGCTGGCAGAAAGACGCGACCATTCCGGCCAAGCAAATCGAGGCCGAGAAAAACAAGTTGAATGAATACGGCCTGAGCAAGCCAAAGCTGCGGTTGAAATTGCTCGGACCCGATGCGCCGCCGGAAATCTTGTTCGGCAAAGACGCGGCGCTCGAAGGCAAAATGTATGTGCGCTTCGAAAATTCGAAGGAAACATTTCTCACCGCGCCGTCCATCAAGAAGGCCATCGGGAAAAAGCCGGAGGAATTTCGCGACAAAAAATTGACCGACCTAATCAGCGCGCAGGTTTCGCGGGTCGTGCTGAAGACCGCCGCCGGTGAGATGGAGTTGCAGAAAAAAGGCGATCATTGGGAGATCATGAAGCCGTTGCGCGCGCGCGGCGACGATCAAAAGATCGGCGACCTGATCGCGCAGGTCACGACCGCGCACATTCAACAATTCGTGGCCGACGATCGCGGTGATCTGCATCCGTACGGCCTGGCCGAGCCGCGAGGATCGATCACGCTCTTCACCCAGGACGACAAGCAAGGCCAGATGCTCCAGATCGGCGCCGTGCCGGAAAAAGAAAAGGACCAGATCTACGTCCGCTTCTCGTCGCGCGCTTTTGTTTACACGCTCCCGAAAAAAACCGAAGAGATTCTCAATACCAGGCCGAATGATGTGCGCGACCGGCATCTTGTTCGCATCGACACGAACATTCTCGACCGGATGACGATCGGCGCGCCGGGCAAAGGCAAGACGGTGCTGGCGCGCAAAGGAGAAAACTGGACCATCGCCAGTCGCAATAACGCGCCGGCAAATTCCAGCGAGGTGCACCGCCTAATCGACACATTGCAAGGCGAACAAGTGACGAAATTTATGGAAGACGTTGCCTCCGATTTGCCGAAGTACGGGCTGGATAAGCCGCAGTTGCAGTTGACTTTCAGTTCATTTGCATCCGAGAACACGGCTGAAACCAAAGCGGGCGAGCGCCCTTTTGCGACGATCGCGTTTGGAAAAGTGGATGGCGAAAACGTCTTCGCGCGCCTCGGCGACGAGCCGTTTATTGTGACGGTACGGCGCGGATTACTCGATCAGATCTTCACCGACCCATTACAATGGCAGGAGCTCGCCATCTTCAAATTCAAGCCGGAACAAGTCCACAGTTTTAGCGTGGTGACTGATAAAGAATTGTCGCTCGTGCGCGGGGCAAACAATCAGTGGACCTGGCAAAAAGGCAGCGGTGCGATCGATCAGGTAAATGCACAGTCGCTGCTCAATACGTTGTCGATGTTGCACGCGGTGCGCTGGGCGGGCACGACCACGCCGCCACATGCCTTCGAGAAGCCGCAGCTCGTTGCCACTTTCACGACTTCACCCGACGATAAAGCTTTGCACAAATTGACAGTCGGAGAAGCAGCCGGTGACGGGATGTGGTTTGCGCGCGCGGATGAGCATGAAGGCATATTTGTCCTCAGCACTCCGGATTTGAACGCACTCAAGCTGCCGCTCGTCAGTCAATCGTCTCCGTCGCCGTCATCGATTCCATCGGTTGTAACATCACCCAGCGCCACGCCTAGTCCGAAAAGGTAGGGACGCACCTCCGGGGCGTCCGACTGTTTTCAAAAAACCGGTTCTACGGACCGCTTCAGCCGTCCCTACCTTTCCGCCGTAAAAATTGTGACGATGCCACCAGTGAGAGGTTCGATGGACACAGCGCAGAAGCCGTTCGCTTCGAGCAAGCGACGCATTGCATCGTCGCTCGGAAATTTTTCAATTGAATCGCCAAGATAATGGTAGGCGGTTTTTTTTCGGGTGAGAAAAGATCCGAGAAAAGGGAGACAGCGATGCAAATAGAAACGATAAACCGCGCGCAAGATCGACAATCGCGGCAAGGAAAACTCAAGGATTAGCAAGTGACCGCTTGTCCGGAGAACACGCCACATTTCACGCAGCGCAGCATCCCAGTCTTCCATGTTCCGTAAACCGAACGCGACGGTAAGGCAATCAAATGAAGCATCCGCGAACGGCAGCCGCATCGCATCGGCCACGATGGTTTTGCGCAATCCTTTTCGGCGCGCAATCGCCAGCATATCTTCCGAAAAATCGATGCCGACAATTTCCGCGTCCGGCGATTTTTTCGTAATGGCGAACGCGAGATCGCCCGTGCCGGTGGCAAGATCGACAATCTTATTTGGGCTCCAGTGCGCGACGATTTCGGCGGCGCGTTTTCGCCAATAAAAATCAAAGCCGCAACTTAAGATGTGATTGGCAAGATCGTATCGCGCCGCGATCGAGCCGAACATCTGACGGACAGCGGTGGAATCGTGTACGTTTTGTTCAAGCGAACTCAACGTCCGGTGTTCGCTCACGATCCGCTCTTTCGCAAGTCGCCGGGTTGGGGTGGGGGGATTAGGTCGGTTGTGGCCAACGCGCAGCGAGGGCAACTGAAACGGTGAGACTGGAGAACGGCGCGAAGTACATCAAGGGTCGGCTGACGGAGAGACCGAGATGCCTGAGGTAGTCCGGCCAGTTACTGAACGCGGCGGTACCACTCCATCTTAGGAAGTGGTTAACAAGCAAGAAATCGGCCCGTAGCCATGATGAGCATGGCCGTCTAGGTTTGGTCGGCGTCGACATCCAAGCTCCAATACTTAAAAAGTTGTTTGCTATCCCATTCAATACCAGCTATGAGACGGCGTATGGACTTATCTCTTAGATCTTTGGAACAAGCCGTGTCGATCCGGCGGCAAATCGATAGTCTGGAAAGACGCCTTGCTTCACTTTTGGGCAGTACTTCACCCAGTTCAACGTCTAGCACTGGCAGACGACGAATGTCTGCGGCGACCCGTGCCAAGTTAGCCGCGGCCGCCCGAGCCCGCTGGGCCAGACAGAAGGGCGGCAAACAAGCCGGCCGCAGTACTGCTCGGAGGAAAAAAGGCGGAATCACCGCTGCTGGACGGAAGAAGCTTTCGCAATTAATGAAAGCTCGATGGGCGGCGAGAAGAAAAGCTGCTGGGAAATCAAAATAGTTGAATAGTCGAAGTGCTCGCGAGAGGACTCGAACCTCCACGGGTTGCCCCATACGGTCCTGAGCCGTACGCGTCTGCCGATTCCGCCACGCGAGCAATAAGCCGCGGCTCCTAAATTGCGCGCGCGGAGGAGAGCCGCAAGGTTAAACGCACGATGTCGATCCTGTGATCGATCAGCCCTGGCGCTTCTTGCGAGCGCGAACTTCCAGTTGATGGGCCTTGCGGACCTTGCCGAGCGAACGGAGCAAGTCGGCGTAGTTCGCCGCGACAATTTCGTAATCCTTGGGCGGCTTTTCGGTAGCTTCTTCCCAGCTCTTCAATGAGGCGCGATAGAGTTGCTCCGCCTTCGGATAATCGCCGCGCGAGTGATACACGACGGCAAGGTTGCATTTTGATTGCGCGATGTCCGGATGAGTCGGGGGATGCACCTTTTCCCGAATGGCCAGGGCGCGAAGATGTATTTTTTCCGCCTCGGCGTAGCGACGCTCGTTCGTGTAAAAGACGGCCAGATTATTGAGCACGGAAGCTACGTCCGCATGGTTCGGACCGAGCTGCTTCTCATAAATCTGCAGTGCGTGCAAATAATACGGTTCCGCCGCCTTTTGGCGTCCTGATTTTCGGAAAATGAGGGCAACATTGTTCAACATGGTGCCGAGGTCCGAGTAGGGCAGATCTTCCAATTGGGTGCCGGCCGCAATCGCTTTCTCGTAAAAACGGATGGCTTCTTCGGGCTGGCCCAGGTTATCGCACAAAAAGGCAAGTCGGCGCGCGGAGCGAAAAAGAGCACGTTGGTCGAGCGGTTTTGCTTTATCGAGGATCGCATGCGCTTTGAGAAGATGTGCCTTTGCGGTGGCGCGATCGCCGTGCTGGTCGAGAAGCTGCCCGAGTTTTTCATAACTGAGCGCGAGTGAACTCTCGTCCTCAGCAAACGTGCGCTTGGCAAGATCGAGAGCCGTTTCGGCGACGCGGATCGCTTCCGGCAGCCGATTGCCGGCACGCAGAGTGTCCAGCTTGTCGTTAAGAATCGACCAGAGCTTTTCCTCACCTTTCATTGCGCTCACCAACCTTCGCTCACCTGGCTGACCAGCTGTGTGGCAAGTTGTTCCGTGGCAAGCGGCAGCGCTTGTCTTTCGTCGGTCGTCACGTCCGTACCGACAAAAAAACTGGTCGTTCCAAGAGCTTGAGCCGGCCCTGCGATCGTCTTACCGTCCCGTCCGATCAAACTGTATTTCACGTGCATGGCCAGAGTAAATTCAGTCGTTGCCAGCACGTTCCCGCGTACCGAACGCGCAGGAGAACGATCGATGCGCATGATTTCAGCTTTTAAGGTGGCATCCGCGTCTGCGTCACCAACGATTTTAAATGTCCCGTCTTGTTGAAACTGCTTGATGACTGTGTTCGTCACCAGGACTTCGATACGAGGCAAAAGAGTCTGGTTCTCGAAAGTGGGAACAGCGAGCGTGTGAACGTCGCGGAGATAATATGGTTTGACTGGCCCGATGTGATAGCCGAGGCAACCGCTTAAGCACAAAGAGCCAAGAGCTACCGCGAATAGAGCTTTCACGGCGCGGGTGAGGCGGTCGCTTCGGGAGAAGCCGAAGATCTCTCCGGCGTTTCACCCTCTGCCGGTACGCCTGGAGGCTCGGGAGCAGTTGTGGTGTCGGGCGCAAGGGAAGCCGGCGGCGGCAGTGATAAATCCGTCTCGGGTGACGGCAACGGCATACCGCTATTCGGCGCGTTGCGCATGGTCGACTCACTTTTCGCCGTTTGCCCTTCACGTGTGCCCGCCTTTTTCTTTTCAGCCTCGGCCGCCGCAAACGCCGACTGCAGTGCTGCATCGCCGAGCTTCACACGCAATTGGTCAATCCTTTTCTTTGCCCGCTCACTTTCCGTCGAACCCGGCTCCTGACGGATGACTTCGTTATAATAGATGACCGCGGCGCGATAATTCTTCTGCTTGTCATAAAACTTCGCGACCTGATATGAGCTCGCCGTCTGCTTGCGCTCCAGCATTTGCAGATTCGACCGCGCCTGCGCAGCTTTCTCGCTGTTTGGATAGCGGAAAAGAAAATCCTGGAACCCCGTTCTGGCATTGGTGGTGGCGGCTTCATCTTTCGTCCCGGCGCGCGCGGCCGTAAACCAGATGTAACCGATCTGATATTGTGCGTCGGCCGCGACCGGTTCTTTCGGAAACTTGGTGACCACCGCCTGGTAGGCCTCGATGGCCGCATCATTCGCACCTTGCTTCTCTCGTGCCAGTCCAATGTCAAACTGCGCCCGCGCCGTGTACTTTCCGTACGGCGCCGTCCGGACAACGGCCGCGAAAATCTCCGCCGCTCGATCCATCGACGATCCAAATGGAATGCCGAGAAGCTTCAATTTCTTGCCGGCGAGATAGATCTCACCGATCCGAAATTGCCCTTCGATTGCTTCGTCGAAGTGCGGGCTGCTCGGATATTGTTCCACCACCCAGCGAAACAACTGCGCCGCCGCGATAAGATCGTGCCGTTGTTCCAGCAACTCCGCCGCGCGAAAAACCGCTCCCGGCGCAAGCGCATCCTTGGGATGGCGTCGCACCAGGGACTTGTAGGCCCGAATCGCTCGTTTCAGGTTCCCCTCTTTTTCTGCGACCTGCCCGATGTGAAAAAGTTCCTCCGCATTGCCATTCATCTCTTCCTCGCCCGGCGCCACGTACTTGGCTTTTTCACCTGGCTTAAAGATCACCGAAGCGGAGCTCAGGTCAGGAAAAGTAAGACCGGCGATGACGACGAAAAAAAGCGTGCGAATTCGGAAATCCATGGGGACTGGCAGGGTAGTTAAGTTATTGGCTCCGTCAAGTTGGCTGGCTGCACGAGTCCACCGATGGCTATTGTTAGATCGACATCTTTTCGCGCCGCGCGATTTCGACTATCGTTTCATTTCTTGAACCTGATCGATCAGCAGAGAATTCGCATCGGTGCGTGCGCGTGGAGTTTTGATGAGTGGCGTGGAGCTTTTTATCCACCGGACTTGCCAGAGTCCCACTGGCTTGCATTTTACGCGCGCTATTTTCCCGCCGTTGAGATCGATTCCACGTTTTACAGCGCTCCAGCGGAAAATACCGTGCGCCGCTGGATCGAGACGACGCCTGCCGCATTTCGTTTTGCCTGCAAGCTTCCCCGCGAAATCACGCACGCCTGCCGGCTGCGAAATTGCAGCGCCGAGCTAAATTCTTTCCTTCGCGCCGTCGAGCCACTCGCACCCAAGTTGCAGGTCATTCTCATTCAGCTGCCACCTTCATTTGCGCCGAAAGACGGCCGGCCCGCTCTACGCAATTTCCTGATGCAATTACCGCGCGATTTTCGTTTCGCCATCGAGTTCCGCCACGCCGGATGGCATCGGCCGCAAATCATTCGCCTTTTGGAAAAGCATCGCATTTGCTGGGTCTGGGCCGACACCAGCGCGCTCAACGAAAGAAATCTGCCGCCTTTCGAATTCCTGCCGCGCACGACCGATTTTCTCTATCTGCGGCTTCTCGGCGATTATACGACCAAGTACGATCGCGACGGCTTATTTGTTCATCGATACGATAAACTTCTTTGGAAACGCGAAGCCGCTCTGGAAAGCTGGTCGCTCAAAATCGAGCGCCATCTCGCCGAGGTCCGCAACGTTTGGACCTTTGTCAGTAATCACTTCGAAGGATTCGCGCCCGAAACTGCGCAGCGTCTTGCTCAGCGCCTCGGCTTCCAATTGCTCCTGCCTTCGGAATCCGAAAAAGCGTTGTCGGAGCAAAATCGATCGCAGCTCGATTTATTCACGGAGCCGAGCGCTTAACCGCCAATGTCGATCTTTCGGCAGGGCGACGGCAGAGCCGTCGAATTTGGTCGGCTCGACAGAGTTTCGCCCTACCGAATCTCGCTTGCGCCGAAATAAGGCAAAAGTATTTCCGGCAAGCGAATCGAGCCGTCCTCCTGTTGCCCACACTCAATCAACGCGGCAAACAATCTCGGCAGCGCCAAGCCCGACCCATTCAGCGTGTGGCAGAACCGGTTTTTTCCATCGCCATCCTTGTAGCGAAGATCCATCCGGCGCGCTTGGAAATCTTCGAAATTCGAACAACTCGAAACCTCGAGGTAACTATTCTGTCCCGGCGACCAGACCTCGATGTCGTAAGTCTTGGCGGAACCAAAACCCAAATCACCGGTGCACAGCTCAACGATGCGATAATGCAGACCGAGCAATTGCAAAACTCGCTCCGCGTCCGCCGCTAACGTCTCGAGCTCGTCATAGGATTTTTCTGCTGTCGTGATTCTCACCAGTTCCACTTTGTCGAATTGGTGTACGCGAATGATCCCCCTCGTTTGATGACCGGCTGAGCCGGCCTCACGGCGAAAACAAGGTGTATAGGCGACGAATTTTTTTGGAAGATCGACAATCGCAAGAATTTCTCCGCGATAAAAATTTGTCACCGGCACCTCTGCCGTCGGCGCGAGAAAAAGCTGGTTCTCTTCGAGGCCATACATGTCGGGCTCGAATTTGGGCAATTGCGTCGTTCCGATCATGCAATCGCGCCTCACCAGAAACGGCGGGCTGATCTCGGCGTAACTATGCTCGCGCGTGTGCAGATCGAGCATAAAATTAATCAGCGACCGTTCCAGTTTCGCGCCCGCTCCAGTGAAACAGATGAATCCGCTGCCGCTCAATTTTGCGGCGCGTTCCAGATCGAAGAGCTTCAGCTTTTCCCCGAGTGCAACATGATCGAGAACCTCGCCGCCTGTCTTCGGCTTTTCGCCCCAACTGCGCACGATCCGATTCGCGCTCGGATCTTTTCCCTCGGGCACGTTTTCATGTGGCAAATTTGGAATTTCGAGCAACAAATTTTTCTGCTCTTCGCCGAACGCTGTCGCGCGCCGGTTAAGATCGACAATCTCTTCGCCGATTTCTCGCACACGCATTTCAAGCTCTCCGGTCGCTTCACCACGGCCGCGTTTCGCGCCGATCTCTTTGCTCAACCGGTTTCGCTCCGCGTTGAGTTGCTGCAGTGCGGTCTCATTTTTTCGCCGCTCCGCATCAACTCGCAGAAGATTGTCGATCTTTATTTCCTCGGCTCCGCCGCGGGTGGTCAGCCGGCTTTTCACGAAATCGGGTTTTTCGCGAACGAGACGAATATCGAGCATGGCGCGAATTGTAGAGGCCGCCGTCCCCGGCGGCAAATCTACTGTAGCGGCGGTCTATGACCGCCGCTCTTTAATTTCGGCGCTCATAAAGCGCCGCTACAACTCCGCGCGTGACATTAATTTCTTCGGGTAGATAATTTTCGCGTGGAAAAACTCAACCTTCTCGGCGTGGCGCTCGGCCTGGCCTGCCTCGCTGGCATTAATCTTTACCTGACGGTTTTCGCCAC
>WNEY01000480.1_pt1 | contig 25744 bp, 25 predicted proteins | sample 5400531 | NCBI WGS metagenome assembly WNEY01 (sample SAMN13153338, study PRJNA577476) | soil metagenome | isolation source: 200 cm saprolite under Douglas fir tree site 1 | place: USA:California | collected 2015-04-18
TCCCGATCCGCATTAGCGACTAGGGGCCTCCGTAGCTACCCCAGTAGCTAGGGACGGCCGGAGCGTCGGTCGAAGATGCTGCTGACCGCCTGGCCCGCGCCGACGCCGATCAGCGCGCCGGCGATCGTGTCGCCTGGGTAGTGCACGCCGGTGTGGACCCGGGAGTAGGCCACCCCGCCGGCCAGGAACTGGATCGCGATCGCGAGCCAGGGATTGTCGCGGCTCACCGCGGTGGCGAACGCGAAGGCGCTGGCCGAGTGGCCGGACGGAAACGACGTGGACCTCGGCATCGAGACGTGCCGCTGGTCGGGAACGCCCGCCCCTAGTCGGTCGGGCCTGCGCCTGGTCGACAGGGGTTTGATGCCAAGGTTTACCACGGCTGAGGTCACGCCGATCGCGATCAAGCCCCTGGCGGCCGCCCTCCGGCCCGACCGGCCGGTCAGGCAGAGGCCGGCGGCCACGCCGAGCCAGATCAGCGAGTGATTGGCGGCATTGGACAAGCGCCGCATGGTCACATCGAGCGCCGGGGTCGGCACCCTGGCGATCGTGTCGTAGACGGCTCGGTCGATCGCACCGGCCTGGCGTAGCCCGACGGTCAGTCGGCCGAGCTTGCCAGTGCCACTGAACCGCTCAGCGATCCGCTCGGCGACCGGATCGAGTTCGGGCGCATCGAGTTCGCGTGAGTTCCCGGTGACCATCGCCGCATGCTAACACCCGGGCCCTGGCCGCCCGCGGAGTCTCGTCCCCGGCTCGCTGGCGGGGCTGGCGAGACCGGTGGGGCTGATGTGATCGCGACTGACTTGGTCTGGGCCGGTGATCGTGGAGACTTGGCCGGGTTGGCACCGGAAAGTCACCACGATCATCGGGGCTGGGCCGGGCTGGGCTGGGGTGAGGCTGGCGCCGACCGGGCCAGGGCCGGATTAGCTTGACATCGAGAGATTGTGGTCGTTACGCTCAAAGTAGCTTGATATCAAGATACTTTGCGCCGGCTGGTGCGAGCCGGGCGCCGCGGGCCGGCGTTCCGATGTTGCGCCGGGGCGGGGCAGGGTAGGGCGAACCGGGTACGGCAGGATTGCCGCAGGAGGCAGCATCACATGACAGCGAACAGCTTTGGCGCTCGCGGAACGCTCACGGCAGGTGGCGCCGACTACCAGATCTACCGGCTCGACGCGGTGCCCGGCGCGGCCGACCTGCCGTTCAGCTTGAAGATCTTGCTTGAGAACCTGCTGCGCACCGAGGACGGCGTGAACGTGACCGCCGACCACGTACGCGCGCTGGCGAACTGGGACCCGACGGCCGAGCCGGACACCGAGATCCAGTTCAGCCCGGCCCGGGTGATCCTGCAGGACCTGACCGGCGTCCCGGCCGTGGTGGACCTGGCCACGATGCGGGAGGCGATGCGGGCGCTTGGCGGTGACCCGGAGAAGATCAACCCGCTGGTACCCGCCGAGCTGGTGATCGACCACTCCGTGATCGCCGACGTGTTCGGCCGGCCCGACGCCTTCGACCGCAACGTGGAGTTCGAATACCAGCGCAACTCCGAGCGGTTCGCGTTCCTGCGCTGGGGCCAGCAGGCGCTGCACCAGTTCCGGGTGGTCCCGCCCGGCACCGGCATCGTCCACCAGGTCAACATCGAGCACCTGGCCAGAGTCGTGATGGCGGCAGACGGGACCGCCTACCCCGACACCTGCGTCGGCACCGACTCGCACACCACGATGGAGAACGGCCTGGGCGTGCTCGGCTGGGGCGTCGGCGGGATCGAGGCCGAAGCCGCGATGCTCGGTCAGCCGATCTCTATGCTGATCCCGAAGGTGGTCGGGTTCAAGCTCACCGGCGAGCTGCCGTCCGGCGCGACCGCCACCGACCTGGTCCTCACGATCACCGAACTGCTGCGCAAGCACGGCGTGGTCGGCAAGTTCGTCGAGTTCCACGGTGCCGGAGTCGCCGCCGTCCCGGTCGCCAACCGGGCCACGATCGGCAACATGAGCCCCGAGTTCGGCTCCACCTGCGCGATCTTCCCGATCGACGAGGAGACGCTGACCTACCTGCGGCTGACCGGCCGCTCGGAGCAGCAGGTCGGCCTGGTCGAGGCCTACGCCAAGGAGCAGGGCCTGTGGCACGAGCCGGGCGAGTCGGACGCGACCAGGTACTCCCAGCGGCTTGAGCTGGACCTGGGCACCGTCGTGCCGTCACTGGCCGGGCCGAAGCGGCCGCAGGACCGGGTGGCGCTATCGGATGCGAAGAACGGCTTCCGCGAGGCGCTCGGCGCCTACGTGCACGCGCCCAGCCTGGACAACGGCGTGGCCGCCACCTTCCCAGCCTCCGATCCAGTCGCCGCCGGCCTGGATGACCGCCCGTCGGCACCGGCCCAGGTAACTCTGGAGGACGGCACCCAGACCAGCGTCGACCACGGCTCGGTAGTGATCGCGGCGATCACCTCGTGCACGAACACGTCGAACCCGTTCGTCATGGTCGGCGCCGCGCTGCTGGCCCGCAACGCGGTCAACGCCGGGCTGACCCGCAAGCCGTGGGTGAAGACCACGCTCGCGCCCGGGTCCAAGGTCGTCATGGACTACTACGAGAAGGCCGGGCTCACCCCGTACCTGGAAAAGCTCGGCTTCAACCTGGTCGGCTACGGCTGCACCACCTGCATCGGCAACTCAGGCCCGCTGTCCGAGGCGATCAGCGCCGCGGTCGCCGCCAACGATCTAGCTGTTGTTTCCGTACTCTCGGGAAACCGTAACTTCGAGGGCCGGATCAACCCGGACGTGAAGATGAATTACCTGGCCTCGCCGCCGCTGGTGGTCGCCTACGCGCTGGCCGGCACCATGGACCTGGACCTAGTCACCGAGCCGCTCGGGACCGCCGCCGACGGCAAGCCGGTCTACCTGGCCGACATCTGGCCGTCGCCTACCGAAGTCGAGCAGGTTGTCGCATCGTCGGTGGCGCCCGAGATGTTCACCCGCGACTACGCCGATGTCTTCGCCGGAGACGAACGCTGGCAGGGCCTGGACGTGCCGGCCGGTGAGCTGTACGCCTGGGACGAGGACTCCACCTACGTGCGCAAGCCGCCGTACTTCGACGGCATGCCGGCCGAGCCCGTCCCGGTGACCGACATCCATGGCGCCAGAGTGCTGGCCGTGCTCGGCGATTCGGTGACCACCGACCACATCTCCCCGGCTGGGGCGATCAAGACCGACAGCCCGGCTGGGCAGTACCTGACCAGCCACGGGATCGAGCGCAAGGACTTCAACACCTACGGCTCGCGGCGCGGCAATCACGAGGTGATGATCCGCGGCACGTTCGCGAACATCCGGCTGCGCAACCAGCTCGCGCCCGGCACCGAGGGCAGCGTCACGATCAAACTGCCAGAAGGCACCCAGACCTCGATCTACGAGGCGTCCAGGGCCTATCTCGAGGAGGGCACGCCGCTCGTCGTGCTCGGCGGCAAGGAGTACGGCTCAGGTTCCTCGCGGGACTGGGCGGCGAAGGGTACGGCGCTGCTCGGCGTCCGGGCTGTCCTGGTCGAGTCGTTCGAGCGGATCCACCGGTCGAACCTCATCGGCATGGGCGTGCTCCCCTTGCAATTCCTTTCTGGCGAGAACGCAACCTCGCTCGGGCTGTCGGGTCATGAGGTATTCGATATCACCGGGATCGAGGCCCTGAATTCGGGCGAGACGCCGCGTGAGGTGACGGTCCGCGCGGACGGCAAGGAGTTCAAGGCCATCGTCCGGATCGACACGCCCGGTGAGGCCGAGTACTACCGGCACGGCGGGATCATGCAGTACGTGCTGCGCTCCCTGCGCGCGTGACGGTGTTGCAAAGCGTGACTGTGTTGCAAGGTGCGTAAGGCCCCCGCCGGGCTCGCGACCGGCGGCGCGCTGCTGATCGGCGGCATCCTCGTCGTCTCGTTCAACATGCGCGGCGCGATCACGAGCCTGCCGCCGGTCTTCCCCGAGCTGAAGCACGCGGCCGGGTTGTCGAACGCGACGCTGGCCGCGCTCGCCGCCGTCCCGGTGCTCAGCTTCGCCGTCTTCTCCGGCCTCGCTCCGGTACTGGCGCGGCGGCTCGGCGAGGAGCGGGTGATCATCTTCGCGCTGCTCCTGCTCGCGGCCGGGCTCGGGCTGCGCTCGGCCGCGCCCGGCGTGCTCCTGTTTCCTGGCACGATCCTGGCCGCCTGCGCGATCTCGCTGGTCAACGTGCTGCTGCCGAGCCTGGTCAAGCGCCGCAAGCCAGAGCTGGCTGGGCTGCTGATCGGCCTGTACCTGATGTCGCTGACGGCCGGGGCGGTACTGGCCGCGGTGATCGCGGTACCGGTGTTCAACGCGGCGGGCGGAGCGGCGGTGCGGCTGACGCTTGGCATGTGGGCGATACCCGCACTGGTCGGGGCCGCCCTGTGGCTGCCCCAGGTGCGGTTCCAGACGCGACCTGAGCTGGCACCAGGCGAGGAACGCGGTGCTGGCCCGGGTGGTGGGCGGGGGGCGCAGCGGGCGGGACCCCCCGGATCCCCCCGCGGGGTACTCGACATGACCAGGCACAAGCTGGCCTGGCAGGTCACCGGCTTCATGGGGCTGCAGAGCCTGGCCTACTACGCCACCTTGTCCTGGTTCCCGACGATGTTCAGGGATCACGGGATCAGTGCGACCGCCGCCGGGAACCTGCTCGCGCTGATGAACCTAGGCAACGCCGTCAGCGGCCTGATCGTGCCGGTGATCGCGCAGCGGTCCCGCGACCAGCGCAAGCTGGCGGTGCTGGCCGTCACGCTGATCGCAGTCGGCCTAGCCGGCTCCGGGTTCGGTCCCAACACCACCGTGATCGGCTTCGTCTGCCTGCTTGGCCTTGGCCAGGGGGCTTCGTTTGGCCTCAGCGTGTTCTTGTTCACGGCTAGATCGGCCGACAACCATACGGCCGCGGCCCTGTCCGGGTTCGCCCAGGGCGGTGGCTACCTGATCGCGGCCGCAGGCCCGTTGCTGGTCGGCATCTTGCACACCGCGACGGGCTCGTGGACAATCCCGATCATCTGCCTGCTGGGGGTGTGCGCCGGACAGCTGATCACCGGCATTCTGGCCGGCCGGGCGAAGACGATCGGGACGCCAGCGGTCGAACCGGCACCGCTCCATCAGCGCTAGCTAATCAGCGGGCGGCTGCGCCGCTCCATCAGGGCGTTCTGCCGAACCCGTAGACCGCGGCGGCTGAACCCGCCGGGGCAGCGGCCTTGCCGGCGCCGAAGACCGCCGAGGTGCCGGGCACGAGCGCGCAGGCCAGCACCTCATCGGCCGAGGTGGCGTGCACCGGCACCGAGGTCCAGGCGCCATGCCTGGATCGGTGGAGCACGACCGATTGCCCCCGGCCGACATTGGCGATTACCCACAGGCCGTCGCGGCCGTCACGGCACATGCTGGTGGCCGGGACCACCGACGGCATCGTCAGCGAGGTCCAGCCTTTGCCGTTGTAGTGGCCGAGTTCGGGAATGCCGGACACCGACCCGGCGACCCAGACATCGGAGCGCCCGATAGCCAGCACGAACGAATAGGTGAACCCGACCAGGTTGGCCGGGTTCACGTGCTGCCAGGTCGAGCCGCGGAACCGCAGCAGCGCGTTCCTGGTGCCCCTGATGCTGCCAATTCCCCACATGTCGGTCGCCGATAGCGCGCTCGCCTGCGCGATGTCGGTCGCCATGCCGCGCACCTTCGTCCACTTGGTGCCGGTCAGGTGCCAGGTGCCGCCTCCCGGGTGGGCCCGGCCGTGGCCGCCGAACAGCCAGACGTTCTTCGGTCCGAGCGCCACGATGTCGGTGAACTGGCCGCGCGTTCCCCAGCCGCCCTTAGGCACGATCTTCCAGGCCGAACCGTCCCAGTGCAGCACCTTCGCGTTCAGGAAGGTGACCGCCCAGATGTCGCTGGCGGAGACCGCGCTCGCCCCGGTGATCCAGTTATGCATCCCTGGCGGCAGTTGCGCGGAATGCCACCGGCCTCTGCTGCGCTCCTCGATTACCGGCCGACCGGGGCCAGCGAAGTTCGAGCCGCCGAAGAACCAGCCGGTGCGGCCGGTGACCAGCACTTCGGTGTACTGGCTGCGGCTGTTGTCCGGCGGCACGTACCTGGTGGCCAGCCGCAGCGTCCAGGACTTCGTCGCTGTCCGCGGTCCAGGTGCGGACGCCTCCGCGGGGACCGACGCTGTGACCACAGCCGCCGTGGCAATCACGCCACCCACGACTATCAGGCGGGGGAGAATCGGGGCCTCCGGGTTTAGCAATGGCGGTGTGGGGAGTACCTGCCGTGGCAAGACTAGCCAGATACCTGTCGTTCAGGTAGTCGTAGCCAACAGGCAGTGGCAGCGAACGTGACGCTCATGTCACGCAAAGCGCGAACGTGACGCACACGTCACATCAAGCGCGAAATAGACTCGGTTAGGTTCGCCCCTGGCCGCCCTAGACGGCCAGGACAGTGTCGTCAACGACGACTGTGAGGAGCGCACCAGATGACATTGCTTGAATCGGTCACCAGCCCGCGTGATGTCAAAGCGCTCAGTCAGGATGAGCTGGCCCAGCTCGCCGGCGAGATTCGCGCGTTCCTCATTGAGGCGGTATCGAGGAATGGCGGTCATCTCGGCCCGAACCTGGGCGTAGTGGAGCTGACCATCGCGCTGCACCGGGTCTTCGACTCTCCGGCCGATCAGATCGTCTGGGACACCGGCCACCAGTCCTACGTCCACAAGCTGCTAACCGGCCGGATGGGCGGGTTCGGCAAGCTGCGCCAGCGCGGCGGCGTGTCCGGTTACCCGAACCGGGCCGAGTCAGAGCACGACTTTGTCGAGAACTCGCACGCCTCGACCAGCCTGTCTTACGCCGATGGCCTGGCCAAGGCCCAGTGGCTGCGCGGCGACAAGCAGCACCGGGTGATCGCCATCATCGGCGACGGCGCGCTGACCGGCGGCATGGCCTGGGAGGCGCTGAACAACATCGCCGCGGCGAAGGACCGCCCGGTGGTCATCATCGTGAACGACAATGGCCGGTCCTATCAGCGGACGATCGGCGGACTGGCCGATCACCTCGCCGCCGTCCGAGTCTCGCAGCGCTACGAGCAGGTGCTCGACCTGGTCAAGACCACCTTGTCGAATACGCCGCTCGTCGGCCCGCCGCTGTTCGAGACGCTGCACGGGATCAAGAAGGGCCTGAAGGACTTCCTGACGCCGCAGGTGCTGTTCGAAGACCTCGGCCTTAAGTACCTCGGCCCGATCGACGGCCACGACGAGCAGGCGATGGAGAACGCGCTGGGCCGGGCCCGCGAGTTCGGCGGCCCGGTGCTGGTGCATGTGATCACCCAGAAGGGCCGCGGCTACGCGCTGGCCGAGGAGAACGACGAGGATTGCCTGCACCAGGTCTCGCCGGGCGCAGCGGTGCACCTGAACGGCACGCCGGTGAAGGTGGCCTCGTCGAACAGCGGTGCGTCAATCGGTGGTGCGGCGGTCAAGCGGCCATATACCAAGATTTTCGCCGACGAGATGGCCGCGATCGGGGCCCGTCGGCCCGACGTTGTGGCGATCACCGCCGCGATGCTGCACCCGACCGGCCTCAATGTCTTCGCCGACGCTTACCCAGAGCGCACCTTCGACGTGGGCATCGCCGAGCAGCACGCGGTGACCAGTGCGGCCGGGCTCGCCATGGGCGGCATGCACCCGGTCGTCGCGATCTACTCGACGTTCCTCAACCGCGCCTTCGACCAGGTGCTGATGGACGTGGCCATGCACAAGCTGCCGGTCACGTTCGTGCTGGACCGGGCCGGGGTGACCGGCCCTGACGGGGCCAGCCATCACGGCATGTGGGACGGTTCGATCTTGCAGATCGTGCCGGGCATGAAGGTCGCGGTGCCGCGCGACGGCACCAGGCTCGTCGAGTTGCTGCGCGAGTGCGTGGCGGTCAGCGACGGCCCGACCGCACTTAGGTTCCCTGGCAAGTCGACGCAGGCAGACATCGCATCGATCGGCAACGTCGGCACCATGGACATCCTCGCCGAGCCGGCCGACAGGCTGAATGCCGATGTACTGCTGGTCGCGGCCGGCCCGATGGCCGCGGCGGCCGTCGAGGTCGCCGATCGGCTGGCTGGCCAGGGCATCGGGGTGACGGTCGTCGATCCGCGCTGGGTGAAGCCGCTCGACGAGGCGCTGCTGGGTGCGGCGGCCAAGCACCGGCTGGTCGCCACCATCGAGGACAACGGCATGGTCGGCGGATTCGGCGATGCGGTCGCCCGGCTCCTTCGTGAAGCGGAATCAAGAGTTCCGGTGCGCACGTTCGGCCTGCCGCAGAGTTTCCTGGCCCACGGCGAGCGGACCGAGATCCTGCACGATGCCGGGCTGTCGCCGCAGAACCTCGCGCTGTTGATCACGGCGGCGGTGGCTCGCCTGGACTCTGACCTGGTGCCTGGCCACCAGAGCTAGCCGAACGGCGGCCGGCGCGTGCACCAGGATTTCGGCCTGGTACTGGTACGGCGCGAGCGTCACGGCCGTTCCGACGAAGCTGGCCGGGTCGGGCGCCTCGCGCGGGACGAACCGGCCGCCGCGACGGTGGCGTGCTGCAGGGCCGACAGCCGCTGGATATCCCGGCGCAGCGTGCGCGGCGTGACTTCGAGCCGGGCGGCTAGCTCGGAGCCGGGCCACTGCGGCCGCGATTGCAGCAGCGCGAGCAGCCGCAGCAGACGCGCCGAAGTTTCAAGCACGAAATCGAGTATGTCGCGTAACGAGGACTAAAGCTGTCCGCAATGTGTTCTAGCGTCAAAGCATGAACATCGATTGGAACACCGAGCTAGCCGACCAGCTCGACTGGCACTGGCAAAATCACTTCCGGCCCGGGCTTGAAGGGCTTGGCGACCAGGAGTATTTGTGGGAGCCGGTCCGGGGCTGCTGGAGCATCAGGCCTCGGGACGCGGAGTCCGCCGTCGAGGCTAAGGACCGGTTTGGCGCCGGTGACTTCGTGCTCGAATACGGCCGGCCGGAGCCAAAGCCGGCGCCGGTCACGACCATCGCGTGGCGGCTCGCGCACATCATCGTCGGCTGCCTGGGCATGCGCAGTGCATCCCATTTCGGCGGGCCGGCGATGGACTGGCGCGACTTCAGCTACGCGGGCACCGCCGCTGATGCGCTTGACCAGCTCGACGCTGGTTATGAGATCTGGATGAAGGGAGTGCGTGCGCTGGGCGAGGCCGGGCTGGCCGAGCCGTGTGGTCCCGCTGAGGGGCCGTACGCGGAGTACTCGATGGCCTCGCTCGTGCTGCACATCAACCGGGAGTGCCTGCATCACGGCGCCGAAATCACGTTGCTCCGGGATCTGTATCGGTGGAAGGGAGACCAAGATGGCCTATGAGTTTCAGGTAGCGGTAGATTCGCAGCGGCCGCACGAGCTCGCCGCCTGGTGGGCGCAGACGCTCGGCTGGGAGGTCGAGCCGCAGGACGAGGCGTTCATCAAGAAGATGATCGCGGAGGGGCACGCGACCGACGAGGACACGATCACGTTCAACGGAGCGCTGGTCTGGAAGGACGGCGGCGCGATCAGGTATCCGAGCGAGGTCGGCAGCGGCGCGCACGGGCCGCATCCGCGAGTCCTGTTCCAGTTGGTGCCCGAAGGTAAGACGGTGAAGAACCGGATGCACCTGGACGTGCGGATCGGCGAGGACACGCACGATGAGGTCGTGGCCAAGCTGACTGAGCGCGGCGCGACGTACCTGCGCACGGGTACGCAGGGGCCGCACACCTGGGTCACCATGGCCGATCCGGAAGGCAACGAGTTCTGCGTGTCGTGACCGGTACGGTCCGCGCCTGGCAGAATCGCGTTCTATGAGCGCACTTACCGTGGCCGTTATCGGATCAGGCCCGGCTGGCCTGTACACCGCCGAGGCACTGATCAAGCAGGGGTCGGCGATCGACCGGCCGGTCGCGATCCACGTCGACGTGATCGATCGCCTGCCTACCCCGTACGGCCTGGTCAGGTACGGCGTCGCGCCCGACCACAAGTCGATCAAGTCGATCGCCGAGTACCTGCGCGGGGTGCTCGAGCACGAGGGTGTCCGGTTTGTCGGGGCGGTGCATCTCGGCGACGAGGTGACCAGGGACGACCTGTTGTCGTGTTATGACGCGGTGGTCTACGCGACCGGCGCGATGCGGGACCGGCGGCTCGGGATACCGGGTGAGGATCTGGCCGGGAGCTACGCGGCGACCGACTTCGTGAACTGGTACTGCGGGCATCCGGATGTGGACCCGGACCGGTTCACGCTCGACGCCGAGTCGGTGGCCGTGATCGGTGTCGGCAACGTGGCGGTCGATGTGGCGCGGATCTTGATCCGCGACCCGGCTGAGCTGCACGATACCGATGTGAGCCAGCCGGTGCTCGATGCGCTTATGACTAGCAAGGTGCGCGAGGTGCACATGATCGGCCGGCGCGGGCCGGCCCAGGCCAAGTTCACCACTAAGGAGCTGCGCGAGCTCGGGGAACTGGCCGGGGTCGACGTGGTGGTCGGCTCGGGTGAGGCCGATCTGGATGCGTTCGACGACAGCGGTGAGAGCGGTCGGCTGGCGACCAGCGATCGGCACGTGCGCGGCAACTACAAGGTGATCAGCGACTGGGCTTCGCGGTCGGGGGTCTCGGGGGTCTCCGTGGTCTCGGGGGCCTCGGCCGTCTCGGTGGGCCCGGCGCTGGTCGGTGCCGCGCGTCGGCTGACGGTTCGGTTCTGGCTGAGTCCGGTAGAGATTCTCGGAGAAGGCAAGGTCGAGGGTTTGACCCTTGAGCGCACTAGGTTGGACACTGAGGGGCGGCTGGTTGGGACCGGGCAGCACGAGACGGTGCCCGTGCAGATGGTGCTGCGCAGTGTCGGCTATCAGAGCGTGCCGTTGCCTGGAGTGCCGTTCGACGACCGGTCACATACCGTGCCGAACGCGGATGGGCGCGTGCTCGGCTCCGATGGCCAGCCGCTGGCGGGGGAGTATGTCGCGGGGTGGCTGAAGCGTGGGCCTACAGGGGTAATCGGGACCAATAAGTCGGATGCGGCCCAGACTGTGCGGGCGCTACTGGCTGATCTGGCGGGCGGTCCAGGGCCGGATGAGGCGCCGCTGCCACGGGCTGGCTTGCTGCGGCTGCCTGAGGGCGACGGCGCCACTGCTGACGAGGGTGACGAGGGGGACGAGGGGGAGGCAGACGGTGGCGTGGCCTGGTCGGCGGTGTTTAACGAATTGCTGGCGGCTCGGGGGATTAAACCGGTTGGTTACGAGGACTGGCTCAAGATTGAGACGGCGGAAAAGGAGCTGGCCTCCTCACTCGGTCGTGGTGCTCGGGTAAAGCTCGCCTCGCGGGCTGACATTCATGCGGCTTGTGGGCTGATCAAGCCGTAGTTGATTAGAACCTGAGCCATTTGCTGTGAGCTGCCGGTCAGGATCCGCGTTTCACAAGTGTGAGGATTTCCCGGACCGTCCCGTCAAGGCTGTCAAACCGTCCGTCCATCTTGTCGAATCGCTCGTCCATCCGGTCTAGTCGGACCTCGATCTTGTCGAGCCGGATGTCCGTCTTGTCTTGGCGGCGTTCCACTCTGTCCAAGCGGTTCTCTATTTTTTCGAAACGGACGGTGTGGCCGTTTACGGTGGTGAGGATCTCCGAGACGGTGTCGCTTAAAGCTCGGATGTCCTCTTTGAGGCTGTCAATTTGAGCGTCGGTGGCTGGCATGTCGTCAGCGTACTCAGGGGGTCCGACAGTCATTGTTGGATGAACTCCTGCTTAGCTCGTGATCAGGGACTTCAATAGGGCGCGAGTGCGTTCCTTGTCGGCGCCGGTCGCGAATTCACCGGCCACGAAGTCGGTGACGCCGCAGTCGGCGAGTGCGCCGACCTGGCTCGCTACGGTGTCCTCGTCACCCACGATCGCGACGTCGGCCGGGCCAGCGACGCCCTCGCGGTCGAGCATGGCACGGTAGGACGGCAGATGGCCGTAGATCTCGAAGAACTTCGCCGCGCGTGCCTTGGCGCCGTCCGGATCGTCGGTGACGCAGACCGGCAGGATGCACACGATTCGCGCCTTGCGGCCGGCCGCCTCGGCGGCGGTATTGATCGTCGGGGCGATGTAGTCACGTATCGTGGCCGGGCCGGTCATCCACAGGATCGTGCCGTCGGTGCGCTGGCCGGCCAGCTTCAGCATCTGGGGGCCCATGGCCGCGAGCATCACCGGTACCCGGCCGACGCGCGGGGTGGACAGGCCGATGTCGGCGCTCATCGTCTTGCCTTTGAATGCGGTGGTCTCGCCGTCAAGTAGCGGCAGCAGGATGGACAGGTACTCGCTCATATGCGTGGCCGGTGCGTCATAGCTGTGGCCGTACATGTCCTCGATCACGATCTTGTGCGACAAGCCGATGCCGAGCACCAGTCGCCCATCGAGCGCCAGGGCGGTCGTCAGCGCATGCTGGGCCATCACGGCGGCGTGACGCGGATACGTCGGGACCACAGCGGTGCCGATTTCGATGCCGGGGACGCCGCTACCAGCGACCGCTAGGGCAGTGAGCGCGTCGAGGCCGAAGATGTTGGCCATCCACACGGACGCGAAGCCGTCGTCGGCGGCCTTGATCAGGGTGTCACGCAACTGGCTGAGCGCTTGCGGGCCCTCCGGCTCAGGCATCGAGGTTCCGAAGTGCATCTGATGTTCTCCGAATCTGTCGCGCGACCGTGGTGGATACACCATCCCATAACGGCTAAGCCCGGGGTATTGGATCAGTGGCGGCTTGGGGAGGATGGCAACATGGAATCGGGCCAAGACATCCAGACCAAGAGCGGTCACGGCACAGACGGGAACGACGGCATGGGCGAGAGCGGCGCTGCGGCGCTCGCTGGCGTAGGCGAGGATGTGGTTCCAGGTCCTGAGCGGCAGATTCTGGCCGCCGACCTGCCTGCCGATCGCTATCTGGACCGGGAGGAGAGCTGGCTGCGGTTCAGTCAGCGGGTGCTTGAGCTGGCCGAGGATCCGAATGTGCCGCTGCTTGAGCGAGTCAGGTTCGAGTCGATCTTCTCCGGCGCCCTTGATGAGTTCTTCATGGTCCGCGTTGCCGGGCGGATTAGGCGCATGGCGACGGGCTTGCCCGTGGACAACGCGACCGGTAAGCCGCCAGACCAGATCCTTGAGAACACTCTGCACATGGCGCGCGACCTAGCCGCGCGGCACGCGCGCTGCTATTCCGAAGGGCTGCTGCCCGAGCTCGCCGATGCCGGGATCGAGATCTTGCACTGGAAGGAGCTGCTGCCGGACGAGCAGACCAGGCTCACGCAGCTGTTCAAAGAGCGGATCTATCCGGTTCTCACCCCGCTTGCCGTCGATCCAGCGCATCCGTTCCCGTTTATCTCCGGGCTGTCGCTGAGCCTGGCCGTGATGGTGGCCGACCCGAGGACCGGTCTGACCCTGTTTGCCCGCGTCAAGGTGCCGCCTCTGCTGCCCCGATTCCTGTCGGTTTCGTCGAGCCGGTTCGTGCCGATCGAGGACGTGATCGCAGCGCACCTCGGTGAGTTGTTCACCGGGCTCGACATCATCGAGCACCACGCATTCCGGGTCACCAGGTTCCGTGACCTCGAGATCGATGAGGACGTCACCGAGAACCTGCTGCAGTCCCTTGAACGCGAGCTGATGCGCACCAGGTTCGGCCAGGCGGTGCGGCTCGAGGTCGAGGAGTCGATGTCGAGCGACATGCTCGACAAGCTCGTGACCGAGCTCGAGGTGGATCAACGCGCGGTCTACCGGATCCCGGCCCCGCTCGACCTGACCGGCCTGTCCGCGATCGCCGACCTGGACCTGCGCAGCCTGAAGTATCCGGCGTTCGTGCCGGCCGAGGGCGCGCTGCCGCAGGACCGGAGCGTGTTCTCCACCTTGTCCGAGCGCGACGTGCTGGTGCACTTGCCGTACGACTCGTTCACCGCGAGCGTCCAGCGACTGGTGGTCTCGGCCGCGACCGATCCTAGGGTGCTGGCGATCAAGCACACGCTGTACCGGACCAGTGGCGACTCTGAAATCGTCGACGCTCTCATTACCGCCGCCGAAGCCGGCAAGCAGGTCGTGGTCGTCGTTGAGATCAAGGCCAGGGGTGATGAGGAAGCCAATATCGGCTGGGTGCGCAAGCTGGAGCACGCGGGCTGCCACGTCGTCTACGGTTTCGTCGGGCTCAAGACCCACTGCAAGATGGTGCTGGTGGTGCGCGAGGAGGCTGATGGCTCACTGCGCCGGTTCTGCCACATCGGCACGGGCAACTACCACCCGAAGACCGCCCGGCTGTACGAGGACTACGGGCTGCTGACCTCGGACCGGCAGGTCGGCGAGGACGTCACCGACCTGTTCAACCACCTGACCGGGTACAGCCGACCGACCGAGTACTGGCGGCTGCTGGTGGCTCCGGCCGGGCTGCGGTCAGGCCTGATCCGGCAGATCGACGAGCAGGTCCGGCTGGCCAGCCAGGGCGAGCCGGCCAGCATCCAGATGAAGTGCAACGCGATCATCGACGAGGCGCTCGTCGACGCGCTGTATCGAGCCTCCATGGCGGGCGTGCCGATCGACCTGTGGGTGCGCGGGATCTGCTCGCTGCGGCCGGGCGTTCCCGGCCTGTCCGAGACGATCAGAGTCCGTAGCGTGGTCGGCCGGTTCCTGGAGCACTCCAGGATCTACGCGTTCGGCGCTGACCGTGACAACGGCAGCGATGAGGCGTGGATTGGCAGCGCCGACCTGATGCACAGGAACCTGGACCGACGGGTCGAACTGCTGGTCCGGGTCACCGATCGGGCTCAGAAAAAGGAACTGCGGAACCTGATCGACCTGGCGATGGATCCGGGCGTTGCGTCGTGGTGGCTTGGTCCTGACGGCACCTGGACCAGGCATCATCTCGACGAGTCGGGCGGGCAGCTCATCGACCTGCAGGACCGGCTGATCAGGTTCCGGCAGAACAGGTCCGCCGAGGCCGACGCGGCGGCCAAGAGTCGGCTCAGGAGCGATCAGGCACAGCATGCTGATGAGCATGGATGATGCCGTCGGCCCTATCCGCGCTGCGGGCGCGGTCGTCTGGCAGCCAGGGCCGCGCGGCCAGCAGTTGGTGCTTGTGCACCGGCCGCGCTATGACGACTGGTCGTTCCCGAAGGGCAAGGCCGAGCGCGGCGAGCACCTGTTGCGCACCGCCGTCAGGGAGGTGGCGGAGGAGACCGGCCTGCGGGTAGTGCTCGGTCGGCCGTTGCGCCCTTCGCTATACCAAGTCGGCGATCGCGCGAAGCGGGTCAACTACTGGGCGGCCAGATGTACCGGCTCGGACGGGTTCCTGGCCGGCCATGAGGTAGACGAGCTGGCCTGGCTGGATCTGGGGCAGGTCAGGGAGCGGCTGTCCTATGAACGGGACCGGACGCTGCTGGAGGAGTTCGAGTCTGGTCCGGTCGGCACTATCCCGTTCATCTTGTTGCGGCACGCCTCGGCGGGGATCAGGTTTGCGGGGCGCTCCGGGGAGTCGTCCCCCCAAGCCAGCACATCGGGGGGCTCCGGGGAGTCGTCGCCTCGGGACAGCTCAGCGGCCGATGCCGCCGACCTGGCCCGGCCGCTTGATGCCCGAGGCGTAGCCGACGCGGAACTGCTGGCGGCGTTGCTGGCCAGCTACGGACGGTGCCGGGTGGTGAGTTCGGCCGCCGAGCGCTGCCTAGCCACCGTCCGGCCGTACGCACAAGCCGTCGGCGTGCCGGTTGAGGTCGACGCCGCGCTGACGGTCGGGTCGTCGGACAACTGGACGGCGGCAGCGCAACGCGCGGTCGAGCTGACCGCGGCCGGTCAGCCTGTGATCGTTTGCGCGCATCGGGAGAACCTGCCCGCGATGCTCGAGGCCGCGTGCGCTAGTCTGCACGCCCGATCGCCGGGTGGGTCGCCACTGGCCAAAGGCTGCTTTATCGTGCTCCAGTCGGCCAACGGCGTTTTGCTCAGCTCTGAGCGACATGACCTGTCCGAATGAGTCCCTGCGAACCAGGCTAGGCAGTCCTGACCGGCGCCTCGCTGTCGATATTGGCGCCTCGCTGTCGGTGGCGTGCGATAAAAGTCGGCTAACACCAACCTAGGCGGGAAAGGATCGCCGGATGGCCGACGACATGTCAGCAGCGGTAGAGGCCGAAATTATCGAACTCGCCGAGCGGTTAACCGCGCCAGGCCAGCTCGAATGCCTGCGCTGTTACCTGCTCCGCATGATCACCGAGTTCGGCTGCGATGGCAGCTACCGGTGGACGATCAGGTGGCGCGACATGCGCGCGGCCCAGCCCGGACTGCTCAGGCAGTTCGAATTGCGGGGCGGCAGCTGCGATTGCGAGATCCTGCTGAATGTCTTCCCCGATTATCCGCCGGTCGAGGCCCCATTGCCGTGTTCTGGCGTCGACCGGCCGGGTTCGACCCGGCCCTGCAATCTCGGCTGGCTGCGGCGTAGTGCTTGACCTGGTAGGCCTGGATTAGGCCTCGCCCTTTTCGATGAGCCTGATTAGGGCCATCGCGATCGGCAGTGCGGTCATCTCGATCTGCCACGGTCTGGCGCCGTAGCGCTGTAGTTCTTCGGCGACTGAGTCGACGCTCAATGGCTCTGGCGGCTGCCAGGCCAGGCGCCGTACCGCGTCGGGGGCGAGCAGGTTTTCGGCGGGCAGATGACTGGCGTCGGCGAGTGCGGCTACCGCCGCTCGCGCGGCGACTAGCCGTTTGGCCGCTACCGGATCGCGCTCTGACCAGCGGTGCGCGGGCGGTGGTCCGTCATTGGGTGGCGCTGACGGCTCGGGCAACTGGTCGTCGGTCATGGCCTTGGCCCGGCGGATGGCGCGCAGCCACTCCGGACTGTAGCGGCGGGCTCCGCGGCCGGTGAAGCCGGTGAGCTTGCTGAGTTCCTCCATGGCACCTGGGGCGGAACGGGCCGCGTCGACGATCGCCGCATCAGGCAGGATCCTGGTCGGGGAGATGTCGCGGTGCTGGGCGATGCGGTCTCGCTCTTGCCACAGTTCGCGGACGATCGCGAGACTGCCCCGGCTCCTAACCCGGTGGATTCCCGAGGTGCGGCGCCATGGATCTGGCCTCGGAGGAGCCGGCTTGGCGGCGAGGATCGCCGCGAACTCCTGTTCGGCCCAGGTTGTCTTGCCGGCTTCAGCTAGTTGTTCGGCCAGCGCGTTCCGCAGTTCGACCAGCACTTCGACGTCGAGCGCCGCGTACTTGAGCCACTCGGCCGGCAACGGTCTGGTGGACCAGTCCGCGGCCGAGTGACTCTTTTCCAGAGTCAGGCCGAGCACCTCGGTCACCAAGGTGCCGAGGCCAACTCTGGGGTAACCGAGCAGCCGCCCGGCCAGTTCGGTGTCGAAAAGCCGACGGGGCCGGAATCCCAGCTCGGTCAGGCAAGGGAGATCCTGGCCGGCCGCGTGCAGAACCGCTTCGGCGTCGGCCAGCGCCTCGTCGATACCGGACAGGTCCGGGCAGGCGACCGGGTCGATCAGACAGGTTCCCGCGCCATCACGGCGGAACTGGACCAGGAACGCACGGTGCCCGTATCGGAACCCGGAGGCACGCTCGGCATCGACCGCCACCGGCCCGACTCCTGCTCGCAGCCTGCCAGTAGCTTCAGCCAGCGCCTCGTCGGTGGTGATAAGCGGCGGCAGGCCGTCCTTCGGCTCAAGCAGCGGAACACTCACGAATGTCGCCTCGGCCGGGGCAGCTGAGTAACACCAGGCGGGGCTAGGCCGCAGGCCAGACCGAGCGCGTCCACCCACGCCGCGACATGCCGGTCAAGCCTGAAACTATCGCGGTCGTCACTGGCTGGTGACCACGACGCCCGCATTTCGAACTCGGTCGTCACGGGTTCATCTTGCTTCATGCCGAACCCTTCGGTAACCACCCTGGTCACCGAACCGCTCGCGGCGGCGTAGCCAGCCTGCCTGCCGTCTAGAGCCTCGGACAGCCAACTCCAGCCCACCTGACCGACGAACTCGTCAGCGGCGATCTCGGGTTCAAGCTCGGCCCGCAGATAGGCGATTACCCGAACCGGCCCGACCCAGCCTTCCTGACCAGCCGGGTCATACAGCAACACGAACCGGCCCGCACCGACCTCGTCGTCGTCGATCTCGACCGAGGCGGCGATCGCGATGGCCTGCGGGGCCAACCGCCTGGGCGGAGGCTCGCTGTCGAAACTCACCTCTGGCCGGGATCCGCGAATCTCCGCAAGACCCGCTTCGACTTCGGCCACCGCCAGCATGAACGCCGACTCTGGCGCTGAGTGGTCTCCCGCATCGTGCCGGTCAGGTGGCACAGGCGCGGGCCTCAGCGCGCGAGGCGGCGGCATGGCATCTCAGGCCACCCGGTCTAGCGCGGCCTGGGTTAGCTCGACCAGCATGCCGATTCCGCACGTGACACAGAACCATTCCGGGCACCGCCCGCTGGCGACATCGGGGCAGCGCTCAGGATCGGGGTGAACCTGGGTAAACTCACTGGAAGTACGGCAGCCGGGGCAGTCGCGGAAAGTGCCAATCATCTGCTGCTCCTCGGTCGCTGGCTTGCTTGGGGTTTGCCTACACCGTGGATCCGCCCCATGCCTCGATGCTGACATGGACCTGCCCGCATTCCGTGGATCTAAGACGGCGTGTCATCTGGGCGTTTCGCCGCCAAACGCGCGTGACGGCGCCCGCAGGTCGGCATGGTGGCGCCGGTTATGAGACGATCCCAGGCGTGAATAGCCAGCCCGCCAACCCTGCTTCTGAAGCTAGTTCTGCTTCCGTGGCTAGCTCTGCGTTCATCAGAGCCTGCCGCCGCCAGCCGGTCTCGCACGCGCCCGTGTGGTTCATGCGCCAGGCAGGCAGGTCGCTGCCTGAATACCGGCAGGTGCGAGCCGGAGTACCGATGCTTGAGGCGTGCTCCAACCCGGAGATGATCACCGAGATCACGCTGCAACCCGTCCGCCGATACGGCGTCGACGCGGCCATCTTGTTCAGCGACATTGTGGTGCCGCTACGCGCGATCGGCATCGGCGTCGAGATCAAACCGGGTGTCGGCCCGGTGATCGACAATCCCATCAGCGACGAGGCCGGGGTGGTCGCGTTGCGCGGCGTGGAGTCGGCCGAGGTGTCGTTCGTCAGCCAGGCCATTGGCATGCTCACCGCCGAGTTGGGCGGCGTTCCGCTGATCGGATTCGCCGGGGGGCCGTTCACGCTGGCCTGCTACCTCGTCGAGGGCGGGCCGTCGAAGAACTTCGACCGGACTAGGGCGTTGATGTACGGCAACCCGGAGCTCTGGGGCGCGTTGCTCGGTCGGCTGGCGGAACTCACGATTTCGTTCTTGAAGATCCAGATTGCGGCCGGGGTATCGGCCGTCCAAATTTTCGACTCCTGGGTTGGGATTGTCAGCCCGAGTGATTACAGCCGCAGCGTGCTGCCTTTCACCTCTCGCGTCTTCAGCGCGCTGGCCGAGTCTGGCGTACCGAGGATTCATTTCGGGGTAGGCACTGGCGAACTACTTGGCCTGCTGGGTGAGGCCGGAGCCGACGTGGTCGGGGTCGATTGGCGGGTGCCGTTGGATGAGGCGATTCACCGGGTGGCACCCGGCAAGGCGCTCCAGGGCAACCTGGACCCGGCGGTCCTGCTGGCGCCGTGGCCAGTGATCGAGGAGCGGGCCAGGGACGTGCTGGCCAAGGGCAGGATGGCCGAGAGCCACATCTTCAACCTAGGTCACGGAGTTCTCCCGGAGACCAATCCCGACATGCTCGCCCGGCTGACCGACCTGGTTCACGCGATCCCTGCCGGGTCGGCGAGTTAGCCGACCCGGCAGAAACGGACATCAGGACGCGGCGGCCGGAGGGGCGGCCGCGGGAGGCGTACGGCGCCGCACCAGCCGGCGTCGGCCAAGATAGATGACACCGCCGATCGCCACGACCGGCACGGCGAATGGCAGCAGCGTGCCGATAGCGGTCAGCAGCCAGACGACCACGAGCTTGAGCCCGCGCCAGCCGGTACCTAGGCCAGCTACCAACCCGCGATGCGTCTTCTTCGGCTTGTGAACGATCTTCACGTGGTGACCGACGAACGTGGCCGTCACGGTCGCGTAGCTGGTCTCGTGGGCCAGAGCTCCCTGCTGGGCCAGCAGGGACTCAAGCGCGGCCTCTTCAGAGTCGATTTCATCTTGGACCGATAGCAGCGAGCTGATGCTGCCGGCCCGAGTGAGCAGGGCGCGCAGTTGCTTGATGGCGGCTTGCGCAGAAGCCACCCGGCTGTTCACATCCGCGACCCGCTGCGTGACGTCCTGCGCCTGCTCGGAGAAGGAGAGCTGGACGCCGAGCTTAGTGAGTCCCGTGAGCGTCGGGTGGTAGGAGGCGACCGGAATCTTCAGCTGCAGCGTGATCTCGCCGCCGCTGCCGCGGCTGCTGGGCGCGATCTGCTGCTCGTTGGCGACATAACCGCCGGCCGCCGTTACCTCGTTGCTTGCCTGCGTCGCGGCCGCCGACACGTTCTTGACCCGCAGGCTGAGGTCGGCGGTGTAGATGATGGCCTGATTCGATAGCTTCACCAGATCGGTGACGCTAGTGGACGGTGCACGAGCCGCCGTTCCCGGAGCAGCCTCCTTGGCCGCGCCTGAATTGACCACGGGCGCTCCGGCGGCCGGGGCACTGGCAGCGTCGTTGGAAGCGGACGAGCAGGCGGCGACGAAAAGGCCGGTGCTCGCGCACGAGACGATGATGATCATGACATTGCGCAGCGGCATTCTGCTGCGAGCACCAGTACTGCTGCGAGTGGCGAGGTGATATTGCGACCCGGGCGCTGTCCGAGGGGCTGCGCTGGCGCCAGAGTGGGAACGAATCATGCTGCTCGGACGCAGCCTGAACGGAATCGGTTTCGCAAACGCACAAAATGGTGGCCCACAGTTACCAAAGTGTTGCCTAGCGCGGGATGTTGTCCTCGACGCTGCCTCAACGCCGCCCCCATGTCAGCGCGTGACGCCCGGCCCAGCAGGATGTTCTCGTGAGCTATCCGAAGATCGAATTGCACATTCACCTGGAGGGTTCGGTCCAGCCCGCCGTGATGCTCAAGATCGCCAGGCGCAACGGCATCTCGCTGCCGGCCGATTCAGTTGAGGAGATGGCGCGGCTTTACGAGTTCCGGGACTTTCCGCACTTCCTGGATGTCTGGGCGCTGACGACGGCTTGCCTGCGCACCGAACAGGATTTCCGCCAGGTAGTCACCGACTACGCCGCCCAGGCGGCCTCGCATGGTGCCGTCTACCTCGAGGGGATCTTCACCCCAGCCGAGCCGGCCGGACGCGGCGTCCAGTGGGAAGAGGTCTTCGCCGGTTACTGCAACGGCGCGCAGGAAGCGTGGGAGACCCATGGCGTCCGGGTCGCGCTGACCCCCGACATTCCCCGCGACTACCCGATCGAGGCCGCAGACTTGACGGTTACGCACGCGCTGGCGCACGCCGATCGCGGCATCGTGGGCATCGGTCTCGGCGGCGCTGAAAACGCCTGCCCTCCTGAGCCGTTCGGCCCGATCTACGCGCGGGCCAAGGACGGCGGCCTCGGCTCGGTGCCGCACGCGGGCGAAAGCGAAGGCCCGGCCTCGGTCAGGGCCGCGATCGAGATCATGGGTGCGGACCGGATCAGGCACGGCATCAGGGCGATCGAAGATCCCGGCCTGCTCCGGGAACTGGGCGACCGCGGCATCGTGCTCGACGTCTGCCCGTCCTCAAACGTGCGCACCGGCGTCGTCCGCTCACTGGCCGACCACCCGCTCCCCGAACTGCTCGCGGCCGGGATCAAGTGCACGGTGAACACCGACGACCCGGCCATGTTCGGCATCGACCTGGGCTCAGAGCATCAGACCGCGCTCGGCCTGGGTGCCTCGGCCCGCTCCTGCTATGAGGCGGGCGTGCAAGGCGCACTGTGCGACGAGGCCACCCGAGCCGAACTCCGCCGCATCGGCGAGAACGTCAGCTGGCCCGAGGCATAGGTCCCGAAAAGTTTCCCCGTCGGGCAACTCGGCGGTTTTGAATTGCTCCGGTGAGAAAGATTTGCGAGGGCTTCTGGCGCCCGGCCTGAGCCTGATCGGCCAGCCCGCCGGTCGGCCGGGCGCGGCGATGCGGGCCGGTGAAGCGCTCACGAAGGCGGACGGCTGGCAACCGCGGCACCGACCGCGTCGGCTGGAAGGAACTAAGGCGCTCTGTCCCCGCTGTCGTCCGTGAGACGCGCGAGCTTGGTGTCGCGCAGGAAAGCCAGGACCGCGAGAACTCGCCGGTGGTCATCGGCCGCCGGCAGCAGGCCAAGTTTGGTGAAGATCGACGTCACGTGCGGTCGATGGTCTTGGGCGAAAGCAAGAGCAGGTGGCAGATCGCCTTGCTGGGCGGCCTTGGGCCATGAACGCGAGAATTTCCCGCTCCCGGCTGGTGAGTGAGTCCAGCGCGTCGGGTCGGTGCGCCCTCTCGGTCAGCGCCCGTATCTCGGCATGCAGCGGTGAACCCCGGCACGTTCTCGAACGAGGTCAACGGAATCACCGTGGTGTCCGCCTGCCGAGCGTGGCTGGTGGGCGCGTACAAGATCGGCGGGTGGGTCCCGCTGGCTGAGCGCTGGAACGGCTCTTCGTGGATCCAGACGACGATTCCCGACGGTGGCGGCGTCGTGCACGATAACTTCCTTTACACTGCGTCGGCGCGCACCGCCGACGACGTCTGGGCGGTAGGCGACTACGACCACGGAGATTCCTCGTTCGCGCACTTCACGCTCATCGAGCGGTGGAGCGGCTCGTCCTGGTTCCAGGTGCCGAGCCCCAACCCGGGCGGAACGTCGCACAACAATCTCCTGCGCGGCGTCGCCACGGTCTCCGTCACCAACGCATGGGCGGTCGGCAGCTGCTCCAACGGCACCGCAGCCCAGACCCTGATCCTGCACTGGAACGGTCCGGCCTGGCGGCGGGTCAAGGCACCGAGCCCGGGCGGCGCCTCGCACGACAGCGCGCTTTCCAGCGTGACCGCCACCTCGGTGACGAACGCCTGGGTGGTCGGTTCCTACTCCGACGGCCAGCTGACCCACACGCTGATCCTGCACTGGAACGGCAAGTCATTGAAGCAGGTACCCAGCCCGAGCCCGCGCGGCTGCGTTCCCGGCGATCAGCTCGCCTCGGTGACGGCAACGTCACCTGCCAACGCCTGGGCAGCGGGATCTTTCACTGGATGCTTCTTCCTCGCTCCCTTGGTGCTCATCGAGCACTGGAACGGCAAGGACTGGAAGACTGTGCCCGGCCCCAAGCTGAGCTCGGATACGAACAGGCTGACCGGCGTGGCGGCGATCTCCGCGGGGGTATCTCACTAGGTGTGTAAGGGGTGATCATAGGGAACTGAGTGGCCAGTGGGAATGGCCACTGTTACGGGGGGAGAACAATGACCATGTCTGTTACATACCAAGAGCCTGGCCTGGTTTCCGGCGTGGCTCAGCAGGGCAGGGACGTGGCCGCAGTGCCGCTGCGTGAGCTGCTGGACGACGGGCTGCTGGACGCGCTGCTGGAGCGGTCCAGGGACGAGGCCGGGGGGCTGCGGCTGACTGGTGAGGGCAGCGTGCTCGGCGAGATGGTCAAGGCGGTGCTGGAGCGGGCGCTGGAGGCCGAGCTGACCGCGCACCTGGGTTACGCCAGCGCGGTCGCTGCCGAACTCCGCAAGATCTACACCGCGCCCGACGCCGACGCCGCCCTCGAGGCCCTGACTGGCTTCGCCGCATCAGAACCGGGCCAGAAGTACCCGCAGGCCGTCAAGGTCTGGGAGGCCGCCTGGGACCGCTTCACGCCGTTCCTGGCCTTCACCCCGCCCGTGCGGAAACTGCTGTACACCACCAACGCGAGTCCCTGAACTACCAGCTGCGGAAAGTGACCAAGGCCCGCGGCCACTTCCCCGCCGACGACGCCGCCGTCAAGCTGCTGTGGCTCGCCATCCTCAACATCGAGGACAAAAGAGCCCGCGAGCGCGCCGCCCGCCGCGCCCAGACTGGCAAGCGCAGCGACCAGCCCGCCCGCCTCATCGAAGGGCAACGCGTCGTGGGCTGGCGCGAGGCCCTTAACGAACTCGCCATCGCCTACCCAGGTAGGATCAGGTAAAGCGGAGGTAAGTTCGAATAAAAGGAAAGATCTCTTACACACCTGAGGTTACAAGCTCTCTACATGTCCAGGACCAGGCCCGGCAGCGTCGCGGACGAGCCGGGCTAGCCGCTATGTCTGGCACCCGGTTCGGCGTGGTCGGCATGGACGGCCCCGATCTGGGTCAATGGGACACAATGCACGGGACCAAGAACCCCTGGCTGACCCGAACCCGACATGGCGGCGGGGCTCCGTGCGGCTGGGATGGGCTGTGGGAGGCTGCGTGGAGCCAGGATTGCTGATGTGCTCGGGCGGAGGCGTGGTGCGCGAGGTCGAGGTGAAGTTCCGGGTCTCTGATCGTGACGGTCTGTTCGCGGCGCTCCGGGTGCGCGGGATCGAGCTTGGTGCGCCGGTTCGTCAGGATGATCAGGCCTATGCCCCTGCGTGGTGGGAGTACGGGCAGGACAGGCGCGGGGTTCCGTTCGCGAGGTTGCGCACGGTTCAGGGCCGGCACACTTTCACGGTGAAGCGTCCGGCAGAGAACGTGATGTCGTGTGAGGAGTTTGAGACTCCGGTGGCGGACCGGGATCAAATGCACAGGGCGGTCCTGGCGATGGGGTTCCGGGCAACGGTGCGGATCGGGAAGGTCCGCCGGACCGCCGTGGTCGGGGCTGGGGACGAACGGCTGGTGCTGTGCGTTGATGAGGTCGATGGTCTGGGCGTGTTCGTGGAAGCAGAGCGCATGGTTCCTGACGGCGTGCCTGGCGAGGCAGTACAGGCTGAGTTGGCCGAGTTTGTTGCTTCCCTGGAAATCACGGCGGAGCGAGCTCGGGAAAGCTACGACACGCTTGTGCGGGCGCTGCTGGTGCCAGCGTGAGTTCTTGCCGACGCCGATGTCAGAACAAGGTGACGGGTGCGGGCTGGGCTGCGGGGTCGGTCACGGCGAGTTCAGGCGGTGCCTGGATGGCCAGGGTCATGGTCAGCGCCGAGTGATCGGAGAGTCCGTCTGCGCGTGGTTCGTGGGCGTAGTGGCAGTCGCTGATCACTCTGGCGAGGTCGGCTGAGCAGAAGGCGTGGTCATAGCGGTAGCCGTCGCCGGTCCGGCCGACCCAGCTGTATTCGGGTTCGAGGATGTTCAGGTCGCCGAGGAATACCGCGGGACGGTCTGGCCAGCGGCTGCTGGTGATGGCGTCCTGGCAAGCCGTTAGCCATTTTTTCTTCCGTTCGGTCTTTTCAAGACCGGCGTCGCGGGATGGGACGTATGCGCCGATGACGTCGATCGGCCCGACCGGGGCTGGCAGGGTGACAGATGCGGCCCGGGCGGGCAGGTAGGTCAGGTCGTCGCTGAAGCTGCCCGGATTGGCGTGGAGGCGGGAGAGGATCATGACGCCGTATTCGCCAGGTCCTGGAACTGGGTAGGTGACGTGCCAGCCGGCGTCGGTGAATGCGGCGGCTAGCAGGCGGCATCCGGCGCTGGCCTTGGTCTCGGTGAGGACCAGTACTTGCTCGGATCTGGAGGCGAGCCATTCCAGTTGGCGGCGGGCGCGTTGTTCCGACGGGTTACCGATGTTGAAGGTCAGGAACGACAGTTTGTTGCTGGTCATGTGCGCTCCGGCTGGCGAGGGTGGCAAGGATCCGGTCGGTGACTATAGCG
>WNEY01000447.1_pt1 | contig 25739 bp, 24 predicted proteins | sample 5400531 | NCBI WGS metagenome assembly WNEY01 (sample SAMN13153338, study PRJNA577476) | soil metagenome | isolation source: 200 cm saprolite under Douglas fir tree site 1 | place: USA:California | collected 2015-04-18
CGGCGACTCGTTCGACATCGAGCTGGGCACCGAGGCCATGCAGGTCGGCAAGAACCTCTGGGCACACGAGGTGTCGTCCCTGCACGAGATGCAGCGGCACTGGGCCAAGCTGCACGAGTACGCGGTCGAGGTCTTCTCCACCCAGGGCCTCGACGAGGTCCTGGCCGACGAGGTCGCCAACCCGCCGGGCATGGACGAGGTCGCGTCGCTCATGTGGATCAAGCACTACGCGCAGCGCGCCGAGCACGACGTCCTGATCGTCGACTGCGCTCCGACGGGCGAGACCCTGCAGCTGCTCACGTTCCCCGATGCCGCGAAGTGGTGGCTCGACAAGATCTATCCCTGGTCGCGACGGGCGATGCGCGTCGCCCGGCCGGTCCTGCAGCCGATGATGAACATGCCGCTGCCCTCGGACGAGGTCTACGCCTCGCTGAAGGACCTGCTCATGGACCTCGACGGCATGCGCAAGGTGCTCACCGACCCCGAGGTGACGACGGTCCGCATCGTCCTGAACCTCGAGAAGATGGTGGTCAAGGAAGCCAAGCGTGCGTACACGTACCTGAGCCTGTTCGGCTACGTCACCGACGCGGTCATCGTCAACCGCCTGCTGCCCGGCGAGCTGCATGACACGCTGTTCCAGAACTGGCAGCGGATCCACCAGCGCTACCAGGTCGAGGTCGAGGAGTCGTTCGCCGGCATCCCGATCTTCAACGTGCCGCTGTTCGACCGCGAGGTGGTGGGAGAAGAGATGCTCTCCCTGATGGCGCAAGAGATCTACGGTGACGAGGATCCCGCGCAGCGTTTCGCAACCTCCAACCCGCAGCGCATAGATAAGGACGGGAGCGACTACGTGCTCGCGCTCAAGGTGCCGTTCGTCGACAAGGCGGCGGTCGACCTGAGCCGGCACGACGGCGAGCTTTACGTGACCGTCGGCAACTACCGGCGGGAGATCACACTGCCTCGGGTGCTTGCCCGCCGCGAAACGGCCGGCGCGTCGATAGAAGGCGGCGAGCTCAAGATCCGGTTCGCTCCGAGGACGGAGAAGTCGTGAGCCGCGACGGAGAGCGCGTGATCGAGCTCATCAACGAGCTCGGCTCGCGCGTCGGCAACGTGCTGTCGGACATGGTCCCGCCCGCCGCCCAGGTGCACCTGCTCAACGCCCAGCGTGAGCTGATCACGGCCCTGATGCTGATCTACGAGAACCGCGTCGCCCCGGAGCCGGCGACGCGGCGCGCGCGGCGCGTGACCACGCGTCGGCGTTCGACCGGGCGCGACGCGAAGATCAAGATCGATTGAAATCCCCACGAAATCTGAGGTTCCGCCGTGATTTCGTGGGGGCCCCTGTGCAGTGAGCCCTCTCCTCGCGATCATCATCGGGATCGCCCTCCTGATCCCGGCGATCGCCATCGCCGTCCCAGTGCACGAGATGGGACACGCCACCGCCGCTTACCTCCTCGGCGATCGCTCGGTCCGCTACTTCGGCTACTTCAGCATCGACCCCCGCCGCTTCCTCGATCCCGTCGGCACGCTGGCCATCTTTCTCGGCCTCGTCGGTTGGGGCAGGCGCGTGCCAATCCAGTCCAACCGCATCAACACGACCGGCAAGAAGATCCTCTACGAGCTGGGCGGCCCGGCGGCCAACCTGCTGGTCGCGATCGTCGTCGGCCAGGCGGTGCGCGCGATGCTCCTGGGCGGCCTCCACCTGTCGTTCGACCTGGTGACCGGCCTGCTGTTCGGGGTCGTCTTCGTGATCGTCTTCGTGAACCTTTCGCTGTTCGCCTTCAACCTGCTCCCGATCCCAGGTCTCGACGGCTGGAACATCATCGAAGCCCTGCTGCGAGGCCGCTACCCGCGGTTCTTCTTCGAGGTCCACGTGCGGCAGCGGGAGATCTGGGCCGGCCTCGTGCTGATCCTGATCCTCTTCTCGTTCTTCAACCGCGTCAACCTGCTGAATCCGATCATGTCGCCCTTCTTTCAGCCCGCGAGCCTAATCTCAATTGGCGCATGCCTTCCCTACGGCGTCCCGTACATCAACTTCCTGTTTCCCTGCCTGCTGTAGGCACGCTGGTCAACGAGCCGGCCTACGCCGAGCTCATCCGGGAGCACGGACGTGAGCGGGTCGTGAGCGCGATTCGCGGGCAGATCGCGGCCGAGAGGCAGAACGGCGCCCTCGCGGAGACTCGGCATGACGCAGTCGCCGCGCGGCTGCGGGCAGAGGTCGCGCCCCGGCTGCGGCGGGTCATCAACGCAAGCGGCGTGATCCTGCACACCAACCTCGGCCGGGCCCCCCTGTCGAAGGCCGCGGTCGACGCCCTCGCCGTCGCCGCCGGCTACAGCAACCTCGAGCTTGACCTCGAGACGGGCAAACGGGGCGAGCGCGCGGCGCTGGTCGAAGGACTTCTGACCTCGCTGTTCGGCGCCGAGGCCGCGCTCGCGGTCAACAACAACGCGGCCGCGGTGCTGCTGGCGCTGACCGCGCTTGCAAGGGGCAAGGAGGTCACCGTCTCGCGTGGGCAGCTGGTCGAGATCGGCGGCGCGTTCCGGATGCCCGACGTGATGCGCCTTTCGGGGGCGCGGATGGCCGAGGTCGGGACCACCAACCGGACGCGCGCGGCCGACTACGAGCAGGCGGTCACCTCGCGCACCGCCGCGCTGCTGCGCGTGCACACCTCGAACTATCGCGTCACCGGCTTCACCGAGTCGGCGTCGCTGGCGGAGCTCGCGGAGATCGCGCACCGCCGCGGCATCCTGCTCATCGACGATCTCGGCAGCGGAGCGACCGAGGCGATCGGCGACGAGCCGACGGTCGCCGAATCGGTGCGGCACTGCGACGTCGTCACGTTCTCGGGCGACAAGCTGCTCGGCGGTCCGCAGACGGGGATCGTCGTCGGCCGGACAGAGCCGGTCAGGAGGATGGCGCGCCACCCGCTGGCGCGGGCCGTGCGCATCGACAAGCTCACGCTGGCCGCGCTCGAGGCCACCCTGCGCCAGCGCCTGACCGGCCACGCGGAGGACCTCCCGGTCGAACGGATGCTGCGCGCGCCCGCGGAGGAGATGCGGCGCCGGGCGGCGTTCTGGTCGGTGAAGCTGGCTGACCGCGGCGTAGAGACGAAGCTCGTCGAGGGCGCTTCGGCCGCGGGCGGCGGCTCGCTTCCGGAGCACCCGGTGCCGACGGTCCTGCTCGCCATCGCCGGGCCTGCCTCGCGCCTGGCGACCGCGCTGCGGCGCGGCGTGCCACCGGTCATCGCGCGGGTCGAGAACGATCAGTGCTGCCTCGACCCGCGGACCGTGCTCAAGGGTGAGGACGAAGACCTGGTCGACGCGGTCGAGGTGGCCGCCGCCTCCATCCGGCGATGAACTACGTCGTCGGCACCGCCGGGCACATCGACCACGGGAAGTCGACGCTGATCACAGCCCTCACGGGCATCGATCCCGACCGCCTTGCGGAGGAGAAGCGCCGGGGCATGACCATCGACCTGGGATTTGCGCACATGACCCTGCCGAGCGGACGCGAGATCGGGATCGTCGACGTGCCCGGCCACGCGCGGTTCATGCGCAACATGCTGGCGGGCGCCCACGGTCTCGACGCCGTGCTGCTGGTGGTCGCGGCCGACGAAGGGGTCATGCCGCAGACGCGTGAGCATCTCGACGTGATCGAGCTGCTCGAGGTGCCTCGCGGGATCGTGGTCTTGACGAAGACGGACCTCGTCGACGCCGAGTGGCTGAAGCTCGTCCGCGAGGAGGTGGCCAAGGTCGTCGGAGGCTGGCCGGTCGTGCCGGTTTCAGCGCCCACCGGCGAGGGTCTCCCGAATCTCGTTGCGCAGCTCGAGGCGGTGCTCGACGATGCTCCGGCCCGGGGGGACACCGGCCGGCCGCGACTGCCCATCGACCGCGTGTTCCTGATGAGCGGGTTCGGGACTGTGGTCACCGGCACCCTCGTCGACGGAACGATCCGCGTGGGCGACGAGCTGGTGGTGATGCCCGGCGGGCGCCGCGCGCGCGTGCGAGGGTTGCAGCGGCACAACGAGCGCGTCGAGCTCGTCCGCCCGGGGAGCCGGGTGGCCGCGAACCTCAGCGGGGTCGACAAGAGCGACGTCGCGCGGGGCGACGTGCTGGCGGCGCCGGGCGCGGCCAGGGCGACGAGGCGCGTCGACGCGAAGCTCCGCGTCGTCAGCGCTGCGCCGCAGCCGCTGCGCCATGGAGCGCAGGTGCTGCTCCACGCCGGCACGGCCGAGGTCGCAGGTCGCGTGATCATGCTCGACGGCGACGAGATCGCTGCCGGCAAGGAAGGCTGGGTGCAGCTCTATCTCGAGCGACCGATAGCCGCCGTCGACGGCGACCGCTTCGTGCTGCGCGTGCCTAGCCCCGCGATCACGGTTGCGGGCGGATCCATTGTCGACGTCGCGCCCCGCAAGCATCCGCGCCACGACTCGGCGGTCCGGGAATCGCTGGTGCGCCGCGCCGCGGGCAACGTGCTGGAAGAAGAGCTGCGGAAGTATCCGCGCGGCGTCACGGTGGCCGCCCTGCTCAAGGCGACGGTGGCAAAGGACGCGAACGTGGACGCCCTGCGCGCCCGGCGGGTGGGCGAGTGGATCTTCAGCGACGAGGCGTGGACCTCGATCTCGACCCGCGCGGCGGACGAGCTGCGCGCGTACCACGGCGCGCATCCGCTGCGCCCCGGGATGGCACGAGAGGAGCTGCGCAGCCGGCTGGGCGTCTCCGCGGCGTCGTTTCCTGCCGTGGTGCACGGCCTCGCGGACGACGGAACCGTCGTCGAGCGCAACGGCTCGCTGGCGGCGCCGGGTCACTCGGTGGCGATCGAGGACTCCGGTCTCGTGCGGCTGCTGGACGAGCACTCGTTCGCGCCGCCGTCGCTGCAGGAGGCGATGCAGAAGACGGGCGCGAGCGTGGAGACGGTGCGTGCCCTCGCGCACCGCGGCGACATCGTGCGGGTCAGCGACGACGTCGCGTTCAGCAGCCGAGGCTACGCGGCGGCGGTTGAGCTCGTGAAGGAGTTGATCGCCGCGAACGGCTCGGTGACGGTCGCGCAGCTGCGCGACAGGATGGGCGCGAGCAGGAGGCCGGTGCTTGCGCTCCTGGAGTACCTGGACTCGCAGCGCGTGACGCGCCGCGTCGGAGACGCCCGGGTCCTGAGGTAAAAACATGAGAGGAAACCTGCCGGTTTCCTCTCGTCGGGGCGTCCGGCAAAGCCGCCCCGGCCTTCGGCCGGGCAAGCGCCCCTGCTCTCCTTCAGATACGTAGGGCTTGATAGAGTTCGCGAACCGATGCGAATCGCCGAGATGCTCGCGCGGAGCAAACCGACGGTGTCGTTCGAGTTCATGGCGCCTCGCGACGAGAGCGAGGTCGAGGCCCTCGAGCGCACGGTCGCCGCGCTCGCGGGTCACGCGCCGGACTGGGTCTCGGTCACGTACCGGGTGCGCACCGGTGACAAGACGCTCGAGCTTGTCACGCGCATCAAGCGCCAGTACCACATCGAGGCGATGGCGCACCTCACGTGCGCGAACACCGCCGACCGGACGCGGCAGATCCTCAACTGGATGGAGCGCGAGGGCGTCGCCAACGTGCTCGCACTGCGTGGCGACGCGCCCGCGGCCGGCGAGCCTTTCGAGCCGGCCGACCCGCTGCTCACTCACGCGAGCGACCTGATCAGGCTCGTGCGGGGAAGCGGATACCGGTTCGGCATCGGCGCCGCGTGCAGCGCGGAGAAGCACCCTGAGAGCCCGGACGTGGAGCACGAGTTCCGCTACATGAAGCTGAAGGTCGAGCAGGGCGCGGACTTCCTGATCACGCAGCTGTTCTTCGACAACCGGTTCTACTTCGACCTGGTGCGCCGCGCGCGCGCCGCGGACATCACGGTGCCGATCGTCCCCGGCCTCATGCCGATCCCGAGCCGGCGCTCACTCCGGGTGATGACAGCGATGTCGGGGGCGACCTTGCCGGCGGAACTGCAGTCTGCAATCGACCAGGCGCCCGATGACGAGGCGGTCCGCGCGCTGGGCGTGAAGCACTGCATCGCGCAGTGCGTGGCGCTTCTGGCGGCCGGTGTGCCGGGCCTTCACTTCTACACCTTCAACCGCGCGCGCGCCCCGATCGAGATCCTCGCAGCCCTGCGCGGTCGCCAGTTGCTAGCTTCCTAGCCTGAGTCGTTGACCCTCTCCCCCAAGGGGAGCAATCAGTAGGCGAGGCGCGCGCTTAGCGCGCCGTCCTTGTCGCGCTAGGCGCGGAGGGATCGAGGGTGAGGGGCGGCGGGAGTGGCATCAGAGGCGTTGTTACCCTAGTCCCGCCATGCTCGCGGGAATCGACCTCGGCGGAACCCAGGTGCGCGTCGCGCTCGCGCGCTCCGACGGCCGCCTCGTCGCCAGCATCAAGACCAAGACCCACCTCCTGCCGACGCCCCAGGCCATGGTCGACTGGGCCGCGACCGAGATCGACCGCCACCGCGGCCGCGAGAAGGTCCGCAGCATCACCATCGCCGCCCCAGGCCCGATAGACCTCAAGCGCGGCGTCCTCGTCAACCCGCCGAACCTTCCATGGCAGAACGTGCCGCTGGTTGCATTGATGGGCCACGCCACCGGCGCGAAGGTCCATCTCGCCAACGACGCCGACATGGCCGGCCTCGGCGAGTTCCACCACGGCGCCGGCCGCGGGACGAAGAACATGGTCTACATCACCTGGTCGACTGGCGTCGGCGGCGGCCTGATCGTCGACGGCAAGCTGCACCGCGGCGCGCACGGCACCGCGGGCGAGGTCGGCCACATGATCATCGACCCCAACGGCCCGCTCGACAACTGCGGCCAGCGCGGCTGCCTCGAGGCCTTCGTCAGCGGTACGGCCCTCGCCCGCGAGACCGGGCGGCCCGCCGCCGAGCTGTTCGCCAGCGCCAAGCGCGGCGACCGCAGCGCCCGCGCGGTGGTGGAGAAGGCCGCGCGGTACATGGGCATCGCCTTGATCAGCCTCACCAACGCGCTCGACCCCGAGACGTTCGTCGTGGGCGGCGGAGTCTCGCGCTCCTGGAGCCTGATCTACCCGACGATGATCGCGACGCTGCGGTCGTCGCCTTTCATCAAGCCTGCCCGCCGGCCCCGCCTGCGCCGCGCTCGCCTGGGCGATCGCGCCGGGCAGGTAGGAGCCGTGGAATGGGCGCGGATCAACCAGTAGCTTCGGAGAGCGAGCTTCTAGCCCTCCTCAAGAGCGCGGCCTCGGAGCTCGGCGTGAGGGCGTGGATCGTCGGCGGCTACGTCCGCGACCGCCTGCTGGGCCGGCCGCACCTCGACCTCGACCTCGTGGTCGAGGACGGCGACGCGCTGGAGATGGCGCGCCGCTTCGCCCAGGTCGTCGGGGCTCCGCCGCCGGTGACATTCGAGCGCTTCGGCACCGCCCAGGTGACGCTCCCGGGCCGGCTGGTCGAGTTCGTGACCGCCCGGGCGGAGTCGTACGCGCCGGACTCGCGCAAACCGAACGTCCGCCGGGCGACGCTCGAAGAGGACCTCCGCCGCCGCGACTTCACCGTCAACACCCTGCTCATGGACCTGGATGGAAACGTCCACGATCCGCTCGGCGGCCGCAAGGACCTGGAGGCGAGCGTCCTGCGCACCCCGGCCGACCCGCGCCAGACCTTTGCCGACGACCCGCTCCGCATGCTCCGCGGCATCCGCTTTGCCGCCGAGCTCGGGTTCACGCTTGCGCCCGACCTCGTGCCGGCGATGCGCGAGCTCAAGTCCCGTCTTGCGCCGCCCGTCATCTCGGTCGAGAGGATCAGCGATGAGGTCCGCAAGATGCTCGAGTCACCAAGGCCGAAGGTCGCGCTCGAGCTCCTGGACGACTCGGGCCTCCTCGAGGTGATCCTGCCCGAGATCGCGGCAAGCAAGGGCGTCGCTCAGACGGGCTTTCACACCCACGACGTCTTCGGCCACACGCTGCTGACCGTCGAGCACACGAACGCCGACCTGCTTCTGCGGGTCGCGGCCCTGTTCCACGACGCCGGCAAGCCGAAGACTGCCAAGGGCGACGGCACCTTCATCGGCCACGAGGAGGTCGGCGCCGAGATCGCAAGGAGCGCCCTCGAGCGGCTGCGTTTTTCACAGCGCGAGATCGAGGTGGTGACAGGGCTCGTCCGGCTTCATCTCCGGCCCGTCTTCTACCGCTCGGAGTGGACGGACGGCGCCGTCCGCCGGCTGGCCCGCGACGCGGGTGCTTTGCTCGGGCGCCTGATGGCGCTGGCGCGGGCGGACATCGCCGCCTCCGCATACCCGCACCCGGAGAAGCTGGACGAGCTGCAAGCAAGGCTGGACGCGGTGCGCGACGAGCGCCCTTCCCGGCTCCAGCCGCTCGTCACAGGCGAGGACATCATGCGCGCGAGGGGCATCGGCCCTGGCCCCGAGGTGGGCAGGATCAAGCAAAAGCTCGAGGAGATGGTCATCGACGGCGAGATCCCGCCCGACAGGGCGGCGGTTATCGATTACCTGTCGAAGCACCCAAACCTTTAGCGAAAATCCCAGCACCCGTTATGCTGCGGTAGGAGAGAGCCGCCCAAAGGGGAAGGGGCGGGAGACTGGGGAGGTTTGACATGCCAGAGTTCGCTTTGGAGCAGGCGCCGGCGGCCGCCGCAAACGGGGATACGGACCCACTTGGGCTCGATCCCAAGGCGACTGTCTTGGCCAGGGATGACTCGCTGTCCGGCAAGCTCGCCCTGAAGGGGCCGGGCCAGATGCTCGGGAGCTTCACCGGGCAGATCGAATGCGATGGCGACCTGCTGATCGGGCCGGAGGCACACGTCGAGGCGGACATCAAGGGCAACCGGATCACGATCTCCGGGCTCGTCCGCGGAAACGTCATCGCCGCCAACCGGCTGAAGATCACGAGCAGCGGCCGCCTCGAGGGCGACGCCACCGTGGGCGCGCTCGTGGTCCAGGAGGGAGGCGTCCACTACGGTGTGATCCGGGTCCACCCCGAGGGAATTCCGGACAGCCCGCCCGAGCGGATGTCCCAGATCCCGGCCCAATCGACCGTCGTAACTTTGAGACCTACGCCCAACGCGGTCGGAAGGGTCAGAAAATTCTGGGGTGAGTTCTTCTAAGAGGCCGTCGAAGAAGCCGGCCCGGGCCCGTCGCCAGGCTCCTCGCGCCCGGGCGGCGGCGTCGAAGCCCGCCGTCAAGAAACCTGCGCCCAAGGCGGTCGCCGTGCCGATTCAGCTCCCAACGCCCAGGCCCCTGCCGGTCAAGCCCGCCGTGCCGGCGCCGCGTCCTGGGATCCGGCTGGCAGGATCCGCCTCCTCGAGGCTGACCATCAAACCCAGCCCGCCGACCGGCCCGCGGCCGCAGCTGCAGCTGTCGACCAAGGTCCGCCCGAGCGGCCCTCGGCCGTTGAGCGAGGTCGAGCTGGACGAGGACGAGGTCCTGATCGACGGATTCGACGCGGTGCTGCGTGACGAGAAGGTGCGGATCACCGCGGTCCTGGAACGGACGTGCGTGTACGTCGATCGGGGTGGAGACCGCAAGCTCGCCCGGAAGGAAGACCTGATCGTCGAGGCGGACAAACTGCCCATCCGCAGCCGCGGCCTCAGTTAACTTCTTAGTCGGTGATAGAAGAACCCAAGATCAACCGCAACCTCGCGCTCGAGCTCCTTCGCGTCACGGAGGCGGGCGCGCTCGCGGCCGCCCCGCTGCAGGGTCGCGGCAACAAGGACGCCGCCGACCGGCGGGCGGTGGAGGCGATCCGGGAGTCGCTCTCGTCGGTCGACATGAAAGGGACCGTCGTCATCGGCGAGGGCGAGAAGGACGAAGCGCCAATGCTGTTCTTCGGCGAGGAGATCGGCAACGGCCTGGAGCCGGAGGTCGACGTCGCGGTCGATCCGATCGAGGGCACGAGCCTCACGGCCTCCGGCCTGCCGGGCGCGATCTCGGTCGTCGCTCTCGCCGAGCGCGGCACCATGTTCACGACCCACGTCCACTACATGCAGAAGCTGGTCGTCGGGCGAAAAGCGCGAGGTGTCATCGACCTCGAGATGCCGGTGGAGTGGAACCTGCGCCGCATCGCCAAGGCCGAAGGGTTGCCGGTCCAGGAGCTGACGGTCGTCGTCCTGGAGCGAGACCGCAACAAAGAGGTCATCTCCCAGATCCGCGACGTCGGCGCCCGGATCAAGCTCATCTCCGCCGGCGACGTCGCCGGCGCGCTGGAGGCCGCCCTGGAGACCCGGTTCGGCATCCACTGCATGATGGGCTCCGGCGGGGCTACCGAGGGCGTGCTCGCCGCGTGCGCGATCAAGACCATCGGCGGCGACATGCAGGCGAAGCTCTACTTCCGCAACGACAAGGACCGAGAGCTCGCGGTCAAGGAGGGGCACAAGCCCGACAAGGTCCTTTGCATCGACGACCTGTGCGCAGGCAAGGACGTGTTCTTCGCCGCCACGGGGATCACCACCGGAGAGCTGCTGAAGGGAGTTCGCTACGAAGACGTCTACGCGTACACGCAATCGATGGTTTTGCGCTCCGCATCAGGCACCATGCGCATCGTGGACGCGTACCACCCGATCGACAAATTGCGCATCAAGGGGCTGCTGCCCGAGCAGGTCAGGGTCCGCTGAGCGCGACGGAAGCGGGGCAGTTCCTGACTGCCGCGGCGAAGGCCCTCGGGCCGGCACAGTGGGAGTGGATCGCGACGGCGCGAATCGTGGCCCGGCAGCGCCAGTCGAGCGGCGCGGTCGAGGAGGTGCTCGATGATCTGCTGTCGGGCGCCGACCAGGCGATGGTCAACGCCTTCACCAGCGGGTTTCGCGTGACCCAGGCGAAGGCCGCGATCGGGAAGTCGCTGCCTGACGAGACGGCGACCGCCGCGGCCCTCGAGTCGGCGCAGGTGGTGGCGCTCGGCATCCTGGTGCGCGAGCAGCTGCAGCCGGCGCAGTTCGAGACCGTATACCGCCCGTTTGCATCGATCCTGCCCGGGCCGACCTACCGGCCGTCGGCGCCCATCGATCAGCAGATCGCCGCCTTCCTGCGCCTGCTCCCGACGCTCAAGGGCGACGTCGAGGCGGAGGTCTCGAAAGTGGCCAAGGCGCTCAGCTCGCCGGCCAAGGCGCCGGCCGCCGCCGGCAGCGTGGGCGTGGTCGCCCAGCAGACCGGGATCGACCCGGCCGCAAGCTACACGGCGGCGTGGAAGCAGGTCATCGCGACCGCGAACCAGGTAGGGCGGACGCATGCGTTTCGGGCCATGCAGGACGGCGCAGAGCAGGCGGCCCCACACGACGGCCTGGGCATCGTCGGCTTCGCCGGGGTTGCGGCGGGCGCGATCTTCATGCGCGACGCCCTGCCGATCGAAAAGGTGCTCCTGCTCTATGAACCGTTCGCGTCGGCCTTCCCCTACGAGGCGCTCGCCTAGGTCACGGCCCAGCCGTCATTCCCCCACGTCGAATTTGTGCAGACCGGTAAAGGAAATCCCTCTTGACATTGTCCGCGCTTCGTCGCACGCTGGTGGCAATTCGTTCTCCGTCCGGGACCATCGACAGTCCACGCAAAGGTTGGCCTCCAAAAGTAGGCAACGGCCGTAAAGCGGCGCAGAAAACCACAAGCGTGTCACCCGGTGGCCTCCCGGTCGAGGCGGTGTCCGCTGCAGGCGCCGCCTCGTTTGTTTGTGTGACGTCGTGCTCGACCTGACGCGATTTCCGGCTGCCGTCACCCGTGCGATGACGGCGGTGTCGCTCGTCGCGGCGGTGATCGCCGTGGGCGTTCATCTCGCGACGTTCGGACCCGAGTCGTGGGCGCCCTGGATCACGGCCGTGTGGCCGCTCCTGTTCTTCGCGATCTTCCCAATCGCCGGCAGCGCCATCGCCGCGATGAGCTTCGCCCAGGTTCCGGTCGACGTGCTGGTCGGCGATCTGCCACTGGCGATCAAGATCGGCCTGAGCCTCCTGACGGTCTACGTCGTCGTCAACTTCGCGCTGTTCTTCAGGGCGACCATGGGAGCGGTCCAGCCGCCGATGCTGGTCGCCAGGGGCTTCACCGGACACGCGATCTATTTCTTCACCGCGGCGGCCGTGATCTGGTATCAGCTCGACCGGGTCCGCGCGGGTAAGCTCGATGTGAGACGCGGTCCCCGAGATGAGGCGCTCGAGCGCGATCCACTTCCGGCGCCCCTCTCCCGGTCCGTGGTCCTCCAGACGCGGCTCTCGCCGGCGGAGTGTGCGATGCGGTTGACCCAGGCGCCGAGGACGCGGTCCTTTGCCCTGGTCGGCAGATACGGTTTGCGGGGCGACGCCAATTCGGACGTTTTCCGGATTCAGCTGGGCGGGCCGCAAAGCTCGCTCGTATATGCGTTCGGCCGCTTCGAGGGCACGAGCCCGACGTTCATCCGGGTCCTGCTCACGTTCAAGCGTTGGTATCTCATCGTCTTCGGGGGCATGTTCTTGCTGCTGCCGGTGATCTCGCTGGTGCTCAGCCCGGTCGAGTTCGCCTGGCAGGGGATCCTGTTCGTGCTCTTGTTCGGGATCGGGGGCAACCTCGTCTACGGCCGCGTTCAGATGCGCAGCCTCCTGCGCCAGATCGAAAAAGCCACCGAGTCGCAACCGGTCTCAATCGGCTGACCCCGCGCCGATAATTCGCGCTCGTGACCGCGCTCCTGAACCGGCGATTTCGCACGGTCTTGCTTGCCATCTCGGGCGTGCCGATCGCGGCGCTGTACCTGTGGCAGGCGCTGGTCCAGCCGATCTTCCTCGGCGGCTACCTTGGCGATTTCCAGGAGAGCTACCTGCGCGCCGCGTCTCGGATCGCGTCCGGCCAGGACCCGTATGACCTCTGCGCGACCATGGGCTGTCTCGAGCCCACCGGCCCGCAGTACGTCATGCCCCCGGTGCTCGCGTGGATGCTGCAGCCCCTCGTTGGTGTCGACAGCCATGTGATCACGGTCGGGGCGGTCCTGGTCCTCAACGCCTCGCTGTTCCTGTTCATCTGGCTGGCGCTGCGAGCGCTTCGCATCCGTGACTGGCAGCTGGCGGCGCTCCTCGTGCTGGTCGCCCTGGCTTTCGAGCCGGTGACGGGAAACATCGCCGAGGGGCAGGTCAACCTCGTCCTGCTCGGGCTTTCGGGCGTGTGGTTAGCGGCGTGGCTGGACGGCAGGTGGTGGGGCGGTCTTGCGCTCGGCGCGGCGATCGCGCTCAAGCTGATCCAGGGGCCGGTGGTGCTGCTGGTGCTGTGGGCGCGGCGGTGGGCCATGTTCGGGGCCGCCGCGGCGGCGGGCCTGACGCTGTGGCTGGTGGGCGCGCCCCAATACCTGCTCGAGTACCTGGTCAAGGTGCTGCCCCCGGTCAGCGCCGGCACCGGGTTCTTCGAGAACCACTCGCCGGGAGGAACGATCACGCGCCTGTTCGACCCGAACACCTTTGTCGTGGTTCGTGGAAGCCCGACCCCGGCCCGCATATTGACGACGGCTTTAGGCGTCGGGGTGCTGGTGGCGACGCTCGCCGCCCTGCGCTCGTCGCGCAGCAGGTCGCTCGAGGCGGCTGCGATCGTGGCGGCGACCCCGCTCATCGCCTCCTACTCGTGGGGCACTCACCTGGTGCTCTTGCTGCTGCCGATGTTCGCCCTGATCGCGTGGTCGATCCCGCGACGCGACTGGCAGGTGCTGGCGCTGGTGGCCGCCAGCTGGATCCTGATCGGTCCCGTCCACAAGCTCCTGCAGGTGCTGCTGGTCTCGGGCTACCCGAACCTCGTCGTGCTGCGCCTTCTGGCCGAGGCTGGGGTCGTGGGCATCGCGGCGCTTTGGATCGCGACGCTGCTCGCGGTCAGGCGCTCAGCGGACCGTCTTGATGCGGCTCACGAAGACGGTGCCGAGGATCATGAAGACCACCGCGCTCGAGAACACGATCCGGTACCCGCCGTTCCCATTCGGACCGTTTAAGGCGTCGATCAGAGGCCCCGTGAAGAACGGGATGATCGCCTGCGGGAATGTCAGCGCGATGTGGAACAGGCCCATGTCCTTGGCGGACTGGCTCTTGTCGGGCAGGGTGTCGCACGCGAGCGCCCAGTCCACCGCGTAATAGAGGCCGTAGCCGACGCCGTACGCCACCGCGAGAGCGATGACGAGCGGCTGCGCACTGGGGTAGAAGAGGATGAAGACCACCGCGACGAGGGACTGGGCGGCTCCGGCGCCGTAGACGAAGATCTTGCGCCGGTGCAGGCGGTCGGAAATAAGTCCTCCGAAGAAGCCAAAGGGCACCGCCGACACCACCATCACGAGCAGCCATATGGCCGTGAACGTGTCGGCTTTCGCACCACCGAGGACGACGTCCTTGAAGAAGTTGAGCAGGTTGACCTGGACCACTGTGATTCCGGCCGACACCATGAGCCGCGTGAAGATGACCCACGCGAGGTCGCCCTCGTGCAGAGGACGGAGGAATTCCCGGACCTTGTCTCGGAAGGGCAGCGAGGACTGTCGGTAGACCGGCGTCTTGCCCTCGTCTCGCGCCGCCCAGAGCATCGGCCCCAGGGAGATGAGGACGACGATGGCGATGATCACGTACAGCAGCGGGGCGTCGCCGAGGATCGATGTCACGCCGGTGCCGGCGCCGATGCCGAGGAGGGTCATGGTGCCCAGGAAACCGCTGGCCTTGCCGAACTGCTGCGCCGGGACGACGTCCGGAACGACGCCGGCGTACGCGGCCCCCGCGGCGTTGAAAAAGAACTGGACGATCGCGTAGCCGACGAGAAGCTGGGGGTAGCTGGACGCGCCCATGATGAGGAAGACCCCTGGCATGGTCAGGAGCGTCCCAAGGACGATGATCGGGCGGCGCCGGCCATAACGGGTGTTGAGGCGGTCGGACCACGCGCCGACCAGCGGCGGGACCGTGACGGCGAGAACACCGCCTATGCCCGCGGCGACCCCGATGGCGGTGTTCTGCAGGTCGTGCTGCGGAATGAGGTGGTCGACCCGGTCTTGAAGCAGGACCGTGGTCAGTGGGATCCACAGGAAGAAGCTGCCGAACCAGAAGGCGCTCAGGCCGGCGTGCCAGAGGTTGCCGAAGCCAGGCGCTGTTGGGGCTGCTACCGCCTCGGCCGTAGCCATTTGCGGAAGGCTAGCGCCAGTCGACGGGTCGTGGCGACGCGTCTTAGCGGCTCTGGGCGCCGAATGCCGGTGTTACGGGGCCCGGCCGCTCTCGTCACGCATTCCCGATGCGCTCCTCGAGCGGCCACCCGTGCCTTGGCCTCGGCGCCCAGACCGGCGGCCTTTGGCCGCCTGCCGCTAATCCGTCGCCGCACGCCCGTCGCCTGGCGCTGTTAATCGGCTTTCCGCGGGGCGATGGACTGCTGTAGTCTTTGCCGGCCCCCATGCCATCCATACTTTCGCGGGCAAAAACAGTTCTGCTCGATCTGCCGGGCCGCGGCAAGCTGGCCTACTGCCTGCTGCGCGACGAGCGCGTCCCGCGAGCGCCGAAGGTCGTGCTGCTCGCGGCGCTGGGGGTGATCGTCAGCCCGCTCGACTTCCCGGCGTGGATCCCGGTCCTGGGCGAGCTCGACGTCCTGGCGCTGGGCATCCTCGCGGTGGAGACCTTCATCGAAGCCTGCCCCCAGGAAATCCGGCGCGAGCACGAAGCGCTGCTCGACGCCAAGCAGAGCGTCTGGGATCGGGACGTCCGCGATACTGTTTCCATCGCACGGCACGGGGTGCGGCGTGTGTTCAGTCGAATCCGTTCGCGAGTCCGCCACCGCGACGAGTATCAATCCATGTCGGAGGTCGGGTGAATTGCGGGTCTTGCTGACGAAGGACGTCGAGAACGTCGGCCGCGCGGGCGACGTGAAGGAGGTCGCGGACGGTTACGGCCGCAACTTCCTCTTGCGGCGCAAGCTGGCGGTGGCGGCGGGGAGGGGGGCCGAGGCGGAGGCCACGCGCCTGCGCGAGGCGGCGCAGAAGCGCGAGACGAAAGATCGCGACGCGGCGCAGACGGTCGCGGACGAGATCGACAACAAGACCGTCGTCGTGCGCTTGAAGGTCGGGGCCGAGGACAAGGCGTTCGGATCGATCACCAACCAGGACATCGCCGCGGCGCTGAAAGCGCAGCATCGCGTCGAGATCGACCGGCACAAGATCGACCTCAAGGAGCCGATCAAGACGCTGGGCGAGCACCAGGTGGCGCTGAAGCTGCACCGCGACGTGAGCGCCCACGTCAACGTGATCGTCACGCAGGACCGCTAGCAGGGTCGGCATGGCGACCACACTTACACTCGCCGCAGGGCGGGTACCACCGCACGACCTCGACGCGGAGATCTCGGTCCTCGGGTCGATCCTTCTCGAACCGCTTTCGATCGCCAAGGTGCTGCAGTTCCTGCATCCAGAGGACTTCTATCGGGAGAACAACGGGCAGATCTATCGCGCCGCGCTTGATCTTTTCGCGGCCGGCGAACCCATCGACAACGTCACGCTTGCGTCGCAGCTGCAGTCGATGGCACTGCTGGACCGAGTCGGCGGGCGCGCGCAGCTTGCGTCGATGCAGAGCACGGTCCCGACAGCGGCGAACATCGAGTACTACGGCCGGATCGTCAAGGAGAAGGCGTACAAAAGGCGGCTGATCTCGGCGGGCGGAAACATCGCCGGGTACGGCTACGACGACTCGGTCGAGGCCGAGGACGCGATCAACAAGGCGCAGTCGCTCGTGTTCGGGGTGGCGGACGACCGCGACCAGCGCGATCTGGCGAGGCTGTATGACCTGCTGGGCCCGGCGATGGAGCGGATCTCGTTGCTCATGGAGAGCGGGCAGGGAATCGTGGGGATCCCGTCAGGTTTTCACGACCTGGACCGCATGACCAGCGGGTTCAAGGACAGCGACCTGATCATCGTCGCGGGTAGGCCCTCGATGGGCAAGTGCGCCCGGAGCACGACCCTTATTGACGACCCATCATCCGGTGAGCGAATGACCATCGAGGAGGCTGTAAGGCGTCAGCTTCCCAGCGTGCACGGATTCACTTCGGATGGTCGCATCAAAGCCAACACCGTCGCTGCTTGGATCGACAGCGGGATCAAACCGTGTTTCAAAGTCACGACGCGAAGCGGCCGCTCAGTAGAGGTCACCGGTCATCACCCGTTCTTGACAATTCGTGGTTGGCAACCTCTGCACGACATCGTCATCGGCGACAAGATCGCCGTTCCCAGGATCGTCAACTGCTTCGGTACTGATCAGTCGTGGTCGCTCGGAAGAGTTCGCCTGCTCGCGTATTTCATCGCCGAGGGATCACTCACCCACGGAACACCAGGTTTCACGAATACCGACGCGGAAATAGTTGCTGACTTCCACACTGAAATCGCTGTTGCGTTTCCATCGCTCCATGTCAGGCGGCACGACATCACCTTTTATCCGTCTGGCGTCCGCGGCAAGCCCAACCCGCTGAAGGATTGGCTACGCGAGCTCGGTCTCCTGGGCAAGCTTGCGGGTGCCAAACGATTTCCGGCCTGCGTGTGGAGCTGGGATCGTGAGCGGCTCCGGGAATTCGTGAAAGTCCTGATGAGCTGCGATGGCACCGTTTACTCGATGGGAGGCTACCCGCGCATCGAGTTCGCGGTCGCATCCGAGGGCCTGGCCGAGGACTTGCACCACGCATTCGTGAGATTCGGAATCATCGCGAAGCTCTGGAAAAAGAAAGATCGATGTTGGCGGGTCGAAATTACTGAACCCGCCGCCGTGGACCGCTACCAACGGGAGATCGGCTGGATTGGGAACAAGGCAAATCGTTTCGAGCTCTTTGCGGAGCCACGCCGGAGCAACCTTGGCATGCTGCCGCAACTGGTCTGGACCGATATTCGGTCCTCCGCCGCATCGCGAGGACTGACAGTCACCCAGCTGTCGGTTTTGGCAGGAGAGCGAGGAGCCGGGCAGCGCGGTTTCAACCCGCATCGTTCCCGTGGGATAACCCCTGGCCGGCTGGCGAACTACGCCGATGTTCTTCGCGATCGACGGCTGTCACAGCTTGCCAGCGATCAGATCTACTGGGACGAGATCGTGTCGATCGAGCCGACCGGTGAGCACCAGGTCTACGACCTCACCGTTCCCGACACGAGCAACTTCATCGCACAAGACATCCTGGTCCACAACACCTCCTTCGTCCTCAATGTCGGCCTCCACGCCGCGCTGGAAGCCAAGAAGTCAGTAGCGATCTTCAGTCTTGAGATGTCGAAAGAGCAGCTGACGGAGCGCCTTCTGACGGAGCAGGCCCAGATCGATGCGCAGCGGATGCATCGCGGGCTTCTTTCGGAGGCGGAGTTCGATCGCGTCTCCAACGCGCTCGGTCCACTCGGCGAGGCATCGATCTATATCGACGACACGCCGGTGATGGATGAGCTGACCCTCCAGTTGAAGGCTCGCCAGGCGAAGATGCGGCACAACGTCGACATGATCCTCATCGATTACCTGCAATTGATGCACGGTCGTTCGCGCGGCGACGACAACCGCGTTCAAGAGGTTTCGGCCATCTCACGCGCGCTGAAAGGTCTGGCCCGCGAGCTGCGCATTCCCGTCATTGCGATCTCGCAGCTCAGTCGTGCCCCCGAACAGCGGCCGGACAAACGTCCGATCCTGAGCGACCTTCGCGAATCGGGCAGCATCGAGCAGGACGCTGACGTGGTCGCGTTCCTGTTCCGGCCCGAGTACTACAAATCCGACGAGAAGCCCGGCATCGCCGAGGTCCACGTCGCCAAGCACCGCAACGGCCCAACCGGCACCATCGAGCTCAAGTTCCGCCGCGACCACACCCGGTTCTACAACCTCGAGACGAGGCGGCCCGAGCCCGGCACTGAGTAATGAGAGGAAACAGCCTGTTTCCTCTCATCGCGCCGTCGGCAAAGCCGACCCGGCCGCAAGCGGCCGGGCAAGCGGCGCTGCTCTCCTTCCGGTTGAAGATCTGGGATAAATAGCCCCCGTGGTCATCATCCTGGTCGGCGGCCAGTGGGGCGACGAGGGCAAAGGCAAGGTCATCGACTACCTCGCCGCCAGGGCCGACATGGTCATCCGCTCCCAGGGCGGCAACAACGCCGGCCACACCGTCATCACGGAGCACGGCGAGTTCAAGTTCCAGCTCATCCCCAGCGGCATCCTCTACCCGCACTGCACGTGCATCATCGGCAACGGCGTCGTCGTCGACCCGATCGTCCTCCTCAAGGAGATCGCCCAGCTCAGAGAGCGCAACATCGAGCCCAGCAACCTCATCGTCAGCGAGCGCGCCCACATGGTCATGCGCTACCACCCGCTGTTCGACCAGCTCGAGGAGGAGGCCAGGGGCGACGACCGGCTCGGCACCACCTGGCGCGGAATCGGCCCGGCCTACGCGGACAAGATCCGCAGGATTGGGTTCCGGATCGGCGACCTCCAGAAGGAAGGCTTCATGCGCAAGAAGCTCGCCTTCGTCGTCGACCAGGTGAAGAACCCGATCCTCGAAAAGCTCTACGAGAAGCCCGCCTACGACTGGGAGTCGATGCTCGACGAGTACCTGCGCTACGCGAAGGAGCTCGACCCCTACATCAAGGACACCTTCCCGATCATCCAGGAGGCGCTGGACGGCAACAAGAAGATCCTCCTCGAGGGCGCGCAGGCGACCATGCTCGACCTCGACTTCGGCACCTACCCCTATGTCACGAGCTCCAACCCCACCGCCGGCGGCGCCCTCACCGGCAGCGGCATCCCGCCCACGAAGGTCGACCTCACGCTCGGCGTCTTCAAGGCCTACACCTCCCGGGTCGGCTACGGCCCCTTCCCCAGCGAGCTCACCAACGAGATCGGGGACCAGATAAGAGAACGCGGCCACGAGTTCGGCACCGTCACCGGCCGGCCGCGGCGCATCGGCTGGTTCGATGCCGCCGTCGCCCGCTACGCCGTCAAGCTGAACGGCGTCGGGGTCGCGGCGCTGATGCGGCTCGACATCCTCGACGACCAGCCCCTGCTCAAGATCTGCGCGGGATATGAGTTTCGCGGCCGGCGATACGACCACCCCATCGCCAACATCTCGCACTACAAACACTGCACCCCGATCTACGAAGAGATGCCGGGTTGGACGCAGGAGATCGGCGCCGCGAAATGTTGGGAGGACCTGCCGGCGCGGTGCCGCGACTACGTGGAGCGCATCGGCGAATTGATCGGCGCGCCAATCGACCTCGTCGGCACCGGGCCGCGGCGCGACCAGTTCGTCACCCGCGGCCGTAAGCTCTTCGATTGACGGCGAAGATCGCCGCGGAGCTTTCCTGGCCGCAGGTCCACGCGTTCCGGCTCGCGCGCCATCACCTGGACGGCCGCGCGGCGAAAAAAGACCTTGCCAAAGTCGTCGGCGAGATCGGCGGCGCGCAGGCCCAGGTCATGTCCGCGGCCGAGCTTCAGATCGCGGTCCGCGCCAACTGCACTGTGAACGACGTGCGCGACGCGCTATGGCAGGATCGCACCCTCGTCAAGACGTGGTTGATGCGCGGCACGCTTCACCTGACCCGCGCCGACGACCTGCCGGTCTTCACCGCCGCACTCGGCAAGCACTGGATCAAGGTCAGGCCCTCCTGGCTCAAGTTCTGGCACGTCACCGAGCCCGAGCTGTGGAAGCTGGTCGACGACATCGGCGCCGCGCTCGACAGCAGTCCCAAGACTCGCGAGCAGGTCATCGCCGCCGTGGCCGACGGCCGCCCTGAACGAATCCGCGATGCACTCAGCTCGGGCTGGGGTGGAATGCTCAAGCCTGCGGCGCGCAACGGCCGCCTCTGCTTCGGCCCGAGCCGCGGACAGAACGTCACCTTCGTCGACCCGCGTGAATGGATCAAGGGATGGCGCGAGGTCGACCCCGAGACCGCGATCGTGGAGATGGCGCGCCGTTACCTGAGGATCTACGGCCCCGCGACCAGGACCGATTTCGCGCGGTGGTGGGGCGCGTGGCCCGGTGTCGGGAGCGCTGCCTGGAAAGGCCTGGCCCCAGACCTGGTCACCGTCTCGGTTGAAGGCTCGCGGCTGGATGCCCTGGCCGGCGACGTGACGGCGATGAAACGGGCGAAGGTCGGCGAGCCGGTTCAGCTGCTGCCGCTCTTCGACCCGTACCTGATGGGCTACGCGAAGCGCGACCACATGGTCGACCGCGCCTACGCCGCCAGGGTCAGCCGGACCGCCGGATGGATCTCCGCCGTCGTCCTGGTCGAAGGCAAGGTCACCGGAACCTGGACCTACACGCTCAACAACAAGACGCTCCGCGTGACCCTCGCTCCGTTCGAGCGAATGCCGGCGAGAGTCGCGGTGCAGGTCAAGGAGCGAGCCGCCGAGATCGGACTGTCCCTGGGCGCGACCCGGACGGAGGTTGCCTAGGAAACGCGCGTGATCGTCTTGACGATCCGCAGGTTGGCCTCACGCTGGCGCAGCCGCCGCGTGCGCTTCCATCTCTCCATGGCGACCGTCATCGACCAGATGACGACCACGATCACGGCCATCACCGCCTGGACGATGGCGACGCTGAAGAAGGCCAGCTCGGTTCCGTGGCCGCCGAGCCACGAGCCCTCCGGCGGCCGACGCAGCCCGACGGCGAAGAGCCCGACCGCGAAACCGAGCGTCGGCCGGAGCGCCCACGAGTCCGGCAGCAGGCGCCGGTCCGCCAGCACGAGGCCGGCGACGAACCACGTCGGGCCGCTGTCGAGCTGGAACAGCGGATCCCAGTGCAGGGTGTAGATGGCGACCAGCGCGCCGACCAGGAACCCGAAGACCACGACCAGGCTCACCCGACGCGCGTAGGCGAGCCACGCCACGCCGACCGCGACCGCCAGCAACGACGTCGCGAACACCGGTCCAGGCACGTTGCCGACGTACAGGCGGATCGGGTCAAAGGAAGCCGAGGGCGGGCTGAAGAACTGGTACCAGGTCGCCAGCGGCTCGCCGAACGGCGCGCCGCTGGCCGGGTTGATGTAGGCGGCCGTTCCGCCGCGGGTCGCGAGCGCGATCACGGCGTACGCGAGCAATCCGACCTGTGCCCGGATCGCCGGCATGTAGCGCAGGCGAAGGAGCTCGAGGACAATGGCCAGGATCGCGATCTCGATCGAGACCGCGATGCCCGCGCCCGGGCCCACGAGGGCGACTCCGAACAACGCGGCGATCAGTGGGCTCGTCCCTGCCCGCCGGCGTTGGCCGGCCAACAGCCAACGCGACACGAGCAATCCAACGGCGCCCGCCGCAAGCGCGACGGCAAGCATCTGCGCCGCGGGCGCTTTGAAGATGACCAGGCCCGCAGCGATCGGCGGCAACAGCGCGATCGCAGTGACCAGGTCGTCGGGCAGGCTCGCGGGCCTGAAGGCGGCCCGATCCAGCCAGGATCCTAGTTTTGCCAACCACGAACCCGGCGGCCTGGCCCTGAGTTCGCGGGAACCCCCGGACGGCACGTGCGGATTGTAGAAAAAGGGCCCGCCCGGCATCGCCAGGGCTTCAGGGGATAATCGGCAGGCTCGTGTCGCTTCCTGGCCGACGTCTTCTCGCGACCATCGCGGCGGTGTGGGTGATCGGGGTCGCCGCGCTCAACGTTTCCGCCGCGCTTCCCGACTCCACGTGGGTGGCGCTGGGGCCGCTGCCCGGACAGGGCCGGGTCGCGCTGTTCGCCCTGGCCGTCGACCCGGCGAACAACCGGGTCTTGCTCGCGGCCAACTACCAGGGTGCCCTGCTCAGGACGACGAACGGCGGTGGCTCCTGGACGACCGTCCATTCCGCCGCCGTCGCGGTCAACACGATCGCATTCAGCCCGAGCGTCGCCGGGTTCGTGCTGGCGGGCACCAGAGGTGGGGGAGCGCTGGCCAGCAAGGACGACGGCGCCACCTGGGTGGCCGTCGGCGGGCTGGATGGCCGCAACGTGCGCGCCTTCGGCTTTGCCCTGAGCCTGGTGGTCGCGGGCACCGACCACGGTGTGTACACGAGCGCCGACGGCCTTGGCTGGACGCAATCGGGACTGACTTCGCCCAGCATCAGCGCGATCGCGGTGCAGGCGATCCACGAACCGGTCCGGCTCGTGGCCGGCAGCGATACGCAGGCGTCAGGCGGAACGCTGTCGATGTGGCTGAGCGTCGACGGCGGCGCGACGTGGAAGCGGTCGAGCCCGGCGATCAGCGGGACGATGACTCTCAGGCTCGTCTCAGGCCCACTGCCGCCGGTCGGAAACGTCAGGCCTCTGCTCGCGGGCACCAACACCGGCCTGTTCACGTCGACCGACAACGGAGCGACTTTCAACCCGCTGAGCGGCGGCGGCCTGCTTCCGACCACCGACTACACGCAGGTCGCGTTCCTGACGGCTCACCACGACCGGTACTACGTCGCCAGCGACGGCGGAGGGTCGGGATCGGGCGGGCTCTGGCGCACCATCGACGGCGGCCAGACCTTCGCGTCGCTGCGGCCGCCCCAGTCCGCCGTCACCGCGCTCGCCGTCTCCAACGACGAGCTGCCGACCCTCTACGTCGCCACGTTCCAACCTTCGACGCACGCCGTCTCGCTCTGGACGTACCACGACACCTTCGGTCCGCCGGTCGGCCCGCCCACCAGCCCCTCGCCGCTTGCCAGCGCCGCGCGGCTCCATAATGCGTCCGACGCGGGACTCACCGGCTTTCTGTCGTCGCCGCAGCTGCCCTACATCGGACTGGGCCTGGGGGCCCTCGCGGTCGTCCTCACGGCCATCGCGGCGCACCTTCGCGGCCGCCACAGATAGGCGGCTACTATCCGCTGAAGTGACAACTCCGCATGAGCGCCTGCGCGAGCTCGGCATCACGCTACCGAAACCACCACCTCCCGCGGCGTCATACGTGCAGACCAGGCTGACTGCGATCGGCGACGGACGCGCGCTTCTATACGTCGCGGGCCAGGTCGCGCGTGAAGGCGACGAGCTGCTGCAAGGCCGCTGTCCGGACGAGGTCTCCGTCGAAGAAGCCACGCGCCGCGCCAGGCTCACCGCGCTGACCGTGCTGGCCCAGATCGACGCCGCGGTCGGACTCGACAAGGTGGAGGAGTTGATGCAGCTCACGGGTTGGGTCCTCTCGACGGACGACTTCGGCGACCAGCCGAAGGTGATGAACGGTGCGAGCGACCTGCTCGTCGAGGTGCTGGGGCCGGCCGGCAAGCACACGCGCGCGGCGGTGGGCGCCAGCGCGCTGCCGTTCTCGGTGACGGTGGAGATCACGGCGGTGGCGGTTGTCCGCACCGGCTGATCCAGGCGCCCGGCTTCGGCGCAGGCCGGGCGCGCTCCTGATCGGCAGCCTCGTCTACCTCGCGGCCATCTTCGGCGTGATGCTCTGGCGGGGCATCTCTATCGAGCCCGAGTGGGTGGTGCTCGCGCTGCTCGTGATCGCGATCGCCCTGGGACGCGGGCTGACGTTCCTCGCCGACTGGGGGCCTTTCCTGATCCTGTTCTTCGCCTACGAAGCGATGCGCGGATTCGCGTCCAAGACCGGATTTGCGCCCCACGACCTTTCCGGCATCGAGCGCGCCGTCTTCGGAGGCTCGTTACCGACGTTGACGCTGCAGCACGACTTCTATCACCCGGGCGTCGTCAGTCCGCAGGACCTGGTCGCGATGTTCTTCTACTTCATGCACTTTCCGCTGCCGATCCTGGTCGGGTTCGTGTTCTGGCTCAACAGCCGCGAGCACTACCGCCGCTACATCGCGGCCCTGCTGCTCATGTGCTTCATCGCCTTCATCACCTACCTCTTCTGGCCCAGCGCGCCTCCGTGGTACCAGGTCCAGAGCGTGTACAAGATCATCGACCGCACGGTGCAGGTGCTCTGGCCTAACCAGTACTACGTCTCGGGCATCTATCACAGCTTCAACCCGAACCGGTTCGCGGCCTTCCCGTCACTGCACGCCGCGTTTCCCGCGCTGGCCGCGGTCTACGCGTGGCGCCGCTACCGGCTGCTCGGCATCGTCCTGATTTTGTGGAGCCTCGCGGTGCTGCTGTCCATCGTCTACCTCGGCGAGCACTACGTGGTCGACGCGCTGGCCGGCTACGTGTATGTCGCAGTCGCGGCGGCGCTGGTCGAAGGCTTCACGCGGTGGCGCGCGCGACGGGCCCCTACGCCTGCCAGACCTTCCGCATGATGGTGCGCGCGAGCTTGTCCGGGTCGTGGTGTGACGGCTTGCGTGTGTTGACGACGTCTGCGGGGATGAATCTCACTTCCGCATGTCGTGCTGAATCCACCGGCTTGTAGACCACCGGCTCCTGCCCGCCCGTTGGCGCGAACTGGTTGTTCGTGTTAACGAGCACGAAGTCGAAGAGGTTGGCGCCGACGTGCTCGCGGATCACGCGCAGGTAGTCCTGCACGCCGTAGCCGTCGGTCTCGCCGGGCTGCGCGGCCAGGTTGCAGATGTAGAGCTTCAGCGCGGCCGAGGCCTTGATGGCCTCGACCATGCCCTCGACCAGGAGGTTGGGAAGGATCGAGGTGTAGAGCGAACCGGGGCCGACGATGATCAGCTCGGCGTTGAGGATCGCCTGCGCCGCCTCGGGGTTGACCTGCACGCCATCCGGCTTGAGGAACACGTGGCTGATGGGCGCGTTCTGCTTGGGGATGCTCGACTCGCCTTCGACGTTGCTGCCGTTGATCGAGGCGACGAGGGTCACGTCCTGCAGCGTCGAAGGGACGATCGTGCCTTTGACCGCGAGCACCTTGCCCGACTCGCGCAGAGCCTGCTCGAAGTTTCCGGTGACGTCGGCCATGGCCATGATGAAGAGGTTGCCGAAGGCGTGGCCGTTGAGCGAGCCTTCCTT
>WNEY01000448.1_pt1 | contig 25739 bp, 28 predicted proteins | sample 5400531 | NCBI WGS metagenome assembly WNEY01 (sample SAMN13153338, study PRJNA577476) | soil metagenome | isolation source: 200 cm saprolite under Douglas fir tree site 1 | place: USA:California | collected 2015-04-18
TTGCGTTGGAGCCCGTGGCGCATCGGGTGTAGCGGTAGAAGTAGGGTCGCGCGACCACGCGCAGCGATTCGAGCCGCTCATGAGCGCCCCTCGCGACGAGATCGTCGTGCGGATCCGCCACGTTCGCGCTTGACCAGCCCGGGACGCTGCCGATCAGCGAACTCGGCAATCTCGTGGTCGCGTAGAGGAAGACTCTCCATGAGCGAGCTTTCGCAACGCCTGAGCCAAGTCCGGAACATGCTCGATGATCTCGTCGAGGCGGACAAGCTCGTCGGCAGAATCGGTGAGCTGCTCGCGCAGCGGAATGCGTTGCGCGAGCAGCTCCACGAGCTGGGCACCGAGATCGCGACGAAGCGCCCGGCCGTCGAGCAGGAAGTCGCCGCGCTCGACGCCGATCTCGCGACCCGACAGCGCGTCTTCGCCGACGAGATCGCCCGCATGGAGCAGCAGACGGCGACCGCGAAGGCCGAACAAGCGCGCGCGGAACACGAGCTGCAGGACGTTCGCATGAGGCTCGACCACACGCAAGCGATGTACGACGAGATCCGGAAAAAGTTCGCATGAGCGACCCACTCACCCAGATCGTGAGCGCTCTTATGTCGCGGAAGGCGACCTGCACGAGGCCGCCCGCCGACGGCGTAGGTCCGAGAAAGCCGATCGGGTGAACATTCCGTGTCGGTTGCGCCTTGACGCCGAGCGGCGCAAGAACGAGGCTGAGAACGACCGCGAGCCCGATCCGCCGCATGGGCACCTCGGTTGGGGACTGCTGCACGGGAGTCTAGCCGAACGCCACGACGCGCACCAGCAGAGCGCCTGTGATCTGACGTCACGCCCGTTCGCCACCTCGACAGATGTCCCATTCAGAAGCAGCTTGTACAGGACACGGCCAGCACAACCCGTCGGACGACAGTCACGGCCTTCAACGTCCGCTGCTTTTTGTGCCGTAGGGCCTCTAACGAAGCGGCGTGCCGGTGCTCCCATCTCTCCTTCCACGAGCGATCCCATCGTTTTGTTTTGGTATACGCGCCGATGAGGATGATGGGTGCCACTACCCACGGGATCACGATTAGCGCCACATCACCAGGTGTGGCTGAGGCTCAAAAGAACTCCATCATCTCGCAACCTCCTGCTCGTCAGCGCGGAAGAAAGTCGAGTCGACCTCCCAGTTGGTTGGCCCATTCTTCCGTGGGGTAGCTGTTCCTCATGGACCGCCTTCACCCACTGCCTCATCAGGCCGATGTACATCCTGGTGTGTTACGGCGGCAGGAAGAAGCTATCGGACGGATCTAATGAGCCAATATCTTTGTCCGGATCCGAAAGCAGTCCAGAAAGAAGGCGAGCTGAAGAATCACCCACGGTCCAAGGAAGGCCACCAGAAAAATCGCCAGACCGTCAAGCGTCATTCCTCGTCCGATGATCAAAGCGATGATGCCAATAACCAAGGTGACTGACGACCACACGTATCCGAAGGGGCGTTTTCGCCCTCGGACGAGGGAAACGTCGCAAGTCACCACCAGTCTCTCGCCCTGAGCCGCGCGCGGCGGGACAAACCCAAGGTTCCCTTGCACGCCGCAGCATAGGACCGCCGGGGTTGCAACTGCCCTAAGTTGAAAACTCCCAAAGCTCGAAAACTTGAGCAGGCCGAATGGGTCGGTATGGATAACCGGAGGACTCATAGGAACACGAGATGTCGTTTTGTTGCTGGTGGCCGTGCTTCTGTTGGTGCCTCGCATATGGATGCAGATTCGGATGCTGGGATCGAAGCTGTTGACACGCAGAGGTTTATTCGTCGCCTTATATCCTGTCGCGGTTTTTGCCGCGCTACTACCTGGGAGTCGACTGGGCGGATCAGACGCATGCGGTCTGGGTCGTCGATGAGCAGGGGACGAAGGATCGTCCCGTCGCGACTTCGGCTATAGTTGTGCGACCAGCTCAGGGCGCGGCGCGTGCGTTGGGGCTCCGCGACGATGACGTGTCCTGGGGAAGCAGTCACTTGGATGGAGCCATGGCGATTGTCGCATCCGCTCTCCTCGTCCGGATCTGGCGTCGCGTCGTCTTGGCCCTCTGTTTCCTGTCCGGCATCAGCGGCCTGCTCTACGAAGTGGCGTGGGCCCGCATGCTCCATCTGTTGTTCGGCGATACGGTCCTTGCCGTGAGCACGGTCCTCGCGTCGTTCATGGCCGGACTCGCGATGGGCAGTTTCTGGATCGGGAGGTATATCGATCGCCGGCGGCGTGTTCTCGCCGTTTACGCGGGTCTCGAGGCTGGGATTGGTCTGAGCGCCCTCCTCTTCCCGGTAGTCCTCCAGGCCCTGACGCCTCTCTACATCTTGTTGCACCAATCGCTGTCTTCTTCGTTCTGGCTCTTCAGCCTCGTGCGCTTTCTCCTCGCCTTCTGTCTTCTATGCGTGCCCACGGCTTTGATGGGCGCGACCTTGCCGGTGCTGAGCCGATACTTGGTGCAGAGTTCCGCCACGCTGGGATGGAATGTCGGCGCCCTCTACGCGCTCAACACCGGCGGCGCCGTGCTCGGCTGTTTCATGGCCGGCTACATGTTGATTGGTTCCCTCGGCTTGTCCCGGACCGTGTGGATCGGGGCCGCGTTGAATTTCGCAATTGCCCTCGTGGTGTGGGTCGGACAGCGGTGGATCGAGGCGCCAGACGCTCGGGAGGCGTCGTCGAGCTCGCCACGAGACACGGCTCCCGCGGTCGCTCTCTACGACGACAGGACCGTACGCCGGGTCCTGTGGTCGTTCGCCCTGGCCGGGTGTGCGGCGCTGTCCTATGAAGTGATCTGGACCCGCGCGCTGACCTTTTTCGTCGGGAACTCGACCTATGCCTTCAGCGCGATGCTGACGACCTTCCTGTGCGGGCTGGCCCTCGGGAGCGTGCTGGTTGCACGCATCAGCGACCGCTCGGGGAACGTGCTGGCGCTGCTCGGCGCGCTACAGGTGGGGATCGGCATCTATGGGATTCTGACCATCGCGATCCTCGGGCGGCTGTTCTATGGCCTCGACGGGTGGTGGGAAGGATTCAGTAACGCCTACTGGGGCGCTCCGCTCGGGCTCACCTTTCTGAAGACGTTCGTCGTGATCCTTCCCCCGACGCTCTGCATGGGCGCGACCTTTCCGTTGGTCAGCAAGATCGTGACGCACGGCCCCCAGGTGGTCGGCCGAGGCGTCGGCACCGCCTATGCCTGCAATACGCTCGGCGCCATCGCGGGCGCCTGGGTCAGCGGTTTCGTGGCCATTCCACTCCTCGGAATCCATCACAGCCTGGCGCTCACGGCACTGCTCAGCGTGGGAATCGGGGGCGTCCTGCTGGCGTCCAGTTCCACATCGCCCCTCCGCCAGGGGGCGCTCTATGCCGGCGCGCTGAGCTGCCTCATCGCCGTGATGGTCACGACGCCGACGTTCCGTTTCGCCGATATCGCGGGCGAGCCGGAGAAAGAGGTTCTGCACTACGAGGAGGACGTCGCTGGCGTCGTGAAAGTGGCCACCGACATCTACGACCGCAGGCTGTTGAGCATCAACGGCTGGTCGGTCGCGGGGACCGGCAGTCCGAATCCGGACGTGGCGCTGGTGAACGACTATCCCGAAGTCCAGAAAATGCTCGCGCATCTGCCGATGCTGCTGCACCCGGCGCCGCGACGGGTTTTGGTGATCGGCTTCGGCGCGGGCGGGACGGCCTGGTCGCTGAGTCGCTACGCGGCGCTGCAACGGCTCGACATCGTCGAGTTCGTTCCCGGCGTGATCCGCGCAGCGCGCTTCTTTCCCGAGGTCAATCACGACGTCCTGACCGACCCGCGCGTGCGGGTCATCATCGACGACGGGCGCAACTACCTCCTGGTCTCACCCGAGACTTACGACGTGCTGTCGGTCGATACCCTCGACCCCAAGCACGCTGGCAACGGCAACCTGTACACGCGGGAGTTCTACGAGCTGAGCAAGCGGGTCCTGAAGCCGGGCGGGATCTTTGTTCAGTGGCTGCCCTATCACCAGGTCGACAACGCGAGCCTGAAGATGATCGCGCGCACCTTTCAGGACGTCTACCCGCACGCCACGATGTGGCTGAACCGTTTCAAAGGCTACACGTTGCTCCTCGGCACGCTCGAGCCTCTACAGATCGATGTCGCGCAGCTCGAAGCCCACTTCCACACCCCGTCCATTCAACGTGACCTTGCCGAAGTCCACGTGGCCACCCCGTGGCAGTTCCTTGAAAGCTTCGCCATGCGGGCGGACACGGTGCGCCGGTACGCGGCGGGGAATACACGCCTCAACACCTATGACCGTCCGTACGTGGAGTTCTACGGCCTCTCCTGGCGCGACCCAGTCGAGGAGAACCTCGCCGAGCTTGCTGACTTTGCCGATGACGTCACGCCCCTCCTGGCGTTTCGGGACAGCTCTCTGTCAGAGCGCGAGAGCATCCGAGGGCGCGTGGCCGTCCAGCGGCGCATCTCCCACTACATCGTGCGCGGCTACCTGGCCAACTGGCGCCGTCAGCTGCAGGACGGGACCCGCGCGTATCGCAAGGCCCTCAAGCTGGACCCGCAAGACGACGGGATCAAGTTCGCGCTCGGCATTGCCGCGGTTCACAAACGCCACGCGCTCGCGGCGCTGGAACGCCGCCCGGCCGACATCAAGAGCCTGAGCAAGCTCGGCTACATCGCCTGGAACGAGCAGGACTACGACGAGGCGATTCGACGCTTTCGGGGGGTTCTAGCGGTCGACGCCCGCCACGCGCCTGCCTACATCCACCTGGGCGTCAGCTACGCCGCGCAGGGGAATTTCGAGGCGTCGATTGCGGCCTATCAGGAGGCGAAGGATCTGCGGCCCGACCTGGCCGGCGTCGTCGGACAGAGCATCGATCTCGTCGAGCGCCTGCGGCGCGCCAAAGAGCATCCCAAGGACCCGACGGTCCAAGCCCGCCTAGGCGAGTTATACGCCAGCGACGGGCGCTTCGACAGCGCGATCGAGTGTTTCGAGAAGGTGACGGCACTCGCCCCGCATTCATCGCAGGGGTTTTTCACCCTGGCTCGCTACTACGAGGCGGAAGAACGCGACGTTGAAGCCCTGCGTGCGTACGATCGGGGCCTGGCGCTCGACCCGACCCACCCGCAGGCGCGTAACAACCGCGAGAAGCTCTTGATCAAGCGCGCGCTCGAGCTGGGCAAGCCCGTCGCGCTGGCCCTGGGCTCGGAAGGCCTCCTGACGATCGATCCCGACAGCGCCACCAGCTACTACCAGCTCGGTTTGCGATACCTGCGCAGCGACGAAGCCGACGCGGCCGTGAGGGCCTTGCGCCGGGCCATCACGTTGCAACCGGGCAATGACGCTGCTCATCTCTTTCTCGGTCTTGCCTACACCTCCCTGGGCACCTACGCCAACGCCGAAGTCGAGTACCGTCGCGCCATCGCGCTCCACCCCACGAATCCCGAGGCCTACAACTATCTCGGCCTTGTGTACCACCAGCAAGAGCGCTACCGTCAGGCCCTCAGCGCCTACCGCCAGGCGATCGCGCAGGCGCCCGGATACGCCGTTGCCTACGTCAATCTCGCAGCCAGCCACGAAGCGCTGGGGCAGACCGACGCGGCACTCGCGGCCTATCGCCAGGCGCTCCAGCACGATGCAAATCTGGTGGCGGTGCAGGAGAAGATCGACAGACTGGGCAAGCGAGTGGGGAGGTAGACGATGGCCGCGCTCGCGACGTTCATCCAACAGGTCATCAATGGGCTGATGCTGGGAGGGGGCTATGCCCTCGTCGCCATCGGCTACACGCTGATCTTCGGGGTGCTCAATCTCCTGCACCTCGCGCACGGGGAAGTCGCGATGATCGGTTCGTACGTCGGGCTCACCCTCGTGATCATCGCCATGTCGCAGGTCGGGGTCCTACCGCTGTGGCTGGTCCTCATCGTGGCGATGATCGGCGCCGGGGTCGTCGGCATCGTCGTCGAGCTCGTCGCCTTTCGCCCGCTCGGGCGCCGGCAGCTCCATATCACGCCGCTGATCACCACCATCGCCGTGGCCTTCGTGTTGCAAGAGGCCGCGGTGAAGCTCTTCGGCTCCGAGCAGCGCAGCTTTCCGGTCGCGATGTTCGACGAGCTCAAGAAGTACGATCTGCATCTCGGGGCCTTCCGGATCACGTACGTGCAGATGTTTATCGTCGCCGCGTCGCTCGTGCTGATGGTGGGGCTCTACTTCTTCGTCGAGAAGACCACGATGGGGCGGGCGATGCGCGCCTGTGCGGAAAATACGCAGACCGCCCGGCTGCTCGGCGTGAACGTGCACTGGATCACGATCTGGACCTTCGGCATCGCCTCGGCTCTGGCGGGCGCGGCCGGCGTGCTGATCGGCCTCGCCTACAACATCACGCCGCTGATGGGAGGGGCCCTGGGGCTCAAGGGCCTGACGATCATGCTCTTCGGCGGATCCGGGAACATTGTCGGAGCCATGGTGGCCGCGCTCATCCTCGGCATGATCGAGACCATGAGCGTCGCGTATCTGGTCCCTGCGTGGAAGGACGGCTTCGCCTTCGGCATTCTCATCCTGATCCTCCTCTACAAACCGACAGGGCTGTTCGGCAGTCGCCTGCAGATCGAAGCGGGCCGGTAGGGAGGTGCGTCCATGCAAGCGGTGATCGATTCTCTCGTAGGCGTCGTCACCGGCGTGTTCACTCTCGGTGAGGCAGATCTGATCACGATCGGAATCAACATGATCATGGGGCTCAGCATGTTCCTGCCCATGACGGTCGGGCAGCTGTCCTTCGGCCAGGCGGGCTTCATGTCCATCGGCGCGCACATCGCCGTGGTGCTGACGCTCTACGCCGGCGTCTCGTTCCCGATCGCCCTTCTCGTGTCGGGGCTGGGGAGCGGACTCGCCGGCTTCCTCGTCGGTGTCCCGGTGTTGCGCTTGCGCGGCTTGCTCCTGGCGCTCGTGACCTTTGCCTTTGCCCAGGTGGTCGAGGTCTTCTTCCTCAATTTCAAGCCCACGGGCGCCGCCGAAGGGATCCGGGGCATCTTTCCCTATACCAATCTGTGGTACGTGTACGGCTTCCTGGGGCTCCTCGTGCTGTTTCTGGCGCGCCTGCGCCGGTCACGGATGGGCCGGGCCTTTGACGCGGTCAAGCTGGACGAGACCGCGGCCGAAGCCATGGGCATCGACGTCACGCGTGCGAAGCTCACGGCCTTCGCGGCGGGCGCGTTCGTCGCTGGCGTCGGCGGCGGCCTGTACGCCCACCATGCCGTGTTCATCCAGTACGACAACTTCGACTTCAAGCGCAGCGTCGACATCGCGATGTACATGGTGCTCGGAGGTATGGACGTGTTGTACGGTCCCCTGCTCGGCGCGTTCGTCATCACGTACCTCTCCACCGCGCTCCAGTTCTTGGCGGACTGGCGCTGGGAGGTCTGGGGCAGCATCGTCATCCTGGTGATGATCTTTCGACCGCAAGGCATTCTCGGGCGAGACACGCTCAGCATTCGACGGTGGCTTCGTGCCGGCGCACGGAAGGAGGTGGTGACCGGGACATGACGCCCCAGCGCTCAGTTCCCTAAGGATTCTCTCACGGAGAGAGGAGACACGATGAAGAGAGCGCTCGTCTTCCTCAGTTGTGCTCTCGTCGCCATGCTGGCGTTGCCGGCGCTGGCCCACGCCTTCGGCGATGAGATCGTCGTCGGGTTCATGGTGCCGCTGACCAAGAAGGGGGCCAGCTACGGCGTGCAGAGCCGGGCCGCCACCGAAGTCGCGGTGGAAGAGATCAATACCGCCGGCGGGATCGGTGGCCGGAAGCTCAGGATGATCACGAAGGACACCGAGGGCGACAACGCCCTGGCCATTCAGCTGGCACGAGGTCTGATCGACAAGGACCAGGTCCTCGCCGCGCACGGCCCGCAGTGGAGCGCGGAGGCCGAAGCGGTATTTCCGATCTGTGAGCGCTCGAAAATTCTCTGTTTCTCGCCGACCTCGACCAAGCCGGGCGTGTCCGCGCCGTACTCGTGGGCCTTCCGCAACACGGTCGACGAGAACGTCCTGGTCCCGCAAACCCTCAAGTGGGTCAAGGAGCATTATCCCTGGGTGAAGAAGGCGGCCATCCTCACCGACGTCAAGGACGCCTACTCGAAGAGCCTGGGGCACGACACGTTCCGTCCGCGACTCAAGCAGTCCGGGATCGAGGTGGTGGAGGAGGTGGACTACCTCACCGGGGACACGGACTTCAGCGCCCACATCACCAAGATCAAGGCCAAGAACCCCGACGTGATCGCCGTCGGCGGCACCTGGGTCGAAACGGCCAACATGATGAAGGAAGCGCAGAAACAAGACCTCCGGGTGTTGTGGGTCGGCGGCGTCGGAATGGGAAATGCGCGCATCGTCGAGAACGCCGGTCTCGCGTCGGAAGGGGCTGTCCACAATGCGACGTACGACAAAGACGCCACGACGGAGATGAACCAGAGCTACGTGAGGCGCTTGCTGGCCAAGGTCCCCAATGAAACGCCCCACTGGCCGGCGGCGAACTGTTATGACGCCATGAAGATGTTGGCGCAAGCCATCAAGCAGGCCAACGTCACCAACACGCCGAAGACGCTCGAGACGGATCGCAAGAAAGTGCGCGATGCGCTGGCCACCGTCAAGGATTTCCCCGCTCTGACCAGCGCGGACGGCAAGATTACCATCGTCGACATCCTCGACGGCAAGCACGCCGGCGATGCGATCAAGAAGGGGACGCTGATCCAGGTCCAGAACGGGAGGTTCGTCCCCGTCGGTGAGGGGAAGGCGGCGGCGTTGAAGATGCGGTAAGCGCGACGTCGAACCGGATGAGAGGGGCGCACGGTCGTGCGCCCCTGCTCCCCAGGTGTCTGACATGACGATCCTCGCGGCGACAGGGGTGACAAAGCGATTCGGCAGCCTGGTGGCGGTGAGCCGGGTGGACGTCTGCATCGAGCCCGGAACCATTCACGCGATCATCGGGCCCAACGGCGCCGGAAAGACCACGCTGTTCAACTGCGTGACAGGGCTCCACACCCACGACGAAGGCTCCATCCTGTTCAAGGGGCGGCCGCTCGAGCGGCTGAAGTCCCACGAGCGTGTGATGCTCGGGATGAGCCGCACCTTCCAGAACATCAGGCTGTTCTCTCAGATGACCGTGCTCGAGAACGTCATGATCGGCCGCCATTGCCGCACGCGCGCCGGCCTGCTGCGGATGTTCTTTCGGCTCGGGCCCTTGCCGGAGGAGCGTGCGATCCGCGCGCACGCCGACGAGATCCTCGAGTTCATCGGCCTGAGCCACCGACGCGACGCCCTCGCCGCCACAATTCCTTTCGGCGAGCAACGCCGCCTCGAGATCGCGCGGGCCTTGTCCACGGATCCTGATCTGCTGCTGCTCGATGAGCCTACGTCGGGTATGAATCCGCGCGAGACCGAGGAGATCGATGAGGTCATCAAGAAGATCCGAGCCATGGGCAAGACGATCCTGCTCATCGAGCACGACATGTCCGTGGTCATGAAGATCTCAGACGTCGTCACGGTCCTGAACTTCGGAATGAAGATCGCCGAGGGGCCGCCGAGGATCGTGCAGAAAGACCCGCGCGTCATTGAAGCCTATCTCGGCACGGAGGACTAGGGCCGATGCTGCACGTGAGCGATCTACACGTCGGCTATGGGGCCATCGCGGCCTTACGCGGCGCCAGCCTGGAGGTCAAGGAGGGCGAGGTGGTTGCGCTCATCGGCGGAAATGGCGCGGGCAAATCGACCCTGTTGCGGACCATCTCCGGCATCCTGACGCCGAGCCGCGGCGACGTGATTTTCGAGGGGAGGAGCCTGCGGGGCATGGCCGAGGACAAGATCGTGCGGCTCGGGATCTTGCAGGTGCAGGAGGGCCGGGGAATACTGACCCGCATGACGGTGCAGGAGAACCTCGAAATGGGCGCGTACGGGCGCTCTGACAAGGCCGACATTCGACACGACATGGAGATGGTCTTCGACAAGTTTCCCGTCCTGCGCGAACGCCGCAAGCAATTCGGGGCGACGCTCAGCGGTGGCGAGCAGCAGATGCTGGCCATCGGCCGGGCCCTGATGGCCCGCCCGAAACTCCTGATGCTTGATGAGCCATCGCTCGGTCTGGCGCCCCTGCTCGTGCGCGAGATCTTTCGGATCATCATGGAGTTGAAGCGTGAGAAGCGCACGCTCTTGCTCGTGGAGCAGAATGCCCGCAAGGCGCTGCAGTGCGCCGACCGTGGGTACGTGATAGAAACCGGTGCCATCGTATTGACCGGTTCGGGAGAAGCGTTGCTCAAGAGTGACGAGATCCAGGCCGCCTACCTTGGGGGCGCGCCGAAACCTCGACCGTAGGGCTCACGCAGACCATGTCCGTCTCCCCCGGGACCTCACCGTGGAGCCGCCATTCCACTACGTCATCACGGATTCGCCGCCAGGAAGGCACTCGCCTCCGGCCAACTCCTGTTGCGCGGCGCCCGGCGCGGCCCTCGCCGAGGCCCGGCGTACCGCGCGGATCGGCAAGGGAGAGGGCGTGGTCGGACGGACGGCCGTGACGCTCGGGCCCGCGCAGGTGCCCGACATCACCGTGGCGGGCGCCTACGAGGGCCGGCTGCGCGAGGGCCACCTGATCGGCTGCCTCGCCGTGACCCGAAACGCGCCAGGCGACTTCCCGCCCGCGATCATGAAGCTGCTCCGAACGTTCGCCACTCAGTCGACACTCGCGATTCAGAACGCGCCCCTCTTCCGCGAGATCGCGGACAAGAGCCGTCAGCTCGAGGTCGCCAGCCAGCACAAGTCCGAGTTCTTAGCGAACATGTCCCACGAGCTACGGACACCCCCCAACGCGATCATCGGCTTCTCCGAGGTATTAACCGAGCGCATGTTTGGCGAGCTGAACGAGAAGCAGGCGGAGTATCTGAAGGATATTTACGCGTCGGGCACGCATCTTCTGTCGCTGATCAACGACATCCTCGACCTATCCAAGATCGAGGCGGGGCGGATGGAGCTGGAGCTGTCGGACTTCGACCTCCCACGGCGCTCGACAATGCCCTGACCCTGGTTCGCGAGCGAGCGGCGCGACGACCTCCTTGAGCAACGCGAGCTGTTTTCCCACGATCTCGGGAGCAAGGATGGATAGCCCTGTGACGTTCCCGCCGGGCCGCGCAAGGCTGGCGACGAGTCCCCGCGTTGTCAAATCCGGGCCACGAATTCGTATTGGCAGAGGCGAAGGTCGCGGCGCATTCGTTAGGGGTCGACTCCAAGCGCTAGAAGCACGCGGACCGGACAACTTCGCGAGCGCATTTGCAGCGATGACCCGGGAGCGTGCGAGCGCTCTGTTGGTTGTGGCCGATGGGATGTTTCTTCTTCACCGAACGCGGATCGCAGACTTCGCCGCTAAGAGCCACCTGCCGGCGATATATGGGCTATCGGAGCATGTCGAGCGGGCGGCCTTGTGGTCTACGGAGCGTCCCTTCGTGAGAATTCTCGCCGGGCCGCCACCTATGTGGACAAGATTTTCAAAGGGGCCAAGCCTGCCGATCTCCCCGTGGAGCAGCCGACGAAGTTCGAGCTGGTGATTAATCTCAAGACGGCCAAGGCGCTCAGGCTGACGATCCCGTCGTCGGTGCTGTTGCGGGCGGACGAAGTAATCCGATGACTCTCCTCGTCGACATTGAAGAGTTCGTTCGTGATCATCGCTGGCATGGCCCGCTGACCGGCGACGCGACCGAGTCTGCCTGGAACGGCTACCTGCTCACGGTGGCGTGCTCGTGTGGGGTGGTGTTCGAGCGGTGGGTGACGCTCGGGGATGCAATGAACGCCCTGATTGCTTGGTCCCGTCTCGAAGCCAGCAGAATCTAGGCGACGTTCGCAGGATTGACATCTGTTTGCCCTGGGGTCTACCCTCTCCTAGACGTCAGTGAGCGAGAAGTGAGAAGGGTAGCGGCGGTTTCCCTCTTCGCGGTTGCACTCATCCTTGTTCCCGCAGTGCCAAGCTACGGTTGTCAGGAGCCGTTGAATACTCTTCGCGGGCGGGCTAATCTCGGCGCACCGTTTCGAACCCTTCACCGACCTAGCTGTAGGAGTCCGAGATGAAGTGTCTCCGATGCCAGCACGAGAATCCTGTTGGCGCACAGTTCTGCGGCGAATGTGGGGCGCAGCTCGAAGTGCTGTGCTTCGCCTGCCAAACACCCAACCCTCCTACAAATAGGTTCTGCCATAGGTGCGGTCAACCCTTGGCGACTGCCTCCGGGCCCGGTTCAGCTCCCACGGCAGTGATCACGCACGACGATCCGTCGGTCGCCCGGTCCGGCCACGGAGCTGAGCGCCGTGGGTCCACTGTCCGGCAGCGACTAGAAGAGGTCGACATGCCGGATCAGGATCGAGAGCCGGATGACGTCGGATCTCCGCGATCCAGGGCGAAGCCCAAGCGCCTGTGCATCGTTTCCAACGATCGGCTCGTGACCGGCGAGTTCCTCCAGGCCCTCCAGATGTCGCTGGACCCGGACGACGAGTTCGAGATTGTCCGGGACCGCCGACGAGCCAACCCCTCAGAGGCGAAACCCGGCGCGGCGGATCAGCCGTCCATCGATCGCCGCCGCCACCAGTACGTCGACCTCGCGTTGAAGAAGAAGGGCTACGCCATCGTGCCGGCCCCAGTCGCCAACCCGCTGAGGATCGCTGACCGGCTTGCTCCGGACGTCCCGAGGTCGCCGATCGAGCGTCTCTCGCTCGGCGATTCCGACGAGGACGATCGCGAGCTTGAGCGCATTCTCCAGTTCAAGCGCCGGCAGGGGGTCCGGATCGGTTCGTGGTTTATTGCGATGCTGCTAGTGGGCGTGATCCTGGTTCTGCTTTCCCAGTTGCCGGCGGTGAAGACCTTTATGAGTCGGATCCGCGCCGGAGCGCCACCGGCTCCGACCCCGCAAGCGCCTCTGGCGCAGGTTCCGCCGATCGCCGAGAATCCTTCGCCGACCTCCCAGGCCCCTGAAGTGCCTCAGGCCGAAGGGCCGGAGAGACCGGAGGCCGTGCGACCGCGCCAGAGCCGGGAAGCTGCGCGCCCGCGCGACGCGAGCACCCAGCCCAAACCAGCGTCCGACCCGGTCGCCACCATGCCGCCGCCGACCGCGGAGAGGCGCGATGTTGTTTCGCCGCGGTTTGCAGGCCTGCCGCGGGTGGAACTGGTCCGCAACCCTGCGGCGGCTTCGGAGGGGCGGGGCGAGGCTTACACCGCGCGGATCTGGGAGGCCGCTGGGCAACCCCTCGCCGGAGCCAAGGTTTCTCTCGTCGGCAGCATGGCGGACGGCACTGTACTCGACATCCCGCTGGACCCTGGTCCCGAGCCCGGGACCTACCGCGGAACGGGGCCGCCGGGCCGTTCAGCCCTTGTCGATCTGCGGATCCGTGTGCTCACGAGCGACAAACGAGTCGAGATCCCTTTGAGGCCGTAGTCGCGTCTGTGGGGGCTGTCGCCGGCGTTCGATCGGAATCCGATCGGCGTCGAGTACGATCCTGACGACCTGGTGAAACGGTTCAAGGCGGGCGTTCCCGTCGCCGAACTGGTGGTGCGCGACTACCCGTACGGCTGTCGTGAACGACTCTGCCGCGTCCGGCGTCTGGTTGTGAAACGGAGGTGATTATGAGCACCGCGGATACACTCATGCTCACCATCTCTCACCAGTACGGGAGCGGTGGCAGTCTAATTGCCCGCGACCTTGGCGGTCGTCTGCGGTGGTCGGTGTGGGATAAGGAAATCGTGCACAAGATTGCGACCGAGTATCAGCTGGCGGAAACGGATGTTGAGGCCAAGGACGAACGGGTCGCGTCGTTCATCGAAAGGCTGGTCGACCTTCTAGGGATGGGCGGGTTCGCAACAGCCTACAGTGTCCTCCCACCACGGGGGCTGGATAACGCCCAACTTCTGCGTATGACGCGGACCATCGTCGAAGACATTGCCCAAGAGGGCCGAGCGATCATCGTGGGTCGAGGAGGGAACCATATCCTGGCCAAGCGACCCGGAACACTTCATGTGTTCATTTTTGCTCAGCCGGAGGCGCGCGTACAACGAGTGATGCAGATGGAAAAGCTCACGCGCTCTGAAGCCGAACGACGCATCGCCGGCATAGACCGGTTACGGACCGACTACGTGCGCACGTTCTATCACGCTGACTGGCGGGATCCGACGCACTATCATCTAACAGTTGACTCAGCAGTGTGGGGCGAAAGAGGGACGGCGGATCTGATTCATTCGGCGCTCGAGCACATACCACAGCAGGGAACGGAGCAGTCACCCTGATGCTCTACGGTGACCCTCTCAGAAATGAGGGGACGATCGCGTAACCCGAAGCGACTGACCGGGAACGACCAGGGAGGCTTCCATGAGGAGATACGTTCGAGGCCTCGTCGCCACGCTGCTCGTCCTGTTGATCTCGATCATCGTCGTCGCGCCCGGCGCCGCGGCGCCAGAGGGGCGCGCGGACGCGCCCGCGGGGCGCGCGGACGCGCCCGCGGGTCAGATGACGTGGGCTGTCCACATCTCGCTCGCGCCCACGTGGTTCGATCCGGCCGAGACCTCCGGGATCATCACGCCGTACATGCTGCTCTACGCGCTGCACGACGCCATGGTGAAGCCGATGCCGGGCAATCCTATGGCGCCCAGTCTGGCGGAGTCATGGAGTATGTCCCCCGACGGGCTCGTGTACGAGTTCGTGCTGCGCAGAAGCGTCAGGTTCCACAACGGCGATCCGGTCACGGCCGACGACGTCAAGTTCTCGTTCGAGCGATACCGAGGCGTAGCCCACAAGCCTCTCAAGGAGAACGTGGCGGTGGTGGAGACGCCGGACCCGGGGCGTGTCCGCATCCGCCTGAAACGGCCGTGGCCAGACTTCATGACGTTCTATGCGACCGCCACCGGAGCCAGTTGGATCGTGCCCAGGAAGTACGTCGAGAAGGTCGGCGACGAAGGCTTCAAGAAGGCGCCGATCGGCGCCGGCCCGTACCGGTTCGTCTCGTTCGCCCCGGGCGTGGAGCTCGTCCTTGAGGCCTTCGATCAGTACTGGCGAAAAGTGCCGAACGTGAAACGGCTGATCCTGAAGGCGATCCCGGACGAGGCCACGCGCCTGGCCGCGCTGAAGCGAGGTGAGGTGGACATCGCCTATGCGATCCGCGGCGCGCTGGCCGAGGAGCTCCGGCGAACCCCAGGGCTGACGCTGAAGCCTAACGTCGGTCAGGCCGTGCAGTGGGTGTACTTCGCCGACCAGTGGGACCCGAAGTCGCCGTGGCGCGACCGGCGGGTGCGCCTAGCCGCCAACTACGCCATCGACCGGCCGACGATGAACCAGGCAGAAACCCTCGGGTATTCCAAATTGATCTGGAGCATCGTTCCTAGCAGCTTCGAGTTCTACTGGCAGCCGCCGGGATACCCCTATGATCCCGCCAAGGCCAGGCAACTCCTCGCTGAGGCTGGCTATCCCAATGGCTTTGACGCCGGGGACTACTTCTGCGACGCCGCGGGCACCTTTGTTGGCGAACCCGTGGTCAACTACCTTCACGCAGCCGGAATCCGGGTGAAGCTCCGGCCACTCGAGCGCGCCGCCTTCAACAAGGGGAACGCCGAGAGGAAGTACAAGAACCTCATCCAGGTCGGCAGCGGCGCCTTCGGCAACGCCGCCACGAGGATCGAAGCCTTCGTGGCCGCGGGCGGTACCTACGTCTACGGGAGCTATGGCGACATCGATGGGCTCTTCCAGGAACAAGCGAACGAGATGGACGCCAAGAAGCGGGGCGCGATCCTCGAACGTATCCAGCAGCTCATCCACGAGAAGGTGATGGTCGCGCCGATCTGGCTGCTCGCCGGCCTGAGCGGCAAGGGGCCGAGGGTCGAGGAGTCAGGGGTCGGCCTCATCGCCGGCTACGCGTTCTCCGCGCCGTACGAGGACGTGAAGCTCAAGCAGAAGTGAGGGGATTGGTGACCCCGGCGGGATCCGCTCGCTTTAGGTTGACGGTGCCGCTGCGCACTGTCTTCCGGCGGGCGGCGTGACGGGCTCGGCGTAACATCCAAGGTCGGATGTTCGGAGAGGTGCCGACGAGCCGGTCGACACTGGCTGGCCGCCCGCGCAGTGCGACTCGGATGGGTGTGCGAGCGAGCCCAGTCGCGGGAACTTAGGGAATGTCTGAACAAGTCACGTCGATTGCGACCACCCCAGCGCAGTGCCTCGTAACCAGCCACGAAGAGGCCGGTCGGCAGACCGCCAGCACCTCTCGCCGTCGAAGCACAACCAGCAGGCAGGGAATATCGGATTGGGTAGCTGACGCCGGCTCGGCGCGACTCTAGAGGTTGCGATTGCGTTCTCGATCGACGCAGTCGGCTAGGTGAGGGACCGTACGGGCGTCGACTTACCCGCTGAGCTCGAGCCGGTCTTCGTGTCGAGCTTGATTGCTAGATGAAGAAGACAGCTTCGAGATAGTCAGCCGGAATCGACGATGCTGGATGATCGGCGCGAGGCGCCCTTCCCCTACTTGAAGGCCGCCGCGCCGGCCAAGGCGATGGCCTCGTCGACCTGCGGCGTGTCGCCGCTGACGCCGATGGCTCCGATGACCTTGCCGTCGAGCCGTATCGGGATGCCGCCTTGGAGCGGCGTGCTGTCGGCCAGGGCCAGCGTGGCCACACGCCCGGCTCGGATTTGCTCCTCGAAGTCCCGGCTCGGCCGTCAGTAGATCGCCGCCGTCCTGGCCTTGCCGATGCCGACGTTGACGCTCGCGACCTGCGTGTCGTTCAGGCGGTGGAGCGGGATGAGGTGACCGCCGTCATCGACGACCGCGATGACGACGCCGACACCGCGCGCACGGGCCTCCTCCGCCGCTTTCGTGGCGATCTTCGTCGCCGCCTCGAACGACAGGGTCTTCTTGTCCACCGTCTGGGCCGACGCCGACATCGCGACAACCCAGCTCACGACGATGGCCACGCCGATCAAGAACTTGCGCATCCGTCCAGCTCCTCCGAATAGAGTGACGTCCTCGACGAGCCGTTAGACACGTGTTTTCGCCCGGGGGACTCGAGCCGTCCGTCTTGAGCTCAGTCAGACGAGGCTCCCTCGCGGCGAGGGTGACCGTTTCAGCAGTTGCCGCCGCGGCGACCATGCCGTATTGATACCCCTGGGTGGAGCCGCACGAAGCAGTCCCTGAGCCGTATGCAGCCAGGGTCGGGGACGCGCCGAATCTGCCGATCGACTCGTGTTGTCTAAACATCTCGCCGTCTCCTACTCTCCACTTATTCTCGAGGGGGAATCTCCGATGAGACAGCGCGCGAGGATCCTGATGGTCGGGACGGGGGTGTGGCTCGGCATGGTCCACCCGGGTGTCAAATCGGTCACAGCTGCGACCGAGATCGAGCTTCAGTCGGCGGTATTTCGCGCGAAGCCGGCCGTGGTCATGGTAGTGGCGCAGGTCGAGATGGTGGCAACGGTCCTATGCGGAGCAGGCACGCCAAGAACCGTTCGTTCGGGACCGATCACGGAGCTGGGATCAGGATCGATCATTCATCCCGACGGGTGGATCGTCACGAACGGCCACGTTGTGCAGCCGATCCAGGAGGGTTTGGAAGGTGCCGTCGGGATCGAACTATTAGGCAAGGCCGTTGGCGAGGCGTGCCGGGAGCAGCTCGCGGCGATGTCGCCCTCGGCGCGTGCGGAACGGGTCCGGGCGCTCGTGAGCGATCCAAGGACACGCGAGGCCGCGGCGCTCGAGAGACGGCTGTGGGTGAATCTGTCGAACGGTCGGTCCTATCAAGCACAGGTGAAGCATTACAGCCCGCCGGCGTACGTAGTCGTGCGCGGGACTGCCGGTGGCGCACCGGAGCACGGCAGAGACGTCGCCATCCTGAAGATCGAAGACCGAGATTTGCCTGTCGTGCGCCTCGCGCCCCGGAGTACCGACCTGCACCTGGGCCAGACGCTGTTCGTGATTGGCTACCCGGCAGTGGTCACGAGCCATGAGCTCCTGAGCAAGGAGACGCAGTTCGAGGCGACGATCACCACCGGCCGGGTTTCGGGGTTCCGTCGGGACATCGGGGGACAGCAGGTAATCCAGACGGATGCGGCGATCATCCAGGGCAACAGTGGAGGCCCGGTCTTTGACGACCGGGGTGATGTCGTCGGCGCCGCGACATTTACCTCGCTCCAAGGGGATCAGGTTGTCCAGGGCTTCAATTTCATGATCCCGGTCGAGACGATCCACACGGCGGCGCAGGCGGCTGGTGTGTCGCCAGTTGGCGAGAGCGGGTTCACGCGATTGTGGAACCGAGGAGTGGACTTCTACGTCCGGGATCTGCATTTCCGGGCCTACCGGAACCTCCGCGCGGCCGCCGAGCTCCACCCCGGGTTCCCCGATGTCGAGCGGGTGCGACACGATTGCGATCTGCGGTCCAAGGCACAGCCGTTCCTGCACCGCGAAGAAGTCCAGTGGCCCCTCCTCGTCCTGGCCTTCGCCGGAACTCTCGTTGGCGGGTGGTTTGGAGCACGGTGGGCGGTCGCGGCTGCCCGCCGCGGCATCCGTCGTATCGTCCAAGAGGAACTGCGAGCCTCGCGAAGCTGACGCGCTCCTACGGTCGCGAACCCGCCGCCACCGACGGTGTGTCCCAAGGTCGCCGGGAGGACTAACCCAGGCCCGACGACTTCGGATACATCTCCTGCACGTGGCGCAGTGGGTGGAACCTGAGTGAATGCGATTGTTGGCCATCATCGCTGTCAGCGCGCCTGAGCCAACCCTCCCGACACTGCGGCCCTCACGCTCCCGGAATCCGCTCCGGGGCACCGGGCTTCTAAGAAGGCAACAGGACGGGCCGACAGCCGCCGCAGGCGCCAACAACTTCTCGGCGAGTTGCGAGGCCCCAAGGCGTCCATCAGCACCGGGGCGAGGATGAAGATCGCGGAGATCTGGAGATACCCGGTCAAGACGATGTCCGGTGAGAAGCTGCAACGGGCACGTCTCGGGCCGCTCGGCATCGAAGGCGACCGGGTCGTGCACGTCGAGGACGCCCAGGGCCAGGTGATCACGGGGCGCTCCCATCCGTGGTTTCTAGGTCATAAAGGTGCGCTGGGCCTGGGTGGCGAGCCCCTTGTCGACGGCTGGCCGTGGAGCAGCCCGGAGGTTGCTGCCAAGGTTGTCGACATTGTCGGGCCTGGCGCCAAGCTGGTGCGCTACGACGGCGTTGAGCGCTTCGACGTGTTGCCGCTGCTAGTGGCCACCGACGGGGCACGACCGCGCGCCTGCGCTGAACCCGTAGCGGCCGCAGCCTTCGCCGGGTAACCAACCATAACCGACAACAAGCGAAGGGAAGTCATATGAACTATATGCCCGAGACCAAGGAGACTACGGTGCGGACGGGAATTAGCGAGGTCGAGGGGCTCAGCATCTTCTACCGTGAGGCCGGCAAGCCCGATAACCCCAAGCTCGTTTTGTTGCACGGTTTCCCGGCCTCTTCTCATCAATACCGCAACCTCATTCCGGCACTGGCCACGAAGTTCCACGTTATCGCGATGGACTATCCCGGCTTTGGCAACAGCGATATGCCGGATCCGGCGAAGTATCCTTACACTTTCGACAAGATCTCCGAAGTGGTGGAGGCCTTCTTGAAGGAGAGGGGGTTCACCCGATTCGGCCTCTTCGTGCAGGACTACGGTGGGCCGGTGGGCTTTCGGATCCTCTCGCGCAACCCGGACTGGCTGGAGTGGTTGATCATCCAGAACACCAACGCCTATGAAGTGGGCTTCACCGCGGCGTGGGAGGGCTTACGCAATGCACTGTGGAAGAACCGCACGCCCGAGACGGAGAAGCCGATCCTGGGCTTCCTGGAGCTGGACACCATCAAGAGCGTGTATCTCCACGGGCACAAGAAGCCCGAGTTGATCAGCCCGGACAACTGGAACATTGACTTTCGATTCATGGAGCGACCCAAGGCCCGCCAGGTGCAGATGGATCTCTTCTACGACTACCGCACCAACGTCGCGCTCTATCCGAAGTGGCAAGAACTCCTGCGTAGCCGACAGCCGAAGACGATCATCTTTTGGGGTCAGAACGACATCTTCTTCACCCGCGAAGGCGGCGATGCCTACCTGAAGGAGTTGCCGAAGGCCGAGATGCATCGGCTCGATTCGGGGCACTTCGCAGTGGAGGATTGCCTCGACTACATCGCGAAGCATATCCACCGCTTCTACCGTGATGTCGTCGCACCTGGAGGGATGCGCTAAGACTCCGTTGATCCGGAGGAAACCGATACTCAGAGCATTGTGGACGAATTCGACGTGTCGCGAACCCGCGGCCGCCGACCGTGTGTCTCACGCTCACAGGGAGGACTGACACATGCCCGACGATTTCGAGTACATCTCGCGTGCTCGTCTCGAGTACGAGGGCGGCTACCGCCGCGCCTATCTCGGTGAAGTCGCCGAACCCGTCATCTACGGTGTCCAGGGAGCGCTGCGCGAGTATTACGGTGCCAAGGAGGGGCCGCCGATCGCCTCGACCCTCGATCACATCGTCGCCGCCGTCGCCGGCTGAATGTACGGCACTCTGCGAGGCGCCCTGGCAGGGCGCAAGATCGCGTTCGACCGCGAGTCCTACAAGGCCACCGTCGAGGGACGCATCGTCGGGATCGGCAAGACGATCCGGATCCAGTCGATCCAGGTGCACTACGACCTCGCGGTGCCCCTTGACGCCGTGGAGGCGACGGAGCGTGCGCTGGCCGTACACGTCCAGGGCTGTCCCGCGCACCAGAGCGTGAAGGATGCCATCCGTGTGACCTGGGACGCCACGCTCCGCGCGGGCGACCGCACGGTGACCGTTCGGGAGGAGAGCCATGCCGCTTCCGCCTAGGGACTTCAACACGATCGGGCCGAAAGAAGGCCAGCGCTTCCCGGACGTGAGCCTGTCCGACCAGACGGGCGCGCTGGTAGACCTGCACGAGCACCGCGCCGGGCGGCCGGCCCTGGTGGTGTTCTATCGAAGCGCCGAGTGGTGACCGTTCTGCAAGACGCAGCTCGTTGAGCTGCAGCAGGTCGCCCCCGCGCTGGCCGTGAACGGCGTCGCTCTATTCGCGATCAGCTACGATCCTGTCGAGATCTTGCGAGGCTTCGCCGCCACGCACGGGATCACGTATCCCTTGCTGTCCGACGACGGCAGCCACGCGATGCACGGGTTGGGTCTCATCAACGACCGGGTCCAGGAGGACCACGCTGTGTACGGCATCAAGCCGAACCCGCGCCACGTCAACCTGCCGTACCCCGGCGTCTTCGTCCTCGATCGCGACGGCGTGATCACCCAGAAGCGCTTCTACGAAAGCTACCGCGAGCGCGACACCGGCACCGGCTTGATCGCGCAGGCCCTCGGCATCGTCACGGAGTCTTCGGCGCCTGTCGTCGCCACGAACGGTCCGGTGGTGACTGCACGGGCGTGGCTCGACTCGCCGACGTACGTCTTCTTCCAGCGCGTCGTGCTCACCGTCGAAGTCTCGATCGCCCCCGGCTTTCACGTCTACGGAGAGCCGGCCGGCGACGGGCTCACACCGCTGTCGATCGAGATCGACGCGATCGACGGCCTCGAGGTGGGCCCAGCGCGCTGGCCATCGCCGCGGCGTTTCACCCAGCCGGGCTTCACCGACGGGCTGTGGGTCCATGAGGGCATCGTGCGCGGCACGGTGCCGCTGACGTTCGCTGCGGCGCCTGGCGGCGGCGACCACGCGGTCGGCGTCACCGTGCGCTACCAGGCGTGCGACGACGCCTCGTGCGTTGTCCCTTCGTCGATGCACCTTCGGGTGCCGGTGCGCGAGGCTGCGCTGGTCGGCCGCTCACTGCCGAGCCCCACGTCGAAGACCTGATCCAGGGAAAGAGGAACCGAGCGAGGTCCCTGATGGGTCCTATGTGTCGTGATTAGTGTCGTGCGCCGGCACCGTGCCGCTCTCGTACCGCTTGTCGCCATCGTGTGTGTGTTCGGGCCCCGATGCTGCCCGCCACTCCCGCCCCGAGCTTGGCACGCGTCCGCGCCGACGGTGTGGCTCTGACGGTTTCAGATGCGGAGAGGGCGGCCGAGTTCTACACAAGGGTCTTGTTCTTCGAGAAGATGTCTGACTACGAGCTGCAAGGGCCGGACTCACGCGTGCGCATCGTACGGATGCACCTCGGGGACGAGCTGATCGAGCTGATCGAGGATCCGGCCGCCGGCCGCTCGCTTCAGCGGGTGGCGATCGTCGTCAACGACATCGAGCAGGCATACCTCTGGTTGCGCCGCCACCGTGAAGACTCGGCTCTGCCCCCCGCTGCTCGCGCCGGAAGCCGCGGCCCTCTACCGGTGTTTTCTGCTCGACAAGATCGCCGCGGTGGGGGCGCTGGTGAACGCGCAGCCAGTGATCGCCTACACTCCGGACGAGGCGCGCGCCGAGTTCGATGGGCTCGCGCCGGGCTTTTCCCTCGTCGCGCAGCACGGCTCAGACCTCGGTGCGCGATTACACGCGACGCTCGCGTGCCTGCTCGCTGCCGGCCACGCCGGCGCCATCGCCGTGGACAGCGACACGCCCAACCTCCCCAGCGACTTCCTGCAGCAAGCGGTGCACTCCCTGAGCGGACCCGGGCCTGACGTCATACTCGGGCCGACAGAGGATGGTGGGTACTACTTGATCGGCATGCGTCTCGCGCATCGCGAGCTCTTCGACGCCGTGCCGTGGAGCACGTCGGACGTGCTCGCGGTCACGCTGCGTCGCGCTGCTGCCGCAGGCTTGCGGGCCGTCTGCCTGCCGTCGTGGTTCGATGTCGACACGCCCGACGACCTCGAGCGGCTGCGGGCGATACTCGACGCCGACAACACGACCACGGCGTGCCAGACGCGTCGCTTCCTGGCGAGCTGGCGACGGTGATCCGCAAGAGTGAGACTGCGTGGCGGACGTTGTCGTCGAGGCCCGTCTACGCGAACAAGTGGATCTCGGTGCGCGAGGACCTCGTCGCGCTGCCCGACGGCCGGACCACAGTCTATGGCGTGGTGTCCTGCGGTCACTGCGTCGGCCTATTGCCGTTCGTCGATCCCGACACGGTCCTGCTCGTCCGGCAGTACCGCTACGTAGCCGGACGCCCGACCTGGGAGATGCCGACCGGGGGCGTGCACGCGGGTGAGACTCTCGAGCAGGCGGCTCAGCGCGAGCTCGCTGAGGAGACCGGCTATCGAGCACGGCATCTTGTGCACGTGAGCACGTATCACACGAGCAAGAGCGTGGTCGACGAGACGGCGCACTTGTTCCTGGCCGACGGCCTCGACAGCGCGGAGACGACCCCCGACGAGACGGAGTTCATCGACGTTCGCGCCTTTCCGTTCGACACGGTGCTCCGAATGGTACTGGAGGGCGAGATCGTCGACAGCATGACGGTCGTCGCGGTGCTGCTGGCGGCGCGGCGGCGAGAGAACTCGCGTGGATGATCTCGCCGCTCACGGCGCTCGCGACGCACCGAGGCGCGTCGTCGAAGCCGAGCGTCGCGGGAAGTGGATCCGACCGGCTCGCGTCGTCGTCGCGGCCTGGGCGGCCGCGTTCTGCGTCGTCGGCGCTCCCGGCGCCGAACCGGCACGCTTCCCACCGGTCGATCGCCCGGTGGCGCCGATCATCTCGCCGGCCTACTCATCCGAGGCGGCGCGCGACCGGCACGGCGAGGCGGAGCGAGTCATGAACCGGCTGGGGGTCACGCCTGGGATGCGAGTCGCCGACATCGGTGCCGGTGATGGCTATTACACGGTGCGGCTAGCGCAGCGTTTGGGACACGGCGCGACGATCTACGCCGAGGATGTCTCGCAGCCCTACCTCGATCGCCTGGCGGCCCGGCTCACACGCGAGGGCGTCGCCGGAGTGACCCTCGTGCACGGCACGCCGGCCGATCCACGACTTCCTGAGCAATCCGTCGACCTCGCGATCCTGGCGCACATGTATCACGAGATCGAGCATCCGTACGAATTCCTCTACCGGCTGCACCCGGCCCTGTCGCCAAGCGGCCGGGTCGCGGTCATCGACAACGACAAGCCCACCCGAGAGCACGGCACGCCCCCGGTGCTGCTCCGCTGTGAGCTAGGCGCAGTTGGCTATCGTCAGATCGACTTCATCTCGCTGGCGCCGGCAGATGGATACCTCGCCGTGTTCGCTCGGCCAGAGGTGGTGCCCCGGCCCGAGGCCATCCAACCGTGTCGGCGCTGACGTGTCGGCTCGCGGCCTAGAAATGGCGCTGGCCCACAGAGACACCGACGAGCGCGACCATCCCAGCCGGGGCCTGGTGCCGCTCGACGGTGAACCCCGCTTGCTCGAGGCGTACCGTCACGGCCTCGGGGGCGAGCCGCAACTTACGGTAGACGCCCTTGCGGAAGCGCCAGCCGTCCTGCTGCCGGACCCAGATGAGGTCATGCACCTTCACGGTGCCGGGCTCGTACTCGAGGAAGCAGGTCATGACGAGCTCGTCCGAAGCGTAGAGCGGGATCACTCGATCCAGGTCGCACAGCTCTCCGCTGAGATCGCGAAACGTGAGCACGAGCCGACCACCAGCGACGAGTCGCGCCGCCACGCCGTCGAAGACGCGCGTGAGGTCGGCCTCGCACTCGAGATGCGAGAGCGTGTCGCCCATGCAGACGGCCAGCTCGACCGCCGTCGGCACAAGCTTCGCGACGTCGCGGATGTCGCCGGCGATCGCCCCGACCGGCAGGCCGCGCGCCCGGTCCCTCAGCTCAGCGAGGAGCCGCTGACTGAAGTCGATGGCCAGTATCTGGAAGCCGAGACGCGCCAGTGCGATGGACTGGAAGCCGGAGCCGCAGCCGAGATCCACGGCCTTCGCGGCGCCGTTCCTGGCGGTAACGCCCAGACGTTCCAGCAAAGCGTGCTGCTCGGCGACCTTCGCGTCGAATTCGCCGAACAGGCGCGAATAGTATTCCGACAGCACCGTGTCGTAGTGGTCGCGGACCGACGCCATGTCGGCGGTCAGTTCAGCTCGATCGAGATCGGCTGGCTCTTCACATGGATCCGGAACAGGAGGAACTTGAACGCCTCCGTCCGGCTCGTGTTGCGCCCGGCGTGAATCTGCCCCGAAGGCACGTACGATATCGTACCCGCTTGCAGGCGTTGCTCTGGCTTTCCATCGGCGACCAGCGCGCCGTTGCCCTCCAGCACGTAGACGATCTCGTGGCCAGCGTGATAGTGCCGGCCATGCGACCAGCCCGGGGCGGTCTCCAGCCGGGAGACGGTCAGCTCGTAGTTGTCGATTCCCGCCAGGTCGGTGCGGAGAAGCGGGGCCTCGGTGAACGAAGGCGGCGCCGCGACGAGACGGTGGCCGGTCGCGCCGATGCCGATGCCACCCAGCAACGTCCCGACGATCATCGACCAGCGGATCGCTCGGCGTCCGAACGGCATGGCGCGTCCCTCCCTCCGCCCGACCCTCGGCTCTCGGACCATCGATGCGAGTCTACCCTGGCGTGCTGACCGTTCGCGACGTCGCGAGATGGCTCTGCGCGTCGCCAACGACCGAGCGTGCGAGCACAGTCCTCATATTGGCCGGCGCAGGGCTGGCGCTTGGCACCGCGTGCTGGGGACTAGCGCGGCTGACGAACCTCGTCTTGGCGCCGCGCACGTTCCTGGTGCTCTTTACTCTCGCGTGGTTGGCCTACGCGTGTGGCGCACTCGTGACGGCTCAGCTCCGCGGCCGGGTCACGGTCGTGGTGATCCTGACGGTCGGTGTCCTGAGCCGCA
>WNEY01000449.1_pt1 | contig 25734 bp, 26 predicted proteins | sample 5400531 | NCBI WGS metagenome assembly WNEY01 (sample SAMN13153338, study PRJNA577476) | soil metagenome | isolation source: 200 cm saprolite under Douglas fir tree site 1 | place: USA:California | collected 2015-04-18
CGCGCAGAGGAGCGCCGCCGCCCGTCGTGTCACTGGAGCACCCGGTCGGCTTGCTGGAGCAGCGACGAGGGAATCGGCAGGGCGAGCGCGCGGGCGGTTCGGAGATTGATCACGAGCTCGAAGCGCGACGCGCGCGTCACCGGAAGCTCCGAAGGTCGGGCGCCTCTCAGGAGTCGATCGACGAGCCCGGCGGCTCGACGGAAGACGTCGGTCCAGACCGCGCCGTACGAGAGAAGGCCTCCGGCGTCGACGAAATCGCGGAGCGGGAAGACCGTCGGCAGCCTGATCCGGCTCGCGAACGCCGCGATCGGTTCGCGGCGCGCGAGCGTGAGCTCGTCGGCAAGCACGATGAGGCCCTGCGGTCGCTGGGCCTCAATCTTGGCGACGACTTCCCGAAAGTCGCTGTCGCCTCGGACCTCGACCGACGTCAGCTCCACGTTGCGAGCCCGAGCGGCGGCTTGCGTCGCGCTCAGGTCCACGGCCGCGCTCGCACTGGTGGGATTCCACAGTGCCGTCGCCCGTACGACGCCGGGCACGACCTGCCTCAGGAGCTCGAGGCGGCGCGCGCTCAGCTCGGCGACAAAGGTCGTGAGTCCCGTCAGATTCGCGCCGGAGCCTGCGGGCGTGCCGGTGAGCCCGGCGGCGACCGGGTCGTCCAGCGACACCATGACGATCGGGATCGTCTTCGTCGCGCGCCGGGCGGCCTCGATCGCCGGCACGCCGACGGCCACGATGACGGTGACGTTCAGGCGTACGAGATCGTCGGCATGCTGCGCGTAGAGTTCAGGCTTGCCCTGCGCGTAGCGGTACCAGATCTTGACCGATTCGCCCTCGACCCAGGCGCGCTCGCGGAGCCCCGCGCGGAGCACCGGGATCGAGTCCGGCGTCGGCTCGTTGGCGAGGTAGCCGATCGAGGGGATGTCGGGCGGCACCGCGAGCGCCCCCGTTGCCCCGACGGTCAGCACGCTGACCAGGAGCGCGCGGCCGCCGGTCGCGATCCGACGCGCGACGATAAACGCACGACGCGAATCGCCCGGCATGCACGGAGCCTATCAAAGCGGCGGGGAAATTGGTATGATCCGCCCGATGGCGCAAGGGCTGCGTGAACTGGTCGGCCGGGTCATGATCGATCCGGAATTCCTCGCGGAGTTGCAGCGTGCGCCCGAGCCGCTCCTGACCCAGTACGAGCTGAGCGACGCCGAGCGAGCGACCGTCCGGCAAGCACTCGCCCGGCTGGCCAAGACGCCCTCGAGTGAGCGGCGGCACGAGTTCCGCAGCACCCTCATCAGCCGCGTGGCCACCTAGGCCCCGGCCCGCGCGCGCGTGCCGGCGTCCGCCGCAACACTCGCGTTCCTGCGCGACGTTCGCGTATTCGAAGCCTTCTCCGACCCCGACCTTGCCGCCGTGGTCGACCGGTTGCGTGAGCGGCAGCTCCGCAAGCGGCAGATTCTCTTCCGCGAGGGCGATCGTGGCGAGGAGATGTTCATCGTGCAGCACGGCACGATTCTCATCTCCAAGGCGGTCACCGGGAAGGTCGAGCAGGTTCTGGTCCGGGTGGAGCCCTTCGACTTCTTCGGCGAGATGAGCTTGTTCGACGGCTCGCCCCGCTCAGCCACCGCTCAGGCCGAGACGGACGTCGAGCTGCTCGTCCTCGGGCGGGATAGCCTGCAGGCGATGACCGAGACCACCCCGCGTGCCGCCGCCGCGTTCTTCTACGCGATGGTCCAGGTCTTCATGGAGCGACTTCGGCGGTCCACCCAGCAGGTGGCCGAGGCGACCCGTTGGGGCCTCGAAGCCACCGGCCTCGACGTCGAGACCCGGTGATGGAGCGGCCGGCCCCGGCGAAGTTCGAGCTGCTCGTCCGTCGCGACGGCGACGAGGACTTCGAGCTCCGTCACGTCGCGAGCGTGGTGGGCTACCTCAACTCGCGGCCCCGCCGCGTGGACCCGGAGTCGTTCGAGATCTCCGAGCTCCGCTCGTCGGTCGCCGCCGCGCCCGGGTTCATCCTCAAGAACACGACGACGGAGCGATTCCTCCTGCTGTCCGCGCACGAGCGGTTCCTCTGGGAGCAGATGGACGGCGCCACGTCGCTGCAGGAGATCGCGACGGCGTACGTCCTGAAATACGGGGAGTTCGACTTCGACATCATCCCGAGCCTCCTCCGCAAGCTCCAGCGGGGGCAGCTCTTGACGTTCGAGCCTCGGTCGCGGCTGCGCCAGGCGCTGGCGCGCAATCGAGGCCATCTCGTCGTGAAGGCGATCGAGATGGCGCTGACCAGCCTCGAGCGCGTCCGGATCGCGAGTACCAACGTCCACCCGTTCTTCCAGCGCCTCTACCGGTACGGCGGGTTCGCCCTCTTCACGCCCGCGGCCATCGTCGCGTGCGTCGGCCTCGCCCTCGTCAGCGCCGGCGCCGCCGTCGCCCTCTCGCGCGAGATGCACGACGTGCTCGAAGGCTTCGGCGGCCGGGCCCTGCTCGGCCTCGTCGCGGTCAAGCTGCTCTTCTTCGGGAGCGTGGCGCTCCACCAGTTCGTACACGGCCTCGCGTGCGTCCACTATCGACGGCGCGTGCGCGAGTTCGGGTTCACCTTCCTGCACGGCTTCGTGCCGACCTTCTACGTGGACGTCACGGACATCTTCATGGCCAGTCGGCGCGCCCGGGTCGTCACCGCCGTCACCGGCGCGCTCGTGCACCTGGTGCTGGGCGCCGTCGGGTTCATCGTCGCTGCCTACGCCCCGGTGGGCAGCTTCACGCAGGCGTTCGCGGCCGCGTCCGGGATCATTCAGTGGCAGGCGCTGGTGATCGCGCTGTACCCCTTCTGCTTCATCGAGATGGACGGCTACCACGTGCTCGTCGACGTGCTCGGGGTCCCGACGCTCAAACACGACGCGCTCGCGTACGTGAAGGGGCTCCTCACCGGCGCCAGTCGGATGCGGCTGGGCCGCGAGGAGGGGCTCTGGCTCGGCTACGTGGTGCTCTCGACGCTGTCGGTCTCCGCGTTCATCGCGTTCAACGTCTGGATCATCGCCAGCGCGACGCGCTGACGCTCAACCCGCGACCTCGGCCAGCAGGGCGTCCACCGCCAGGGCGATGTCGCGCGCGCGCTCGGCGCCGCCCCGCGGCCCGAGCCTCCCCGAGCCTTCGAGCGCAGCCGGCTGCGCGGCCGGCGGGAGCCCGAGGATCGCGGCCTGCGCCCGCCCCCGCAGCTCGTCGCCGACCAGCGCCGCCATCTCCGCGATCGCGGCGAGCCCGAGCGCGGCGCGGTCGGCCCGGGCCGGCACCGTCGCCAGCCGCCCGGCCAGCGCTTCCCGCATCCGCTCGGAGATTCTCACGCGGCCCCGTCCGATCTGTACCAGGTCTCGCGCCACGGGTCCCCACTCGAGCGAGAATGCGCCGGCGGCGGACTCGACGAACGGCGCCAGCGGTTCCGCGCAACCCGCCGCGACCGCGGCGACAACGCCCGACCAGATGCCCGGCGGGAGGAGCCGGGTCGGCGCCGTCGAGGGCTCGCCCGTGAGGATCGTCGCGAGGTCGCCGTTGGGATGGAGGAGGAGATGGTCCTCGAGGCGCAGCCCGAGCGCCCAGAGCGCGCAGCGCACACCGTCGGGTGCGTCGACGATCCGACGCGGACAGTGGCGCGCGACGCCCTGCCAGTCCGGGCGATAGTAGGCGACGCCCCGCCAGACGACTTTCTCGATCCGCTCCCGGAGTTGCACGTAGAGGTCGTCGGCGACGAAGACACGCTCGCTCGGCGCGGGCCTCCACTCGAGGCCGCCCCGCATGAAGGCGGCGAGCGGATCGGCAGACGCCGGCTCGTAGCGGAACGCCTCGAGCAGCGCGAGGAAGAGTTGCTCGGTCGGGTAGGGACCCCGGTACGCGAGCCGTCTGGCACCCTGCTCGGCGGCGAGCGCGGCGATGAGGTTGAGCACGGCGGTGCCACCACCCCGCGGCAGCCGCGCGGGCTCGCCGAGCGCCGGGATCCGATCGATCCCCGTCCAGTCGAGCGCTTCGAACACAGTGAGAGGCGTTCCGTGCCACGCGCCGCTCGACGGCTCGGCCGCGTGCCACAGCCGATCGGACAAGCCCCACGGCGCTTCCCGCGTCGCGCGCGGCTCGATGCCGAGCCACGAGCCGTCGGGGATGCGCACCCAGGCGCTCTCCAGGGACCCGGTGGCGGAGCGGTGCAGCATCGCGACGACAGTCCCGCGGCGGTCGACCACCTGCACGGAGCGCAATGATACAATGCGAGTCGTCAATGGTGACCTGGTGCTCGGCTCTCGAGCTCGCGAACCTCGTCCGGCACAAAGAGGTGACGCCGCTCGAGATACTCGACGCCGTGCTGGCGCGGCTCGAGGCCGTCAACCCGACGATCAACGCGTTCTGCCTCGTCGCCGTCGACGCCGCGCGTGCCGCCGCGCGTGAAGCGGAGATCGCGGTCATGAAGGGCGAGCCGCTCGGTCCCCTCCACGGCGTTCCGGTGTCGATCAAGGACGTCTTGCCGACGCGTGGTCTCACGACCACCGGGGGCTCCCGACTCTTCGAGGATTTCGTGCCGGATCACGACGCGCTTGCGGTCGGCCGCTTGAAGGCGGCCGGAACGGTGCTCTTCGGCAAGACCAACACCTCGGAATTCAGTCACAAGGCTCTCACCGAAAACCCGCTCTTCGGCGTCACGCGCAATCCGTGGGATCCGGCCCTGACGCCCGGAGGCTCGAGCGGCGGCGCCGCGGCGGCGGTGGCGAGCGGTGTGGGCCCGGTGGCGCTCGGAACCGACGCCGGGGGCTCGATCCGGATTCCGGCCGCGTTCTGCGGCGTGTACGGCTTCAAGCCCTCGCTCGGCCGCGTGCCGGATCGTGCAACGTTCGGCGGGTTCGAGCGCGTCGGCCACGTGGGGCCGATCACGCGCACCGTCCGCGACGCGGCGGCCGTGCTCGACGTCATCGCCGGCGGTGACGACCGCGACCGCGGGTCGCTGCCGCGCGAGGGCGGTTCGTATCTCGAGGCGTGCGACGCCGACGTGAAGGGACTCCACGTGGCCTGGGCGCCGGATCTCGGCTACGCGGCGGTGGACCCGAGGGTCCTGGCGGTCTGCGAGAATGCGGCGGGCGCATTCGAGGCTCTCGACTGTCATGTGGAGGTCGTCAATCCGGGCTGGGAAAGTCCCGAGGAGCTCTTCACCACGATGATCGCGGCCCAGTTCTACGCCGCGTGGTCTGATCGGCTGCCGGACGCCGAGCCGCTGATGGACCCGTCGCTCGTGAGGTTCATCCGGCGTGGCGGTGCGGTGAGCGCGCGCGACTACCTGCGCGCTGTCGCCGGGGTCGAGGAGTACTGGGCGGAGGTCCAGACCTTCCTCGAGCGCTTCGACGTCTTGCTCATGCCCACGGCGGCGGTGCTCCCGTTCGCGGCCGGCGCCCTCCCGCCGCGCGAGATCGCCGGGCAGGAGGTCTCGGTGCTCGGCTGGATGCCGTTCACGTATCCCTTCAACATGACGGGCCAACCCGCGGCGAGCGTGCCCGCCGGATGGACCGACGACGGTCTCCCGGTCGGCCTGCAGATCGTCGGACGCCGCTGCGCCGACGGCACGGTGCTCACAGCGTCCGCCGCCTTTGAGGCGGCTTCGCCCTGGAGGGATCGCCGTCCGGGGCTGTGACGTCGGGTTTCGATTGCGCCGATGACGGACCGCGCGCGATGGGCGATCGTCACGGCGATACTCTTCACGCTGCTCGCCGTCGTCGTCTGGCTCGTCGCGGTGGACGCGCCGATCGTCCGGTTCCTGATCCGCCTCTACCGGGACAAGAAGTTCCTCAAGGACACCGTCAGGGCATGGGGCTGGATGGCGCCGATCGTCTTCATCGCGATCCAGGCGCTCCAGGTGATCATCTCGCCGATCCCCGGCGAGATCACCGGGCCGGTCGGCGGGGCACTGTTCGGAACGTGGCTCGGGCTCTTCTACTCGACCATCGGCTTGACGCTGGGCACGCTCTTCTGTTTCTGGGTCGGGCGCAGGTGGGGCGAGCCCCTGGTGCGGCCATGGCTCAGCGAGCACAACTGGAACCGGATGACCTTCGTCATCGAGGCGGAGGGGGTGATCATCTGCTTCATCATCTACCTCCTCCCCGGCTTCCCCAAGGACATCACCTCGTACCTCTTCGGGATCAGCCCGATGCCCTTCTGGATCTTTGCGGTCGTCTCGACGGTCGCGCGGATTCCGGGCACGTGGGCCTCCTCCTACTTCGGCGCGCACGTCGCCGAGCAGCAGTATATCTACGCGATCGCCTTTCTCGCGGTCGTCGTCGCGCTGTGCCTGCCGCTCTACTACTACCGCGAGCGCTTCATCAAGCGGTTCCACAAGCCGAGAGCGGATAAGGACAAAGCCTAGAAAACGCTTGACGGCCAGGGCCGCCCTCGGTAAACTCGCGACACGTCATGAGCACCTCCACGCGCCGGTTCGGGTTCTTCGGGTTTTACTACTTCACCGAGGTCCGCCCGGGCGCCCTGACTTGAGATAACCAGGGACCCGCGGGCGGACCGAGAGCCCGCGGCGCCGGACGCATCCAGGCCGCGGCTCACCCGCGGCCTTTTGTTTTTTACGCAACGGAGGGAAACGAGAACCGGGATGCGCGAGCGCAGCGGGTTAAAACGGACGAGCGGAGCCGGGTAAAACGGGCGTGTCGGAGCCGGGTCGCACCTATCTCAGGCCACCCTCGGTCTGACCCGGCCTCAAGGCCCCCGCTACAAAGGAGCCAGTCATGATCATCGTGCTCAGATCGGAAGCCACGGACGGCGAGGTGGACGACGTCTGCCATCGGATCGTGGCGATGGGCTACAGCCCCCACACGATCCGCGGTGCGTTGCGGACCGTGATCGGCGCGGTCGGCGACGATCGCGGCAAGGACGCGCTCCGCAGCCTCGAGTCCCTCGAGTGCGTCGAGTCCGTCACGCCGATCCTCAAGCCCTACAAGCTCGCCAGCCGGGAGGTCCGCCAGGAGTCGACCCAGGTCCGCATCGGTGACGTGACGATCGGCGGGCGGTCGATCGTGGTCATGGCCGGACCGTGTGCGGTGGAGTCGCGCCTGCAGCTTCTCGAGGCCGCGGAGAAGGTGAAGGCCGCGGGCGCCCACATCCTGCGCGGCGGCGCCTTCAAACCCCGCACATCGCCCTACGCGTTCCAGGGGCTCGAGGACGAGGGGTTGAAGCTTCTCGACGAGGCCAGGCGCGAGACCGGATTACCGATCGTCACCGAGGTCATGGAGCCCGACAAGGTCGATCTCGTCGCCGAGCACGCCGACATCCTCCAGATCGGTGCCCGCAACGTGCAGAATTTCTCGCTGCTCAAGCGTGTCGGCGACGCCGGCAAACCCGTCCTCCTCAAGCGCGGCATGGCGACGACGATCCAGGAGTGGCTCCTGTCCGCGGAGTACGTGCTCGCGCGCGGCAACCCGAACGTCATTCTCTGCGAGCGCGGCATCCGGACTTTCGAGGCCTCCACGCGCTACACCCTCGACCTGAACGCGGTGCCCGTCGTGAAGAAGCTCTCGCACTTGCCCGTCGTCGTCGACCCGAGCCACGGGACGGGCCACTGGGAGCTCGTCGAGTCGATGGCGATGGCCGCCGTGGCGGCCGGCGCCGACGGGCTCATCATCGAGGTTCACCCGCGACCCGAGGAGGCGCTCTCCGACGGCCCCCAGTCGCTCAAGCCCGAGCGTTTCGCCGCGCTGATGGAGCGCGTGCGCCGCATCGCGCGGGCCATGGACCGGGACCTCTAGTAGCGGTTCCGGGGCTATAATCCGTGGTAATGCCCGTGAACGCGTGGAAATGGGTGAGGCGGCGCCCCCTCGGCGGGGTGGCCGTGTCGGTTGCCCTGCATCTCCTACTCGTCGGTGCCCTGCTCTGGCTGGGGGGGCCGTCGACCATCCTCACGGTCAAGCGGGGCGAACCGCTCTTCGTCGAGTTGCCGCAGGCGGACGAGCAGGCGCAGCGAGGCGGTCCCGCTGCCCCGGCGCCGGCCGCTCCAGCCCAGAAGGTCCAACCGGCGCCGCCCGCGCCACGGGTCGCGACGGCTCCGCCGCAGCCCAGATTGGCGCCCAGCCGGCCAGAGCCGCCCGCGCCCGAGCGGCCGAGCGTCGCGAGCGCGCCGAGCGCGCCGGCAGTTCCCGAGGTGCCGGCACCGGACGCCCAGGCGCCCCGAGTGGCCGCGGCACCGGCCCCGGACGTCCAATCGCCCGTGAGCGAGCCGGCGCGCGCCCCCGAGGCTCCCCCGCGCGAAGCGACCCCGGCAAGCCCGGCGCCGCGAGTTGCGGCCGTGCCGGAGCCGCGCGAGCCGCTGATCGACAGTCGGTCGGCGCTGCGCCGAGGCGGCCCGGGGCCGGGCGGCGCCGGTGGCAAGGGAGAAGGATGGGCGGGCATCGAGGGCGAGCCGATCCCGCTGGATTCGACCGACCCGAAGTACAACGACTACCTCGACCGTATCCGGCGAATGATCAAGGAGAAGTGGGGCTATCCTTGCGTCAAGGACGCTATCAGCGGGCACTGCGACTACAAGTCGGCCAGGCTGGTCATCGTCTTCGGTATCCTCAAGGATGGCCGCGTGCCGATGCTCGAAATAGCCCAGCAGTCGGGCTACGGGATCTACGACGATTACGCCGCGAACGCGATCAAGCTGGCCTCCCCGTTTCCGCCGGTGCCCGCGTCGCTGATGGCGACGGTGAAGTCGGGCAGCGCCGGAGTGAAGATCGTCGCCGCCTTCCAGTACGTGCTCGTCGAAAGCTCGCTCACCAACATCCTTCGTTGAAACGCTTGTAATTCCGGGCCCTTGTCTTGACAGGCTCGCCACACCGCATGTAGCATGAGCGTCACTCTGGATAGGCTCGTAGCTCAGTGGGAGAGCGCCTCTCTGACGCAGAGGAGGTCGGCGGTTCGAAACCGCCCGAGCCTACCACTCATACTGACTGACTGACGAGCGCGCCACTGTCTGAAGAAGAGCGACATCTCAAGCTGACCGGCGACTTCGACTGCGATCCCTCGCCGCTCGCGACGCTGCGTCATTCCACCTCGCACGTCATGGCCCAGGCGGTGAAGCGGCTCTTCCCGGCGGTGCGCGTGGCGATCGGCCCCGCGATCGAGGACGGCTTCTACTACGACTTCGCGAAAGCCGAGCCGTTCACGCCCGAGGACCTCGTGAAGATCGAGGAGGTCATGCGGGAGATCGCCAGGGCGGACCATCCCTTCGAGCGGCAGGACATGCCGCGCGCCGAGGCGATTCGCTTCTTCCGCGAGCGCGGCGAGCCGTTCAAGGTCGAGATCCTCGAGGGCATCGACGCCCCGCGCGTGTCGCTCTACCGGCAGGGCGATTTCATCGATCTCTGCCGTGGGCCGCACGTGGCCTCGACGGGCCACGTGAAGCACTTCAAGCTCCTCTCGTCCTCCGGCGCCTACTGGCGGGGCGACGAGCGGAACCCGATGCTCCAGCGCATCTACGGCACCGCCTGGCTCACGCAGGAGGAGCTCGACAAGCACCTGTGGCGGCTCGAGGAGGCCAAGAAGCGCGACCACCGAAAGCTCGGCCGCGAGCTCGACCTCTACGCCTTCCACGACGTCTCGCCGGGAGCGCCCTTCTGGCTCCCGAACGGCTGGATGATGGTGCGCGAGCTGGAACGGTTTGTGCGCGAGGTGCTGGACGCGCGGGGCTACCAGGAGATCTCCACGCCGATCCTGGTCAACAAGCGGCTCTGGGAGCAGTCCGGGCACTGGGAGCACTACCGCGAGAACATGTTCTTCGTGGAGTCCGAGGAGCAGATCTTCAGCCTCAAGCCGATGAACTGTCCGGAGTCCACGCTCGTCTATCGCCACGCCCTGCGCTCGTACCGTGACCTGCCGCTGCGCTTCTCGGACATGGGTCGCCTGCACCGCAACGAGCGATCGGGCACGCTGTCGGGTCTCCTTCGCGTCCGGCAGTTCACGCAGGACGACGCCCATATCTATTGCCGCCTCGACCAGATCCAGGACGAGATCACGGCGCTGCTCGAGCTGGTCCGCGAGTGGTACAAGACCTTCATGCTCGAGCCGTTCTTCAAGCTGTCGACGCGGCCCGAGAAGTCGCTGGGGACGGACGAGCAGTGGGAGACGGCCGAGCGCTCGCTACAGGATTCGCTCCGCGCCAACGGCCTCGCGTTCGACCTCAACCCGGGCGACGGGACCTTCTACGGACCCAAGATCGACGTCGACGTCCAGGACGCGCTGGGGCGGCGGTGGCAGGTCGCCACGATCCAGATCGACTTCCAGCAGCCGGATCGCTTCGCGCTCGAGTACATCGACAGCGACGGGCAGGCCAAGCGCCCGGTCATGATCCACCGGGCGATCTTCGGCTCGTTCGAGCGCTTCGTCGGCGTCCTGGTCGAGCACTACGCGGGCGCCTTCCCGACGTGGCTCGCGCCCGTCCAGGCGCGCGTGCTCCCGATCAGCGAGAAACACATCGAGTATGCGCGCGCGGTGCACGGCCGGCTGCGCGCCGCGCGCGTCCGGGCCGAGCTCGACGACCGCAACGAGAAGCTCGGCTACCGCATCCGCGACGCGCAGCTCCGAAAGGTACCGTACATGCTCGTCGTCGGCGCCCGCGAGGCCGAGAACAGCACGGTGAGCCTCCGTCACCGCACCGGGGATGACCTCGGCGCCGTGCCGCTCGAGCGCGTGCTCGCCGACCTTGCCCGCGAGATCACCTCGCGCGACGCCAGCCTCATCGTGGGCCGCGCGTGATCGCCCGGCCGGCCGAACCTGTCGGCCGTTTAGAGTCGCGCCTCGGCCGGCGGGGCCCCAGCCCCGCGACGACCTGCGGCGCGCACCACTTAGAGTCGCGCCTCGGCCGGCGGGGCCCCAGCCCCGCGACGGCCTGTAGCGCGCACCACCACGCCGCGCGACGCGGCTAACGAGGAGTCACACCTATCAGCCAAGCCAAGGACATCCGTATCAACGAAGGTATTCGCGTCCGGGAAGTCCGCGTCGTCAGCGCCAGTGGCGAGCAGCTCGGCATCATGCCGACCACCCAGGCCCTGGAAACCGCCCGCCAGCAGGAGTTCGACCTCGTCGAAGTCGCGCCCGACGCTCAGCCGCCGGTGTGCCGTATCATGGACTTCGGCAAGTACAAGTACACGCAGGCGCGGCGGCTGAAGGAAGCGCGCAAGAAGCAGACGACGATCCTGGTCAAGGAAGTCAAGATGGGCCCCAAGACGGAGAAGCACGACTTCGACTTCAAGCTGAAGCACGTGCGGCGCTTCCTCGAGGAGGGCCACAAGGCCAAGGTCACGGTGCGTTTCAAGGGGCGTGAGATGGCCCACACGGAGCTCGGCTGGAAGATGCTCAACAAGATGGTCGAGGCGACGCAGGATATCGCCAACACCGAGAACAATCCTCGGCTCGAGGGGCGGATGCTGCACATCATCCTGAGCCCCAAGGCCCACAACTAGGGCTCAGGCGAGCCTCGGAAGGAGACCTCGATGCCGAAGATGAAGACCAAGCGCGGGGCGGCGAAGCGGCTCAAGCGGACCGCCTCGGGAAAGCTCATGCGGGCCGGCGGCTGGAAGCAGCACAAGCTCGAAAAGAAGGATCCCCAGCGCCGCCGGAAGCTTCGCGCGTCAAAATTGATCGACAAAGCGGACGAGGCCCGGCTGCGGGTGCTCGTGCCCTATCTGTGATCGAGGAGGAGCCGGAGCATGCCACGGGCAAAAGGTGGAGCCAAGACGCGCCAGCGGCGCAAGAAGATCCTCAAGAAGGCGAAGGGGTACGTCGGCGGGCGCCGGAAGCTCTACAAAACCGCCGCCGAGACCGTCCTGCGCGCGGGGGCGTTCGCGTACCGCGGCCGAAAGCAGAAGAAGCGTGAGGCACGATCCCTCTGGATCGTGCGGATCAACGCCGCCTGCCGCCAGGTGGGACTCTCGTACTCGAAGTTCATCGCCGCGCTCAACCGGGCGGGGATCCACCTCGATCGCAAGGTGTTGGCGGAGCTGGCGGTCACCGACCCGTCGGCGTTCGCGAAGCTCACCGAGACCGCGAAAGCCCAGAGCCGGTAGTTCGTGGGGCACCCCCGCGTCGACGCCATCGTCCAGCAGGCGCGGGAGGCCGTCGCCGCCGCGCAGTCGGCGGCCGAGCTCGAACGGATCCGCGTCAGCGTTCTCGGTCGCCAGGGCGACTTGACGCAGCTTCTGCGATCGCTCGGAACGCTCGCCCCGGAGGAGCGGCCGCTTGTCGGCGCGGCGGCCAACGAGGCCAAACGCGAGCTCGAGGCGCTCCTCGACGCGCGGCTCGCCGCGACGCTCGAGACCGAGCGGCAGGCCGAGCGCCGGCGGCAGCGGCTCGACCTCACGCTCCCCGGCCGGCGTCCCCCCCGGGGCTCGCTCCACCCGCTGACGCGCGTCCACGACGAGATCGTCGCGATCTTCGCCGGGCTCGGCTTCTCGGTCGCCGAGGGTCCGGAGATCGAGACCGACTACTATAATTTCGAAGCGCTCAACATTCCGCGCGACCACCCCGCCCGGGACATGCAGGACACGCTGTATCTCTCGGAGAGCACGCTCCTGCGCACCCACACCTCGCCCGTGCAGATCCGGGCGATGCTGGCGCAGAAGCCGCCGGTGCGCATCATCGTGCCCGGCAAGGTCTACCGCCGGGACGTCGCCGACATGACGCATTCCCCGATGTTCCACCAGGTCGAAGGGCTCGCGGTGGAGCGCGGGATCACGATGGCGGATCTCAAGGGCACGCTCGAGCTGTTCGCGCGCGAGATGTTCGGGCCGCGGTCGCGCATCCGCTTCCGGCCCTCCTTCTTCCCGTTCACCGAGCCGTCCGCCGAGGTCGACGTGCTGTGCTTCGTCTGTCACGGCGACGGCTGCCGGCTCTGCAAGCAGGGCGGCTGGCTCGAGATCCTCGGCTCGGGCATGGTGCATCCGCAAGTCTTGCGCAACGTCGGGTACGACCCCGAGGAGGTCACCGGCTGGGCGTTCGGCATGGGGATCGAGCGCATCGCGATGCTCAAGTACGGCATCGACGATCTCCGCCTGTTCTTCGAGAACGACCTACGTTTCCTGAGGCAGTTCGCATGACGATGCCACTCGTACCTGGATCAGGCCACCCTCGGTTGGAGCCGGGCTCACGGCCCCCGCTACCATGAAGATCCCGTACGCGTGGATCAAAGAGTTCGTCGACCTCCGGCTGACGGCCGCGCAAGCCGCCGACCGCCTCGTCAACGCCGGTATCGAGGTCGCGTCCGTGACGTCGCTGGCGCCCGACTGCAAGGGCGTCGTCGTCGGCGAAATCGAGGCGATCGAGCGCGAGCTCGGCCAGAGCCCCGGTGGCCATCCGCTGTTCGTGTGCCGCGTGAGCACCGGGCGTGAGCGCTACGCCGTGGTGTGCGGCGCGCCGAACACCAAGGTCGGCGCCCGCGCCGCCTTCGCGCCCCCCGGCGCCGTCCTGGCGGGTGGCCGCCGGATCGCCACCGCGAAGATCCACGGCGCCGAGTCGCAGGGCATGCTCTGCTCGGAGCGTGAGCTGGGGATCGGCGAGGAGCACGAGGCGGGAATCCTGCTTCTGGACGGCGCCCGGCCCGGCGCTGACCTGATCGCGGCGCTCGGCCTCGACGACCACGTGCTCGAGGTCGAGATCACCCCGAATCGGCCCGACTGCCTCTCCGTCGTGGGCATCGCGCGCGAGCTGGCGGCACTCACCGGCGCGCGCTTCCGCCTGCCGACGATCGCGCTGAAGGAGTCGGGTGAGGCCGCGCGAACGCTCGCGCGCGTGCGCATCGAGGCGCCGGATCTGTGCCATCGGTTCACGGCGCGCGTCATCAACGGCGTCACCGTCGGCCCCTCGCCGGGCTGGCTCCGGGCGCGGTTGCGCGCGGTCGGGCTTCGCCCCATCAGCAACGTGGTGGACGCCACCAACTACGTCCTGTGGGAGCTCGGCCAGCCGCTGCACGCCTACGATCACGAGACCGTCGCCGACGGGACGATCGTCGTGCGTCGCGCCCGGGCCGGCGAACGCTTCACGACCCTGGACGGCCAGGAGCGGGCGCTGGATGCCTCGATGCTCCTCATCGCCGATCCGCGCCGGGCCATCGGGCTGGCCGGGGTCATGGGAGGCGCCAACACCGAGGTGACCGACCGGACGACGCGCATTCTGCTGGAGAGCGCATGGTTCGCCCCCGCCTCGATCCGGCGCACGTCGCGCGCGCTCGGCCTCAGGACCGACGCCGCGTATCGCTTCGAACGGGGGGCCGACATCGAGATGCTGGTGACGGCGTCCGCCCGCGCGGCGGCGCTCATCGCCGAGCTGGCGGGTGGCGCGATCGCCCGCGGCGTCGTCGACGCGTATCCCCGGAAGCGCAAGCCCCAGCGCGTACGCCTCAGGATGTCGCGGGTGAAGGGCGTCCTCGGCGTGGCGCCGCCGTTGGTGCAGGCCAGGAAGATTCTCGCGGGTCTCGGCCTGCCGGGGAAGGCCCGGGGCGCCGACCTCGAAGTCACGGTGCCAAGCTTCCGCCGCGACCTCGCCATCGAGGACGATCTCGTCGAGGAGATCATCCGCGTCTGGGGCTACCACCGGATCCCGTCCACGCTGCCCGGCGGCGCGATCGCCCTCGTCACGCACCCGCCGACATTGCGCCAGAGCCAGACCGTCCGCCGGGCGCTCGTGGGCGCGGGCCTCGCGGAGGTGATCACGCATAGCTTCAGCGATCCCGCGCGCGCCGCGCTCTTGCGGCGGCCGTCCGATCCGGCGCCCGTCGAGCTGCTGAACCCGTTGGCCCAGGACGCCTCGTGGCTGCGCTCGAACCCGCTGGAAGGGGTCCTCGGTGCGGTGGCGACCAACGTGAGGCGCCAGCAGCCCGACGTCAGGATCTTCGAGCTCTGCAAAACCTACGCCCGCGGCGCCGAAGAGGACAAAACGGGCGTGTCGGAGCCGGCTCGCACCGTCGCCGCGGACAAAACGGGCGTGTCGGAGCCGGCTCGCACCTTTCTCAGGCCACCCTCGACAGAAGCCGGCCTCCCGGACCCCGCTACAAAAGAACCGCGCTGGCTCGCGATCGCCCTCACGGGCGCGCGGGGCGAGCCGGGCTGGTACGGGCCGAACGAGCGGGCCGACGTCTACGACGCGAAGGGGCTCGCCGAGCACGCGCTCGACGCGCTCGGCGCGCGGGCGAGCACGGGCGACGCCGGCGCGCTCGGTGGATTCGAGCCCGACTGCCACGGCACGCTCGTGGCCGACGGCGGCGCGATCCTCGGCGAGTTCGGCGAGATCGCGGCGGCGCTGCGCGAGAACCTGGGCATCCCGGCGCCCGTCTTCGCCGCGGTCCTCTCGCTCGACGCCGTGGGGGCGGTGGCGCCAGCGCCGACCCGTTACCAGGCGCTTCCACGATTCCCCGCGGTGGAGCGCGACCTTGCCTTCGTCGTCGGCGGCGGCCAGGCGCCGACCGCCGCCCAGATCGAGTCGGCGCTTCGGGAGGAGGCCGGACCTCTTCTCCGCCGGCTCGTGCTCTTCGACGTCTTCCCCTTCCCCGACGGCCGGTCGAGCCTCGCGTGGCGGCTCCTCTTCCAGGCCGAGGACCGCACGCTGACCGACGACGAAGTGAACGCGATCCAGGAGCGTGTCGTCCGGCGGATCACCGAGACCTTCCACATCACCCTGCGGAGCGGATGATGGGCGACGGCGTCGTCGAGCGATTGACCGAACTCGAAGAGGCGGTGAAGCGCGCCGCCGCCGCGATCGGCCGGCTGCGCGAGGAGAATGCGCAGCTCAAGCGCGAGGTCAGGCGCCTCGGCGAGGAGCGGCGCCAGGTCCTCTCTCAGGTGGACACGATCCTGAAGGACATCGGCAAGCTCGATCTCGACAGGCCCCCGGAATGAGCGCCCCGGGACGTTGGCCCGAACGTCGGGCGCCGGAGGCCCGGCGAAGGCGCCCCGACGGAGAATCCGAATGACTGAGCCCCGACGGATCGAGCTGAACCTGCTCGGGCAGACGCTCACGATCCGGTCCGAGGCGTCGCCCGAGTACCTGCGCACGCTCGCGAAGTATCTCGAGGAGCGCGTGACGGCGCTCAAGCGGTCGGGCGTCAAGGACCCGATGACGGCGCTGGCCCTGGCGGCGCTCGACATCACCGACGAGTTGTTCCGCGCCCGCGACGACAAGACGCGCGACGAAGGCGACGTGGGTGCTCGCCTCGGAGCCCTGGTGACGCTCCTCGAGAAGGTCGCGCCGCGCGAGCAACAATCCTCTTGACGCGAGGTCGCGCCGTAGGGTACCAAGACTTGTCCCTGCGCTGCTCGTGATGCCGGGGGGAAGTTTCAACCTCGTAATCAAATTGGGAGCTGTGGCCGAGGGTCGTGCGCAAGCCCCTCCAGAAGGGGAAGCCTAACGCCCTCCAATTAACGGCGCCCACCTGGTGATACCAGGTTCGAAACACCGTCGGCACACGGCAGAGGTGGGGATTTGACTCCCCCGCTCGGTGCCCCCTATACTGCGGCAATGCAAGGCATTTGGCTCATTCTCGACTCACTCATCGCGGTGCTCGCCCTCGTGCTCGGATTCATCCTGCACAAGTGGATCAGCGATCGCAAGGTCGGGGACGCGTCGAGTCGCGCCGAGCGTATCGTTCAGGACGCCGAGCGCGACGCGGCGAACCGCCTGAAGAGCGCCGACCTCGAGGCCCAGGAAGCCGGGCTGAAGGCGCGCACGGCCGTCGAAGCCGAGACGCGCCAGCGCGAGAACAAGATCCAGCAGATCGAGCAGCGTGTCCTCTCGAAGGAGGAGGAGCTCGCGCGCAAGCTCGACCAGCTCGAGCGGCGACTCACCGAGTCCGGCACGAAGGACCGTGAGCTCATCGGCCGCGAGAAGACGGTCGGCGAGAAGGAGAGCCGGCTCGCGGTCGCGCTGGACGAGCAGCGGCGCAAGCTCGAAGCGATCGCCAGCCTCACGGCGGAAGAGGCCAAGCGCCAGCTCCTCGCGCAGATGGAAGTCGAGTCGCGGCGCGAGGCGCAGCTGATCGGGATGCGCCTCGAGGAGGAGGCGCGCGAGACCGCGCAGATGAAGGCGAAGGAAGTCCTCGCGACGACGATCCAGCGCCTCGCCCCGGACTACACGGTGGAGACCGCGGTCTCCGTGGTGGACCTCCCCTCCGACGACATGAAGGGGCGCATCATCGGCCGCGAGGGGCGCAACATCCGGGCGCTCGAGCAGCACACCGGGGTCGACCTCATCGTGGACGACACGCCCGAAGCCGTCCTGATCTCCGCCTACGATCCCTATCGCCGCGAGGTCGCGCGGCGCGCCTTGCAAGTGTTGATCGCCGACGGCCGGATCCACCCGGCGCGCATCGAAGAGGTCGTCGAGAAGGTCAAGAAGGAGATGGATCAGTACCTTCGCGAGGAGGGCGAGAAGGCGTGCTTCGAGGTCGGTGTCCACGGCCTCCATCCGGAGCTCGTGAAGCTCGTGGGCCGGATGAAGTTCCGGACGTCGTACGGCCAGAACTGTCTGCAGCACTCCAAGGAAGTCGCCTGGCTCGCGGGCATGATGGCGGCCGAGGTCAAGGCCGACACCAAGCTCGCCAAGCGCATGGGGCTGCTCCACGACATCGGCAAGGCGCTCACGCACGAGCAGGAGGGCAGCCACCCCGAGCTCTCGCTGCAGGTGCTGACGAAATACAACGAGTCGGCCAAAGTCATCAACGCGGCGCTCTGCGGTCACGAGAACGTCGAGCCCGAGACGATCGAAGCCGTGCTGGTCGAGGCCGCCGACGGCATCTCGGCGGCGCGTCCCGGCGCCCGGCGCGACGTGCTCGAGTCGTACATCAAGCGGCTCGCGAAGCTCGAGGAGATCGCGCTCTCCTACAAGGGCGTCGAGATGTGCTACGCGATCCAGGCGGGGCGGGAGCTGCGCGTCATGACGAAGGCCGACATCATCTCCGACCTCGACGCGCACCAGCTCGCCAAGGACATCAGCAAGCGCATCGAAGCCGAGATGCAGTATCCCGGCCACATCAAAGTGGTCGTCATCCGAGAGACGCGCGCCGTCGAAGTGGCGAAGTAGACCCCCATGAACATCCTGATGGTCGGCGACGTCTACGGCGAGCCCGGCCGGCAGGCGGTCGCCAAGCTTCTGCCGCGCCTGCGCCAGGAACACGCGATCGACTTCGCCGTCGTCAACGTCGAGAACGCGGCGGGCGGCTTCGGCGTGACCGCGCCGATCGCGCGGCAGATCCTCGAGGCGGGTGCCGACGTCATGACCTCGGGCAACCACATCTGGGACAAGCGCGAGATCATCGAGTACATCACCAAGGAAAATCTATTGCTGCGCCCGGCCAATTTCCCGGCCGGGACGCCCGGCGTCGGCTACGTCACGGTGAAGACCGGTCCTCACAAGGTCGCCGTGCTGAACCTGATGGGGCGCGTCTTCATGTTGCCGATCGACTGTCCGTTCCGGAAGGCCGACGAGATTGTCCCGGAGCTGCGGAAGGAGACGTCGATCATTCTCGTGGACATGCACTGCGAGGCGACGTCCGAGTCGCTCGCGATGGGCTGGTACCTCGACGGGCGGGCGAGCGCGGTCGTCGGGACGCACCGCCACGTCCAGACGGCGGACGAGCGCGTGCTCCCGGGCGGCACGGCCTACATCACCGACCTCGGCCTCACCGGGCCGACCGACGGGGTCATCGGGGTCGATCGTGACCAGATCATCCAGCGCTTCCTCAACCAGATGCCGGTCCGCTTCGAAACCGCCAGGGGCCCCGCGGCCCTCCAGGGCGTGGTGATCGTGGTCGAGCCCGACACCGGCCGCGCGACGTCCATCCGCCGACTCCGCGTCCCGGCTTGATCCTCGACGGCAAGCTCGTCGCCCAGAAGGTGCTGGAGGAGGTCCGCGCGGGCGTCGCGCGCGTGAAGGACCGGTCCGGCGTCGTCCCGACGCTCGCCGTCGTCCTCGTGGGCGATTTCGCGCCGTCGAAGGTCTACGTCGCGAACAAGAAGCGGGCGGCGGACACCGTCGGGATCGCGTCCCAGGACCACCTCCATCCCGAGGGGCTCGACCGCGGGGCGCTGCTCGCGCTGCTGCGACGGCTCAACGCCGACCCACGCGTTCACGCCATCCTGCTTCAGCTTCCGTTGCCGGCGGGGCTCGACGAGGACGAGGCGATCGCCGCGATCGCCGCCGAGAAGGATGCCGACGGCCTGCACCCGGTCAACCTGGGGCGGCTGCTCGCCGGAGCGCCGACCGTCGTGCCGTGCACGCCGGCCGGCTGCCTGGAGCTCCTCGACCACTACGGGTGCGATCTCAAGGGCGCCGAAGCGGTCGTGATCGGCCGCTCGCGCCTCGTCGGCAAGCCCCTCGCGCAGCTCCTCCTCGCCCGGCACGCGACCGTCACGATGTGCCACACGCGGACCCGCGATCTCGCCGCGCACACGCGACGCGCCGACATTCTCTGCGTCGCGGCCGGGCGCCCGCGTACCGTGACCGGCGAGATGGTGAAGGAGGGCGCGTGGGTGGTCGACGTCGGGATCAACCGCCTGGAGACCGGCAAGCTCGTCGGCGACGTCGACTTCGCGAGCGTGGCGGCGCGGGCCCGCGCGATCACGCCGGTTCCCGGCGGGGTTGGCCCGATGACCATCGCGATGCTGCTGCGCAACACGCTGCGCGCGGCCGAGCGCCAGCTGGGCATGGCATGAGCACGGGCCGCGCCGTGCTGACCGTCTCCGAGCTGACCACGCGCCTGCGCGAGGTCCTGGAAGAGCGCTTCCCGGCGGTGTGGGTCGAGGGCGAGATCTCGAACTATCGCCTTTACGGCTCCGGCCACGCGTACTTCACGCTCAAGGACGCCGACGCCCAGCTCCGCGCCGTCCTCTTCAGAAATCGCATGCGGCGGATCAGGTTCGAGCCGGCCGACGGCCTGCACGTCATGGCCTTCGGCAGCGTCGAGGTCTACCCGCAGCGGGGCGAGTACCAGCTGGTCGTGGAGCTGCTCGAGCCGAAGGGGCTCGGCGCCCTACAGCTCGCGTTCGAGCAGCTGAAGGCTCGACTTCAAGCCGAGGGCTTGTTCGATCCCGCGCGGAAGCGAGAGCTTCCACGATTTCCGCGAAAGATCGGCATCGTGACGTCGACCAGCGGCGCCGCGATCCGGGACATGCTCCGCGTGATCGGCCGCCGCTTCGGCGAGCTCCACATCGTGATCGCGCCTTGTCGGGTCCAGGGGGAGGGCGCGGCCGAGGAGATCGCCCAGGGGCTCCGCGACCTCAACGGGCTGGGCGACGTCGACGTCATCATCGTCGGTCGCGGCGGCGGCTCGCTCGAGGACCTCTGGGCCTTCAACGAAGAGGTCGTCGCCCGGGCCATCGCCGCCTCGAAGGCCCCCGTCGTGTCGGCCGTCGGCCACGAAGTGGATTTCACGATCGCCGACTTCGTCGCCGACCTGCGCGCGCCCACGCCCTCGGCCGCCGCGGAGCTCGTCGTTCGCGAGAAGCAGGCGGTGGTGGACACCCTCGCGCAGCTGCAGGCGCGGCTCGCGCGGGTGGCCGCCCGGCCGCTCCGCGACCTCGAGCGCCGGGTCGACGAGCTGACGGTCCGGCTCCGCCGCGGGACGCGCGGTGAATTGAGCCACGCCACCCATCGGGTCGCGCTGGCGACCGCCGCGCTTCGCGCGTCGGATCCCGTGGCTCGGGTGATCAACGACCGTCATCGCCTGGCGGGTCTCGAGGCGCGACTGGTCGGCTCGTTCACCCGTCGCTGTGATCGCGCGCGCTACAGTCTGCGGGCGGCGGTCGGGCGCCTCGATTCGCTCTCGCCGCTGGCGGTGCTCGGGCGCGGTTACAGTCTGACGAGACGGCCCACGGGCGAGGTCGTGAGGAGCGCGCGCCAGGTGAAGGCCGGCGACGATGTTCGCGTGCTGCTGCACCAGGGGAGTCTCGACGCGCGCGTGACCGGGACGAGAGAGCAGGATGACCGACCTCAAGTTTGAGGACTGTCTGGCGCGGCTCGAGCAGATCGTGAGCCGGCTGGAGGCGGGTAATCTCCCGCTCGAGGAGTCGCTGACGATCTTCGAGGAGGGGATCGGGCTGGCCCGGAGCTGTGCCCGGTACCTCGAGGAAGCCGAGAAGCGCATCGAGGTGCTCGCCAAGGACGACGCCGGCGCGCTCAGCGCCAGGCCTTTCGTCTGGGAGCCCGAGCGGGACGCGTGAGCGCATTCGACCTCGAGGCCTACCTGACGGAGCGGCGCGCGCTGGTCGATGCGGCGCTCGCGCGGCTCCTGCCGAGCGAGGACACGCCGCCGCCGACGGTGCATCGCGCGATGCGCTACAGCGTCATGGCCGGCGGCAAGCGGCTGCGGCCGATCCTCGTGATCGCGGGGGCCGAGGCGGTCGGCGCCGCGCCGGCCGTGGTCATGCCCACAGCATGCGCGCTCGAGCTGATTCACACCTACTCGCTGATCCACGACGATCTGCCCGCGATGGACGACGACGACTACCGCCGCGGGCGGCTGACGAATCACAAGGTCTTCGGCGACGCGATCGCGATCCTCGCGGGTGACGCCCTGCTCACGCTGGCCTTCAAGCTCGTCGCCGAGAACGCGGCGCTGGTGAAGGACGCCCGGGTCGTCTGCGACGTCGTCGCCGAGATCGCGGACGCGGCCGGCACCGGCGGCATGGTGGCCGGCCAGGTCGTGGACATCGAGTCGGAGGGCAAGGCGATTCCGCCCGAGACGCTCGAGTTCATTCACACCCACAAGACGGCCGCGCTCCTGCGCGCGTCGCTCTCGGTGGGCGTGCGCCTGGGCGGCGGTGACGCTGCCGCGCTCGCGGCCATCGGCGACGCGGGGCAGAGCCTGGGCCTGGCGTTCCAGATCGTCGACGACATCCTCGATGTCGAAGGCAGCCTGGAGGCGCTGGGCAAGACCGCCGGCAGTGACGCGCGCAAACAGAAGGCGACCTATCCGGCGCTCCACGGCGTCGACGCCTCACGTCGCGAGGCACGCCGATTGATCGAGCGGGCGAAGAGCCGGCTCGCGGTGTTCGGCGCCCGCTCGGCGCCGATCTGCGCCCTCGCCGACTTTGTCGTCGAAAGGAAGAGCTAGCCGTGTCGTCGATCACCGGCCTCTACGCCCGCGAGATCCTGGATTCGCGCGGCAATCCGACCATCGAAGCGGAAGTGCAGCTCGAGTCCGGGGCCTGGGGCCGTGCGGCGGTGCCCTCGGGGGCCTCGACCGGCAAGCGCGAAGCCATCGAGCTGCGCGACGGCGACGGCCAGCGCTACCGCGGCAAGGGCGTGCGCCAGGCGGTGCGCAACGTCGAAGAGACGATCGCGCCCGAGATCGAGGGGATGGACGCCTCCGAGCAGGCGGCCCTCGATCAGGCCCTGCTCGAGCTGGACGGCACCCCGAACAAGTCGGCCCTCGGGGCCAACGCCATCCTCGCCGTGTCCCTCGCCGTCGCCCGCGCTGCGGCCGACGACGCCGGGCTCCCGCTCTACGCCTATCTCGGCGGCGTCGGCGCGCGGCTCATGCCGGTGCCCATGCTGAACGTGCTCAACGGCGGCGCGCACGCCGACAACGGGATCGACTTCCAGGAGTTCATGCTGGTGCCGGCGGGCGCCGAGAGCTTCTCGGGCGCGCTCCGCATGGGCGCGGAGGTCTTCCACACGCTGAAGGAGCTGTTGCACGAGAAGGGCCTCTCGACGGGCGTGGGGGACGAGGGCGGCTTCGCGCCGAACCTCACCAACAACACGGCCGCGCTCGACCTTTTCCTGCAGGCGATCGAGAAGGCCGGCTACCGGCCCGGCGAGGACATGCTCATGGCGCTCGACGTGGCGGCGAGCGAGTTCGCCGAGTCCGGCGGCCGGTACCGGTTGCGGCGCGAGAACCTCGTCCTCTCGAGCGAGGAGATGATCCACCGGTACGAGCAGCTCCTCGACCGCTATCCGATCGTCTCGATCGAGGACGGCCTGGGCGAGGACGATGTCGCCGGGTGGGGAGCGATGACGCGCAAGCTCGGCGGCCGGGTCCAGCTGGTGGGCGACGATGTCTTCGTGACGAACCCCGCGATCATCCAGCAGGCGATCAAGAACCACCTGGCCAACGCCGTGCTCATCAAGGTGAACCAGGTCGGCACGCTCACCGAGACGCTCGAGGCGATCGAGCTGGCCAAGCGCGCGGGCTACGGCACGGTCATCTCCCACCGCTCGGGCGAGACCGAGGACACCTTCGTCGCTGACCTCGCCGTCGCCGTCAACGCCGGCCAGATCAAGACCGGCTCGGTCGCGCGCGGCGAGCGGACCGCGAAGTACAATCAGCTCCTGCGCATCGAGGAAGAGCTGGGCCACGCCGCGTCGTGGCCGGGGCGCTCCCTCTACACCCGCGTCGCGCGGTGAGACCCCGCCGCCCCGCCGATCGAGGGCTGAGCCCGCAGCGGCTGGGTACCGTCGCCATGGTGGCGCTGGCGGTCGGGCTCGCCGTGTTCGGCGTGAAGGAATCGGTCCGCGCCTGGCAGATGCGGCGCGACATGCAGACGGTCGAGCGCGATCTGACGACGCTGCGCGCGCAGCAGGACCAGCTCGCGCGGACCGTGGACCGCCTGCGCAACGACCCGCTCTACATCGAGAAGCTCGCCCGCGAGGAGATGGGGATGGTGCGCGAGGGCGAGACCGTGCTGAAATTCCCGTCGCAGAGCTCGTCTACGAACCCCCGCTGAGCGGCCCGTGGACGCGATCTGGGCTTGGCTCTGGGGCACCGGATGGTTCTGGTTCGCGATGTTCTGGCTGGCGCTCGTGGTCAACGGCCGCGCCGCCTTCAAGCTCCTGCTCGACTGGAAGGGCATGCTCACCACCTGTCGCTTCGTCGAGCGCGCGTACGCGACCCTCGACACGCTGCCCGACGAGGCCGCGCTCGAGCACGACCCGGTGGCGCCGGTTTTCGTGCACCTGGTGCCGGCGTGGCAGGAGCCCGGGATCGCGACGACGCTGCGCGCGCTGCTCGGCTCGCGCTATCCCCACGCCAAGCTCCACGTCGTCGTGGCGACCCGCGAGGTGGAGGAGCGCTCGCCCCATCCGACGATGGAGGCGCCCACCGCCGAGCTGGTGCGCCGCTTCCGCGACGGCCTGCCGCCCTGGCAACAGAAGATGCTCTCGATCGTCGCGATGCCGGGCGAGGGGAGAAAGGCGCACCAGCTCAACTGGGCCCTCCGGCCCGAAGTCCTCCAGCCGCTCCTGGGCGGCCAGGTCGATCCCGCCGGCGTCTGGATCGGGCTGAGCGACGCCGACTCGATCCCCGACCCGAACGTGTATCGATGGATCGCTGCCGATCTCCGGTGCGGCAGTGGGCGCCTCGCCTACCAGGGCGTGACGCTCTCGCTCGCGAACTTCGATCGCCTCGCGGTGCGGGGCCGAGTGTGCGCCGTCCAGCAGTCGTCCATCTTCATCCGCGTGTCGATCGCGCGGCTCATCAACGAGCGCCGGCGCGTCGACGCGTTCGCGCGGCTGGCGGCGCGAGCGCCGCGCGTCGGCCGTCTGCTCCGTCCCCTCTTCGAGCTCTGCTTCCGCCGGTCGCAGATCTGTCTCGGCCACAACCAGTTCGCGCGGCTGGACACGCTGCAGAGCCTCGGGGGCTTTCCGACCTCGGGTGCCACGGAAGACTCCACCCTCGGCTACGCGCTGGGCGCGCGCGGGGTCCTCATGGGAGCGCTGCCGATGCTCGAGCTGGTGGACATGCCCGAGACGACGGCCGGCATGATTCGCCAGAACGCGCGCTGGTACAAGGGCGTGCTCGACGACGTCCGGTTCCTGCGGGCCACCTGGCGCGCGCGTCCCTCCCCGTACAATGCCGCGCAACTCTCCCGGCACGTCGGCAACAAGGTCGTCGAGTGGCCCATCGCCGCAGTCATTTATCCGGTGCTCGGCTTCCTCGGCTGGCACCTCGCCTATCGGTTCTCCGGTCACCTCGTGTGGTTCGCGCTCGGCGTCACCTTTCCGACGATCTCGCTCGCCCTCACCGTGTGGGTCGGCGGGATCGCGACGCAGAATCTGATCGAGAGCCTGACGCCGCATTTCCCGCGCCGCGTGGACATCGCCCGCACGACCTTGAAGGCGAAGTTCTGGGGGATCTTCCGGTGCCAGACCTACTGGCTGCTCGCGACGCGCGGGGCCTGGCGCGTGCTGTGGGCGCTCGCCCGCCGGGGCCGCTTCGAGCCGACGAAGACCGACCGCGTCGCGCGCCAGCGCTGAGCGCCGGCGTCGCTGGGTGAGTCAAGCCGGTTCGGCTCGTGCGTGAGGGTCGCGGTTGACAGGTGCCGGTGGCTCCGGTAAGGTGTGCTGGTCACCGCGGGGTGGAGCAGCCCGGTAGCTCGTTGGGCTCATAACCCAAAGGTCGTCGGTTCAAATCCGACCCCCGCAACCAAGTAGATCAAGGGGTTAGCCGCTTCACCGGCTAGCCCCTTGGTCGTTTTGGGCGGGTTTTGGCCGTGTTCGCGCGGCCAGCGTCGCGCCTCTGTATGGTTTTGGTAGGCGAAGTCGGGCCCGCAACGCCACCCAACGAGCCCCAACCAGCTACAACGCCCTTCGGAAGGACACGCCCAAGACACGGCCTGGAGTTGACCCGGTTCCGTGGACACCCCATGGTTGGGGCGGAAAGGAGCGTCCACGATGCCGAAGAGCCATCGGCCGTACGCGCCGGAGTTCCGGGAGCGGCTCATCGAGCTGGTTCGCAAAGGGCGAACGCCTGAG
>WNEY01000450.1_pt1 | contig 25719 bp, 25 predicted proteins | sample 5400531 | NCBI WGS metagenome assembly WNEY01 (sample SAMN13153338, study PRJNA577476) | soil metagenome | isolation source: 200 cm saprolite under Douglas fir tree site 1 | place: USA:California | collected 2015-04-18
CGCGCGCGGGCACGGGAGCGGCTCGAGCGCCTCGCGCGGATCGCGGTGCGGCCGCACGATGGGCGCGTCGTGTTCGTGGCCGACAACGGGCGCCCGACCGTGGAAGTGCGGCTGCATACCGCGCGCGGCGCGGTGCACGTGGGTACGGCGCGCGGCGCCGACCACCGCACCGCACTGGACCTCGCAGTGGCGAAGGTGCGGCGGCAGCTCGACAAGGATCCGACCCGGCGGCGCGCTGCCCCGCGCCGGCGCACGCTGGAGCGCGAGCCCCGGTGACGAAGCCCAAGGTGCGCGACCTGGTCGAGCGCAGGGGAGAGCTGCTCCAGCTCGAAACCCTGACCGGAGACGTCGGGCTCGATCGCGAGATTCCCACGCCCGAAGCGTCGAGTCCGGGCCTCGTGCTCGCCGGATACACCAAGCGCTTCGCCGCGAACCGCATTCACATCCTCGGTGAAACCGAGGTCACCTACCTGGCGTCGCTGGACGCCGCCGCGCGGCGTCGCACGCTCGACACGCTGCTCCAATTCGAGCTGCCGTGTGTCGTCATCTCGAAGGGGCAGGAGCCGCCGGCCGAGCTCGTCGAGCTGGCGCGCGCCAAGGGTGTGGCGGTGATCCGGACCCGGCTCAAGACGGCGGAGTTCTACCGCCGCCTCAAGCCGTTCCTGGACGACGCCTTCGCGCCCGCCACCACGGTGCACGCGTCGCTCGCCGACGTGTTCGGCGTGGGACTGTTGTTCCTCGGGCGCTCGGGGATCGGCAAGAGCGAATGCGTGCTGGACCTCGTGGAGCGCGGCCACCGGCTGGTCGCGGACGACGTCGTGCACATCACGCGCCGGGGCAATGACGTACTGATCGGTCGTGGGCACGAGCTGTCGCAGCACTACATGGAGATCCGCGGCGTGGGCTTGATCGACATCCGCGCGCTATTCGGGATCCGCGCCGTGCGCCAGCAGAAGCGCGTCGAAGTAGTCGTCCAGCTCGAGGACTGGGATGCGGCGCGCGAATACGATCGCACGGGGATCGACGGCCAGACCACGCAGGTGCTCGAGGTCACGCTGCCGCTCGTCACCGTGCCGCTCAACCCCGGGAAGAACCTGACGGTGGTGTGTGAGGTGGTCGCGATGAACCACTTATTGCGCTACAGCGGCGTGGATTCGGCGCGGTCGTTCAACGACCGGCTGCTCAAGCGTCTCGCCGAGCGCCGCCAGCTCCAGGAATATCTCGAGGAAGACAATGAGTGAGCCATTGCGGGGAGTGATCGTCTCCCACGCGGCCCTGGCCCAGGCCCTGGTCTCGGCGGTCGCCGCGATCACCGGGGTGAGCGACGCGCTCGTCCCCGTGTCAAACGACGGTTGCGACACGGGCGCCCTGGCCGAGCGCCTGACGCAGGCGATCGACGCCAAGCCGGCCGTCCTGTTCGTCGACCTGCCCGGCGGTTCGTGTCTGACCAGCTCGGTGCGGCTGGCGCGTGGCAGGACCGACGTAGCCGTCGTCACCGGTGTGAACCTCGCGATGCTGCTCGATTTCGTGTTCCACCGCGACATCCCGCCTGCCGACGCGGCACGACGCGCCGTCGAGGCCGGGAGCCGCGCGATCCGTACGCCGGCGGCATGAGCATAGCCCTGTACCGCCTCGACGATCGGCTGATCCACGGCCAGGTGGTCGTGGGGTGGGGGAAGCCGCTGAACGTCGGGTTCATTGTGCTGGTGGACGACGCCGTGCGATCCAGCGAGTGGGAGCAGGAGCTCTACCGTATGGGCGTGCCGCCCGAGATCGAGGTGATGTTCGCCTCGACGGAGGAAGCCTTGCAGCGCCTCCCCGAGTGGGAGGGGGATCCCCGCGTCGGCATCCTCGTCGCGGGCAACATCGACACGCTCGCGGCGCTCACCGCCAACAGTCACCGCGTGGGCCGGGTCAACGTGGGCGGCGTGCACCACCGCCCCGGCCGCTCGGAGCGGCTGCGCTACGTGTATCTGAGCGACGCGGAGGCGGCGCAGCTCAAGACGCTGGCCGCGCGCGGCGTCCAGGTGACGGCCCAAGACGTCCCGACGACCGCGCCGGTGCCGCTCGAGGACTTCACGTGAGCCTCGAGCTGCAGCTGCTGCTGCTCGTGTGGGGAACACTCGTCGGGCTCGACCTCGTGAGCGTGCCCCAGGCGATGATCGCGCGCCCTATCGTGGCCGGGCCGATCGCCGGCGCGATCCTGGGCGACATCGGGACGGGTCTCCAGCTGGGTGTGTTGTTCGAGCTGTTCCAGTACGACATCCTGCCCATGGGGGCGACCCGTTACCCCGAGTACGGTCCCGCGACCGTCGCGGCCGTCAGCGCGGCGCACGCCGCGGCCGGGACACTGGGGCTCGGGCTCGGCGCGTTGGTCGGGTTGATCACCGGGATGGTCGGCGGATTGAGCCTCCATGCCCTGCGGCAGCTGAACACCCGCGCCGTGCGGCGCGCCGCGGTCGCGCTCGAAGCCGGGGACCCGCGGGTGCTCGAGCGGCTGCACGCCGCGAGTATCCTGCGCGACGGCGTGCGAGCGGCCAGCGTGACCGCCCTGGGACTCGCGCTCGCCCAGGTAGCGCGGGCCTATCTCGCGGGCACCCTCCCGCCGCACGGGGTCGCGCTGCTCAACGTGGCGGCGGTGGGCGCGGCGCTCGCGGCCGGGGCCGCGGGAACGCTGCGCCTCGTGGGACGTGGACCCAGCCTGCGTTGGTTCGCGGCCGGTGTCGTGGGCGGCACAATCGTGGCGTTCCTGCGATGAGCCGCCCGTCGACCGGTACCCGGCCCCGGCTCGGCCGCAGCCTGCTCCGCCTGTTCACGGTGCAGGGGTCCTGGAATTACGAGCGGATGCAGGGCGTCGGCATTGGCGTCGCCGAGGAGCCGCTGCTGCGAGACCTGCGGGGCGACGGCAGGGATAACGGGGTGGCGTACCGCGCGGCGGTGGCGCGCGGGGCCCATTTCTTCAATGCGCACCCCTACCTGTGCGGCCTCGCGGTCGGCGCGGCGGCGCGCGCCGAGCACGACGACGTGCCGCCCGACCAGATCGAGCGCTTGCGCACGGCGCTGTGCGGGCCGCTCGGCTCACTCGGCGACCGGCTGGTGTGGGCGGGATGGTTGCCCTTCACCTCGGGGCTGGCGCTCATCGCGGTGGCGCTCGGGCTTGGCCTGTCGGCGATTCTGACGTTCGTCGTGGTCTACAACGTCGGGCACGTGGCGCTGCGTTGGTGGGCGTTGCGCGCTGGTTGGACGTATGGAGCGCAGGTGGCGCAGGCGCTGCGCCAGCCCGTGCTGCAGCGCGCGACCGCACTCTCGGGGCCGGCGATGGCCCTGGTCGTCGGGGCGGCGTTACCGCTGGTGGCGCAGTACCAGAGCAGCGCGTTTTTCGGCTGGGCGCGGGTAGCCCTCGCCGCGGTGGTGGCTGGCGGGTTTGCCCTGTTGTGGTGGCAGCGGGCCCGGCTCACCGGCGTGCGGCTCGGCCTGGCCCTGCTCGCCGTCGCGGCGCTGGCGGGGTGGCTATGGCCGTGATCGAGCGCGATGCCAAGATCGTCAACCCGCTCGGGATGCATGCGCGCCCGGCGGCGGAGTTCGTGAAGCTCGCCAGCCGCTTCAAGTCGGCGGTCGAGGTCCGCAAGGACGATCTCGCCGTGAACGGGAAGAGCATCATGGGCGTGATGATGCTCGCGGCGGAGTGCGGATCGTTCCTGACCATCAAGATCGACGGCGACGATGCGGAGTCGGCCATGGAAGCGCTGCTCGCCCTCGTCGCCGATGGGTTCCACGAGATGCACCTGACGGAAGATCTGCGCGAGGCGGAGCTGCGGGACGCGGAGCAGCGGGAAGCCGAGGGGCACGAATGAGCGACCGGCAGCTCAAGGGCGTCGGGGTCTCGCCGGGGATCGGTGTCGGCAAGGCGATCGTGGTGCGCTGGACCATGCCCGAGGTCCCGCACCGCGTCGTGCCGCGCTCACAGGTGGAGAAGGAGGTGCGCCGCCTGCGCGCCGCGGTGAAGGACGTCAAGCGCTACCTCCAGGATCTGCGGGCGAAGGCCGAGGATCGCGCCGGGGTGGACGAGGCACGCATTTTCGACGCGCAGATCCTGATGCTCGAGGACAAGGAGTTTCTCTCCGGCGTCGCGGACCTGATTCGCGAGAACCACCTCGCCGCCGAGAAGGCGTACGAGTTCAAGGCGCTCGAGGTCCGCGACATGTGGGCCGCGACCGGGAGCGCGCGCCTCAAGGATCGGTTGGTGGACCTGTCCGGCGTCGCGATCCGGGTGATCGAGCACCTGATGCACCGCGGGTCGGACGAGCTGTGGGAGAGCATCGACCAGCCCACGGTCGTTGTGGCCAAGGAACTCGCGCCGGGACTCACCGTGCAGCTCGATCGCGAGCATGTCGTGGGGCTCGTGAGTGAGGAAGGGACGCGGACGTCGCACGCCGCGATCCTGGCCCACTCGATCGGGATCCCGGCGGTGTTCGGCGTCACCGGCGCCACCGAGCGTATCGAGCCGGGCACCATGGTGGTGATGGACGGGACGCGCGGCACGGTCCTGCTCCAGCCGACGCCCCACGAAATTGCCGAGGCGCAGGCACGCGAGCTGCGGCGACGCGAGCTGGGGATGCAGCTCGAGGAGGTCGTGGATCAGCCGTCCGTCACGACGGACGGCGTCACCATCGTGCTGCGGGGGAACGTGGATCTTCCCGACGAAATCAAGCCCGCGCAGGAGCACCGGGCGGAAGGCGTGGGGTTGTTGCGCACGGAGTTCCTCATCACGGGGCACGCCGAGCTGCCCACCGAGGATGAGCAGGCCGAGTATTTTCGCCGCGTCGCGCGGGCCTTTCCGGGCTATCCCGTGGTCGTGCGTACCTACGACTTGGGTGGCGACAAGCTTCCCGCGCCGTTCCGGGCCCCGTCGGAAGTCAATCCGCAGCTGGGCTGGCGCGCCATCCGCGTCTGTCTCGATCGGCCGGACATCTTCCGGACGCAAGTGCGCGCCGCGCTGCGGGCCGCGAAGGACGGCGACGTGTGGCTGATGATCCCGCTGGTCACGCGCCTCGACGAGCTGGATCGCACCCGCGCGCTGGTGGCGGAGCAGGCGGCGCAGCTCGCCCGCGAGGGGATAGCGGCCGCGACGTCGCTGCCCGTAGGCGTCATGGTCGAGACGCCGGCCGCCGCCGTCATGGCCGACCGCCTCGCGGCGGAGGCGGACTTCCTCTCCGTCGGCACGAACGACCTCACGCAGTACACGCTGGTGGTCGACCGCGGCAACGCGCGATTGGCCGACCGCTTCACGCCGCACGATCCCAGCGTGCTGCGGCTGCTCAAGATGGTGGCCGACGCGGCGCGTCAGGCCGGCAAGCCGGCGAGCGTGTGCGGCGAGATGGCATCGGAGCCGCTCTCGGCGTTCCTCCTCGTCGGGCTCGGCTACCAGACGCTGTCGGTTGCGCCGCCGGCGCTGCCCCTCGTCAAGTGGACGGTGCGCCAGGTGAGCGCGGCGCGCGCGCGCGTCGCGGCCGAGCAGGCGCTCGCGGCGCGCACCGCGGCCGACGTGCTCGACCTGTTGCGTCTCCACCTCGCCGAAGCCGTCGATTTGAAGCTGCTCGACCCCGACGGCCGGTTGCCCACCGGACGGCGCGCCGCTAGCTTGAACGTCTAAACCTCAGTCGGACAGGCACATGCCAGCGCAGCGCCACGTTTTCACCTCCGAGTCGGTGACGGAAGGTCATCCCGACAAAATCGCCGACCAGATCTCCGACGCGGTCCTGGACGCGATCATCGCCAAGGACCCCGCCGCGCGCGTGGCGTGCGAAACGCTCGTCACCACGGGCATGGCGATCGTAGCAGGTGAGATCACCACCTCCACGTACGTCCACATTCCCGACATCGTGCGGGGGACGATCAGCGCGATCGGTTACACCGACGCGAGCTTCGGCTTCGACGCGCAGACCTGCGCCGTCCTCACCACCATCGACCGGCAGTCGGGCGATATCGCGATGGGTGTGGACAAGGGCGGGGCGGGCGACCAAGGGATGATGTTCGGGTACGCTTCGGACGAGACGCCGTCGCTCATGCCGCTGCCGATCGTGCTCGCCCATCGCTTCGCGGAGCGGCTGGCGGCGGTGCGCAAGGCCGGGGACCTGCCGTGGCTTCGCCCCGATGGCAAGACGCAAGTCAGCGTCGTGTACGAAGCGATGCGGCCGGTGGGGATCAGCAAGGTGGTGGTGTCCACCCAGCACTCGGACATGATCGACAACGCGGAACTGCGGGAGGGCGTGATCGCGCTCGTGGTCCGGCCGGTGCTCGCCGACGCCGGGTTCGAGGTCCGCGATCCCGACATCCTCATCAACCCGACCGGCCGTTTTGTGGTCGGCGGCCCGCAGGGCGATGCGGGGCTGACCGGCCGCAAAATCATCGTGGATTCGTACGGCGGCATGGCACGGCACGGCGGCGGTGCGTTCAGCGGCAAGGACCCTTCCAAGGTCGACCGCTCCGCCTGCTACGCGATGCGCTGGGTCGCGAAGAACATCGTGGCGGCAAAGCTCGCCTCCCGGTGCGAGGCACAGGTGGCATACGCCATCGGGATCGCCCAGCCCGTGTCGGTGATGATCGACACCTTCCGCACCGGCGTCGTGCCCGACGAGGCCATCGAGGACGCGGTCCGAGACGTGTTCGACCTCACGCCGCTCGGCATCAACAAGGCGCTGAACCTGCGGCACCCGATTTATCGCGCCACCGCGGCCTACGGCCACTTCGGCCGCCCGCCCGAGCGCCGGCGCTACGTGGACAAGGACGTGGACCGGGAAGTCGACCTGTTCACCTGGGAGCAGGCGAACCGCGTCGAGGACCTCCGCCTCGCCGCGCAGCGTTCCAAGCATTACTCCTCCAAGAAAGTGAATGCATGACCACGACGGCTCGCAGCGCCGCATCCGACGTCAAAGACCTGAGCCTGGCCGCCGAGGGACGCCGCCGCACCGAATGGGCGGAGCGCTCCATGCCGGTGCTACGCCTCCTCCGGGAGCGCTTCACCCGGGAACGCCCCCTCGCCGGCCGTCGCCTGTCGGCCTGTCTGCACGTCACCACGGAGACGGCCAACCTCGCGGTCACGCTCCAGGCCGGAGGCGCGGACGTGGTGTTGTGCGGGTCGAACCCCTTGTCGACGCAGGATGACGTCGCGGCGCATCTCGTGAAGGACCACGGGATCAAGGTGTTCGCGATCAAGGGCGAAGACCACACCACCTACTACGAGCACATCCGCGCGGCCCTGGCGCATCGCCCCGACATAACCATGGACGACGGCGCCGACTTGGTGGGCGCGCTGCACATGATCGCGCTCAACCGCCTCGACGACCTGGCGCCGCCGATCCGGGGCTGGGTGGAGACGCTTTCGGGGGCCGACCGCAAGACGCTCGTCGCCGGCGTAGCGGGCTCGACCGAGGAGACCACGACCGGGGTCATCCGCCTCAAGGCGATGGCGCGCGACGGCGTGCTGCAGTTCCCGGTCATCGCGGTGAACGATTCCGACACGAAGCATCTGTTCGACAACCGCTACGGGACGGGGCAGTCGACGCTCGACGGGATTCTCCGGGCCACCAACCTGCTCGTCGCCGGGAGCACCATGGTCGTGGCGGGGTACGGCTGGTGCGGACGCGGCTTTGCGCTGCGGGCCCGCGGCGCGGGCGCCAACGTGATCGTCACCGAAATCGACCCCCTCAAGGCGCTCGAGGCCCAGATGGACGGCTATCGGGTGATGCCCATGACCGAGGCCGCTCGGGTCGGCGACGTCTTCGTGACCTTGACGGGCAACACTCACGTGCTGCGCGTGGAGCACATGCGCGTGATGAAGGACGGAGCGGTGCTGGCGAACTCGGGCCACTTCAATGTCGAGATCGATCTGGACAGCCTGAAGCAGGCGGCCCAGGGTCCGACGCGGGTCCGCGAGTTCGTGGACGAGTGGCGGCTGGGCGGGAAGCGGATCTTCGTGCTGGCCGACGGCCGGCTCATCAACCTCGCCGCGGCGGAAGGTCATCCCGCGAGCGTGATGGACATGTCGTTCGCGAATCAGGCGCTCGCCGCCGAGCACGTGGTGAATCACGCCCGCGAGCTGACGAAGGATGTGCACCGGATTCCTCGCGAGCTGGACGCCGGGATCGCCCGGCTGAAGCTCGCCGCGATGGGCGTCACCATCGATACCCTCACGCCCGAGCAGCAGAAGTATCTGGCATCGTGGGAGATGGGGACCTGAGCGCGAACCAGGTTCAGGTTCGGGTCGCGCATCTGGGACTCGATCGCACGACCAACACGCCGGTGGTCATCCTCCAGGAGCAGGAAGGGGAGCGCGTGCTCCCGATCTGGATCGGGCCGGCCGAGGCGAGCGCCATCGCCATGGAGCTCGCGGGCGTCAAGTTCGCGCGGCCGCTCACGCATGATCTTTTGAAGCAGGTGATTCTCGGCCTGGGCGCCGACCTGCGGAAGGTCATCATCACGCAGGTGAAGGACAACACCTATTACGCCGAGCTGCACATCTACCGCGGCGACGCCGTGATCCAAATCGACGCGCGGCCGTCCGATTCGATCGCGGTCGCATTGCGACTCAAGGCGCCGATTTTCACGAGTGAGAGCTTGCTGGCACTCACGTCGGTCGAGACGGGAGAGCCGGGCGGGGAGGGCGGCCCCACGCCGCTCGGGCCGGACGAGCTGAAGACCTACCTCCAGAACCTCGATCCTGAAGATTTCGGGAAGTTCACTCCGTAGCACCGCGGTGCTGCTGTGCCTCGCCGCCGCGGGGGGGCTTCGGGCACAACAAGTGGCGGTCACGGGTCGGGTCCTGAAGGGACCCACCGGACGGCCCGCCGCACGCACCTGGGTAGTGCTCCATCAGGTGTCCATGGGCGGCGGCGGTCAGCCGGTCGACTCGACCCGCACCGACGACCGCGGCGCCTACGCCTTGACCATCCGGCGGCCCGACTCGAGCGCGATCTACGTGGTCTCGACCTGGCACTCGGGGATCGCCTACTTCTCGGAGCCGATCGCGCCCGGCCGATCGAGATCCGACCTCCGCCCGCTCTACGTGTACGACACGACCTCCACCGGGCCGGCCGTGCGCGTGATGCGCCGGCTGGTTACCGTCGCCAAGGAGAAGCAGGATGGCTCGCGTGACGTGCTCGAGCTGCTGGAGCTCCAGAACCCCGGTGTCGCGACGCGCGTGGCCCAGGACACGATGCGTCCCACCTGGGCAGGCGCCATCCCGCCGCTCGCGATCCAGTTCCGGGTCGGGCAAGGGGACGTCTCGCCCCAGGTGGTGACCCGGCGCGGCGACTCCGTCGCCGTGTACGGTCCGCTCCCACCCGGCGAGCGCAAGCAGTTGAGCTATACGTACGTCCTCTCCGCCACGGTGCGGCGCGTGGCCGTGCCGATCGATCAGCCCACCGAGGAAGTGGACCTGCTGCTCGAGGACACGGCCGCCGTCGTGGCCGCCGGGAAGCTCGACTCCCTCGGGATGGAGGACATCGGCGGGCGCCGCTTTGCGCGCTACCGCACACCGCCGCTCGCGTCCGGCGCCCAGCTCGCGATCGCCTTTACCGACCGACGGTTCACGCCGGAGTCGATGATCCCGCTGGTCGTCGGGCTCGCGGCCGTGGTCCTCGCGATCGGCTTCACTGTTGCGTTGCGCAGGAAACCGCGATAGACTAGCTCGGTCGTTACAAGCGAACGGGGATTCACGGAAGCCGGTGCGAGTCCGGCGCGGCCCCGCCACTGTGACGGGCATGTAGGGGCGCAGCACGCTGCGTCCGCGGCTCACACGCCACTGGGTGTCGTTCACTCGGGAAGGCGAGCCGTTCGCCCGAAGCCAGGAGACGTCTTCCGTTCGCGCCACCTGCAGATCCCTCGCGGGAGGGATGGTGGCGCTGCGCACAAGGCGCAGGCGCTAGCCCATCTCCGCTCCGTCGGGGGTGGGCGTTTTCATTATGCGCCGCTGGATACAGCGGACCCACCTCGCCGGCTTGGTCGCGCTGACCCTCACGGCCTGCGCGCCGGGAGAGCACGTCCCCGTCGGAAGGGGCATTGCCGTCACCGACGACGCTGGTCGTCGCGTGACGCTCGCCGCGCCCGCCCGACGCGTGGTGTCCCTCCTGCCGTCGTTCACCGAGATCCTGTTTGCGATCGGTGCGGGTGATCGGCTCGTGGGTCGCACCACCTGGTGCGACTATCCGCCCCAAGCGCTCGCCGTGCCGAGCGTCGGCGACGGCATGCCGCCCAGCGTCGAGGCGGTGGCGGCGCGGCATCCGGATCTCGTCGTGCTGTACCGCTCCGGTCCGAACGTCGCCGCGGCGGAGCAGCTCGAGCGGCTCGGCATCCGGACGGTGCTCTTCGATCTCAATCGGCTCGAGCAGCTCGGGCCCGTCACCAGGCGCCTCGGCAAGCTCGCCGGGCGCGAGGCCCCGGCCGAGTCGCTGGCGACGGAGCTGGATCGCGTTGTGTCCCAGCCCCCAGCCCCTAGCACCCAGTCCCTTGCTTTCATCGTCTGGGACAACCCACCGATCGTCATCGGCGCGGGGAGCTACCTCGACCGCCTCGCCGCGCTCGCCGGAGCGCGCAATGTGTTCCACGACGTCGGCTCGCCCTCCGCCCAGGTCTCGATCGAGACGATCGCCGCCCGCGACCCCGATTTCGTTGCCATGCTGACGGACAGCGCGGTGCCACCCCGGTACGCCACGCGCCCCGAGTGGCGGGTGGTGCGCGCGGTGCGTACCGCCCGATTCCTGTTTCTTCCGGGGCAACTCTTCGGGCGGCCCGGGCCCCGCGCCGCGGAGGCGATCCGCGAGCTGCGGCGGCGTCTCGAGGCGGTGCCGTGAAGTACGGGTTGCTCGCAGCCGCGCTCCTCGCGACGCTCGCGGCGGCCCTGCTCCTCGGGCCCGCGAACGTGCCCCTCGGCGACCTGTTGGCCTCGCCCATCCTCTGGCAGCTCCGGTTGCCGCGCGCGGTGCTCGCTTTTCTCGTGGGCGGCGCCCTGGGGGCCTCGGGCGTCGCCCTCCAGGCGCTGGTCAGGAATCCGCTCGCCGACCCGTTCCTCCTCGGGCTCTCGGGTGGCGCCGGGTTGGGCGCGGTCGTCGCGATCGCGCTCCATCTCCCCGGTCCCTGGGCCCTGCCACTTGCCGCGTTCGTCGGAGCGGTGGGGGCGATGGCGCTGGTGTATCGCCTCGGGCTCATCGGTGGGGCGGAGCTCGACGCGCGGATCCTGCTCCTGGGGGGCGTGGCCGTGGGTGCATTCGCCGCGGCGGTCACGACCGCCATCGTCTCGCTCGCCGAAGCCACGGAGCTGCGCAACGCGTTCCTGTGGCTGTGGGGCGGGTTCTCGGGTGCGTCGTGGACGACGGTGCTGGTGATTCTGGTGTACGCACCCCTGCCGCTCATCGTCCTCGCCGCGGCCGCGCGGCCGCTCGACCTGCTCGCGCTGGGCGAGGAGCCGGCGCAATACCTCGGCGCGGACGTGCGACGCCTCAAGCGGCTGGTGTACCTCTCGGCGTCGCTCCTGACCGCCGCCGCGGTGGCAGTGGCGGGCGTGATCGGCTTTGTCGGGCTGATCGTACCGCACGTGTGTCGTCTCCTGTGGGGCCGGCTGCATCGCACCCTGTTCCCGACCGCGTTCCTCGCCGGCGGGATCCTCCTCACCACGGCCGACACCCTGGCGCGCACCGTGGTGGCGCCGCGCGAGCTGCCCGTGGGCATCGTGACGGCGCTCGTCGGCGTGCCCCTCTTTGCCTTCCTGCTGCGTCGATGGACCGTGAGCTGATCGTCGCCGTGCGCGACCTGACGTGCCGCTACGCCGGCGCGCCCCGCGACGCGCTCCTGGGCGTCTCGCTCGAGGTGCGCTCGGGCGAGTTTCACGCATTGCTCGGGCCCAACGGCAGCGGCAAGACGACTTTGCTGCGCGCGGCGCTCGGCCTCGTGCCACCCGTGCAGGGTCGTGTCGAGATCCTCGCTCGTCCGGCGGGCGACTGGTCCCGCCGGGACCTGGCGCGCGTGGTGGGGGTCGTGCCGCAGCGGGAGGAGAACCTGTTCCCGCAGCGGGTGCACGAGACGGTTCTCCTGGGGCGCTACCCGCACCTCTCGCTGTTCGGCGGCGTGCGCGCCGCCGATCGGGCAGCCGTCGAGCGGGCCCTGGTCGCCTGCGACGCGCTCGACCTGGCCGACCGTTGGCTCTGGACGCTTTCCGGGGGTGAATACCAGCGCGTCCGGCTGGCGCGCGCCCTCGCTCAGGAGCCCAAGCTGCTCGTGCTCGACGAACCCACGGCGTCGCTCGACCTGCGGCACGAAATGCAGCTGTTCGAGCTGGTGCGCCTGCTCGTGGACACCCAGGGGCTCGCGGCCCTGATGATCACGCACCACGTGAATCTGGCGGCGCGCTTTGCCGACCAGGTGCTGATCCTCGCGGAGGGCCGGGCCGTCGCGCGCGGCGCACCGGCCGGCGTGCTCACGCGAGAAACGGTCGAGCGGGTGTTCTCCTGGCCGGTCGCGATCGAGCCGTTCGAAGGTCGCCCGCAGATGATCCCCTTACGTCAGCGAAAGGACGCTCCATGAGCCGTGCCCTGCGCGCGCTTGCGCTCCTTATCCTCCCGGTGGCGCTCGCCGGTCAGGAACCGTCCGATACGGTGGTGCTCAACCCCGTCGTCGTCACCGCGACCCGGATTCCGACGCCGGCCGATGGGGTACCCGTGGCCGTGACGGTGATCCGCGGGACCGAGCTGCGGGAGCGGGGCATTCTCACCGTCGCCGAGGCATTGCGCAGTGTGCCCGCTGCGAGCGTCGTCACCACGAACTCGTACGGAAGTCAGACGTCGCTCTTCCTGCGCGGCGGGCAGAGCAATTACGTGAAGGTCTTGATCGACGGGGTACCGCAGAACCTGCCCGGGGGGGCCTACGATTTCGCCAACCTCACGACCGACAACATCGAGCGGATCGAGGTGGTGCGCGGACCGGCGAGTGTGCTCTACGGGTCCGACGCCGTGGCGGGTGTCGTGCAGATTTTCACCCGGGACGGCGGCGGGCCGACGCACGCCAGCGTGGCCGCGCGTGGCGGGACGTACGGCAGCGGCGCGCTCGACGCCACCCTCTCGGGGGGAGACGGGCGGGCGAGCTACGCATTAACCGTATCGCGCTTTTCGAGCGACGGCCTCGACTCGATCAACAATCAGTTTCGGAACGAAGTCTTCAGCGCTCGCGCGCGCCTTCAACCCGACAGAAGCACCGATGCCGCCCTGACGGTCCGTTATGGCGATGCCTTGTACCACTTTCCCAGAGATTACCGTGGCGTCATCGTGAGCAACAACCAGCACCAGCTGGAGCGCGGTCCGTCGCTGGGCCTCGACCTGGGGCGTGTCTTTTCGGACCGCGTCGACGGACGGCTCACGGCCGTCTGGCATCGGGCCAACTACCTGTACGCCATCGGCAAAAACGGCCCCGCCGACACGACCACCTTCCCTTACGCCAGCTCCGACTGGATTACGCGTCTCGGGCTGGACGCGCGGGGCGACGTGCGTCTACTCGCGCGGGACGCCCTGACCTTCGGCACAGCACTGGAGCGTGAGGCGATGGCCGGCACGACCCTCGACGGGTCGCGGTCGCGGACCAACGGCGCCATTTATCTGCAGGCCGTCTCGAGCCCCGCGCGACCGGTAAACCTGACGATCGGCTCCCGGCTCGAGGACAATGAGCGCTTCGGCACGTACGTGACCTATCGCGCCGGTGTCTCCGCCCGGCTCGCCGAGGGCGTCCGGGCGGTTGCCTCGGTGGGCACGGGATTCAAGGAGCCGAGTTTCTTCGAGAACTACGCCACTGGGTTCGTGCGCGGGAATCCGGACCTGCGGCCCGAGCACTCCCGCAGCTGGGAAGCCGGGCTCGAGTACCGCACGCCGGGGCGTGTGGTCCTTCGCGGCACGTACTTCGGCCAGCGGTTCGTGGACATGATCGATTACAACGCGACCCCGGCCGCGGGGGAGCCCAACTACAGCAACGTCGCCCGCGCGTCGGCGGACGGCGTAGAGCTGGGCGCGCAGCTCATGCCGGAACCCTGGTTCACGGTCTCCGCGAGTTACACCTACCTGTCGGCCACGGTAACCCGTTCGGGCTTCGATTCGTCGTCCGGCGCGCTGCTCGCGGCGGGACAACCGCTCGTCCGCCGCCCGAAACACTCGGCCTGGCTCGACTTCACCTATGCAGCGGTCCACCGGGGTACCGTGTCTCTCGCCGTGGCGTACGTGGGGGAGCGTCAGGATCGGGACTTCTCGAGTCCCTCGTCGCCGCGGGTGCCGCTGCCGTCGTACGTGCGGGTCGACTGCACCGCCGAGCTGGATGTCGTCGTGTCGCGGGGCAGTACGCCCGGCTTCGCGATTTCGGGGCGGGTCGAGAACCTGCTCGATCACCCATACGAGGAGGTCAAGAACTTCCCGGCGCGACGGCGCGCGATCTTCGTGGGTGGAGAGCTTCGCTTCGGCGGCCGATGAGCCCCGTCGGGCGCATCGCCTCCCTGCTTCCCAGCGCGACGGAGATCGTGTGCGCGCTCGGCCTCGAGGATCGGCTCGTCGGTGTCTCGCATTCCTGCGATCACCCCTCACCGATCCGCAGCAAGCCGCGCCTCACCCGGCCGCGTTTCCCGCTCGACGGGCTCTCGAGCGGCGAGATCGATGCGGCCGTGCGGCAGGCGCTGCGGAAGTTCGGCAGCGTATACGAGGTCGATCCCGAGCGGCTGGCCGCCGTCGGGCCCGATCTCCTGCTGACGCAGGGAGTCTGCGAGGTCTGTGCCGTGCCGACGCGCGACGCGGCGGCTGCTGCCGCCGCCCTCGCGTCCTGTCCGTCGGTCCTGGCACTCGATGCCCACGACGTGGCGGGCGTCCTCGAGACGATTCGCCTCGTGGGGCGAGCTGGCGGAGTGCCGGAGCGCGCCGAGCAGTGCGTGCGCGACATCGAGCGGCGCATCGGGGCAATCCAAGCGACGGTCACCAGCCGACCGGCGCCTCGCGTCCTGGCACTCGAGTGGCTCGATCCGCCATTCGTGCCGGGCCACTGGGTGCCGGAGATGGTCGGGTTGGCGGGCGGGACCCTGGTCCGAGGGGCCGCAGGCCGGCCCTCGTTCGGCGTGCAGTGGGAGGAACTGGCCGGTCTGGATCCCGACGTGCTGCTCGTGATGCCGTGCGGGTTTGACCTCATCGCGGCGCGCGCCGACGCGGATCGCTACCGCGCGTCGCTTTGCGCCGTGGCGCCGCGGGCGATCCGCTCCGCGCGCGCCTACGTGGTCGATGCGAACGCGCACTTCAGCCGTCCCGGGCCGCGCGTCGCGGACGGCGTGGAGCTGCTGGCTGCGCTGCTCCATCCCGATATCTTCCCGGGCGCATCGCTCGAAGGCAGAGCGGTTGTGTGGGCGTAGCTCGTATATTGTGCCTTGTGGAGACTGCTTCCCGATGAGACGACTCCTCGTCCTGGCGCTCACCCTCGCGGCCGGCTGCAGCGATGCGCTCGAGCAGAAGAGCTCGGCGGGGCAGGTGATCGCCGTCGTGGACTCGGGCGCCCGCACGCTCTCGCTCATCTCCGCTACGGACTTCACCGTGTCCACGCGGGATTGGCAGAGCGCCAGCGCGACCCCGGGCACCATCGACGGCCACGGGAATGTCTTTCTCGTTCCGCTCGGGCAGGCGAACGCGGTAGGTGTGGACCTCCTGCCGGGGCCTTGCCCTCCAGGAGCCTTGTGCGTGCGACCCGACTACGTCCTGCCTCTTGACGCAGGATCGGGAGCGACCGGGGTCGCCATTCAAGACGACTCGATTGCATGGGTCGCAAATCCCAAACTCAACACGGTCACGCGGCTCAATTACCGCAGCGGCGATACGACGAGTATCATCGTGGGCGTTCATCCGCAGGCGGTGGCGATCGTGGGAACGCGGGTGTTCGTCGTCAATGCCAACGTCGTCGGCTCCACACCGGCAGGCCCCAGCTGGCTGTCGTCGTTCGACTGCTGTGGCATTGCGGTGCCCGATTCCATCCCGCTCACCGGCGTCAATGCGCGGTTTGCGACCGTTGGCGACGACAGCCTGTTGTACGTGATCGCTTCCGGCGCGCCCGGCGCCGCGGACGGCAAAGTGTCGATCGTGGATCCACAGGCGCGCGTCGAAATCGCGGTGCTGAACGGTCTGGGGGAGTCGCCCGGGGCCACGGCGTTTCACCCGGCCGGGAGCCGGCTGCTGGTCGCGTCGGCCAGCGAGGGCATTCTCGAGGTGAATACCTCCACCCGCGCGATCTCACGGGGCCCCGGGAACGGCGTCAAACCCGGCGGTCACGGCGTGTCGGGACTCGCGATCGATCTCCGAGGACGCGTGTATGCGGTTGACCCGGGCGCCTGCGCCGCCCCGGGCACGGTCCACGTTCTGAACCCACCACCCAACTACGACGAGATCCAGGTCGTTTCCGTGGGCCTCTGTCCGACGACCGCCGCGGTGGCGACGACTCCATAGCGATGTCCCTCGTCACCACCCCCGCCCTCGTCCTCCAGACGTACCGCTACAGCGAGACGTCCAAGGTCGTGCGGCTCGCCACGCGGGACTTGGGCGTCCACAGCGCCATCGCCAAGGGCGCGCTGCGACCCAAGAGCCGGTTCGGAGCGGGGCTCGAGCTCTTGAGCGAAGGCGTGGCCCAGCTGTACTTCCGCGAGACGCGCGAGCTGCACACTCTCGGCGCCTTCGATCTCGTGAACTTGCGGCGCGACCTGGCCGGCGACGTCGGCCGCTTCGCGGGCGCCGCAGCACTCGCCGAGGTGATGCTCAAGATGGCGCCGCCGGCACCGCTCCCGGTGGCGTACGACACGCTCACGGCCGCGCTCGATGCGCTCGAGGCTGCGCCCCCCGACCGCGTGGACGCGAGCGGTGTACGCGCGATGTGGCGGCTCGTGTCGGTGCTGGGCTTCGAGCCGTCGCTCACGGCATGCGTGCGAGACGACGCGGCGATCGAGCCCGTGGGCGACGCCCCCGTGTTGTTCAGCGTGGCCGACGGGGGCGTGTTCTGCCCCCGCTGCGCGCCGCCTCCTTCCCAGTCGCCCAGCCGGCTGCCGCCCCAGGCGTACCGCGACCTGCTGGCCTTGAACGACCCCCGGGCGGAGCTCCCCGCGCTCGATCTGCCCCATGCCGCGGCTCACCGCCGCCTCGTCGCCCGATTTGTCCGCTACCACCTCAACGAGGCCGGCTCACTTTCCGCCCTGGACTTCTGGGAGCGTCGCGCGTGGGTGCCACCTCCGGCCACTCGCACTCCGGTCCCCTCCGCCGCTTCGTAATCGGCACCGCCGGTCACATCGACCACGGCAAGACGGCCCTGGTGAAGGCCCTCACCGGCGTCGACACCGACCGTTGGGAGGAGGAGAAGCGGCGCGGCATCACGATCGACTTGGGGTTCGCGCCGCTCGCCCTGGGTGACGCGATCCAGGCGAGCCTGGTCGACGTTCCCGGGCATGAAGGCTTCGTGCGTAACATGCTGGCCGGCGCGACCGGCATCGACGTTGCCCTGCTCGTGATCGCGGCCGACGAGGGAATCATGCCGCAGACCGAGGAGCACCTGGCCATCGTGGAGCTGCTCGGTGTGAGCCGCGGCATCCCCGTGCTCACCAAGCGCGATCTCGTAGACGCGGAATGGCTCGACCTGGTGCGCAGCGAGGTGAGCACGCGTCTGGAGAGGAGCCGCGTACGCTGGGAAGCGCCGGTCGCCACATCGGTGCTGTCGGGACAGGGTCTGGACGATCTGCGCGACGCGTTGCGGCGGGTCGCCCGGGACCTGGTCGAGCGCCCCGCCGACGACCTGTTTCGGCTGCCGATCGATCGCGTGTTCGCAGTGGCCGGGGCGGGAACCGTGGTCACCGGCTCGACCTGGAGCGGCAGCGTCGCCGTCGGCGAAGCGGTCCAGCTCCTCCCGCTCGGTCGCGAAGCGCGCGTCCGGTCCATCGAGGTCCACGGCGAGACTGCCGAACGGGCAGTGCCGGGGCGACGCACGGCGCTGGCCCTCGTGGGCGTGGACAAGAGTGAGCTGGCGCGCGGGCACGTCGCCGTCACGGGGCCCGGGTGGCGGGCCACCACCCTCATAGATGTCGCCGTGGAGCTCCTTCCTGCGGCCCGCAAGCCGATCGCCTCACGGACGCGTGTGCGCGTGCACCTCGGCACCGCCGAAGTCCTGGCCCGCGCGGTACAAACAGCCCCGATCGCCCCCGGGCAGCGGGGCGTCGCGCGCCTGGTGCTCGAGACCCCGGTGGTGGCGCGCAGCGGAGACCGGTTCGTACTGCGCTCATTCTCGCCGGTGACCACGATCGGTGGAGGGGTAGTGCTCGACCCGTTCGCCCCGCCCCATACCCGCCTGCGGCGGCGCCGCGTGGCTGCCGAGCAGAGCCCCGCGGCGCGGCTCGGAGTCCTCGCCGTCGAGGCAGGGCTCACGGGGCTCGCCGCCGACAGCCTCGCCGTGCGGCTCGGGGTGTCGCCGGCCCGTGTGACGGCAGTCATCGCGGAGGCGCGGGACACGGTGCTAACGTCGGCGGAGACCGTCGTAGACCGGCAAGCGGTACTGGCCGAAGCAACGCGGCTGGCGGAGGTGGTCCGGCGTTACCACGAGGAGCATCCGCTCGATCCAGGGATGTCGCTGCAAGCCCTCCGGGCAGCGGTGGGGACGCCGGCGCCTCCGTCCGCCGTGACGGATGCCGTGCTGGAGTTGGCGGTCAAGAGTGGCCAGCTGGAGGTGGCGGGCAGCGTGGCCCGCCAGCCGCGCTGGCGTCCCGCGCTCGACGCCCGGGCCACCGACGCCAGCGAGAAGCTCGCGCGGCGCCTCGCCGATGCTCGCTGGCAGGTCCCCACCGTGGCGGAGCTCGAGCGGGAGTTTCCCGGGTTTCCCGTCCGCGCCCTGTTGTCGCACTTTGCCCGCACCGGCACCGTGGAGCCCATCGACGCCGAGCGGTACGCGGCAAAGGGCGCCCTGGCCGAATTCCGCGCCGCCCTCGAGGCGGCCCTTGCGGAGCTCGGCTCGGCCACCCCAGCCGAGCTGCGGGATCGCTTCGGGCTCACTCGCAAGTACTTGATCCCGTTGCTCGAATGGGCGGATCGGCGGGGGGTGACGCGCCGCGCGGGCGACGCGCGCGTGTTGGCGAGGTTGACAGCCGGGAAAGACGGTTCGTAGGTTTGGATCAGCGCCCTGTAAGCACGAGTATCACTTAGCACAAGGAGAGTCGTCCCAAGTTCACGTCTTGTTTGCCAAGAGGAGCGGTGGATGAAGCGGCACGCCTGGGCATTGCTGGGGCTCGGGCTTTGGGTAGCGGGGGTGGAAGGGGGAACGCGGTGGGTATCGGGTCAGACCCCGCCTCCCACAATCGGGCCACAGCAGAATCGCTCGTTTAACCCGGCGACCACGATCCCGTTCAAGGTCAGCGGGGAGTTGTTCCTCAAGGGTCACCGGCCTGTGGTGTCCCTGCGGATCTACAACGTGCTCGCCCAGCTCGTAGCGATCCCGATACTCCGGGGCTCGGGCAAGGCGCTCGATAGCCTTGCGCTCAGCTGCCCCACCACGATGGGCTGTGCATACAGCGCGTACTGGGATGGGTACGTCGGCAATACCGGGAAGCAGGCTATGTCCGGGGTCTACATCTACCAGCTCGTCATCGACGGCAAGAGAGTCACACGAAAAATAGTCGTCAAGTAGCACATAGGCCTGCTACGTCTTTCGTGTCTTCTGCCAAAACGGCATTTCTCCTCGGCACAGACGTTGCTTTCGGGGTCGGCGACCCTCCATAGACGACTATGATCAGACCAGAACGCTTGACGGTTAAGGCCGCCGAGGCACTGCAGCAGGCCAGCGCGCTGGCCCGCGCGCGCGGCAATCCTGTCATCAACGACGCCCATCTGTTCCTCGCTCTGCTGTCGCAGGACGATGGTATCGTCGTGCCCCTGCTCCAGAAAACGGGGCTCAACGTCACCCAGCTCAGCGCTGAGACAGAACGGGAGGTCGACCGCTTCCCGAGACAATCGGGCACGGCGGCCGAGCCCACGCTGTCACGCGAGGTGTCACGAATCCTGGACCGCGCCGACGAGGAGGCCAAGGCGCTGGGCGACGCGTACGTGTCGACCGAGCATCTGCTCCTCGCCCTGGTGGAAGAGAAGGGCACGACCGCGAAACAGCTCCTCTCCGCCGCGGGCGTGGATCGCGACGATCTGATGGCGGCGCTGCAAGGCGTGCGCGGCTCGCACCGTGTGACCGACCAGGAGCCCGAGCAAAAATACCAGGCGCTCGAGCGCTACACGCGCGACCTCACCGAGCTGGCCCGCAAGGGCAAGATCGACCCCGTCATCGGGCGGGACGAGGAGATCCGCCGCGTGATGCAGGTGCTGTCGCGGCGCACCAAGAACAACCCCGTCCTGATCGGGGAGCCGGGGGTCGGCAAGACGGCCATCGTAGAGGGGCTCGCCCGGCGAATCGTGAATGGCGACGTCCCCGAGTCGCTGCGCAACAAGCATCTCGTGGCGCTCGATCTCGGCTCTCTGATCGCGGGGACCAAGTATCGCGGCGAATTCGAGGATCGGCTCAAGGCCGTGCTCAAAGAAGTCACGAGCGCGGAAGGGAAGTACATCGTCTTCATCGACGAGCTGCACACGCTGGTGGGCGCCGGCGCCGCCGAGGGGGCGATGGATGCCTCCAACATGCTGAAGCCTGCGTTGGCGCGCGGCGAGCTGCATGTAGTGGGTGCCACCACGCTCGACGAATACCGCAAGCACATCGAGAAGGACGCCGCGCTCGAGCGGCGTTTCCAACCCGTCTTTGTGGGCGAGCCGTCGGTCGAGGACACGATCGCCATTCTGCGCGGTCTCAAGGAGCGCTACGAGGTGCACCACGGCGTGCGCATCACGGATAACGCGCTGGTGGCCGCGGCGACGCTGTCGCATCGCTACATCGGCGACCGCTTCCTCCCCGACAAGGCGATCGACCTGGTGGACGAGGCCGCGAGCCGCCTGCGGATCGAGATCGACTCGCTGCCCCAGGAGATCGACGAGGTCGAGCGTAAGATCGTGCAGCACGAGATCGAGCTGGCGGCGCTCGCCAAGGAGAAGGACAAGGCCTCGAAGGAGCGGCGAGCCAAGGTCGAGCAGGAGCTCGCGCAGCTGCGCGAGCGCTCCAAGGTGATGAAGGCCCAGTGGCAAGCGGAGAAGGACGCGATCACGGGGCTCCAAGCCAAGAAAGCACAGCTGGAGCAGCTTCGCGCCGAGGCCGAGCAGGCCACGCGCCGCGGCGACCTCCAGAAGGCCGCCGAGATCAGCTACGGCCGCATCCCCGCGCTCGAGCGGGAGATCGCCGAGGCGGACAAGCGTCTGGCCCAGATCCAGAAGAAGGGCAAGTACCTGAAAGAGGAAGTCGACGCGGAGGACATCGCCGAGATCGTCGCCAAGTGGACCGGGATCCCGGTCACGAAAATGCTCGAATCGGAGCGCGAGCGGCTCACGCGGCTCGAAGCGGAGCTCGAGCGGCGCGTGGTTGGGCAGCCGGAAGGGCTCGCCGCCGTCGCCAATGCCGTGCGCCGGGCGCGCGCCGGGCTGCAGGATCCCAACCGGCCGACCGGGTCGTTCATCTTCCTCGGCCCCACGGGCGTCGGCAAGACGGAGACCGCCCGGGCGCTCGCGGAATTCCTGTTCGACGATGAGAAAGCCCTCGTGCGGCTCGACATGTCCGAGTACATGGAGAAGCACGCCGTCGCCCGGATGATCGGCGCGCCTCCCGGATACGTGGGCTACGAGGAAGGCGGCCAGCTGACGGAGGCTATCCGGCGGCGCCCCTACTCGGTGGTGTTGTTCGACGAGATCGAGAAGGCGCACCCCGATGTGTTCAACGTGCTGCTCCAGATTCTCGACGATGGACGGCTCACCGATTCGCAGGGTCGCACCGTTGATTTCCGGAACACGGTGCTCATCATGACCTCGAACATCGGGTCGCAGTACATCCTCGAGATGGGCACGCAGAACTGGGAGCAGGTGGAGACCAAAGTGCTGGAGCTGTTGCGCCAGACGTTCCGGCCCGAGTTCCTGAACCGGGTGGACGACGTGATCATTTTCCGGCCGCTCTCGAGCCAGGACATCGCGAAGATCGTGGATCTCCAGATCAAGCGGGTCGAGCGGCTCGTCGCCGAGCGCAAGCTGCGTCTCGAGATAACGCCCGCCGCCAAACAGCTGATCGTGGCGGAGGGCTACGACCCCGTCTACGGGGCGCGGCCCTTGAAGCGGGCCATCCAGCGCCTGTTGCAGAACCCGCTCGCCATGGCCGTGCTCGAAGGGCAGTACTCGGAAGGCGACACGGTGCGGGTGGACCGGGCGAAGGACGGCAACCATCTGACGTTCGAGCGGATCCCTGCCGGGGCGGCGGCCGAGCCGGCGCGTGCCTAACCGCGGGGAGCGGGGAGCGGGGAGTGGTACCAAACGGTCCCCGCCCGTTGCTCCGCCCGACATCGCATGCATGGCGGCGGCGCTCGAGGAAGCCCGCTGGGCGGCGTCCATCGGCGAGGTGCCGGTGGGCGCCGTGGTGTTCCGGGGGGGCACCGTCGTCGCGCGCGCCCACAACGAGACCGCCGGCCGGCGCGATCCGACGGCTCACGCCGAGCTGCTGGCCGTGCAGCGGGCGCTTGCCTTGCTGCACACCGATCGACTCAGCGATTCCACACTGTACGTGACGCTCGAACCCTGCGCGCAGTGCGCGGGAGCGCTGGTCCTCGCCAAGGTCGGGCGTGTGGTGTTCGGCGCGTACGACCCGAAGGCCGGAATGGCGGGGAGTCTTGGGGACGTGCTGCGCCATCCCGGCTTGAATCATCGGGTGGAGGTGATCGGAGGGGTGGAAGAGGAAGCTTCGTCGGAGCTGCTCAGAGCGTTCTTTGAAGCAAGGCGGTAACATTACCGCCATGCCCTTCCGCACCATCATCGAGCCGTTCCGCATCCATTCGACTCAGGCCATCAAGCACATCACCCCGGCAGCGCGGGAAGCCGCCCTGCAGCGCGTCGGATACAACCTGTTCGGCTTGCACGGCGACGAAGTGCTCATCGACCTGCTCACCGATTCCGGGACCGGCGCCATGTCCTCGCGTCAGTGGGCCGCGATGATGGATGCCGACGAATCCTACGCGGGCAGCCGCTCGTTTTATCGGTTCCAGGACGTCGTGCGCGCGATCACGGGACTCGAAGAGGTCATCCCCACGCACCAGGGCCGCGCGGCCGAGCGGATTCTCTTCGCGACGTTGGTCAAGCGCGGTCACGTCGTTCCCAACAATACGCATTTCGACACTACCCGGGCGAACATCGAGTACTGCGGCGCCGAAGCGCGTGACCTGGTGATTCCGGAGGGCCGGATTCCCGCGGCCAAACACCCGTTCAAGGGCAACATGGACGTCGCGGCGCTCGAGGCCACGATCACGGAAGTGGGCCGGGAGCGGATTCCGCTCGTGATGGTCACCGTGACCAACAACTCGGGTGGGGGGCAACCCGTCAGTCTCGCGAACCTGAAGGCCGTGCGTGCCGTGTGTGATCGACACCGAATCCCCCTCTACCTGGACGCGTGCCGCTTCGCCGAGAACGCGTATTTCATCAAGCTCCGCGAGGAGGGTTACGCCGCGACGGCCCCGCGCGAGATCGCGCGGGAGATGTTCGCACTGGCAGACGGCTGCACCATGTCCGCGAAGAAGGATGGGCTCGCGAACATCGGCGGCTTTCTCGCGATGCACGATCCCGACGTGGCGCGGGAGTGTCGCAACCTGCTCATCCTCACGGAAGGGTTTCCGACTTACGGCGGACTGGCGGGCTATGACCTGGAAGCGGTGGCGACCGGCTTGGATGAGGCACTGGACGAGGACTACCTCAAGTACCGGCTGCGCTCGACCGCGTACCTGGCGGAGAAGGCCGAGCAGGCGGGCGTCCCGGTGGTGCAGCCGCCGGGGGGGCACGCGGTGTATTTGGACGCGCGCACGCTGCTGCCGCACGTGCCGCCCACGCAGTATCCCGCACAGGCGGTGGCGGTGGAGCTGTATCGCGCCGGGGGGGTGCGGGGCGTCGAGATCGGGTCCGTGATGTTCGGCAAGCGGCAGCCCGACGGCGGCGAGATCGCGGCCCCGCTGGAGCTCGTGCGCCTCGCCGTGCCGCGACGCACTTACACCCAGAGTCACATCGACTACGTGGCCGAGGTGATCGCCGAAGTGGCCCGGCGCAAGGACCGGCTGCGGGGCTATCGCATCGTCGAGCAGGCGCCGTGGCTGCGGCACTTCACGGCGCGGTTCGAGCCGCTCTAGATGCCGCAAACCCGCCCCAAGCTGCCGCAAAAACGCCCTAGCGTGTTCCATACCGCGACGTTACGGTAGGAGACGTTCCACCGGGCACGATCGTCTCACCCGTTGTCCCTCCAAGGAGGTGCGCATGTCGAGCGCAACGAGAGCGGCTGGCGCGCTGGTTCTTGCTTCACTCGTCGCGACCGCGGCCGCCGCTCAGGGCGCCCGCACGCAATTCGGCGCAGGCGCGAGCCTCACATTCCCCATTGGTGATTTTCACGCGGACGCAAATGGAGATGGCTTCAAGATGGGGTGGCAGGGGATCGCGCTGCTCGAGGTACAGCCGCGCGGAAGCCCGGTGGGGTTCCGGGTGGACGGGACGTATGGCGAGAACAGCAGCAACGACAAGTTCAATGCCGATGTCTCCGCCATCGTGGGCGCACCGACAACCGCCAAGATGAAGCAGCTCGGCGGGACCGCGAACGTGGTGTACCACTTCAGGCCGTCGTCTGGAGGAATGGCGGGGTACCTCATCAGCGGGATCGGCGTCTACAGCGTCAAGCTCGCGGTCACGTCCGGGAGCACGACCGCCGACACGTCCGAGACCAAGTTCGTCTGGAACTTTGGGCTGGGGCTCACTTACGCCATGGGTGGCGCTGCTCTGTTCTTCGAAGCGCGCTATGTGGACGTTGCGAAGTCGTTCGGCGCGGCGAAGACGACGTTTATCCCGTTCACTGCGGGCGTCCGGTTCGGCGGCAAATAGGTCCCACGGACGTATGATGGCGAACGGCCAGCGGGTCGCTGGCCGTCCGATATGTAGGCTATTTGGCTCGCTGCTCGAGCTTTGCGATGAGCTTCTCGATCTCGAGCCGCAGTCGCTTGAGGGCGGGGAGGAGCTTCGGCTCGAGCTCGCGCTCGAGCTCCTTGCCCTCTTTGAGGAAATCCTTCATCAGGTCGCGGAACCGGTTCGCCAGCTCCCGCCAAGTGGGGATGGCGTTGACCTCGGGCGCTTCGCCGGGCTCGCGTTTCTTCGGCAGCGTGTTCATCCGTCGCTCCTCGTCAAGGGTCCCTCCGGGAGACTCCAAGTATACGCGCGGGAGGGGTAGGGGTTTCGCGAAGCCCGCGCCCGTAGCGAAACCGCTTGGCCTTATGTATTTACTACGCGTCTGCGCGTCTGCGCGTCTACGCGTCTGTGCGTCTAGTAGTTGGGGATAGGTGGCCGAGCGGCTGAAGGCACGCGCCTGGAGAGCGCGTAAACGGGTAACCGTTTCGTGGGTTCGAATCCCACCCTATCCGTTGCAATTCCTAGACGTCTAGACGGCTAGACGTCTGGCTTGCTGGACAGGTGCGTGAGCGGTTGAAACGGCCGGTCTCGAAAACCGGTGTGCCCGCAAGGGTACCGTGGGTTCGAATCCCACCCTGTC
>WNEY01000451.1_pt1 | contig 25709 bp, 27 predicted proteins | sample 5400531 | NCBI WGS metagenome assembly WNEY01 (sample SAMN13153338, study PRJNA577476) | soil metagenome | isolation source: 200 cm saprolite under Douglas fir tree site 1 | place: USA:California | collected 2015-04-18
ACACCCGGCACTGGATCGGCGGCCGCCGAGTCGAATCGCTGACCGCCACACCGCAACCCAGCCCGCAAACCCCTGGACCACCACCCCCGCAAACCCGCACGCCACCACCCCCACCCCCGCCAACCCGCACGCCACCACCCCATCCCCGACAAACCCGCACGCCACCGCCCCATCCCCGCCACCCCGCACCTACAGCACTCGGTCGACAATCGACCTCACCGGCGGGTGACCGGGCCTCAGCGACGTTTGCTGACTTTTCGCCGATTGATGAGCAGCCCCTCGCCGAGATCAGCCGGGCCGGGGAGGCCGATGTCGCGGTGGCGGTGGCGGCGGCCGCTGAGGCGTTTCCTGGGTGGGCGGCCACGCCGGCGGGCGAGCGGGCTGCGCTGCTGCATGCGATCGCGGACGGGATTGAGGCGCGGATCGAGGATCTGGCTCAGGTCGAGACGGCTGATAACGGGGCGTTGCTTCGCGCCCACCTCGAGCGGGTCGACGGTTTCGTCCTGCGGGCGATCGCAACTGGGGCTCGAGTACAGCTGGGAGGCGGTGTCAACCGCGAACTCGGCGGGCTCTATTACCGGCCGACGCTGCTGGTCGACGCGCCAGCAGGATCGGAGATCCTGACCGAGGAAGTGTTCGGCCCGGTGCTGACGCTGCAGACATTCAACGGCGAAGATGAAGCCGTGGCGCTGGCGAACAATACGAGCTACGGGCTGGCCGCGACGATGTTCACCGGCGACGAAGCCAGGGCCGAGCGGGTCGCGGCTCAGATCAGGGCCGGGACCGTCTGGGTCAACTGCTTCTTCGTCCGGGACCTGCGGGCACCGTTCGGCGGGGCCGGGCTGTCCGGCATCGGCCGCGAAGGCGGCACCTGGAGCTTCGACTTCTACTGCGACGTGAAGAACACCGTGTACGCGGAAACGGGGTGGCGGAATGGGTGAGGTCGTCGGCGCGGGCCTGCTCGCGCACGTTCCCACGATCATGCTGCCTGAGCATCAGCGCCGCGAGCTGAACGAGGGCAAGGAGATCAGCCTGGTTCCCGGCCTGCACCGGCTACGGGCCGAGGTCTTCGAGTCCCTGGACTATGACACGGTTGTCGTGCTCGACTCGCATTGGCAGACGACCGTCGAGTTTGTGGTCGCGGCCCAGCCGATGCGGGCCGGGCTGTTTACCTCCGACGAGCTGCCGCGCGGCATGAGCCGGGTGCCCTACGACTGGCGCGGCGACCCCGAGCTGGCGCACGCGATCGCGGCCGAGGGCGAACCGAGCGGGACCTGGATCACCGCGATCGACGATCCTTATCTGCCCGTGCACTACGCGACCGTGAACCTGTGGACGTTTCTTGGCCGGGGTCTAGGCAAACAGTGGATCACGGTCAGCAACACCGCGCACACCGGCGACACCGAGGACTTCACCCGAGCCGGCCGCGCGATCGGCGCGGCGATCGCGCGGCTGGACCGCAAGGTGCTGCTGATCGCGTCTGGGGCACTGTCACATACGTTCTGGCCGCTGCGCGAGTTGCGGGCGCACGAGGCCAGCGACCCGGTGCACATCAGGACCGCCCGGGCCCGCGACGCCGACCTAGCCAGGATCGACTGGCTGCTGGGCGGGGAACACGCCAAGGTGATCGACGGGATGCCCGAGTTCCTTACCGTGCGGCCCGAGGCCAAGTTCGCGCCTTACCTGATGATGGTCGCCGCGCTGGGCGGCGATACGGTGACTGCGCCGGGCAAATCTTTCTCCGAATATGAGAACTCGGTGGGGACCGGCCAGATGCACCTCTGGTTCGACCGGCCGGCGGGCGGCTGGTCGGCGTAGGAGCGAGGAGGGGCTAGTTGGCGGAGTACCGCAGGATCTTGCTGGACGGCGCTGCTGTCCAGGTTCGGCTGGAAGGCGATGAGCTAGTCGCCGGGGATGGGCGCCGGATCGCGGCTGAGGCGGCCGTGCACCTGCCGCCGGTCCAGCCAACCAAGATCATCGCGGTGCACCTGAACCATCGAAGCCGGGTCACCGAGTTCGGCGCCACATTGCCGCCAGCGCCGACGTACTTTCATAAGCCGATCTCGGCGCTGGTCGGGCACGGCGGCGCGGTGGTCAGGCCCGCGAACTGCCAGTACCTGAACTACGAGGGCGAGGTCGCGATCGTGATCGGCCGGACCTGCCGGGGCGTCTCGCCGTCGCAGGCGGCTGATTACATAGCCGGGTACACGATCGGCAACGACTTCGGGCTCCATGACTTCCGCGACACCGACTCCGGGTCGATGCTCCGGGTGAAGGGCTCGGACACGATGGCGCCGCTCGGGCCCGGGCTGGTGACGGGGTGGGATTTCCGGGGCAAGAGGTTGCGCACGTATGTCAATGGCCAGTTGGCCCAGGACGGCAGCACCGACGAGATGACCTGGGACATGCACTACCTGGTGGCCGACATCGCCAGGACGATCACGCTTAACCCGGGTGATGTGCTGCTGTCGGGCACCCCGGCCAACTCGCGGCCAGTGCAGCCTGGTGATGTGGTGGAAGTGGAGGTCGACGGGCTCGGCCGGCTGAGGAACCACGTCGTCGCCGGGCCGCTGGAGGTCCCGGCCGAGTTCGGCGCGCAGCCGAGCGCGAGCGAGGAAGTTCTGTCGACGGCACTGGGCGGCGACTGGGAGTTCCGGGGCATCAGGCCGCCGATCAAGTCCTAGCCCGCAGGGAGGTCTGGCTTGGCCGAGCTCAACGAGTGGCTGCGCCTGGCGGCCGATTCGGTCGCGCAATGGCAGTCCAGCTACCCGCCGTTCGAGCAGCATGCGTCACTACGCGTAGACCACGCGCAATTCGTTTCCGCCTTCGAAGTTTTTTCCGAAAGAATGCGCGGAAACTATCCGTATTTCCACCCGTCATACGCCGGACAGATGCTGAAGCCGCCGCACCCGGCGGCCGTGGCCGGATACCTGGCTGCGATGCTGGTCAACCCGAATAATCATGCTCTTGACGGCGGAAAGATTACTTCGGAGTTTGAAAAGGAGGCGGTGGCTGATTTGGCGGCGATGTTCGGACTCGCCACCCATCTTGGTCACCTGACCAGCAGCGGCACGATCGCCAACCTCGAAGCACTGTACGTCGCGCGCGAACTCCACCCCGACCGCGGCGTCGCTTACAGCGCCGAGGCACACTACACGCACTCGCGGATGTGCGGCCTGCTGGGAGTTGCGGGAACGGAGGTCCCGGCGAACGGGCTGGGTCGAATTGACACCGGCGCGCTCGATGAACTGCTTGCGGGCGGATCGATCGGGACGGTGGTCGCCACGGCGGGGACGACCGGGCTCGGGGCCATCGATCCGGTGCACGAGGTGCTGGCGGTCGCGCGGCGGCACGGGGTGCGGGTGCATGTGGATGCGGCGTATGGGGGGTTCTTCACGCTGCTGGCCGGGGCTGGCGATCGCGTCGGGCTCGATCCGGCGCCGTGGCAGGCGATCGCCGAGTGCGACTCGGTGGTCATCGATCCGCACAAGCACGGGTTGCAGCCGTACGGGTGCGGGGCGGTGCTGTTTACCGATCCGGGGGTGGGGCGGTTCTACGCGCACGACTCTCCGTATACGTACTTCACGTCCCGGGAACTGCATCTGGGCGAGATCAGCCTGGAGTGCTCGCGGGCGGGGGCGGCGGCGGCCGCGCTGTGGCTGACGTTGCGATTGCTGCCGTTGCGGGCTGGTGAAGGCGGACTCGGGCCGGTGCTGGCCGCGTGTCGTGGGGCGGCGCTGGACTGGGCTGACCTGCTTGGTTCGTCGGAGGTGCTTGAGGTCTATCAGGCGCCGCAGCTGGACATCGTGAGCTATTTCCCGGTGACTGTGCCCGCGAGCATGGCCGCGATCGACGAGGTTTCGGCGCGGATAATGGCGGACGGGATGAACGATCCCGAGCGGCCCGTCTTCGTCAGCACGCTGTCGGTCACGGCCGATGCGTTCGCACGGCGCCATCCGGAGGTCACGGGCGATCGGGACCGGGCAAGAATTCTGCGCAGCGTCCTCATGAAGCCCGAAGCCGAGCCCCAGGTCCCCTGGCTCCACTCCCGCCTAGAGCAACTCGCCCGCTAATCCTCGCGCATCGGCCTCACCATTGGCACAGAATGTGGTTTGTGATGGTCCATGCCACGGCAAGACTTGCGCCTCCGGCGAATTTGAGCGACGACGATTTGGCTGGGCTGATCGCCGCTGTGATCGACTACCTCGACACCCATGTCATCGAACCGTCTGTGAGCACGATCCGGACAGAATCTGGTGTGCGGATTGAGATCTCGGTGACCATCGACACCGATGATCCGTGGACTGCCCAAGCCCGAGCCGCCGCCGCGATGCGGGATGCTTTCGAGTCCACGGTGCCCTCGATAGCCGGCCTGACGCACGATCTCGTTCTTCAGGCGGCCTAGCCGGATAACCGGCCGCCGATGGCTCCGGGCGGCGGGGAGGTTGAGGCGGGCCAGTACGATCGTGGCATGTCGCGTCGTCTTGCTGCTGATCGGGCGAGCGACCTTGTGCAGGCTGAGCGCGATATCAGAGCCCGGATCGGTGATCATCCGCTGGACTTCGCGGCGATGGCGGCGGTGTCGAACATCTACCGGGCCGCGAATGTGATCCGCAATCACATGGAACGCAAGGTGCTGGCCGACGAGGATCTGTCGTGGGCGGCGTTCACCGTGCTGTTCGTGTTGTGGATCTGGGGTGATCAGCAGACTCGGCATCTGGCCGAGGAGGCGGGGGTTACCAAGGGGACGTTGACTGGCGTGCTCAAGACCCTGGAGAAGCGGGGGCTGGCGCGGCGGCGCGGGCATGACGGGGATGGGCGGCTCGTGCTGGTGGGGCTCGAGCCTAAGGGAGTGGCTGTGATCGAGCGGCTGTTCCCGGCGTTCAACATGGGTGAGGCGCTGATGAGCAGCAGCCTGACCGAACCTGAGAAGGAGCAGTTGGCCTCCCTGCTCCGCAAGATCATCCGGTCCGCCGAGGACGCCTGACGGTCGGGCCCCTCTACAGCATCAGAGCCGCTCTGATGCTGTAGCTTCCCGGGACGGAACGACATCAGGTGGGCACCGAGGCTGTCAGAACGACATCAGGGAGGCACCGAGGCTGTAGCTTCCCGGGACGCAACAGCATCAGGAGGGCACCGAGGTTGTTCAATCGGGCGGGTCGAGGAGACGTTGGCAGTCGAACAGGTGGTGGGCTAGTTCGTGGACGGCGCGGCGGGCGATCCAGTCGACGGTGCGGATCTCGGGTTCGGGCCAGGGGTAGACGCCGGTGCGCAGCCAGGCGTCCTCGCTGAAGCCGGCCAGCGTGTCCGCCAGTTCCCGGGCCCCGGCTTCGACGGCGGCGGCAACGGCACCCGGGTCCTGCTCGTTGTACCGCTCCTCGATCGCGCGCTCGTCTCGGCGCATCGAGACGAACGTGGGCGTCTGCTCGACCTGGGCTAGCAGGACCCGGTCGCGCTGGACGCGCATCACGTCGCGGACATGGCAGCCGTATTCGAGCGCCGACCAGCTTCCGGGCCGGGGGTGCGCGCGGAGCGCGGTCGCCGGGACGCCGGTCAGGATCGAGCCGAACTGCTCGGCCAGCTCAGGCAGCGCACCCGTGATCTGCTCTCGGCTGAGCGAGTCGTAGTCGTAGCCGTACTCTTCGCAAGACGTCACGCTCCGCACGCTATCGCGCGAGCGATCGCGGCCCGGCCGGGCTAAGTTCCAAGGGCGGACAACGAAGTCGGCTACGAGAGGACGGCAGGATATGGATCATGAGGAGCTAGCTCGACGATTCGGCGCGGTCTCGACCGCGAATATCGCGGACGCGTGCCTGCGCGCCGGTGTCCCGGTGCGCTGCGGTCACCCGTACATCGGCCCGGTCATCCCCGGCAGCCGCCTGGCGGGCCGCGTGCTGCCGGCCAAGCATTCGGGCAGCGTCGATATCTTCCTGGAAGCGTTCGAGCGCGCCGAAGCCGGCGACGTGCTGGTCGTCGACAACACCGGCCGCGACGAAGCTTGCGTCGGGGACCTCGTGGTCCTTGAGGCCAAGGCCGCCGGACTGGCCGGAGTCGTGATCTGGGGCCTGCACCGCGACACGGCCGACATCAAGGCGATCGGGCTGCCGGTGTTCAGCCAGGGCCACCTGCCCGCCGGACCGGAACGGCTTGACCCGCGGCCGGCCGACGCACTCGCGGCCGCGTCGATCGGCGACTGGACGGTGACCAGCGACGACGTGATCTTCGGCGATGACGACGGAGTTATCGCCGTTCCCGTCGCCAAGGTCGAAGAACTCATGGAGATCGCGGAGAACATCCGCGCCACCGAGCGTGCCCAGGCCGATCGGATCAGCTCCGGGCTAACTCTCCGCACCCAGCTAAGATTCGGTGACTACCTGGCCGCGCGGGAACACAATCCCGCCTTGACCTTCCGCGATCACCTGCGAGCGGCGGGCGGCGCGATTGAGGAGTGACCGGCATCGATGCCCACCTCGGGGCTCGATGATCACCTCGACCTAGATAGCCGCGCCGACCTCAGCGGCTTCGGCCGCCACCCGTAGCGCACTTGCGACCAGCACGTCGGCCCGCTGCCTCGCTCCCGGTTCCTCCGCGTACGCCTGGGCCAGCAGCGCATCGGGATCCTGACCCGCTTTGTCCGCCTCGGCCCGGGCGCCGTTGTTCAGCCACCCCGAGAGCTGAGTTCCGTCGACCTCGGGGTGGAACTGGACCCCCAGATGCCGTCCGAGCACGAACGCCTGAACGCACCGATCGCTGGTCGCCAGGATCGTCGCCTCGGACGGCAGCAGGCAGTGATCCCCGTGGAACTCCAGCCACGGACCGGCCGGGATCAGCTCGGGATCGACCGAGTCGATCAGCTTCCAGCCGACCTCCATGGCCGGCATCTCCTCGACCTTGCCGCCGAAGGCGAGGCACAGCGCCTGCGCGCCAAAGCAGATTCCGAGCACCGGCACTCCGGCTTCCTCGGCCCGACGGAGCCAGTCGAGTTCCTGCCCGATCCACCCGAACCCCGGCCCGTGGTCATTGACCGACGGGACCGCGCCGAGCAACACCACGTGATCGACGCCGTCAAGCGAAGGCAGTTCGTCGCCGTTAAGGAACAGCTGCGTGGTCAACTCAGCGCCGCGAGCCAGGAACGCCTCCTCGATGAAGCCAGGAGAGTCCTCATGGTGGTGCCTGATCACGACTACTCGCATTGCGGAGCTCTCCTGGTTGCCGGGTCCGATGATTGCCGTACGGTTCGTTTGGTGCCAAACTATCTGGCATGGCCGAAGCCGTCGACCTGACCGACCTGGACCTGTGGGTGCGCAGTGCCCCCTATTCGGAGTTTGCCCGGCTCAGGCGCGATGCGCCAGTGGCGTGGATGCCGGAAGCTGCCCCTAATTCCGGTTTCTGGTCGGTGCACGGGTACGCCGACATCATGGCGGCGTCCCGCGACGTAGCGACCTACTCATCGGCGCGCGGCATCTCGTTCGAGGAGCCGACCGACGACGACATGGCCGCCCGGCGCACGATCATCGACACCGACCCGCCCGCGCACACCAAGCTGCGCAAGATCTTCTCCGGCAGCTTCACCCAGCGCGCGATCGCCGTTTATGAGCACTTCGTGGCCGGTCTCACCGACGAGGTACTCAGCACTGGCCTGTGCCGCGACGGCACGCCGTTCGACTTTGTCGACGCGATCGCCAAGGAAGTCCCGATCCGGGTACTCGCTAAAATCATGGGCCTTCCGCAGAAAGATTTGCCGTTGTTTATATCGCTTGGCGACAAGCTAATCGCCAACACCGACCCAGAGATCACCGACGTGGTGTGGGGTCGCGATGACACCGACGCGTACCGGCGGTTCCCGTTCCGAAGCCCGTACGGCAAGCAACTGTGGGACCTAGGCCGCGACATCGTCAGGGAAAAACTCCACTCCCCCGGCGACGACCTCCTGTCGACGCTGCTCAAGGCCGAGGTCGATGGAGATCGGCTGAGCGAGACCGACATCGACAACTTCTTCTCGATCATGGTGATCGCCGGGAACGAGACCAGCAGGATCGCGATTGCCCAGGGCGTGCTGGCGTTCTGCGAGTACCCGGATCAATGGGACCGACTGCGCGCCAAACCGGACCTGATCGACTCGGCGACCGAGGAGGTCCTGCGCTGGACCTGCCCCACGCACTTCATGCGTCGCACCGCAACCATCGACACCGAACTGGGCGGCGCCTCCATTAAGGCAGGCGACAAGGTCGTGCTCTGGTACATCTCAGGAAACCGCGACGAGACCGAGTTCGATAACCCGGGCATCTTCGACATTGCCAGATCCCCGAACCGCCACCTCAGCTTCGGCCGAGGCGGCCCCCACCTCTGCCTAGGCGCTCACCTGGCCCGCCTGGAAATCAAGATCGCCCTCGCGGCCCTGGCCCGCGAGGTGACCCGCTTCGAGCTAGCCGGCCCGCCCCGCCGCATCCGCTCCAACTTCACCAACGGCCTAAAAGAACTCCCCATCAAGGCCCACCTGTGATCAGGCTCCTGCTGATCCTCACCGAGAACCACACCATGCGCCCAACCCCCGACGTCACCGACCTGGTCGAGTTCGCCCGCATCGCCGAACAGTCCAGCATCGACGGCATCATGGTCAGCGAGCACATAGTCCTGGGCCCAACCGCCAACACCTCAGGCGAACCGGCTAACCCCCGCGACTACGCACTCCCCGGCAACCAGGACCCCGCCACCCCCTGGCCCAGCCCGATCGTCCTCCTCAGCGCAATAGCCGCCGCCACCACTAACCTCCGCCTGGTAGCCGGCGCCCTGATCACCCCCCTCCGCCACCCTTTGGCGCTAGCCAAAGACCTGGCCACCCTGGACCGCCTGAGCAACGGCCGCCTGATCGTCCTCCCCACCGTCAGCTGGCACAAAGACGAATACGACGCGCTCAACATCCCCTTCGACAAGCGCGGCGCCCTCCTCGACGAGCAACTGGAAATCTGGACCAAGGCCTGGTCAGGCTCCCCAGTCTCCTTCAACGGCAAGCACTACGCCTTCAACGACATCTGGCTCGAGCCCCAGCCAGCAACCCCTGGCGGCCCACCCCTATGGTTCGGCGGCTCATCAGTCCACCAAAGACTCCTCAACCGCCTAGTCCGCTACGGCAAAGGCTTCAACCCCCTGGGCCAACCAGACGAACCAAGCCTGCAAAGACTGGCCGCCGCAATGAAAGCAGCAGGCAGAGACCCAGCCGAGCTCGAATACATAGGCGGCACCCGCGGACAGTTCCCAAGCCCAGACCGGCCTGCGAGCCTAGACCAGGCCTTGGCGACGATCCCAGCCCAGGCAGCAAAGGGCTTCACCACAATCTGCATCAAGCCCTCCCAGTTCATAGACACCCAATCCGAGCTGCCCGCCTTCTGCCAGGACGTGGTCTCCAAGGTGTCCCGGCTCGCCTAAGTCGCCCCGGCTGCGGGATGTCCGATCTCGTCCGGCCAGCCGTTATAGGCGGCCGGATGAGTCGGCATCCCGAAGCCGACCGGCCTCAAACCAGGTCTAAGACCCCTTGACACGGAATCGTTTGCATCCATACGATCCCGGCAGCAAACTTCCTCGAAAGGGACACCACGTGACGAAGATCGACGCCTTCGCTCACATACTTCCGCCGTCCTATGCCGCCCGCATGGAGGCAATCACCTCAGGCCCCTCGATCAGCGACCGCATCCTGGGTTACCGCCCCTGGATCCATGAAGACCCGGCTCTGATCGACCTCGACGCACGCTGGCGTACGATCGACCCGTTCGGTGATTACCGCCAGATCTTGACGCTGGCCGTGCCACCGCTCGAAGAGCTAGGTGACGCGGCCGTCGCCCTTGAGCTTGCCCGCGCCGCCAACGACGAACTAGCTGAGCTAGTCGCCAGGTTCCCCGACCGGTTCGCCGGGTTCACCGCCGCGCTGCCGATGAACGACCCGCAGGCCGCCGCCGAAGAATTGGACCGGGCGATGAGCCAGCTCGGCGCGGTCGGCACCCAGCTGCACTCGAACGTCAGCGGCGCCCCACTCGACGAGCCCAGATTCGAGGTCATCTTCGACCTCATCTCCAGCCACGGCGGCATGGTCTGGATTCACCCGACCCGCAGCCCGATCTGGTCGGACTATCCCGTCGAAGCCCAGTCGAAGTACGGCATCTGGTGGTCGCTCGGCTGGCCCTATGAAACCTCGGTCGCCATGGCCAGGCTGGTCTACTCAGGCTGCTTCGACCGGCATCCGGACCTCAAGATCATCACTCATCACGCCGGCGCGATGGTGCCGCATTTCGCCGGGCGGCTGGCCTCGCCGATCGAGGACCCGGAGCGAGACGGAATCATGGCCTCGCTCAAGCGCGACCCGATGGACTACTTCCGTCAGTTCTACGCCGACACCGCGATGTTCGGCGCCGCTCACGCGGTCCGGTGCGCCGTCGACTTCTTCGGTGCCGATCACGTGCTGTTCGGCACCGACATGCCGCTCGGCGGCCCGAACGTGGTCGCCGACACGATCGCCGACATCAACTCGCTCGGCCTGACCGAGGCCGACACGTCGGCGATCTTCGCCGGCAATGCCCTGCGCCTGCTCGGCCTTCCCGCCTGACTCAGCCTGCGCAATGCGTTCTCCAAAAAAAACGACCAACAGAACAGTCATTGGGTTTTGAAATAAAAGGAGCAGTACCGATGGCCAGTCCCGATCAGGGCTATGAGCGCCTAGGCGGCAAGCAGGGCACGCTGAACTTCTCGCTGTTCGCGTGGGGGTCGACGTTCGGCGGGGTGATCGGCTTCGCGTCCACCTTCGTGCTGCGGCCTTGGCAGGCGGCGAGCACGCAGCTCGCTGATCTGAGCTCGAAGAGCACGGTATGAGCCAGGCATTCCTGGTTACTGGCGGCGGGATCGGGATCGGGGCTGCCGTTACCCGGGCGCTGGCCGGTGCCGGGCATCGGGTGGCGATCTGCGGGCGGCGCAGCGAGGCGCTGCGCGCGGTGGCCTCCTCGACCGGCGCGGTGGACCTGGTCTGCGACATCGGCGACGCGGCGGCGGTCTCGGCCCTGGTCGAAGCGGTCGTCGGTGAGTTCGGGCAACTAGACGGGCTGGTGCTGAACGCCGGGGTGATCTCGCCCGGCGGAGTCGCCGACCTGACGGTCGGCGACTGGCTGTCGATGGTGTCGATCAACCTGACCGGCGCGTTCCTCGTGGCCAAGGCCGCGCTGCCGCACCTGCTCGCGCGGCGGGGCTCGATTGTCTCGGTGGCGTCGGTCGCGGCGTTGCGTGCCGCCGCCGAGATGGGCGGGTACGCGGCAACCAAGGCCGGCCTGGCGATGCTGACCCAGTCGCTGGCCGTCGATCACGCGCATCAGGGGTTGCGGGCGAACGTGGTGTGCCCGGGCTGGACCATCACCGAGATGGCCGATGAGGAGATGACCGCGTTCGGCGGCGAGCGCGGGCTCGACGTGTCCGGTGCGTACGACCTGGTGACCGCGCTGGTGCCGCAGCGCCGGGCGGCCAGCGCGGACGAGGTCGCGGCGGTGGTGACCTGGCTGCTATCGGACGCCGCGTCCTACGTCAACGGCGCGGTGATTCCGGTCGACGGGTCGGCTAGCGCGGTCGATGTCGGGACGGTGGCGTTCGACCCCCGGGTCAGCGTGCGTACGGACGGCGCGGATCCGGCGGGGCGCGGGTAGACAAGGCACCATAAGCCGGCCAGGCTGCCCTCGTGAGCACTCCGGACATGCCCCTTCTGCCGCTCGGCGCGAGCGGGCTCATGGTCAGCCGGCTGGCGCTCGGATCATGGCGCACCTACGAGCGGATCAGCCACGACCGCGGCGTCGCGGTCATGCGGGCGGCGCGCGAGGCTGGCATCACGTTTCTCGACGACGCCCGGTACAACGACGAGACCGGCCACGCGCCGATCCCGACCGGCTACTCCGAGATCATCTTCGGGCGGCTGTTCAAGTCGGCCGGCTGGGACCGGGATCAGACGGTGGTGTCGAACAAGCTGTGGTGGGAGTTCTGGCCGGAGCAGACCCCCGAGCAGGAGCTGGTCGGCTCACTGGGTCGGATGGGACTTGATCACGTCGACCTGATCTACTCCGAGGTACCGCCGGATCCCCTGTCGCTCGATGACGCGGTCGGCATGATCACAGGGCTGATCAGCGCCGGGATCGCCCGGGCGTGGGGCACGCTGAACTGGCCAGGAGAGCTGATGGAGCAGGCCTGGCGGATCGCCGACCGGGCCGGAGTTCCCGGTCCGGTGGCGACTCAGCCGCCCTACAGCCTGATCAAGCGGGACGCAGTTGATGATCCCGGGATGCAGGCCGTCGTAGCGGCGCGCGACATCGCGATCGTGGCGTCGTACGCGCTGGCAGGCGGCGTGCTGACCGGAAAGTACGACCACGATGAGCGGGCCGGGCGGGCGACGGGCCAGCTCGGGACTCCTCGGTACCGGGCCGGGGTGACCGCTGGCCGCAAGCTCGCCGCTCTGGCCAGCCAGACCGGCCACGACCCGGCGCACCTGGCGATCGCCTTCGCGCTCGGCAACCCGTCGGTGACCACCGTGCTGTTCGGCGCGACCAGGCCGGAACAAGTCTGGTCCAACCTCACCGCGCTCGCGGTCGCCGACGAACTAACGCCCGACCAGCGCCGCAAACTGGACGCGATCGGCGCCTAGCCCCGAGCACCGCACATTCCGGACTTGGCACAGCAGCGCTGACCCGTTGCTGCTGTAATTCCCCTCGGCCCAACGACAGCGCTGACCCCAAACCGCTGAAATGACAACGTCAGCGGGCCAACGCTGCTGTTCATTTCCGGGGAGTCACAACAGCGTTGACCCGTCGCTGTTGCTGGTTTGTTGACTCTAGGCGCGGTTTTCTTTTGCCAGGGATCGGAAATCCCGGCCAGAGATAACACGTCCACGGAAGGGTCATCGATGACCAACGCCGTAGAGCTGCCGACCACGACGCCTGTTCAGATGGCGCTGACCGACGCAGCCGCCCGCCAGCTGGCAAATGCCACCAAGACCAGCGCTCAGCTCGATACGATCACGCCGAGATGGCTGGTCAAAATGCTGCAATGGACGCCGGTCGAGGCCGGCATCTACCGGCTGAACCGGGTCATCAACCCGGAGTCCGTGCTCGTCGCCTGCCCGCCGAGGGACGAATCCGAGCTGCCGAATACCTACGTCGGATATGACGAGGCGCCGCGCGAGATCTTCCTGAACTCGGTCGCCACGATCGTCGATATTCACACTCGCGTCTCCGATCTGTATGGCAGCCCGTACGACCAGATCGAAGAACAGCTTGGGTTGACCATAGAGACCGTCAAAGAGCGGCAGGAAAGCGAGCTCATCAACAACCCGGATTACGGCATGATCGCCAGCGCCGCTCCCGAGCAGCGCGTCCGCACAATGAACGGGGTCCCGACCCCGGACGACCTCGACGAGATGATCACCAAGGTGTGGAAGGAACCGGCGTTCTTCCTCACCCACCCCAAGGGCATCGCGGCGTTCGGGCGCGAGTGCACCCGGCGCGGCGTTCCGCCGCCCACCGTGAGCCTGTTCGGGTCGCAGTTCATCACTTGGCGCGGCATCCCGATCATCCCGTCAGACAAGGTTCCGGTGGTTGAGGGCCGGACCAAGATGCTGCTGATGCGGGTCGGTGAGCAACGGCAGGGTGTTGTCGGCCTGTACCAGCCCGGGCTCACGGGCGAGCGGTCGCCCGGGCTCTCGGTGCGCTTCATGGGCATCAGCCGGAAGGCGATCGCGTCGTACCTGGTGTCGCTGTACTGCTCGCTCGCGGTGCTGACCCCGGACGCGCTGGCCATACTCGATGACGTGGAGGTCGGCAAGTTCCATGAGTACGCCCACACCTACCGGTGACGGCCGCTCAGTCGGCCGCTCGAACGGTCACTCCAACGGACAAGCAGGGGGCCGCTCGTTCCTCGAGCCTGACCAGGAGATGCTGACCAGGCTCACCCGACTGGCCGGCCAGGTGCTCGGCGGACTGGCGACAACGGAGTCGCCGGTCCGCCGGGACTCGCTGCCGACCGACCAGATGCTGACCGAGGCCGAGCAGGACGCGGCCGCGCAGCGGCTGTCCGCCCTGGCACCGCCGGCCGCGCCGAGCCCGCCCACCGCGCCGGTCCCGGTAGCGACGCAGCCTGGCCAGGCCTCGTATTACTTCGTCGACGAGGCCCCTAGCAGCCTGCCGGCCATTAGCCCAGAGGCCGGTCCAGACCCGGCGGCCCAGGCGCCAGCCTGGGCCGCCGCACCAAGCTCGACCAGCCCAGCTGCACCAGGTCCGGGCGATGCCGTGTTCATGGTCGACGCGGTCCGGTCGGACTTCCCGATGCTGACCGAGCGGGTCAACGGGCGACCGCTGGTCTGGCTCGACAACGCGGCGACGACGCACAAGCCGCAGCCGGTCATCGACCGGCTGCGGCAGTTCTACGCCCACGAGAACTCGAACATCCACCGGGGCGCGCACTCGCTCGCCACCCAGGCGACCGACGCCTACGAGGACGCCAGGGCCAAGGTCGCGGACTTCCTCGGCGCGGCCACGGCGGACTCGATCGTGTTCACCAGGGGCACCACGGAGTCGGTCAACCTGGTCGCGCAGACCTGGGGCCGGGCGAACATCGGCCCGGGCGATGAGATCATGATCTCCCAGCTCGAGCACCACGCGAACATCGTGCCCTGGCAATTGCTTGCCGAGCAGACCGGCGCGACGATCAAGGTCATCCCGGTCGACGAGGACGGTGAGCTGAGGCTCGACTCCTACCTGGGGATGCTGGGTAAGCGCAGCAAAATGGTCGCGGTCGCGCACGTGTCCAACGTGCTCGGCACGATCGTGCCGATCGGCCCGATGATCGCCGCCGCTCACCAGGCGGGCGCGCGCGTGCTGGTCGATGGCGCCCAGGCGGTCGCGCACTTGCCGGTGCGGGTCGGCCAGCTCGACGCCGACTTCTACACGTTCTCCGGGCACAAGATCTACGGCCCGACCGGGATCGGCGCGCTCTACGCCAAGCCGGAGCTGCTGGCCGAGATGCCGCCCTGGCAAGGCGGCGGGAACATGATCAGCGACGTCACGTTCGAGCGGACCAGTTACCAGTCAGGGCCGGCCAAGTTCGAGGCCGGGACGGGCAACATCGCCGACGCGATCGGGCTCGGGGCGGCGCTTGACTACGTCACCCAGATCGGTCTGCCGGCGATCTGCGCCTACGAGCATCAGCTGCTCGACTACGGGATGCGGCAGATCGCGGCCGTGCCTGGGCTTCGGCTGATCGGGACCGCGCCGCAGAAGGCGAGCGTGCTCACCTTTGCGCTCGACGGCCACGACCCAGCCGAGGTCGGCGAGGCCCTGGACCGAGAGGGCATCGAGGTTCGCTCCGGGCACCATTGCGCCCAGCCGATCCTGCGCCGCTTTGGCCTGGAGAGCGCGGTCCGCCCATCGCTGGCGATGTACAACACCTACGCCGAGGTGGACCTACTCGTCGCCGCGTTGAGTAAGATCGCCGCCTCCGGCGGCAGTGGCAAGATCGCTGCCTCCGGCAGCCGGGACAGCCGTCCCGGGCCGATCGCCTACCTCAGTTAGTTCGGGCACCCCCGGCAGCTCGGGTACGCCCGGCACCTCGGGCACGCCCGGCACCTCGGGCACTCCGGGAAGCTCGGCCGCCTCGAGTTCCCCGGGGTGCTCGGGCGCCCCAGCGGAGTTCGGCTGGCGCACCGCGATCAGCACGAGCGCGGTCGCTAGCACCGATCCGAGCGCGACCACCGGCCAGACGCCGTGCCCGAGCCGGACGAACAGCCAGCCGCCGACCGCCGGGCCGACGGCGGTACCGAGCCCAAACATGAACTGGAAGCTGCCGATGTAGTAGCCCTTGAGCTTGGGCGGAGCGGCGACCGCCGGGTAGGCGAACGTGGCCGGGCCGCCGATGATCTCGCCGAGCGACCAGACCAGAGTCCCACTGAGGATCACGGCCGGCCCGAACGGCAGTCCGTACAGCGCCACCCCGACGCCAAGCAACCCGAGCGTAAGCGCGATCGACAGCTTCATCGGCCAGGACTGGGTGACCTTGGTGACCAGCAGTTCGAACGAGATCACGATCAGCCCGTTGAGCGCGATGGCGAGCGTGTACCAGCTGATCGCGATGCCCGCCGCCTTGATGTCCAGCGGCAGCGTGGACAGGTACTGGACGTAGACCGCCGAGTGCACGCCAATGGCTAGCAGGTAGAGGCTGTACCGCCAGTCCCGCAACATCCGCAGGTACCCGGAGGACCAGCCGCGCGAATCCGCCGGCCGGGCCTCAGCGCCGGCATCATCGCCGGCATCATCGCCGGCATCATCGCCGGCACCGGCCTGAGGACCCTTAGCTGGCAGTGAAGTCCAGGCGAGCACCGCGTAGCCGAGCGCGACCAGCGCCTCGCCCCAGAACACCAGGTTGTACTGGTGACCGGCCAGGTCGTACAGGCCGAGCCCGAGCAGCGGGGCGGCGGTAGCACCGAGGTTGAGCCCGAACCGGTACAAGGCGAACGTCATCACCTGCCGGTCATCGGCGGTCAGGTCGGACAGCAGCATCGCCGAGGCCGGCCGGTAGAGCTGGCTGATCAGCGCGACGATCACCGCCGCGGCGACCAGCACCGGGTAGGACGGCAGGTACAGCCAGGCGCCCATGATCAGGCAGGTGCCCGACATGCTGAGCACGGTGGCGTTGCGCGGGCCGAGGCTGTTCGCCAGCGTCCCGCCAACCAAGACACCCGCGACCGCCCCGACGCCGTAAGCGCTCAGCGCGAACGCCGCCTGCTCGGCCGAGTAGCCCTTGGACGTCAGATAGAGCACGATGAACAGGTTGAGGAAGCCGCTCAGTCGACTGATAAAAATGCCGATCAGCACGACCTTGACCGGGAACGGCGACTGCGCAAATGCCGCCCGGATACCGACCTTCGCCGTCTGGGTCATCGCCACCAGCTACCGGTGCGTGGTGATCGTGATGGCGGCCCTGACTTTCTGCTCGAGGTCATCGAGCTGCTCCGGCGTGGCGGCGTCGATGAAGAACGTCACCACCCGGTCATCGGAGCTCGCCAGCTCGGTCAGCGAGTCGCCGCGATGCCTGAGCACGAGCACGGCGCGCAGGGTCGGATCGTCATCAGCGGCCCCCGGCTTGATCTCGGGCCAGACCCCGCCTTCACCGATCCACTGCGGTCGCGCATCCGGCCAGGCCACGGTTACGTCCTCGAGCACACCCGGCTCATGCTCCAGGTAGACCTGCCGGGCGAACCGGCGCGGTGCCGGGTAGCTGGCCTTGACGCCGAGCGCCACATTCAGGATCTCGACTTCCAGCGGCGAACCGGTCGCCAGGTGATACAGCGCCATCAGCCCATCCCCTGGCGTCCGCCCCGCTATCTCCATCAGCACCGCCCGCCCGTTTTCGGTGATCCGCCACTCCGAGTGCGCGATGCCGTCGGCGAACCTGAGCCTGTCCAGCAACTCGGCGTTGGCGGCTAGCAGCAGGTCGCAGACGTCTGGCCGGGGCTCGGGCACGCTGTGCGACAGCTCGACGAACGTGCGCCCGTTCACCTGGGTTTGTTTAGCGGTCGCCGACGCGAACACGATCGTCTCGTGCTGCGACAGGCTCTCAACCGAGTACTCCGGGCCGATTACCTGCTCTTCGACCAACACGATTTCGTGGTCAGGAAAGGCGGCCAGCTCGTTCCGCAGTTCGACGAGGTCCTGAACGGCGACCACGCCCCAGCTCGAGTGCCGGCTGGCGGGTTTGACTATCGCGGGAAAGCCGATGGCCGCTAGCGCCGCGGTCAGGTCTGGATCGAAGTGCCCGCAGTCGCGGGCCGCCAGCCGCTGCGCGGCCGGGATCACCACCGAGCGCGGGCTGAGGTCAGGAACGTACCAGCGCTGCAGGTACTTGCTGCGGCACGCGCGGCTGGCGAGTACGCCGGGCGAGGCGAGCCCGAGGCCGTCGCACAGCAGGCCGGTCGGCTCGGCCAGCACGTCGCCGACCGCGTAGGCGCCAACGATCCGGTATTTAGATCGCCAGGCCGAAGCCGCAGCGATCGCGCCGGCGACGAAGGCACCCTCCACGGTGACGTCTCCGACAACGAACCCGATGTCGGCGATCGCGGCCATCGGGCCGCCGCGGACCGCCATCTGCTCCAGCGCTCGTTCCCGGTAGGCGGCCGACGTGATTACTAAGGGCCGTAAGCCGCGCCTGCCCAGCTCAGCGACATAAAGCGGATCACGACTGATGACCGGGAACGAACCGGTAAGGATAAAAGCGTCTGGTTTGACCGGCAACGAAGCGGAATTGGCCATTTTGGCTTCCTCCTCAGCGAGCTAAATGCCGCCATTGGCAATACGGTCGGCGCCATAGTGTCATGGTTTGTTCACTTGTACCAGTAGATTGAGATGACAAATTTATGTGAATGACCGTTTAGATCAGATGAGCCAAAACTGCCATTATGCGTCAGTTGTCGGACGGAATAGTTGTTCGCCCGCATTGGGTACCACGAGCGTACCGGCGTCGGCGGCCCAGGCTTGCGGGTCCACCTCGGCTGGATCGAGGTAGTCGAGGTTGACTGATCGCACGACGTCTTCTGGAATGCCGGTCGCGAGCGTCACCGTGACCCGCAGCCGCTCGCCGGTCACCGGATCGTAGGTGCCAGCCCCGCGCAGGTGCGTGCTGTGCGCGAGGTCGGCCAGGTGGTACCCGCTGAAGGCATCCCACTGCTTGATGAAGTAGTCCCGGCAGTGATAGCCGATCTTGAGCAGGTCAGGATGCGTGCTCGCGATCTGGGTGATGTGCGGCGCGTAGATCACGACCTGGCCGCCGTCGGCGACGACCGGCTCGAGGCGCTGGTGATCAGCGCGCCGAGCCAGTGCGACAGGTTGATCATTTCCTGGCCGGACACACCAGGGAAGAAGTACTTGTTGCCACCGGAAAACTCGACGACCTCGTGCGGGAAGACCGGCCCTCCGACCAGCGCGACATCGTGCTCGAGCACCTCGCGGTTGATCCGCACCGGCACTTCGGCCCGCAGCAGACCCTCGCTGAGCGAGGCCAATCCTCGCCGCACTGATCGTACCGATCGTGGTTAGCGCCGCCGGGTCCTGCCACCGGTGGTTGAGCACCCGCATCCCGGGATAGCGGCCGGCTAGATCTCCGGCCGGATAGCCGGGGTGCGCGGCGAGCGCGGCTTCGCTCATCGCCCCGGTGCGTGCCGAGCGCGATCAGCACGGTCAGCGCGCTGACCCGTCCGGCCAGCGCACCGTGCACCGCGGCCAGCAACAGCGGCAGCGGGCAGGTCCTCGTCCCGTCCGGCACGAGCACGCAGACGCTGCGCCCATCGACCGGAGCCGTCGCGAGCTGGTCCCGCACGAACGCCGTGATCTGATCGGCGCCAAGCACCCCGCCCGGCCCGCCGATCGTCATCACGCCTGTCACTATAGGCAAGTGGCGCGATCAGCCTGGCGCGGCCGGGCCGCCGCCCCGGTGCGGATGGTCCATCTGGGACTGGGAAATTTCTTCCGCGCCCATCAGGCCTGGTACACCGAGCACGCGGCCGACGCCGGCGACTGGGGCTACGCCGCGTTCACCGGCCGGAGCCCGCGCCTGGCCGATGCGCTCCTTGCCCAGCACTGCGCCTACACGCTCGTGACGCGGGCGATCGAAGGCGATGAGTTCGAGCTGGTGAACGCGCTGTCCGCGGTGCACCCAGCCGACGACCAGGAAGCGCTGGCGGCCTACTTCCGCCGTCCAGACCTGGCCCTGGTGACATTGACCGTCACCGAGGCCGGCTACTCCCAACAGGCCGGCCGGCTCGACGTAACCCGTCCAGACGTCGCGGCCGACATCGCCGCACTGCGCACCGACCTGACGACGCCCGTGCGCACCGCACCGGCCAAGCTCGTCGCCGGCCTGGCGGCCCGACGGAAGGCCGACGCCGGACCGCTCGCGATCGTCCCGTGCGACAACCTGCTGTCCAACGGCCCGCTGACCCGCCGGATCATCGGCGAGCTGGCCGCGTTGATCGACGACGGGCTCACCGCCTGGATCGACGAATCGGTGAGCGTGGTGACGACCATGGTCGACCGGATCACCCCTCCGGCCAGCAGCGCCGATGAACTCGCGGTATTGCAACGCACCGGCCGCGCCGACCGATGTCCGGTGACCACTGAGCCATTCACCGAATGGTCACTGAGCGGCCATTTTCCGGCCGGGCGACCGCGCTGGCAGGACGCGGGCGCGATCTTCACCGCCGATATCCTTCCGTTCGAAAAGCGAAAGCTTTGGATGCTTAACGCATCGCACTCGCTGCTCGCCTACGCAGGCTCGATCATCGGCCACGTGACTGTGGCCGAAGCGGTCGCCGACGAAGTCTGCCGAGGCTGGCTCGACGAGTGGTGGACCACCGCGACCGCCCACCTGGACCAGCCTGCGGACGAGCTGGCTGGGTACCGGACGGCGTTGCTCAGCCGGTTCGAGAACGCGGCGATGGGCGACCGGCTAGACCGGATCGCCGCCGACGGCTCACAGAAACTGCCGGTCAGAGTGCTGCCCGTGCTCCGCGCCGAACGCCAGGCCGGACGGTTGCCGGCCGCTGCCACCAGGACGCTGGCGGCGTGGTTGTGCCATTTGCGCGGCCTGGGCGCGACGGTCAACGATGCCCGCGCGCAGGAGGTTCTGCCGCTCGCGCGCGGCCGGATCGCGGAAGCGGCACCTAGGGTTCTCGGCTGGCTGGACCCTGAGCTCGCCGCCGATCATGACGTTGTCGGTGCGGTAATAAACCAGAGCAAATCTTTCTCCCAAAATAGGTGAGTATCCTGAAATTTCACCATTCGAGCGCGGCGGAGCCAGTCCCTGCAGCGAGCCCCGAGGCGATGTCAAGGCCGGCAAGAAGCCTAAGAAGTGCCGGTCGCAGTGGGGCCATGACCGCCGCACCGCGGCGATGCCGGTGGTACCGAAGCCGGTCAGCGACCGCCGGATCACTCCCGGTCAATACTCCGAGGGTCGGGTCGCGTACGAGGCGATCACGGACGCTATCTCGTCGCTGCGATCGTGGCCGATGTCGTGGTCTGAGGTTTCGCTGATGTGCAGGGTGGCGTCCGGTAGTTCGCGTGCGAGGTGGCGCGAGTTCTCGATCGGCGCGTTCGTGTCCAGGGTTCCGTGCCACAGGTGCACCGGCGTCTTGATCTCGCTGAGTGCGAACGGCCACGGGCGCTTGGTCATGGCCACCTCCTGCACCAGGCCGCGCGTCCCCGGCCGGAGCGCGTCGGCGAAGGCTTCGATTTCGATGCGGAAGTCGGCCTCCCTGGATTCCGGCGCACCCACCAGCGCGCTGCGCAAGGCTCGCTCCCGCCGAGCCGGGGTGGCTAGCTGCCACTTCATCACCGTGAACGGAACGGAGTTGAGCGCCGGAGCGTTCCTGGCCAGCCAGCTGTAGAACCGGATCCTCGCCTTCTGGCCCTGCCGGTCGGCCCGGCTGGGCTTCTGCGCCCCGCCCGATGCGATGAGGGCGACGACGACCACCCGGTCGGGCAACTGGTGCGCGGCGCCCAGCGTGAACGGACCGCCGCCGGACTCGCCCGCCAGCGCGAACTGGTCCAGGCCGAGATGACCGGCCAGCGCAGTGAGGTCGTCGGCCCAGGTGAGCAGGGTGCGTCCCCGGTGGTAATCCGAGCGGCCGTAGCCGGGCTTGTCCGGTGAGATCCAGCGCAGGCCAGCCGCCTTCGCCGCCTCGTCATACGAGGCTCCGGACAGGCCCGATACCGGGGTCCCGGCCGTGAAAATGACCGGCGACCCGTCCGGGTCACCGAACTCGTGCCAGCACAGCCGCCTGCCGTCGGGAAGCGTGATTATGTCCGGTTCCACCCCCACAACTTTACCGGGCAACAGGCACAGCGCCATGCCTGCTGACCAGCCCCGGCCCGAGCTCTGGCCGCCCGCATCGGCCGGCTGCCACAGCAGCGCTGACCCCCTGACGCGGTTGCAGCCCGGGCAGCAGCAACAGCGCTGACCCGCAGGCGTCGTTGGAGCAACGCCCCGGAGTCAACGCTGTTGTAGGCCGGCAGGCAGCCGCAACAGCGCTGACCCGCCGGCGTCGTGGAGAGTGACCTGACGCGTATCTGCGAGCCGTGGCAGCACGCGGCGGACCGGTGGGCCGGTGGGCCGCGGCCAGGGTCGCCGAGCTACCGGCCGGACGCAGGCCGACCGCGATGTTCTGCGCGAACGACTTGCTCGCGCTCGGGGCGCTCCAGGAGATGACCTCGCGCCGGATCAGGGTTCCTGACAGCATCGCAATCGTGGGTTATGACGACGTCGACTTCGCGGCCGCCGCCGCGGTGCCGCTGACCTCGGTACGCCAGCCCCGCCACCATCTCGGCCGCGCGGCCGCCCAGCTACTGCTGGAAGAGGCGCTGGATGGCGGCAACCATCAGCACCGCCAGGTCATCTTCGAACCTGAGCTGGTGATCAGAGACTCGAGTTCGACGCGGCCCATCGAGCCCGAGGTCATCACAACGCCGCCCCGCCCGCGGACCGAAGCACGACCTGCCGCTGAAGGGGTGCCGTAGCCAATGCGGATCGCGTTGTTCTTGACTTGTCTCGCTGACACGTTGTATCCGCAGGCCGGTAAGGCGACGGTTCGGCTGCTCGAACGACTCGGCCACGAAGTGGTCTTTCCTTCCGCGCAGACCTGCTGCGGGCAGATGCACGTCAACACCGGCTATCAGCGCGAGGTGCTGCCGCTGATCCGCAACTACGTCGAGACGTTCAGCGACTTCGACGTGATCGTGGTGCCCTCTGGCTCGTGCACCGCGTCGATCAGGCACCAGCATTCAATGGTGGCGAACCGGCTGGGCCAGCCTGGCCTGGCTGCTCGCGCCGATGAGCTGGCGAAACGGACCTTTGAGTTGTCCGAGCTGCTAGTCGACGTTCTACGGGTGACCGACGTGGGCGCATATTTTCCCCACCGTGTTGTTTATCACCCGACCTGCCATTCGCTGCGGTTGCTGCGGGTGGGTGACCGGCCGCTGATGCTGTTGGGCAATGTGGCGGGAATCGATCTGGTGCCGCTGGCCGACGCCGAGGGGTGTTGTGGGTTCGGCGGGACGTTTGCGGTGAAGAATGCTGATGTGTCGACCGCCATCCTCGCCGACAAGATGCGCAATGTGCTGGCGACCGGCGCCGAGGTGTGCACCGCGGGCGACAGTTCGTGCCTGATGCACATCGGCGGGGGGCTGTCCCGGCTGAAGACCGGCGTCAGGACTGTACATCTGGCTGAGATCCTGGCCTCGACCAGGGACGACGCCTCGTGAGTGCCTTCCTGGGGATGCCGCCGACCGCTCCGCCCGGGGTCGGGCATCTGCGCGGGTCGGAGTCGTTTCCGGTGGCGGCGCGGCGGGCGCTGGGCAATAGCCAGCTGCGGCGCAATCTGGCCAAGGCGACCACGACGATCCGGGCGAAGCGTTCACGGGTCGTTGGCGAGTTGCCGGATTGGGAGCAGCTGAGGGAGGCCGGGCGGTCGATCAAGGCGGATACGCTCGCGCACCTCGATGAGTACCTGGAGCAGTTGGAACGTGCGGTCACCGCGCGCGGCGGCACGGTGCACTGGGCTCGGGACGCGGCCGAGGCGAACCGGATCGTGACCTCGCTGGTGCGGGCGACCGGCTCGACCGAAGTCGTCAAGGTCAAGTCGATCGCCACCGACGAGATCGGCCTGAACGACGCGCTGGCGCAGGCCGGGATCTCGGCGATCGAGACGGACCTGGCCGAGCTGATCGTGCAACTCGGGCACGACCGGCCCTCGCACATCCTGGTTCCGGCGATCCACCGGAACCGGGCCGAGATCAGGGACATCTTCCTGACCGAGATGGAAGACGTCGATCCAGGACTGACCGACGTGCCGAGGGCGCTGGCCGAGGCGGCCCGGCTGCATCTGCGGCGCAAGTTCCTGTCGGCCAAGGTCGGGATCAGCGGCGCGAACTTCGCGGTCGCGGAGACCGGCTCGCTGTGCGTGGTCGAGTCCGAGGGCAACGGCCGGATGTGCCTGACCTTGCCGGAGACGCTGATCACCGTGATGGGGATCGAGAAGGTGATCCCGAGCTGGGCCGACCTCGGGGTGTTCCTGCAGTTGCTGCCGCGTTCGGCCACCGGCGAGCGAATGAATCCGTACACGTCGGTGTGGACCGGGGTGACCCCAGGGGACGGGCCGCAGCAGGTCCACCTGGTGCTGCTCGACAACGGCCGGACGGCGGCCTTGGCCGATAAGGTCGGGCGGCCGGCATTGGCTTGCATCCGGTGCTCGGCGTGCCTGAACGTGTGCCCGGTCTATGAGCGGGTCGGCGGGCATGCTTACGGGTCGGTGTATCCAGGACCGATTGGGGCGATCTTGTCGCCGATGCTGACCGGCGTCGAGGACAACGCGAGCCTGCCCTATGCGTCGTCGCTATGCGGAGCGTGCTACGACGTGTGCCCGGTCAAGATCGACATCCCGTCGATCCTGGTCCACCTGCGGGCTCGGCACGTCGAGGAAGCGCGGGCCAGTTCTCGGGTGCCGACCGCCGAGGCGGTGACGATGGCGGCCGCTTCCTGGGTGATGGCGAGTCCGGCCCGGTTCGCGGCAGCGCAGCGAAGCGGCCGGCTCGGTCGGTTGCTGAGCCGCGGCGGCGTGATCCGCCGGCTGCCGCCGCCACTGTCCGGCTGGACCGAAGCCCGAGACGCACCAGTACCGCCGAAAGAAACCTTCCGCCAGTGGTGGCACCGCGAGCACGAGGCTGGCGGCACGCGACGGAAGAATCCGGCTAACGGAGCCGATCAGTGAACGCGCGGGATGAGGTGCTGGCTAGGGTCAGGACGGCGCTGGGCGCGTCGACCGCGACCAACTCCGTGGCCGATCGGCATCCGGTCACACAGACCCCTTCCGCCGCGCGGGCCCGGCCCGCCGCACAGGCCCCGACGGGCGCGAACATCCCGTCAACCTCACAGGACTCGATAGACTCGCCTGCCCCTGCGGCTCCGCCGACTGAGGCCGCCGTCCAAAGCCACGCCGAGCCGTACGGCTACCGGGCGGTGTCCGACCTGGAACCGGCGGCCCTGCTGGACCGACTGACGGACCGGCTGATCGACTACAAGTGCTCGGTCCGCCGCTGCCGGCCGACCGAACTGACCGCGACGATCACGGCCGCCATCGCCGAACGCGGTGCCCGGCGCGTAGTCCTGCCGCCGGATCTGGACCTACCGCTGCCAGAACCGCAGGACATTGCCCCCGGCAGCGAGTGGGCGGTCGACGACGGCACGCTGACCGCCTACGCCCTCGACTCCTTCGACGCGGTGATCACCACCGCCACCGTCGCCATCGCCGAAACCGGGACCATCGTCCTCGACGGCTCGCCCGGCCAGGGCCGCCGCGCGCTCACGCTGATCCCCGACTACCACCTCTGCGTGCTCTACAGCCACCAGATCGTGGGCCTGGTCCCGGAGGCGGTTGCGCTGCTGACCCCAAGCCGCCCGCTGACCTGGATCAGCGGGCCATCAGCCACCAGCGACATCGAACTGGACCGAGTAGAAGGCGTCCACGGCCCCCGCACCCTCGAAGTGATCTTGATCAACAACAGCTAAGGGTCAGCGCTGCTGTAACTCCGATCCGAACTACGACAGCGTTGACCCTGAGACGTTGCTCCCACGACGGTGGCGGGTCAGCGCTGCTG